>Ga0335080_10002025_pt1 | contig 20187 bp, 22 predicted proteins | sample Lox_Sample_34_FD_206720 | JGI IMG/M metagenome (GOLD analysis project Ga0335080, IMG submission 206720) | Soil microbial communities from Loxahatchee National Wildlife Refuge, Florida, United States - Lox_Sample_3.4 | ecosystem: Environmental > Terrestrial > Soil > Wetlands | place: USA...
CCGGGTCCGCGAGGATCCTCTCCACCGGGCCGCCGGCTCCGCTGGTGTCGCCGAGCTGGGGCGCCGCGCTGTTCGCCGACACCCAAATGCGCCCGTCGCTGCTTCCGAAATAGAGGTACGGCGCCGACGCACGGTACGATCGGACATCGCCGTTCACGATCTGCGAAAGCCCTCGCAGCACGGCCGCTTCTCCGGCGGCCGAGTTGTCCCTTACCGGAAGCCAGGTGCCTGCGCCCGGCTGTAATTCGATGGCGCCGAGGCCTTCGGCAAGCACGCGGGTGCCGCCGGTTCCTTGTGGAGTGGCCAGGATCCGCTTTGCCGGGAGGTTGGGCAGTCCCTGGTTGAGTCCCGCCCAGGAAAGGCCATTATCCAGCGATCGCCACACCCCGAAGTCGTTGGCCACGACGATCTGGTCGTTCGGTCCTACCGCCACGCTGTGCTGGCCCGATCCGATTACGGATTCGCTCTTGAAAGCCGACAGATTGTTCCAGGAGAGGCCGCCGTCGTCGGAGCGGAACAGGTTGTTGCCGAGCGCATAGATGCGGCCGAATGGGGTGGCGACGACCCGGGCCCCCGCCTCGGGTACTCTGGCCGCAGGTGGCTCCGCCGCGGCCGCAGGCGCGGCCGTCCCCGCGCTCGGCACCCAAATCTCAAAGTCCGCGGTCTCGAAAGTCTTTCCCGATCGCGTGCGCGCGAACAAACGACCGTCCGTGCCGAACCAGACCGCATCCACCGGTCCGGTCGCGGGAGAAGCCAGCATGAGCTCCACGTCGTAGGAGCCCACCTGCCGCCAACTGGCGGTTTGTCCGTGCGCGAGCGCCGTCAGTACCAGTGCAAAAGATACCCGCCGTACTGTCTTCCGCACTGTATCCTTCTGACACACTGTAGATCCCATTCTACCCTATGGCAACTCACTTGTCGGCGACCAAACTGCTGAATTTACGCAATTTGTACACTAAAGTGAACGTCGGTCCCCTGGGTGCACAGCATGTTTAGTGCTAGACTGTAGGCTAGCGTCGAGTATGCTGAGGCGACTTACGCTCGGGCGAGCCTTGTACGCGCTGCTGACCGCGGCCGCGCTGGCGGCGTCGTTGACGCCGCTGCACGCCCAGGACTCCGCAAAGGTGCTGTTCCAGAGCGGACGCGTTTCCATTCTCAAGGATTCCTCCGGCTACTCGTTCGCATTAATGGACAATGGACAGGTCAAGCCGGGCAATACGATCAAGACCGGGCCGGACGGCTATGCCAAGTTCCAGGTTTCCGACGGCAGCACCTTCGAAGTGTTCCCCAACTCCGAGCTCGTCTACCGCAAGACCAACAGTATCGGGGACCTGCTGAACGTATGGCTGGGAAAGGTCAAGGTGGTGATCCAGCACCTTCCCGGCGTCCCGAATCCGAATAACGTGACGACTCCGACGGCCCTGATTTCCGTTCGCGGAACCATCTTCGATGTCGATGTCGAGGATGAAGACGGCACCACGTTTGTCAGCCTCGACGAGGGCATCATCGACGTTCATCACCTTTTGCGCCCGTCCAGTGACGTGCACCTCGCTCCCGGCCAGTCCATCCGCGTGTACCCCAACCAGCCGCTTCGGCCCCTGGCGGACCGGGGGGGCGTGCTTCACAAGGCATATCAACTAGCCCAGCGGAGCCTCTACGACTATATCTACAACCGGCCCGGCGGCAACGGCGGCGGCAACGTTCCCGTTGGCGCCACTGGTGGTGCCCAGCAGGGCGATAAGGGCAAACCTACCGGTACAGGCAATGGCACGGGGTCGCCTCCAGCACCGGGGACCGGCGCGCCTCCCGCTCCGCCTCCTCCTGGCGGCGGCGGTGGCGGTTAGCCTCGCATGCTAGATTGAAAGCGTGCGGCTGATTCCGTGTTTCTGCTTCGCCGTCGCGGCATTTTCTCAGACTTCTCTCCCGCCAGGTCTCGAGCCTACGTGGGACATGGGGGTCGTTCTTCAGGAAATCGGCAAGGATACCGGGCACCTGCTGCCGCTCCTCGATCAGGTGACGCCGGAGAAATGGTTCCAAAACGGCGGCTCGGAAACCTACGCCGCACAGTTGCAGTCCGCCAAGGAACAGACCCGCGCCATTTCCACCGAGGCGGCCCAGCTTGCGAAGAATCCGGAAAAGCTCTCCGCCGGGCTCCAGTTGTACTTCCGCTTCGAAGGGCTGGAGATTCTGGTCGGCTCTCTGGAAGACGCCACCCGCAGATACCAGACCCCGGCATTGGCCCAGCAGCTTGCGGCGAGGTTTGCCGAGAGCGGCGCCAATCGCGGGCGGTTCCGGACCTACCTCATCCGGCTTGCCGCCGAGCGCGAGCAGCAGTTCGAGGTCATGGACCAGGAAGCCCAGCGGTGCCGTGCCATGCTCTTATCAACGCCCCCTGCTACCACGCAAAGGAAAAAATGACCGCCACACCGACTTTCACCTGCAGCATCTGCGGAGAGGGATCCACCCGGATCTGCGCCCGCTGCACCAAGGACGCCTGCGACAATCACCTCTGCGAAAAATGCCAAAAGTGCAGCGACTGCTGCGAATGCGACGTCAGCGAAGTCCGCGATACCGCACCGACGGCCTGACGACCCTCCGCGATCACTTGAAAGTGATTACGGCGTCCGCGGAATATTTCTGGTAGTTGCGGAAATCGATCTCGTTGCGCGTGCGGACTCCATCCGAGGTCAGATCCATTTGTGCCTTTACCGGCAGCAGGAACCGGCGGCCGCTGATGTCGCGGTAGTCGTAGTCGAGGATTGTCTCGGCGGCCTGAATCGGGAACGACGGCGGAATGCCGTCGGCGCGCTGCGTCAGGCGCATGACCTCGTGCGAGTCTTTGTTCACGTATACGAAGCCGCTGTAGGCCGGGACGAGGCGACTGCTGCGCAGATACTCCAGAGCCCAGCGTGAGTTCGACTGCTCCACCGCGTAATGGAAGGCCATGACCAGTTGGCCGTTCAAGCGCGCCCAGCGCGCCCACTCGAATTTCGCGTGGCTGGCGGATTCGAAGACCTGGCGGAGCAGGGTGCCGAATTCGCCTGTGGAGGTGGATCCGCCCAGCTCCTCGAACGTACCTGTTGCAGGGCGGTCGTTGACGGTGATCAGCTTGTAGTCTTCCTTTTGCTCAAAATAGCTCAAGCGCACGATCAGGGTGTCCTGGTCGCGGTATCCGGGATCGCCTTCGACGGGGGAGGCTTTGCGGCGGATCTGTTGCGCACACAGGAAGTTCGGCAGGTTCCGGCTGTAATTCAGCGCGTATTCGCGGACGGCGGCGATGATCGCGGCCTGTTCTTCGGCGTTTGGCACAGGCGGCAGCGGGTCGGGTTTTGCGGCGGGTGCATCGGCAGCGGGCAGCGACCGCGCCTGGTCCTGAATGGCGTGCAGAGCCTGCAGGCTACGCGGGCCGAGTCCTGAGGCGAGGAGGTCGTCGAACTGGGAGTCGGAAAGGCGCTGGCTCAACTTGACGTTACGCAGGTAGCGCGACACCTCGGCGTCGGTCATTCGCCGTTCGATGGATGACTTGATAAAGGCGATGAACTGTTCGGCGGTCAGGGCCGATTGGGCGGCGCAGACGAAGGCGAAGAGGATTGCGGCGGCCAATCGCGGGCGCATATCATTTCTTGCAAGCCGGATTGGCGGCGTTCTTCGGGTCCTTGCAGTTTACGGCCGGCGCTTCTTTCGTCTTCTCGTCCGGCAGCGGGTCGGGCGTGATGTCGTACCGGATTTCAGATTCCGCCGAGTACTTGCGGTAGAGGCGGAACTCGGTCTCGTTGCGGGTCAGAATCCCGTCGGCGCTCATATCCACCTGCGCCTTGAGCGGCAGCAGGAATTCATGACCGCTGATGTCCTGGTAATCGTAGTCGAGGACGGTCTTGGCCAGGCGAATCGGGAACGTCGGCGGGATGCTGTCGGCGTTGAGCGTGATTCGCAGCACCACGTGCAGGTCCTTGTCGATGTACACCAGCCCGCTGTATGCCGGATAGATGTGCTGCTTGCGCTCGTAGTCGATGGCCCACTGCGAGTGCGACTGCTCGACGTTGTAGCGGAACGCCATCACCAGCTTGCCGCGAAGTGTGGCCCAGTGGTCCCACTCGAAGTGAGTCTGGGTGTAGGGCTCGAAGATCTCCCGCATCATGCTGCCGAACTCGCCGCTGGAGGTGGCGCCGCCCATGTTTTTGTAGTCCTGGGTTGTCGGCGCGTTGTTGAAGAGGATCAGCTTGTAGTCTTCCTTCTGCTCGAAATAGCTGAGACGGATCGTCAGCGTATCCATCGTCTGAAAGGAGGGTTCGCTCGCCCCGCGCACGCCGTAGCGGGAGCCGGGTTCGCCCGCGGCTTTGCGCCGCGTGACCTGCGTGCACACGAAATCCGGGAGGCCCTTGGTGTAGTTCAGAGCATACTCGCGGACGTCGCGGATGATCTCCGCCTGCTCCGCGGGCGAGGGCACCGGCGGTAGTTTCGGCCCTTCCTCTTTCGGTGCGATGACGGCCGCGCCCAGCGTAGCGGAGCGATCGCGCAGCCCGTTCAGCGCATCGCGGGTCTTGGGCCCGATCCCTACCGCCAGCAGGTCCTCGATCATGCGGTCAGTGAGCTTGTCGGTGAGTTTGACGTTCTTGAGGAACTTTGCCACCTCGCTGTCAGTCATCTTCATTTCCACGCTGGATTTGAGGAAGCTGATCAGCTTTTCCACGGACATGGGCTGGGCCGGCGCTGCCAGGCAGACAAACAGCGCGGCGCACAGAAGGCGGAAACGCATAAGCTCATTTTCTCATGACGTCTGTAGGGGGACGGTCGGGTACGCCTGTTTGACCCGTCGCGCCGCCGCCCGTCCTACCAGCGCGGCCAACTCGCTCTCGGTGGCGGCTTTCACCAGCTCCGAGCTGCCGAAGTGTCTCAACAGCTTCTGAACTGTTTTCGCCCCGATCCCCGGCACCGCATCCAACTCGCTGGTCAATTGGCGGGCCGCCCGCCGGCTTCGATGGAACGTCACCGCAAACCGGTGCGCCTCGTCCCGGATCGACTGCACCAGGTGAAGAATCGGCGAAAAGCGGTCGAGCACCACCGGTTCGTCTTCCTGGCCGTATACGGAGATGATCTCCTCGCGCTTGGCGATCGATGCCAGCGCCTGGTCGGAGATACCGATCGCCTCCAGCGCCTCGGCCGCTGCGTGCAACTGCCCGATTCCGCCGTCGATCAGCACGAGACCGGGAAACGGCTGCTTCTCCTCCTGGAGGCGCGAGTAGCGCCGTGTGACTACTTCGCGCATGCTCGCGAAATCGTCATTTCCGATCACCGTCCTGATGATGAACTTCCGGTAATCGGACTTCTTCATCCGGCCGTCCTCCCAGACGACCATGCTGGCCACCTTATCCGTACCCTGGATGTGCGAGATGTCGAAGCACTCGATGCGCGCCGGCGGCTCCGGCAGGTTGAGTGCGTCCTGCAGCGCCTCCTGTATCGCACGCGACGACGGCTTCAATACCCGGAAGCGCGCGTCGAAACTGTGCCTGGCGTTCGTCTCCACGAGTCCGAGCAGCGCCTTTTTCTGCCCGCGCTGCGGGGTCCGGATCTCCACTTTCCGGTGCCGCCTTTCGCCGAGCAGCTCCTCCAGAGCTTCACGGTCTTCGAAATCCACCGGCACGTGAATCTCAGCGGGAATAAACTGCTGATCGAGATAGAGCTGCTTGAGGAGGGCCGAAAAGAACTGAGGCTCGTCGAACTCGGGCTGATCTTCCCAGAACAACTCGCGCCGGTCAACGATCTGCCCGTTTCGCAGGTGGAACAGATTCAGGGCAACCAGCGGAGGCTCGGCATAGACGGCGAAGATGTCCACGTCGTCTCCCTTGGCCGCCGCCATTTTCTGCCGCTCCTCGATCTCGTCCACGGTGGCGATCAGATCGCGCAGCGAGGCGGCCTCTTCAAAGCGCATTTCGTCCGACGCCGCCTGCATACGCGAGCGCAGACCGCGGGCGAGGTCGCCGTGGCGTCCCTCCAGGAACAGCCGTACGTCGCGGACCGCGGCGGCATAAGCTTCGTCGGTGGTCAGCCCTTGCACGCACGGTCCCAGGCAGCGATGGATGTGGTATTGCAAGCAAGGCTTGGGGTGGAAACGGGTGAGATCGATCTTGCAGCTTGGCACGAGGAAGCTGCGATGTATGAAATGCACCAAACGATGGGCGAGGTTCGCCGGAAAGTATGGGCCGTAATAGGTGGCGCCGTCCTTCTTCAGCCTGCGGGTCACATAGACCCTTGGATAACGCTCGTTCGTGAGCTTGATGTAGGGGTACGTCTTGTCGTCGCGCAGCAGGATGTTGAACCGCGGCTTGTACTGCTTGATCAGATTGTTTTCGAGCGCCAGCGCCTCTTTCTCGTTATCGACCAGGATGTAATCGATGTCCCGCGCTTCCGAAATCAGTGTGCCTGTTTTGATGTCGGCCAGGCGATCCTCATTGAAGTAGCTGCGCACCCGGGCGCGAAGGCTTTTGGCCTTTCCGACGTAGATGACGCGGGCGTGAACGTCCTTGTAAAGGTACACTCCGGGCGAGAGAGGAAGCGACGCTACCTTGTCACGGAGTTCCATTGCCCGCGGGTATAATTTAATTATGTCACGCTGGATTCCGGCACTGGCTTTGCTGTACCTGGTGCCGCTTCATGCGGAGGGGCAGGTTCTGAAGAAGCGCGGCGAGACACCGCCCGCGACGCAGAACGGGATGCCGCCTGAAGAAGACACTTCGATCACCAACAAGGAGTACGGCTTCAACCCGCTGCAGGCGAAAAAGGAAATCAACATCGGCAACGAGTACTTCAAGAAGGGCAGCTACCGTGCCGCCGCAGGGCGTTATACGGAGGCGACGAAGTGGAACAGCGGCGATGCCGAGGCCTGGCTCAAGCTGGGCGAGGCACAGGAGAAATTGAAGGACCACAAGGCTGCCCGCGAGGCCTACTCCAAATACCTCGAGCTCGCTTCCGATGCCAAGAACGCGGACGAGATCCGGAAGAAGCTGGATAAACTGAAATAATTTCAGTCATGTCCAGAATCCACACCCAGCTTACGGATGCACTTTCGGATTACGTCCGCTCCGTGACCGTCCGCGAACCCGAGCCGCTCCGCCGCCTTCGAGAGGGCACCGAGGATCATCCGCACGCCTCCATGCAGACGTCGCCGGAGCAGGGCCAGTTTCTTAACGTTCTGGCGCGAATCGGGGGCGCGAAGAACACTCTCGAAGTGGGTGTTTTCATGGGATATAGCTCCACCTGGGTCGCGATGGCCCTTCCCTCCGGCGGCAAAATCATCGCTTGCGATGTCAGCGAAGAATATACCGCGCGCGCACGCCAGACCTGGCGCGAAGCAGGCGTGGAAAGCAAGATCGACCTGCGCATGGCGCCCGCTCTCCAGACCCTCGACAGCCTGATCGCCGAAGGCCGCGCCGGCGAGTTCGACCTAGCCTTCATAGACGCCGACAAGAAGAACTACGAAAATTATTACGAACGCGCGCTGGTTCTGATCCGCAAAGGGGGCATCGTCGCGGTGGACAACGTCCTGTGGGATGGCTCGGTCATCGACGAGAGCGACCACGACAGCGACACCGAGGCCATTCGCGCGTTCAATCGCAAGCTTCATCAGGACCCTCGTATCGCCCTTACACTGGTTCCCCTCGGAGACGGCCTGACCCTGGCGTGCAAGCTCTGACTCCAACCCTATTCCCGTGCTATGCGCCGGCTGACCGGGAGGCGGCCATGCGGATCGCCAGCTTTTTGGAGCGCGGCGCCGATGTGCGCGTCTTCCTGGAAGAGGGTGAAATGCGCGCGGGCGAGAATCTCGCTTCGAAGGCCCGCGAGGCCTGCACCGCCGACACGGTCCTGGTCTTCTTCTCTCGAGCTTCGCTGCCTTCGCGCTGGCCGCGCACGGAATGGGAAGCTCCGTTGGTCACCGAACCGAAGGCCGAGGGCGTGCGGATCGCGTTCGTGCGGTGCGACGACTGCGTTCCGCCGCGCGTTCTCGCACCGCTCTTCGAAGCCAGGAGGCCCCGCGACATCAAGCGCTGGTTCCGGAGCGCGCCCAGAGCCGAACCGCCCAGTCCCGAGTTTGCGGTGGATATCGAAGTACTCGGCCTGGATATCGCGGACCGGCCGGGCGTCGAGACCGTCCACAGCGCGGCGCTGGCCACAGAGTTCGCCACGGCGTTCGGTGGGGACTTCGACGCCGTGATGCGTGTCGGCGCAGCGCCTACGCTGGCCGCGGCGGCGGGCGATCTCGGCGTCCAACTGGGTCTGCGCCTGGGAGGCGACCTGCCGGACAATCTGGATCGCCTCCGCGAGTTCTGCGCCGCGCGCCGCCTCCTGATCATTCTGGAAGGAGAGCCTCGCGCGGAATTGATCTTCGAGGGCCGCTGCTCGACCCTGATATCGACGGAAACGTCGGCCGTCGCTTCCGAGCCTCTGCACGAAGCGCAGCGCGTGTTCTTCTCGCCCGATGCCGCATGGACGGACGTATGCGCGGCTGCCCGCCAGGTTCGGCGCCTGGCCAGGGAGCAGGGCCGGCACGCCGAGTGTTACGAGGTGATGGATCGCTGGCGGACGCTGGCCGAATCGCAGGCTGACGACTCGGCGCAGGATGAGGCCTGCCGTGAGCTGGTCTGGATTCTCGAGGGCTGGGGCCGCACGACGGAAGCGGCGCGCATCGAGTACCGGCGGGCTGCCGCATTCGACCAGCAGATTCCCCTTGCCTTCGAGCTCTAAGCCACCTTTCGCCAGTTCTTGCCGACTTGAATGATCAACTCGCCGGGCGGGTTCTTCAGCAACAGTTCCCTCACCTTTTCCCCGTTCACCTCGACGGCCCCCGCCTTGATCTTGCGGACGGCGTCGGTTACCGACTCGGCCAGCCCGACGCGCGCCAGGAGCTTGTCCAGGCGAACTCCGCCCTCTACCCGCACACCCTCATCCGGCATCGCCACGGTCTGGATGCCGGCCGGAATTTCCTTGCGCTGGACCACGGCGCTGAATACCTCCGCGGCGCGGTCCGCCGCTTGCGGCGAGTGAAAATCGGCCACGATCGACTTTGCCAGAGCTTTCTTGGCTTGCATCGGATGCATGCCGGTCCTCATCGTCTCGATGTCGGCCACGCTCTTGTCCGTCAGCAGTTCGTAGTAGCGCCACATCAGGTCGTCGGAGACTTGCATCACCTTGCGGAACATCACCTCCGGCGGCTCGGCGATGCCGATGTAATTGCCGAGGGACTTCGACATCTTATCGACGCCATTGATGCCTTCCAGAATCGGCACCATAGCCACGATCTGCGGCTGCTGGCCGTAGTCGCGCTGCAGCTCGCGCCCCACCAGCAGGTTGAATTTCTGGTCGGTGCCGCCCATTTCGACGTCGCATTCCAGCGCCACCGAGTCGTAGCCCTGCGCCAACGGGTACATCAGCTCGTGCATGGAGATGGGCGCACCTTCCTTGTAGCGCTTGGCAAAATCGTCCCGCTCCAGGATGCGCGCAATGGTGTACTTGGCGGTCAACTGAATCACCTCCTGCCACTTCAGCGGCGCCAACCAGTGAGAGTTGAACCGGATTTCCGTCTTTACCGGATCGAGGATCTTGAACACCTGTTGCTTGTAGGTCTCGGCGTTCTTTTCGATCTCTTCGGTGGTCATCGGCGGACGCGTCACATTGCGGCCGGTGGGGTCTCCGATCATTCCGGTCATGTCGCCGATGAGGAAAATGACGGTGTGCCCCAGGTCCTGAAAGTGCTTCATCTTTCGAAGAAGCACGGTGTGCCCCAAATGAAGATCGGGCGCCGTCGGGTCGAAGCCGGCCTTCACCCGAAGCGGCCGGCCCGTCTTTGCCGACTGCACCAGCCGCTCGCGCAGGTCTTCCTCGCGGATAATCTCCGCCATGCCTTTCTTCAGGTACGTGAGTTGTTCGTCGATCGTCATGTGCCGAGAGCTGCTTTCAAGTCTTCGGAGAATCTGCGGACCGCTTCCACCTGCTGCGGAGTCGCGGGCGTCTCCACGCCCTTGGACACCATCAGCGGCTGTCCGTCCCGCCACACCAGGTAGGCCAAGCCTTGGGGCGTGAGCATCCCTGTGCTGCCCTGTGTTTCTCCGCCGACCACCGCGATACAATCCTCGCGGACATAGATCGAAACCGCCGGCGCCTGAACCATGAGCCGGATTCCGAAATCGTCGAGGCGGCTCAAACCGGGCGGCTCACATCTTATAGCGGCCCAGGTCCTCGTCGTTCAGGCCTTCGAGCCAGCGCCGGAGCTCTTCGTTGTTGACTTTGTCGGAAATCGTGGAAGCCTGCTTCGAGCTCTTCAGGACCGTCTCCTCGACGTAGATCGGACAATCGAGGCGTAGCGCCAGGGCCAGCGCGTCGCTGGGCCGCGAATCCACGCTGATGAGCTCGCCATCTCGATCCAGCCAGATCACGGCGTAAAACGTATCGTCCTTGAGCTCGCTTACGACCACCTTGCGCAGACCGGTGTTCAGGCCGAGAAGCAGGGTCTTGATCAGGTCGTGAGTCATGGGCCGGGGCGTGGAGACCTTCTCGATCTCCAGCGCGATGGCATTTGCCTCGTACACGCCAACCCAGATCGGGAGCACGGTGTTCCCATTGACATCTTTCAGGATGACGATGGGCATGTTGGTGACGGGATCCATCATGAGCCCACGGATTTTCATTTCGACTTCCATGACTGCCCCCTTCCTTGATTACACCACATTGCAAAGTGCGAGGCCCGCACCGGTGCTACTGCACCGCTTCGCCCACCAGCGAGTTGGGCCCGGAGCGTGTCACCCGCACCGGAAGGTATGTGCCCACCAGGTCCGTCCCGTTCGCTCGAGGATGAGTGAAGTTGAGCGTGCGATTGGTCGAAGTGCGGCCGATCCACTGTCCGAGCGCCTGGTGGCGGCCCTCCACCAGCACTTCCTGAACGCTGCCGATCAACTCCGCATTCCGCCGGATCTGGATTGCCCGCTGCTTCTCCTGCAGGATCACCAGGCGCCGCTGCTTCTCCTCTTCGGGGACGGCATATTGCATGGACAGCGCCGCGGTATTGGGCCGCGGCGAATACTTGAAGCTGAATAGCGAGTCGTACTGCACTTCGTCCAGCAGATCCAGGGTCATCTGAAAATCCGCTTCGGTTTCTCCGGGAAAGCCGACGATGATGTCCGTGGTAATGGCGTAATCCCTGCGCGCCGTCCTCAACCACTCGATGCGCCGCATGTATTCGTCGCGAGTGTACAGGCGGTCCATCGACGCCAGTACCTTGGAGGAACCCGACTGCACCGGCAGGTGCACGTGATCGCACAGCACCGGATTCGCGTCCATTGCGTCGACGATACCGCGCACGAAATCGCGCGGATGGCTGGTGGTGTAGCGTACCCGCCGGATCCCGGGTACATTTCCGACGGCCGAGAGGAGGGCGGCGAAATCCCATCCGGCCGGGGAGGGATCGCGGTAGCTGTTCACGTTCTGCCCCAGCAACTGGATCTCGGTATACCCGCGATCCGCCAGCGTCCGGGCCTCGGCCATGACGCTCTCGCTGGTGCGGCTGCGCTCAGGACCGCGCGTGAACGGAACTACACAATACGCGCAGCTCTTATCGCAGCCCTCGATGATCGTGATGTAGGCGCGGTGCGGATTGTCGCGGCTGGCGAACGGAGTGTCGAACGTCTCTTCGGTATCGAGGCTCAATCCGGTGACGTGCCGGTTGCCCGCCTCGAGCTGCGCCAGCATCTCGCCCAGCCGCGGATAACTGGCGCTGCCCGCGACCAGCGAAACGTGGGGCGCGCGCTCGAAAATCTTCTCGCCTTCCTGCTGCGCGACACAGCCCAGAACGCCAAAAATTTTGCCTTTCCCGGCCTCACGCTTGAAGTTCTGCAGCCGCGTGAAGACCTTCTGCTCCGCCTTGTCCCGGATGCTGCAAGTGTTATACAAGACGAGAGCGGCATTCGCCGGCGTCTCCACCTGCGAGTAGCCTCCGGCCAGCAGCGTCCCGATGACTTTTTCCGAGTCATGGACATTCATCTGGCAGCCAAAAGTCTCGATGTAGAAGGTTTTCCCAGCCACTGATTTCCATTGTACGCCACCGTGCTTCGCGGCCCTTGCCGCGTTGTAAACTGGGACTGAGCGGAGGGCATTTTCAATGAAATTTTTTTTGGATACCGCAAATCTCGATGAACTGAAGAAAGGCGCGGCCTGGGGAATCGTAGACGGTGTGACGACGAATCCCACGCTGATCGCTAAAGAGGGCCGGCCCATCGAAGAGCAGGTCCGGCTGATCTGCGACATTATCGACGGCGACATCAGTGCCGAGGTTGTGTCTACCGAGGCCAAGACGATGATCACCGAAGGCCGGACGCTCTCGAAGATCCACAAGAACATCGTGGTCAAGTGCCCCCTCACGCGCGAAGGCATCAAGGCCACGAGCGCGCTCAGCAAGGAAGGCATCCGTGTCAACGTGACCCTCTGCTTCAGCGCCGGCCAAGCGCTGCTCGCGGCCAAGGCGGGAGCGTACATCATCAGCCCGTTTGTCGGCCGCCTGGATGACATCGGCTTCACCGGGATGGACCTCATCCGCAGCATCACCCAGATCTACCGCAATTACGGTTTCAAGACGCAGGTGCTGGCAGCGTCGCTACGGTCGCCCACGCACGTCATCGAGTCCGCGCTCGCCGGAGCGCATATTGGCACCATGCCGTTCAAGGTTCTGGATCAATTGTTCAATCATCCGCTAACCGACAAAGGTCTGGAGCAATTCCTAAAGGATTGGGGCAAGGTCTTCCACGAAACCCCCGTGGCCGGCTGACGCGCGCCAAGAGATGGCTGGCGAACTACTCTCCTTCTCACTCGCCGAGCTGATAACCGCCGTGCTGGCGGTGGCCTTGGTGATTCTGCTGACGGTTTTCATCTACCGCGCCTATCGCCGTTCTCGTATCACGCCCGAAGAGCGGGAGCGCCGTCGCCGGGCGTGGCTCACAGCTACCGGCAAAATGGGCGACGCTACCCTGGTCGAGGTTCGCGATAGCTTGCTCTTCTACTCCTACGATGTCCGCGGCGTCGAATACACCGCGTCGCAGGATGTCTCGACATTGCCCGAGAAGGTGCCCTCCGAACTCAACGTCACTGGTCCCGTGAGTGTCAAGTACGATGCCCGCAATCCGGCCAACTCGATCGTCGTGGCCGAAGGGTGGAGCGGGCTACGCTGACGCCTTTGAGTCCGTGCCGGCTCGCCGGGCGCTAGAGTTCGCAGCAGGAGCCCCCACATGACCCGACTCTTCGCGACCCTTCTTCTTCTGGCCGGCCTCGGAGGATTTCTTCGCGAAACGTAGGAAATAGCACCAGCGCCGCCTCGGCCACCCTTGCGCGCGATAGCCCTTCCGATATATCGTACGATATATCATGAGCAAACAATGGTGGGCCTTTCCGGGTGGGCAGCCTTGGGCAGCGTTCGGCTGGGGGCAGGCGCCGCCGCGATTCTTCGAATCGGGCGAGGTTCGTCTTGCCATCCTTTCGTTGCTCAGCGAAGGACCGAAGCATGGGTACCAGCTAATGAAAGAAATGGCCGAGCGCTCGGGAGGGCTCTATAAGGCTAGCGCAGGGAGCGTATACCCCACCTTGCAGCAGCTCGAAGACGAAGACCTGGTCACCAGCGATCAGCAGAACGGAAAGAAGGTTTACCGGATCACCGCGGCTGGACGCAGAGAGCTCCAAAAAGACCCGGACGCGGTAAACCGCATCTGGAAACGTGCCGAGACCTGGGAGAATTGGGGCCAGGCCTGGAGTCCCGACTCCGCACTGGTGTTTCACGCCATCGGAGGTATCGTCAAGGCGAGCATGCGGGCGGTGCGCCGCGTGGGGCCGGAACCAGTTCGTAATATTCTGGAGAGCACCCGTAAGCAACTGGAGGACCTCTGATCCATGGGAGTGGGCATCCGCACCGAGCACCTTCGGAAGGTATATGACACGCCGCCCCCGGCTGCCGCCCGCGGCGGCTTCGGCTTCGCGACTTCGCCGGGAAAGAAGGACAAAGACAAGCCCAAAAAGAAATTTGAAGTGGTGGCGCTGGATGATGTCTCGTTCGAGATCCGGCCGGGAGAGGTGTTCGGCCTGCTGGGCCCCAACGGCGCGGGCAAGTCCACCACGATCGGCATTCTGACCACACGCACACAGCCTACGGCGGGACGCGCCTTCCTCGGCGAGATCGACATCTGGCGTGAACCCGTAAAGGCCAAGCGCCTGATCGGCGTGGTTCCGCAGCGGCCGAACCTGGATTTCGCTCTCACCGCGCGCGAAATCCTGGTGTTTCACGGGGCCTACTTCGGCCAGAGTGCCAAAGAGCGCGAGCGCAAAGCCGACGAGCTGCTAGAGAAATTCAAGCTCACCGACCGCGCCGCCCACATGGTCCGCACGTTCAGCGGCGGGATGATGCAGCGCCTTTCGATTGCGCGCGCCATGATGCACGACCCCGAGGTGCTGTTCCTCGATGAACCCAGCGCCGGTCTCGATCCGCAGACGCGCCTGCTGCTTTGGGAAACCATCCGCGACTACAACCGTTCCGGCAAGACCATTGTGCTCACCACGCACTATATGGACGAAGCCGATTCGCTTTGCGAGCGGCTGGTGATTATCGATCACGGCAAGATCATCGCGCAAGGCACGCCCAAACAACTGAAGCAGTCCATTCCGGGCGGATACCTCTTGCGCCTGCGCTTTAACCATACCCCGGAGGATTTGCTGGGCGCATTGCGTCTGCTGCCGGGGGTCACCGAGGTACGCTCGAACGACGGCGCCGGCGCCGATATCTACGCGGGCAGCGGGGGACCGTTGATCGGGCCCATCGTCAATGCCGCACAGACGTCGGGCATCGAGGTACTGGACGTCCACATTTCCGAGCCCAGCCTGGAGACCCTGTTCCTGCATCACACCGGAAGGAGCCTGCGAGATTGAACTGGAAAACGTTCTACGCCCTACTCTCACGCGACGGGCACGTCGCACGCCGAAACCTCATTCCCATGCTGCTGCAGAACCTGCTGCAGCCGCTTCTGTTCACGTTTATTTTCGGGCGCGTGATGACCACCAGCGGAATCATGCCCGCGTCGTACAAGAATATGCTGCTGCCGGGCATTATGGCGATCAGCATGGTGATGTCCGGTGTGTGGGCGGTGGCCATGCCGCTGATCAGCGAGTTTCAGTTCACGCGCGAAATCGAAGACCGGCTGCTGGCGCCGATTGAAATCGGCTGGCTGGCGGTGCAAAAGGTGGTCACGGGGATGATCCAGGCGCTGATCGCCGGGCTGGTCGTGCTCCCCGCCGCCTGGTTGGTGATGGGCGCGGGCATAAGTCTCAGCCTGGGCCACCTGCTGGAGATGCTTCTGATTGCGGTTCTCGTAGCCTTATTCTCGGCGGCTGGAGGCCTGGCGCTCGGATGCAGTATCGGGCAGACTCAGGTCGGGCTGATGTTCAGCCTTGTCCTCGCGCCGATGATGATGTTCGGCTGCGCGTACTACCCCTGGCAGGCGCTCGACCCCTTTCCGGTCCTCAAATACGCCGTTCTGGTCAACCCGCTGGTGTATGCCAGCGAGGGACTGCGCGGCGCCCTTGTGCCCGCGGTCCCGCACATCGACACGTTCCTGGTGATTGCCGCCTTGGCCGCGATCGACTTCAGCCTGCTTTACCTGGGACTGAAGAAGTTCCACAGCAAAGCGCTCAGCTAGCGGCTCCGTTGGCCGCATCCGACGACCTGTTCCACTCCGTATACTCAAATGTAAGTTTGCCGCCTACAGGAATAAAGCGCGATCATAGAGTCATACACAGGAGAGGGGAAAATGCTGATCCGAAAGCCTGCGGACATCCGCTATTGCGAGATTACGCCCAAGGAACACTATCTCGACAGGCGCAAGTTTCTAGCCGGGATTCCCGCCGCGTTCCTGGGTGCCCGGGAACTGCTGGCGCCGCGTGCCGCGTCGGGGGCGTCGCTGGCCAACCTCCAAAAGAGCCAGTACAGCACCACGGAAAAACCAAACTCCTATAAGGACGTCGCCAACTACAACAACTATTACGAGTTTGGCACCGACAAGGAAGCCCCCGCGGGCAACGTGAAGAAGTTCCAGATGCCCGCCGACTGGATGGTCTCGGTCGAAGGCGACGTAGCCAAGCCCCGCAAGATCGCGATCGACGAGATCATGAAGCTCGCTCCGCTCGAAGAGCGCATTTACCGTCACCGATGCGTGGAGGGATGGTCGATCGTAGTGCCGTGGATCGGCTTCTCCCTGAACGAGCTGCTCAAACAGGTTCAGCCGACGCCCAAAGCCAAATACGTCGCTTTTGAATCCTACTGGGATACTCGCCGCGAACCCCTCGCCCGCCCGGAACTGGCCGGCATCGCGTTCCCATACGTCGAAGGACTTCGGCTCGACGAAGCCATGCATCCTCTGACCATGCTGACCGTCGGGATGTACGGCGAAACGCTGCCCATGCAGGATGGCGCGCCCGTCCGGCTCACGGTGCCCTGGAAGTACGGCTTCAAGAGCATCAAGTCGCTGGTCAAAATCAGGCTTGTCGGCAGCATGCCGCCGACCACTTGGAATATGGCCAACGCCCATGAATACGGCTTCTATTCGAACGTGAACCCCCAGGTGGATCACCCCCGCTGGAGCCAAGCCACGGAACGCCGACTCGGCGAACTCCGGCGGCGCCCGACGCTGATGTTCAACGGCTATGGCGACCAGGTCGCAAGCCTGTACACCGGTATGGACCTGAAAAAAAACTACTGATCCGCGGAGGAGCAGCTTCTTGTTACGAAAAAAATGGCCGAAGGCCTTGTTGTTCGTCATCTGCCTGGCGCCATGCTTCTACCTGGCCTGGCGCGCGTGGAATCAGGATCTCACTGCCAATCCGATCGAGTACATTACCCACTTTACGGGCGATTGGACGCTGCGATTCCTGGTGATCACGCTCGCCGTCACCCCGCTGCGCAAGGTCGTGAAGCTTCCCGACCTGATCCGCTTCCGGCGCATGCTCGGCCTGTTCGCCTTCTTCTACGGAACTCTCCATTTCGCAACCTACCTGGTCGTGGATAAGTTTTTCGATTTCCACGAAATCTTAGCGGACGTCGCCAAGAGGCGTTACATCACTGTTGGCTTTACCGGCTTCGTCCTCATGATCCCGCTGGCGGCGACCTCTACCGCCGGCTGGATCCGGCGCCTCGGGGGCAAGCAATGGCAGGCGCTGCACCGGCTGGTGTACGCCAGCGCGATGGCCGGGGTCATTCACTACTACTGGCTGGTCAAGAGCGATATTCGGCTGCCGCTCCTCTACGGGCTTCTCGTCGGGGTTCTGCTGACGTTCCGTGCCGTCGCATTCCTCACCAAGCGCCGACCTGGCGCAGTGGCCGTGCGCCGCGCAGTTGTGCGGTAGAACGCGAAGTTGAAGCTGGCCCGGCCCTCCTTCCATTTGGAGTGCGAATACGTACAGCCGTAACAGGTGCTGAACCGTACTGCGATGTCCGATCAGATCATTCGGCGGCGACGCCCACCGGCAGTCAAGGCCTGAAAAAGTACCGATGTGCGAAATAAGTCCTAGAATGGAACCTTTAGATCTTTTCAGGAGGCCATTTTTGATTCATGATACTTCAGCAGTCCAGCAGTTCAGCTCGTTCGGTCTTCTGCGGACCGGGAGGCGGGCTGATGCTGGTTCGGGATTGCCAGGTTCATCTCCTAAGATTGCGATGAGCAACGCCGCCGGGCGGGTAACCGGCGGCGTTATTTTTATGTTCGTCGGCTTGTTGTTTGCCGCCGACTCCCGCATCGACCACGTCACAGTTGCCGGCAGCGACCTCGCCAGGCTCCAGACAGCCCTGAAAAGCATCGGCATCGACAGCGTCTATGGCGGAGCGCACAGTAATCACGCTACCGCCATGGCGCTGGTAAGCTTCCCGGACGGATCCTATCTCGAACTGATGGGTCTTCAGGCGAACGCCGATCCGAAGGCTGTCAGCGAGCACGTATGGGCAACGTTCCTCAAGGAAAATGCCGGGCCATGCGCATGGGCGTTACGGGCTCCGGATCTGGCTGCCGAAATCCAGCGGCTCAAGGCGGCTGGAATAACGGTCTCCGCGCCCGTTCGTAGCGGGCGGCAGCGCCCCGATGGGGTCCGGCTTGAATGGGAGACCTCCGACGTGGGAACCGCGCTGCGCGGCACGTTCTTCCCGTTTCTGATCCAGGACCTTACCCCGCGCAATCAGCGGGCGTATCCGCAGGGCAAACCGGTTACCCGAGAGTTTCGCGGCGTGGCGCGCGTCGTCATCGCGGTGAAGAGCCTCGACGATGCGATCCAGCGCTACCACGCCGCCTACGATTCGCCGCCGCCCATCAAGCAGGCCGATAAGGAGTGGGGCGCCTACATGGCCCTGCTGGGCAACATGCCGGTAATCCTCGCCCAGCCACTGAACGCCGACTCCTGGCTGAACGAGCGCCTCGCGAAGTTCGGCGAAGCGCCGTGCGCCTTTATTCTCCAGGCCGCCAATCCGCCGCACTTCAAGAATGCCCCGCGAACACGCTGGTTCAGCGTCGATATCGGGTGGTTCGACGAGCAGAAACTCGGATGGAGGTTAGGCTTCCAATAGGCTTCTTATGCGCTCCGCATCGGTATTCCTTGCTCACGGTTCGCCCATGTCGGCCCTTGGCGGCGACGCCCATGCGGCGGCCCTCAAACACTTCGGGCAACGGCACAAGGATGCGCGCGGAATCGTCATCGTCTCGGCTCACTGGCAGACGCCGGCCCCGATCCGCGCCACGTCATGGGAACACGCGCCCCTGGTCTACGATTTCGGCGGGTTCCCCGAGGAACTCTATCGGATCACGTACCCCGCGCCGGGCGACCCGGCGCTCGCGGCTAGAATTCCCAATGCGGTTCCCGAACTCAAGCGCGGGCTCGATCACGGCGCCTGGGTGCCTCTGCGCCTGGCGTGGCCCGACGCGCGCATCCCCGTGGTACAGGTGTCGCTCCCAGGTGCCGGCCCTCAGGACGTCTTCAATCTAGGCCGCGCGCTTCGTCCCTTGCGCGACGAGGGTGTCCTCGTCATCGGCAGCGGGGGCATCGTCCACAATCTCGGGTTGGTGCACTTCTCAGAAAAGAACTCGGGGGTCGATCCCTGGGCCGCGGAGTTCGATCGCTGGGTCGCCGCACGCGTTGCTTCCGAAGACGTCGACAGCCTGCTCTCGTACCGAACGCTGGCGCCGGAGGCCGATCTGGCCGCGCCAACCCCGGAGCACTTCGATCCCATCTTTGTCGCACTGGGCGCCGCATGGCCTGGGGAACGCCTGGAGACGATTTACGAAGGGTTCCATTACGGGAATCTCTCGATGCGCAGTTTGGGCTGGATACCCGCGTAACTTTTCCCGGCGCGCCGAGTATAAAACTCCATGGAGCAACTGATGCGCGACGTCCGCTACGCGCTGCGCACCATGCGGCGCGATGCCGGGTTCTGCACCGTGGCCGTTCTGATTCTCGGCCTGGGCATCGGCGCCAATACGGCTATCTTCAGCGTGGCGAACAGGGTGCTGTTCCGCCCGCTGCCGTTTCGCGAACCCGAGCGCCTGGTGTGGATCGCCAACACCGGGACCAGCGGGCTCTCCGGCGCCACCTCACGGGTTGCCAACTATCGGGACTGGCGCGCGATGAACCAGTCCTTCGAGGACCTCTCCGCATATTTCCCCTTCTCCGATTACCGCTACTACAACCTGATCGGCACGGGAGAACCCGAGCGACTTTCGGGATACCGCGTAGCTCAGAATTTCTTCGATCTGCTGGGCGTGCGGCCGATGCTGGGCCGAAACTTCGATGACGATGAATGCAAATGGAACGGCCGGCCCGCGGCGATTCTGACTCACGGACTATGGCAGCGCCGCTTCGGCGGAGATCCGGGAGTGATCGGGCGCGCCATCACCCTGAACGACCAGGCAACCACCATCGTCGGCATCATGCCCGAGGATTTCGATTTCGCCGGGGTATTCGTTCCCGGTGCCCGGATCGATCTGTTCGTCCCCTTTCCAATCACTGAAGAAACCGATCGTTGGGGGAATACCCTCTCGGTTGTCGGGCGCCTCAAGCCAGGTGCGACGCTGCCTCAGGCCCGCGCAGAGTTCGAGCTGTTGGTAGACGGCCTTCACAAAGCGCACCCGGAAC
>Ga0335080_10002027_pt1 | contig 20182 bp, 23 predicted proteins | sample Lox_Sample_34_FD_206720 | JGI IMG/M metagenome (GOLD analysis project Ga0335080, IMG submission 206720) | Soil microbial communities from Loxahatchee National Wildlife Refuge, Florida, United States - Lox_Sample_3.4 | ecosystem: Environmental > Terrestrial > Soil > Wetlands | place: USA...
CGGAAGTAGACGTTGAGGTCGTGGACCTCGACCTTGGCCGGCACGTCGTCGTTCACGCTGACGGGCGCCCTCTGCGCGAGTTCCTTCTGCGCGAGCTGTGCCGGGGTTGGCTTCTCTGAGCTCATGGCAGGGGCGGGGGCGGCGGGAGTCATCGGGCACCCTTGAGGCGGTTCCGGGTCAGCACGCGCGAGGCGATGTTCAACAGTCCCACGACGATGAGGAGGACCAGCGACGCCGTCCAGGCTTTCGCGTGCCAGTCATCGTACGGGCTGATGGCGTAATTGAAGATGGCGACCGTCAGAGAGGCCGTGGGCGCACGGGGGTCGGTGTTCCAGTACTGGTTGTTGAGAGCAGTGAAGAGGAGGGGAGCCGTTTCCCCGGCGGCCCGCGCCACGGCAAGCAGGCACGCCGTGACGATCCCGCTCATCGCCGTCCGGATCACGACGCGCAGGCTCGTCTTCCAGTGGGGCACGCCCAGAGCCAGCGATGCTTCGCGCAGGGACCCCGGGACCAGACGGACGAGCTCCTCGGTGGCGCGTGCCAGGGTGGGGATCATCAGGATGGAGAGTGCGACGGCACCGGCCAGCGCCGAGAAGTGACCCATCGGGACGACGACCAGGGCGTAGGCGACGATGCCCACGACGATGGAGGGAACGCCCGAGAGCACCTCGGCCATGAACCGGACCGTGTTGCCGATGGTCCCGTCGCCCTTCTCGGCCAGGAACACGCCTGCACCCACGCCGAGAGGCAGCCCGATCAGGCAGGCGAGAGCCACCATGAAGAGGGTTCCCACCAGAGCGTTGCCGATTCCCCCGCCGACCTCTCCCACCGGCTTCGGGAGCTGCGTGAAGAAGGCCCAGGAGAGCCCAGCCGCGCCCTTGCTGATGACCAGCCAGAGGACGGACAGGAGCGGGATGAACGCGAGGGCGAAGAAGACCGCGCAGACCACGGCCATTCCCCGGTCGACGACCTTCCGGTACGTGAAGGACGCGTGAAGGTTCATCCCCTCACCCGGCTCGGACCCTTCTGCACGGCGGTGACCAGCACCCGCGCTCCCGCGTTCAGCAGGAAGGTGGTGGCGAAGAGGATGAGGCCCAGACCCGCCAGCGCGCCGATGTGGACGTTGCTGGTGGCCTCGGCGAACTCGTTGGCGATGACCGCCGGGAGGCTGTAGCCAGCGGCGAACAGCGAGGCGGAGATCTGGGGAGTGTTCCCGATGACCATCGTGACCGCCATCGTCTCGCCGAGGGCGCGACCCAGGCCCAGGAGGACCGCGCCGACGATGCCCGCGCGGCTGTAGGGGATGACCGCCATCATGACGGCCTCCCACTTGGTCGCTCCGAGAGCTAGCGCCGCCTCGCGGTTCGTCTCGGGCGTGGTCTTCATCACCTCGACCGAGACGGAGACGATGGTCGGCAGGATCATGACCGCGAGGATCATTCCGGACGCGAGGTAGCCCAGCCCGATCGGTGGACCCTGGAACAGGGGGATCCAGCCGAAGTACTTGCCCAGCCAGGGCTCGATCGATTCGCGCAGCCACGGGACGACGATGAAGAGGCCCCACAGGCCATAGACGACCGAAGGGATCGCGGCGAGCAGCTCGACCGGGATGGTCAGGACCCGGCCGAGCTTCGTCGGCGCGAACTGGGTGATGAAGAGGGAAAGGCCGATCGCCACTGGCACCGCGAGCGCGATCGAGATCGCTGCAGTCACCAGCGTGCCGTAGAGGAAGGTCAGGGCGCCGAAGTGGTCCTCGACCGGATCCCACCGGGTCTGGGTGATGAACCCCCAGATGCTGTGATCCTTCGCGAGCGGCCGGGCGACGAGGGCGAGGTTCAGGACGATGAGCCCGGCGACGACCAGGATCATGATCCCGAGGACCCAGAGGATGCCGTTGAAAGCCCGGTCACCCAGGTTCTCCGCCCCCGGGCGACCGTTCTCCATGCCTGAGGCTCCAGCCGCCGAGGCCGAAGCGTCCACGAGCGCCTCCCTACTTGGCACTGATCTTCGTGCCCTGCACGGTGAGGGTATCGACCTTCTGGAGGGCCTTCTCCCGGACCGGCTTGGCGAGCGGAGCGTAGTCCAGCTGAGTCGCCATGGCCTGCCCTGCCGTGAGCGCCCAGCGGAGGAAGGTGATGATCGCGGTCCCCTTCGCCTTGTCCTTCGCATCCTTGTGGACGAGGAGGTAGGTGAAGCCCGAGACTGGGTAAGCGTCCTTGCCGTCGGCGTTGGTGATGGAGACGCGGAAGTCATCCGGCATCTGGACCCCGGCGGCAGCGGCGCTCGTCGCCTCGAGCGACGGCTTGATCCAGTTGCCGTCCTTGTTCTTGAGCTGTGCCATCGGAAGCTTCTGTTGGATGGCGTAGATCAGCTCCACGTAACCGATCGACCCGGGCGTGCTCTTGACGATTCCGGTCACGCCCTCGTTGCCCTTCCCGCCGAGCCCCACGGGCCAGTTCACGCTCGTGCCCTTGCCGACCTTCTCCTTCCATTCGGGGGAGACCTTGGAGAGGTAGTCCGTCCAGATGTAGGTGGTCCCCGAGCCGTCGGACCGGTGCGCAACCGCGATCGCCTGGTCCGGCAGCTTCGCCCCGGGGTTGTCCGCGGCGATCGCTGGGTCGTTCCACTTGGTGATCTTCCCGAGGAAGATGTTGGCGACGTTTGCCGGCGAGAGCCGAAGGTCCGCCAGCCCCGGAAGGTTGTAGGCCACGACGTCCGCGCCGAGCACGGTCGGGATGTGCACCACGTCGGAAGCCTTCGAGATCTGCTCGTCGGTCATGGGCGCGTCCGACGCCCCGAAGTCGACGGTCCCATCGGTGAACTGCTTGATGCCGCCCCCGGATCCAATCGACTGGTAGTTGAACTTGATGTCCGGATGCAGGCGGTTGTACTCGCTGAACCACTTCGAATAGATGGGGAAGGGAAACGTTGCGCCGGCCCCGTTGATCAGCAGTCCCTGCGCGGAGGCGGCGGTGCCGAGCAGCAGCGCGGCGCCCATGAGCAGCTTCTTCATGGTGGTGTGACTCCCTTGCTTGTGGGGGACGTAACTCGGACGCGGGCGATGTAAGCGGGGCGCGTGACGGATGCGTGACGGACGGGTGAAAGCTCCGCTGGTCAGCGGGGTTACACCCGAACGTCACCTGGATGAAGCGAGGGAATCAGGCGGGTGGGGCGATCGCCTGGGCTCCGGTCGGCTCGAGTTCCACCCCTGCTGTGACCGCCTCGGTCGGGAGGCGATCGAGCGACCTCAGAGACGGGAAGAGCCTCGTCCACGCGAGCACCACCAGGAGTGTCCCGACGCCGCCGGCGACGACCGCGCGCACCGGCCCGAGCCACTGCGCGGTGAGGCCGGACTCGAACTCGCCGAGCTCGTTGCTCGCTCCGATGAAGAGCATGTTCACCGCGTTGACCCGCCCGCGCATCTCGGGCGGCGGCGAGATCTGCACCACCGTGAGCCGGACGAACACGCTCAGCATGTCCGCTCCGCCCATGACGATCAGGGTCAGCACCGACAGCCAGAGCGTGCGCGACAGCCCGAAGGCGATGGTCGACACCCCGAAGATCGCGACGCCGGTGAGCATCGTCCGCCCCACGTGGCGCTTGAGGGGGTGGGCGGCGAGGTACAGGCCGACGAGCCCGGCGCCGAGGGCCGGACCGCTCCTGAGGATCCCCAGCCCCCAGGCCCCGGTGTGCAGCACGTCCTGGGCGAACACCGGCATCAGCGCGGCCGCACCGCCGAGGAGCACCGCGAAGAGGTCGAGCGAGACCGAGCCGAGGACGATCTTGTTCTCCCAGACGTAGCGCACGCCCGCGAGCACCGTGGCCCAGGAGGCGGCCCGGTGCTCCATGCGTCCGGTGCGCGTCTTCACCCCCACGAGCACCAGCACGTCCACCACCGCGAGCCCGGCGGCGAGGAGGTAGACCGCCTCCGGATTCCCGAAGAGCGCGTAGAGCACCCCTCCCAGGGCGGGACCGACGACGTTGGCCACCTGGAAGGTGCTCGAGTTCCAGGCGACGGCGTTCGGGAAGTCGGCCTCGGGCAGGAGCGAGGGCATCAGCGCCTGCGCCGCCGGCGCGTTGAAGGCGCGCGCGGTTCCGAGCAGGACGAGCACCGCGAAGATCGGCACCGGCGTCCGGATCTCCGTCAGCGCGAGCCAGGCGAGGAGGCCCGAGCAGACGCCGAAGCCCAGGTGACAGAGCAGGACGACGCGCCGCCGGTCGAACCGGTCCGCGGCATGACCCGCGGGCAGGGTGAGGAAGAGCGGTGGCAGGAACTGGGCGAGCCCAACGTAGCCGAGGTCGAGCGGTCTCCTCGTCAGCGCGTAGACCTGCCAGCCCACCGCGACGTTGACCATCTCCAGACCGAGGATGGACAGCAGCCGCGAGCCGAGGAACCGGCGGTAGTCGAACGAGCGGAACGCCCGGAGCGCGGGCGAGCGGGGGTGGGCAGTCACGGGCCGAGCGTCACGCGCGCATCCCACGAGCGGCGCCAGCTCGCAAGGTGCAGTCGCTCAGCGCTGCGGGAGCGGTGCGGCTACCGGAGCGAGAGCCAGGGACTGGTCGCCCGGACGACGAGCCAGGTGTCCTCACGAAGCTCGAGCTCGAGCATGCCACCGCTGCCGAGCACGACTCCCACGTCCACCCGGGCGCGAGCCCCCGCCACCTGGGAGCGGCCGATGGAGAGGATCGCCGAGGGCCCGTCGCGATCGAGGCAGGTGCTCCGGTCGACCGAGAGGTAGCCGGCGAGCGGGGCGAGGTGCTCGAGGACCTTGCCCGGGTCCTCGTCCCCGTCCAGCTCGACGCACACCACCCCGTGCGCTCGCGTGGATTCGTCGACGTAGGTCCGGAGGGCGAACTCGGCCGCCGCCTCGACCGGGCTCCTCGTGGGCGAGGCGATGGCGGGATGCGGTGCCGGGCGAGCCGCCGCCGCTCGAACCTCGACCGGCTTGGAGGTCGCGCAGCCGATCCCGAGCGCGGCGAGGCAGAGAACGAGGTGTTTCATCGACCCAGTGTCCCCCCGGGTCCCGGGGTCGTCGAATTCTCGATCGCCCGAGGCCCTCGACGCCGGTCAGCGACGGCACGCCACCGCGCGGGCCTCGAGCCGGGCGCGCTGCCGGGCATTCCGCGTCAGCCCCGCCGCGCGCTGGAACTCGCCCCGCGCCTCGTCCCGGCCCGACCAGCGGCCGGCGGTCGGGGCCTCGGCGAGGGCGGGCGTGTCGAGTGTCGCTTGCAACGTCGTCTCCTGGTTCGAGGGGCGCGGGAGCGCGCCCACGGAGGGACGACAAACGAGGCCACGGGAGATCGACATGGGGCACGGAGGAGCTGCAAGTGCCGGCAAGTCCTCGACGCTGGGGCGAATCGCCTCGCGCCGGGCAGGCCTCGGTCCTCCCGCTGTCCGCGCTCCGTGGACTAGGGAGAGGAGTGAATCGTGGCCATCACCGCCATCACTCCAACTCTCAACGTCCGTGACCCGCCCCGCGTGGAACACGCACGAGAGCGAGCCCGGGCGCCCTCACGCCGCACACCGACCGCAGGAGTCCGAGCACGCCGGCGAAGAACAAGTGCACCCACTCGCGCGATGGGATCCGACGAACATGCGTTGCGCCGCGACGCCGCTACGCGGCCGGGAGGCGCTCCTGACGGAGCCGCTCCGCCCCGTCCAGGAACCTCCACTGCGCGCCCGACGACCGCTCCACCGCCTCCGTCGCCGCCTCGAGCGAGCCGCCCCGCGCGATCGCCCGCGCCACCCCCTCGAGCAGCCCCCGCGCGTGGTGCACGTCCAGCTCCCCGTGCAGCCGGAAGAAGCGCAGCGCCGCCGGCGAGTCGATCCCGTAGCATCGCAGCCCCTTCTCCTTCGTGTCCGCCACCCGCGCCGTCTGCACCTCGTAGGCCCAGAGCGCCGCGAGCGCCGTCACCTCGTCCTCGGACACCAGCCCCGCGAGCGCCGCGCCCGCCGACTGCGTCTCCGGCAGAGCGGCCGGATCTCGCGCCGCGCCCACCGCGTGCCCGAACACCTCCCAGAGCAGCGCGTGCGCCACGCCCGTGCGCCCCTCCTCGTCGTCGAGGTTCGCGGTCAGCTCGTCGACGGTCTCCTCGTCCGTGGTCTGCTCGAGCGCCCGGCGCAGCAACTCCGGCAGCGCCGCCACCTGGAACCGGTACTGCTCGGCGTAACGCGCGAGGTCCTCGGTCCGGAGCTCCCCGGCCGACCACGCCTGGTAGAAGGGATGGGTCAGCAGATCCCGGGGAGCGAGCGCGGCCTGCAGGGCCTGCTCGAGCGCGGCGAGGGTCATGGGTACCGTCTCCTGGCGTCCTGCCATGGTGCGGCAGCCACCCTAGCAAGCCCGGCCGCCGTCTTCAGCGGAAGGTGACGGCCGTCTCGTCGCCGACGGAGTCCGACTCGTCCACCCCGTCCACCCGCCCGTCCCCGAGCGGCCCGACCGCGGCCATCGCCACCTCGCCCGGGTGCTCCACCTGCGCCGGGATGCCCTCCGGCGGCGTGAGCAGCACCGGCGTCACCGGAGCGCGCACCGGCTCGTCCTGGTGCCGGAGCGCCTCGATCGCCGGCCGTCCCCCCGCCGGAGGCAGCCCGGAGTGCCGGCGCGCCGCCTCGATCAGCGCGGCGTGATGCCGGTACTTCGCCTCGAGCAGCTTGTGCACCAGGAGCGGCCCACCCGGGACCCGCCGCGCCGTCAGCGCCTGGGTCGCCCGGCGCACCGAGTAGCGCACCCGGCGGATCTGCACCCGCCAGCCCCGCGGCGTCCAGGTGAAGACCCCGTAGGCCGGGCGCACGTCGCCGTCCCGGGGAATGCCCGCCGATGCCACGTCGGCCAGCAGCATCCGCCCGAAGCGCCGGCGGTAGGGGAAGTGGAGATGCCCGAATGCGCAGGCCGACGCATCCAGGTGCGCGAAGAATCGCCGCAGCGACGCCTCGTCCAGGGTCGGGTCCACCGACTCCTCGAGGTTGCGGGGATTCGCGTGGCAGACGTAGAGGTCCTGCCCGCGCCGAGGCGAGTACCGGACGCTGAAGGGCAGCTCTCCGAGCCTTCGGGTCCAGTCGGGGCCGAGCTGGTCACGCGTCCAGGCGAGGAGGTCGCGCTTCCAGTGCTCCCGCTCGCGATACGCCCCGCCCAGGTAGTTCCCGGCGATGTAGCAGTCGGTGTTGCCCATCAGCACCGCCTCGCAGCGGTCGAAGAGGAGCTCCACCGTCTCCCGCGGATGCGCACCCCGGAGCGCGAGGTCTCCCGCGGCCACCACCACGTCGGCGCCGCTCCTCGCGATGTCCTGGAGCACCGCCTCGCAGGCCGGGAGATTCCCGTGGATGTCTGCCAGGATGGCCACCCGCATGGCGCCCCGGAGTGTACCCGCTCCCGTCACCGTCCGGCCACGGTCGCCCGGCCCTACGCCGCCGGCAGCACCACGGTGAAGGTCGTGCCCACCCCGAGCTGGCTCGCGACGCGCACTTCCCCCTCCATGCCGTGCACCAGGTGCCGGACGATCGACAGCCCGAGCCCCGTCCCGCCCATGTCCCGGCTCCGGCCCCGGTCCACCCGGTAGAACCGCTCGAAGAGCCGCGGCAGGTGCTTGGCCTCGATCCCCAGCCCCGTGTCCCGGACCGAGAGGTGCGCGCGGTCACCGACGCGCTCGCCCGTCAGCTCCACGGTGCCTCCCTCGGGCGTGTACTTGATGGCGTTGTCCAGGAGGTTCAGGAGCACCTGCTCCAGAGCCTTCGGGTCCGCCCGCGCGGTCAGGTCCGCCGGCACGTGGAGCTGCATCGAGAGCCGCTTGCCCGCCGCCCGCGGCTCCATGGCGTCGCTCGCCTGGCGCGCCACCGTCTCCAGCGACACCGCCGCCGAGGACAGCGGCCGCTCCCCGGCGTCCAGCCGCGACAGCTCGAGCAGGTCCGACACCAGCTCGCCCAGCCGCTCCGACTGACGGTGGATGATCTCCACCATCTGCGGGGCATGCCGGGTGTCGGACAGCGCCCCGGAACGCAGCGTCTCCGCATATCCGAGGATGGCGGCGATGGGGGTCCGCAGCTCGTGGCTCACGTTGGCCACGAAGTCCTGACGCACCCGCTCGAGGCGCTTGCGCTCGGTGATGTCCCGGAACACCGCCGCGCTGCCCCGGAGCGGCCCGCCGAGGGGCGTCACGTAGATCTCCAGGGTCTTGCTCCGCGGAGCATCCATCGAGATCTCGACCTTCGAGGTCACGCCCTCGCGGCAGGCGCGGAGGACGGCGTCGTGGAGCTCGGTCCTCCGCACCAGGAACAGCGGCCGCTGCCCCACCAGCTCCTGGTCGGTGCCGAGCATCGTCCGGAGCGCCTCGTTGTGGCGGAGCACCACCCCCTGCTCGTCGGTGATCCACAGCCCAACGTCGATCGCCTCGATCGCCGCCGCCAGCGTCTGCACCTCGACCAGCGCCCCGTCCCGCTCCTCGGCGATCGCCCGCTGGCGCGCGTCGGCGGCCTCCCCCGCTCGGGTCAGCGCCCGCGCCGCCTCGCTCTCGCTGAAGAGGGCGATGACGAAGGCCAGCAGCGACGCCAGCCCCCCGGCCAGCGCGCCGGCGCGCGCGTCCGCGAGCGCCCCCGCGCCCAGGCCCGCGGCGATGCCGGGGAGCAGCGTGGCCAGGAGCAGGAAGAGGATGCGGCGTGGCTGGGGTCGTTCGTTCACGCGTCCTTGTCGGGGCTGGCCAGCTTGTAGCCGACCCCGCGGACCGTTTCGATGATGTCTCCGGCGGCTCCGAGCTTCTCCCGCAGCCGCTTGATGTGCGTGTCCACCGTGCGAGTCGTGATCTCCGCCTCGATGCCCCACACGTCCGAGAGCAGCACCTCGCGCGTCTGCACCCGACCCGGACGCTCGAGCAGCGTCTTGAGCAGACGGAACTCGAGCGCCGTCAGCGCCACCTCGTGGCCGGCCACCGTCACCTCGTGCCGTGCGGGATCGAGCCGGATGGTGCCCGCGGCGAGCACGCCCGTCCCCTCCGAGTCGCGCGCCATCCGCCGCAGCACCGCCTTCACCCGGAGCGCGAGCTCCCGGACGCTGAACGGCTTCACCACGTAGTCGTCCGCCCCCAGCTCCAGCCCCTGCACCCGGTCCGACTCCTGCCCCTTCGCCGTCACCATCACCACCGCCGTCCGGCGGAGGTTGGGGTCCTCCTTGATCAGCCGCAGCACCTCGCTCCCGGGGAGGTCGGGAAGCATGAGGTCGAGCAGGACCAGGTCGGGCTTGAAGGCCTTGGCGCGGCTGAGCGCCGCCGCTCCGGTGTGGCTGGTCTCGGTCTCGAAGCCTGCCGCGGAGAGGTTGTAGGTGAGGAGGTTGGCGAGGTCTTGCTCGTCCTCGACGATCAGGATGCGTGACACGATGGGGAGAACCTCCGGGGGGCGTGGCCGTCGACCCGGGAGGACGCCTGTACCAGAGGGGGCCCACGGGACGGGTGACGCTTGGGTGTCGGGGCCATGACGGGCATGGAAAGCCCCCCTCGTTGACAGGGGATGGGGTGTGTCATTAAGTCCGCGCCCTTTTCCCGGCAGCCATGGTCGTCACCGTCGATCAGATCCGCGGGGGGGGGCTCTCCCTCGACGAGACCCTCTCCGAGAGCTTCCTCACCCACGCCCTGGCCGAGGTCAAGGACACCGGGTTCCGTCCCGACGGTCCGGCGGCCCTCCACGTGAAGCTCCAGAAGACCGGCAGCGGCGTCCTGCTCCGGGGCTCGACCGAGGTCGCGGTGCGCACGCCCTGCGGCCGGTGCCTGACCGACGTGCACCTCCGGATCCCCATCAGCTTCACCCTCAACCTCGTCTCCCGGGCTGTGCTCTCGGGCGACGAGGGTGAGGACGAGGAGGGGAAGGACGACGACCAGGATGAGCGGGCGGGGAGCTTCGACCTCGATCGTGCCGACGAGGAGCTCTTCGACGGCAAGACCATCGACCTGGATCCGCTGGTGCGGGAACAGGTGCTCCTCGCCCTGCCGATGCACGCCGTCTGCCGCGAGGACTGCAAGGGCCTCTGTGGCAGCTGCGGCCAAAATCTCAACGAAGGGCAGTGCGGGTGTGCCGCGGACCGGGTAGATCCCCGGTTCGCCAAGCTGAAGAACTTCAAGCTGAACTAGGAGCAGAACGCCGTGGGAGTTCCCAAGAAGAGGACGTCGAAGATGCGCCGCGATCGCCGGCGCGCCGCCAACAACAACCTCCGCGCAGCGGTGCAGGTCATCAACTGCCCGAACTGCAAGGAGCCGGTGCTTCCTCACCGGGCGTGCAGCAGCTGCGGTCACTACGCGGGGCGCGAGGTGGTCGCGGTCAAGTAGCCCGTCCCGTGGACGACGCGCAGAGTCAATTCCGCTGGAACCGCAACCGGAGAGAGGCCCCGGCCGGGACAATCTTGCGTGCATGCGTCATGGTGCAGCGCGCATGACACGGACCGCCATCCTCGGGACGGGCGCGTACGCTCCGGACAAGGTCCTCACCAACGCCGATCTCGAGCGGATGGTCGAGACGTCGGACGCCTGGATCACCGAGCGGACCGGCATCAAGGAGCGGCGCATCGCGGCCCCGGGTGAGGTCACCTCCGACATGGCGGTGAAGGCGGCGGTGCGGGCCCTGGAGATGGCCCGGACCCGCGCCGACGAGCTGGACCTCATCATCGTCGGCACCATCTCTCCCGACATGCCCATGCCGTCCTGCGCGGTTGCGGTGCAGGCCAAGCTGGGGGCGAAGAAGGCGTTCGCCTTCGACCTCTCGGCTGCGTGTGCCGGTTCGCTCTACGGCATGTCCATCGCCGACCAGTACATCCGCAACGGGAGCGCCCGGCGTGCCCTGGTCATCGGCGCCGAGCTCCTCAGCCGGGTGGTGGACTGGACCGACCGGAACACCTGCGTCCTCTTCGGTGACGCGGCCGGAGCGATGGTGCTCGGCCCGTCGGACGACCCGGCGCGCGGCATCCTCGGCATCACCCTGCACGCCGACGGCAACGCCGCCGGCTTCCTCACCATCGCCGGCGGAGGCGCCCTTCATCCCCAGTCGCCCGAGGTGCTGGAGAAGAAGATGAACAAGGTCGCGATGAACGGGCGCGAGGTCTACAAGTACGCCGTTCGCGCGCTCCCCGAGGCGGTGCTCGAGGCACTCGGCGCCCAGGGACTCACCCCGGCCGACGTCACCCACCTCATCGGCCACCAGGCGAACCTCCGCATCATCGAGTCGGTGTGCTCCCGGCTCGGGCTCCCCATCGAGAAGTGCTGGGTCAACATCCACCGCTACGGCAACACCTCCTCGGCCTCGCTGCCGACGACGCTGGACGAGGCGAACCGCGCCGGCCGCCTTCGCCCGGGCGACGTGATCGCCATGATGGCCATCGGGGCCGGCATGGCCTGGGGAGCGGGCGTGGTCCGATGGTAGCCACCGCCTTCCTGTTCCCGGGGCAGGGGAGCCAGGTGGTGGGCATGGGCAAGGCCCTGGCCGAGGCGTTCCCCGAGTCCCGCGCGGTGTTCCGCGCGGCGGACGACGCGCTCGGCGAGCCGCTGTCGAAGCTCTGCTTCGAGGGCCCGGAGTCGGAGCTGGTCCTCACCCGCAACACCCAGCCGGCCATCCTCACCACGTCCATCGCTGCCCACGCGGCGTGGAGCGCCCGTGGCGGCAAGGCCGCCTTCGTCGCCGGTCACTCTCTGGGCGAGTACTCGGCGCTGGTGGCCGCCGGCGCGCTCTCCCTCGCCGACGCGGTGCGGGCGGTGCGGGCGCGTGGAACCTTCATGCAGGAGGCCGTCCCCGCCGGGACCGGGGCGATGGCCGCGGTGCTCGGTCTCGACGCCGAGGTCGTCGCTCGCATCTGCGCCGAGGCCGCCGAGGGACAGGTGGTGTCGCCGGCCAACTACAACTCGCCCGAGCAGACCGTCATCGCCGGCCACGCGGCCGCGGTCGAGCGGGCCTCGGCACGCCTCCGCGATGCGGGAGCCAAGCGGGTGCTTCCCCTCGCGGTCTCCGCCCCCTTCCACTGCGCCCTGATGGAGCCGGTGAAGCCGCGCCTGGCCGAGGTGCTCGCCCGGTGCATGGTGTCCGCCCCGCGGGTCCCGGTGGTCTCCAACGTCGAGGCCGCGCCGAATGCCGACGCCGCCCGGGTGGTGCCGCTCCTCCTCGCGCAGGTGAGCGCGCCGGTTCGCTGGGCGGAGACCATCCGCGCGCTGGCCGCCGCCGGGGTGGGTCGGGTCGTCGAGCTCGGGCCCGGGAAGGTGCTGGGCGGGCTGGTGAAGCGCATCTCGAAGGAGATCGAGGTGCTGAACGTCGAGGACCCGGCGAGCCTGGAGAAGGCGCTCGCCGCCGCGGAGTCGCGCCCGTAAGGGCTCCGGGGGAACGGCACGATGGACTTCACCGGGAAGGTCGTTCTGGTCACCGGCGGCTCGCGGGGCATCGGCCGAGCCTGCGCCGTGGCGTTCGGCAAGGCGGGGGCCACCGTCGTCCTCACCTATGCCGGGAACGAGGCCGCGGCCGCCGAGGCGGTGGCGGCGAGCGGACCCAACGCGCGGAGCATGCGCTTCGACGTCGCGGACCCCGCGGCGTGCGCGGCGGCCGTCGATCAAGTGGTGAAGGGTGCGGGACGCCTCGACGTCCTGGTGAACAACGCCGGCGTGGCGATCGACGGGCTCGTGGTCCGGGTGAAGGACGAGGACTGGGACCGCCAGCTGAATACCAACCTCAAGGGAGCATTCGCGCTCTGCCGCGCCGCGGCGCGCCCGATGATGAAGCAACGCTCCGGCGCCATCGTGAACCTCACCTCGGTGGTGGGGGAGACGGGGAACGTCGGGCAGGCCGTCTACGCGGCGAGCAAGGCTGGGCTCATCGGGCTCACCAAGTCGCTGGCCCGCGAGCTGGCCAGCCGGAACGTACGGGTGAACGCGGTCTCGCCGGGCTTCATCGACACCGACATGACTGCCGGGCTGAACGCGGAGCTGAAGGCGAAGATGACGGAGACCATCCCGCTGGGGCGGCTGGGGACGGCGGACGAGGTGGCGAAGGCCGTGCTTTTCCTCGCCAGTGACGCGGCGTCCTACGTCACCGGCGAGGTCCTGAAGATCAACGGCGGCATGTACATGTAGAGGACCCTACGCTATACCGCGCGCGCCCCGGGGGTCGGCCGCGGGACCTGCCCAGGACAACCCAGGTCCCCCGGAAGCGTTTCCCCCCCACGGAAGAATCGGCAGCACTTCGACAAGAGAAGGGAACCGGAGGAATCAGATGGCGACGAGTGCAATCGAGGCCAAGGTCAAGTCGATCATCGCCGACCAGCTGGGCGTCGGTGAGGACGAGATCAAGCCCGAGTCCTCCTTCATCGAGGACCTCGGCGCGGACAGCCTGGACATCGTCGAGCTGGTGATGGCGATGGAGGAGGAGTTCGAGGTCGAGATCCCCGACGAGGAAGCGGAGAACATCAAGACCGTGGGTGACGCCATCAACTACATCAACACCCACAAGAAGTAGCGCGCACTCGGGGCCGGAGCTAGGTCAGTAGGCCATGTCGAACCGCCGCGTCGTCATCACTGGGACGGGACTCATCACCGCGCTGGGGACCGGCGTGGAGAAGAACTGGAAGGCCATGCTCGCCGGCACGTCCGGCGTGGGCCCCATCACCCGGTTCGATGCGAGCGGCATCGACGCGCGCATCGCCGCCGAAGTGAAGGACTTCGTCCCCGAGGAGTGGATCGACAGGCGCGAGGTCCGCCGCATGGATCTCTACGCGCAGTACGCGCTGGCGGCGACCGAGATGGCCATGAGGGAGAGCGGGCTGCCGGTCGGTCAGGAGAAACCGCACGGCTACGTCCCGGAGAAGGTGGGCGTCATCATCGGCTCGGGCATCGGCGGCCTGGGCTCGCTGGAGGAGCAGCACAAGAAGGCGCTGGAGAAGGGGTTCGACCGGCTTTCCCCGTTCTTCATCCTCCAGATGATCATCAACATGGCCCCCGGCCTGGTGACCATCAAGTACGGCTGCAAGGGGCCGAACTGGTCTCCGGTGTCGGCGTGCTCCACCTCGGCCCACGCCATCGGCGAGGCGGTGAAGTCGATCCGCATCGGCGAGACCGACGCGATGATCGCCGGCGGGGCCGAGGCGGCCATCACCCCGCTGGGCATCGGCGGCTTCGCGGCGATGAAGGCACTCTCCACCCGGAACGACGACCCGGCGCACGCCAGCCGTCCGTTCGACAAGGACCGCGACGGCTTCGTCGAGGGCGAGGGCGCGGGCATCGTGGTCCTCGAGGAGCTCGAGCACGCCAGGCGTCGCGGAGCGAACGTCCTGGCCGAGGTCGTCGGATATGGCGCCAACTCTGACGCGCACCACGTCACCGCGCCGGCTCCGGATGGGGAGGGCGCGGCGCGCTGCATGCGCCTGGCGCTGGCGGACGCGGGGATGCGTCCGGAGGATGTGGGGTACCTGAACGCCCACGGCACCTCGACGCCCTTCAACGACGCGAACGAGACCCGGGCGATCAAGACCGTCTACGGGCCGCACGCGAAGAAGATGATGATCAGCTCCACCAAGTCGATGACCGGGCACATGCTCGGCGCGGCCGGCGGGGCGGAGGCGGTGGTGGCGGTGCTGGCGCTCACCCGCGGGGTGATCCCGCCGACCATCAACTACACCACGCCGGATCCGGACTGCGACCTGGACTACGTGCCCAACAAACCGCGCGAGGTCCGCGTGGATGCGGTCATGAGCAACAGCTTCGGGTTCGGCGGGACGAACGCCGTGCTGCTGTTCAAGCGGTACAGCAAGTAGCTCCGGCAATGCCGCGCGGCGCGCTCGCTGCGAGATCCTCCGGTCAGGCGCGGAACAGGGGAACGGGCGCCGTCGAGCCCACCACCGGCCCTGCCTTGAGCCCCGGCCAGCTCTGCAGCACCGAGGCGTAGAGCGCCCGGAAGTCGAGCGTGGACGGCACGTCGCCGTCGGCGAGCGCCCGAGGTCCACCGGCTTGCCGTACAGCCCGCCTGCCTCGCTGCCGGCGCCGTGGTCGGTCCCACCGCTCGCGTTCTCCTGCGCCCGCCGGCCGAACTCGGAGTAGGTGAGCACCGCCAGCCGCTCGACGAAGCCGTGGAACTCGGCGTCCTCCAGGAGCGCGCCGATTCCGTCCAAGAGCTGCCGGAGGAGGTTCGCCTGCTGGCCCTTCTGGTTGGCGTGGGTGTCGAAACCACGAGGGTGAGGTGGAAGGCTTCACCGGAGCGGGCCATTGCATCGCGGTGGCAGGTCCCCGCGGGGGCGGTGTGTCTAGGCGCGAGGTCGGCGCTTCGCCGTCGAGCGCCTTGAAGCGCTCGCCCGGGACCGCCCGAGCTCCCGCTGCATGACGGGCTGATCGGGCCGGCGGTCGGCGACCTTCCGGAACCCGAGGCGCTCGAACGTCGAGACGTAGCCGGTGTACCAGTCGCGCCGCGAGCCCGGCGCGGTGACCTTCACCGGGTAGGCCTCCAGCGTGGTGGCGCCAGCGTCGCGGGCGTGGCGGATCGCCGCGGCGAGCAGCTGCGCACCCACGCCGCGCCCGCGCTCGCCGCGACGGACGAAGAAGCAGGACACCGACCACACCGAGCCCGTCTCGGCGGGACCGGGTCGCATCGATCGATCCAGATATGGAAGTGCGGTCCGCGGCGTGACCTGGCACCAGCCCACCGCGCGGTCGCCCTCGAGCGCAAGCAGACCCGGTGGAGGCCCATTCCGGACGACCGACCGGAACGCGGCGCGGTTCTTCTCATTCCCGCGGTCCCGGTAGGCGCCTCCGATGCGCCAGTACATGCACCAGCACCCGTTGGACGCCCCGGCGCGGCCGAAGAGATCCTCGAGCGCGGGCCAGAGCTCGGGCGTGAGGGGACGGACGGCCGGACGCGTGGACCCGGTCCGGGCCTTCCGACCGGTGGAGGAGTGACCGTGTGCCCGGGTCCGCATCAGACGTTCGACTCGATGCCAGCGCTCGAGAAGCGCTCCGCTTCTACCAGGAATGCCCGGCGGAGAGATCGGGCGCCGGTTAGACGTCCTGGCCATGACCCTCCATCCCCTCGTCGTCGAGATGAAGAAGCTCCTCGCCCAGATGAACGGCTGGATCGACAAGGCGGAGGCCCAGGCGGCAGGCCGGAAGTTCGAGGTGGACACCCTGCTCCAGGCGCGGCTGGCCCCGGACATGTTCCCGCTGGTGCGGCAGTTCCAGAGCGCTTGCGACAACGCCAAGTTCGCGGCGGCGTTCACCACCGGCAAGGAGCCACCGTCCCACCCGGACACCGAGCAGACATTCGCCGAGGTCCGGGCGCGAATCGCATCGGTGATCGCCTATCTCGGCACCTTCACCGCGGCGGACTTCGAGGGCACCGATGCCCGCGAGGTGAAGCGACCCCGGTGGGAGGGAAGGTCGATGCGCGCCACCGACTACTTCATCGAGCAGGCGCTGCCGAACTTCTTCTTCCACCTCACGACGGCCTACGCGATCCTCCGCCACAACGGCGTGGAGCTGGGGAAGAAGGACTTCATCGGGAGGCTCAGCTTCCGCTGAGCGTCGAGGCCAGAGGCCGACCTCGAGCCAGACCCGGTCCTGGGCCGAGAAGCCGTCGCGCTCCCCGACGATTCGTGAAGTCAACCCGCGCGCCGGAGCACCGCGAAGCGCGTGGTGTTCTCCGGATCGTCCTCGATGTCCTGGGCCAGCATTGCGAGCCCGTGGAGACGTGCCGCCGCGGCGCTCGCGACGACCGCGCAGGTGCGGTCCGCTTCCTCGGCCAGCTGCCGCGCCGCGCTCGAGGTCGCGGACCGCGCCACGAGCTCCCAGCCGTGCCGCTGCAGGAGCTTGCTGCACTGGGCGAGCGCCTGGGGATGCGAGGCCACGCGGCGGATCTCCTCGACCCGGACGCCGGGGAGCGCAAGGAGGTTCTGCCGGACGCGGAGGGCGAGGCGGTCGGCGACTTGAAGCTTCGACCGCGCGAGCAGCCGGACCACCTCCTCGACCATCCCCGCCCGCGAGTTGTGCACCGGCACCACCCCGCACTCGGCAGCGCCTGTCTCCACCGCCTCGAACACCGCGGAGAACGATGGCCGGGGGATGGGCTCGGCCCCGGGCAGCATCCGTGCCGCCTCCTCGCCGAACGCCCCGGGCTCCCCTGCGTACGCCACCCTCACGCCGGCTCCACATGGGTCGGGTAGGAGCCGACCACCCGGACCTCGGCGTGGGACCGAGCCTCGTCGAGCGCGCGCGAGACGCGCTGCCCGGCTGCATGGCCCTCCATGTCGATGAAGAAGCGGAACCGCGGCGGGCTCCCCGGGACCGGGCGTGACTCGATGCGGGTCAGGTTCACTCCCTGGCGAGAGAAGGCGTGCAGGACCTCGTCGAGGGCGCCGGCACGGTCGGCCAGCGTCACGATCACCGAGGTCTTGCAAGCCACGCCCTCGGCCACGGCGGCGGACTCACGGCCGAGCTCGACGTACCGGGTGTAGTGCTCGCCGCCGCGCTGGACCTGCTCTCCGCTGATCACCAGACCGGCGTCGGCCAGCAGATCCATGATCCGGGTCGAGCCCTCCTCCGTGCTCTCCAGCGGCAGCAGCGCGACGTCCGCGCGGCCCGAACGCACCGCCTCGACCGCGTCGGCGAGTGACGCATGCCCCTCGAGCAGCGCACCCCCCGGCCGGCCTCCGTAGCGGACCTGCGCCGCGAGCTGCCCCGGGCTGCCCTCGACCCCCTGGAAGGCCACCCGCAGCGGGACGGTCTCCAGCTCGAGCAGATGGGTCTGCTGCTGCGAGACCGACATGTCGATGATCAGCCGGTAGAGGCGCTCCGACTGGTGGGCATCGAGCCCGAGCTCGGTGGCCGTCTCGCGCGCCCGGCGCAGCACCACCGCCTCGCGCACCGGATCGCGGAGCGGCACCGCGGCCGCGATCTTCGCCCGCGCCGCCTGCTGCCCCAGCACCTGCCGTTCACGGAGAAGCGCCAGCAGCGACCGGTCCAGCGCCTCGATGGCCTGGCGGATGCGGGTGAGCTCGGCGTCGGAGTCGTCCACGGGAGCGCCATCCTCGCATCGGCGGGACCCGGGCGCGAAGCGTCCGGCCGACGGACGGCTCCACGGGGGGCGGCGGACGCCCAGCGCCTCTGCTATGAGGCCGGCCATGGAGAACACCCGCACCCTCGCCCAGGTCGATCCGGAGATCGCCACGCTGATCCGCAAGGAGACCGAGCGCCAAGAGGAGGGCCTCGAGCTCATCGCCTCGGAAAACTTCGTGAGCCCGGCGGTGCTGGAGGCCGTGGGGTCCGTCCTCACCAACAAGTACGCCGAGGGCTACCCCGGCAAGCGCTACTACGGCGGCTGCGAGGTGGTGGACCAGGTGGAGACCCTGGCCATCGAGCGGGCGAAGAGGCTCTTCGGCGCCGAGACCGCCAACGTCCAGGCGCATTCGGGCAGCCAGGCCAACATGGCGGCGTACATGTCGGTCATGCAGCCCGGGGAGACCATGCTCAGCCTGGACCTGAACTCCGGCGGGCATCTCACCCACGGGATGTCGCTCAACTTCTCCGGGAAGCTCTACAAGGTGGTGCACTACGGGCTCGACCGCGCCACCGAGCGCATCGACTTCGGACAGGTCCAGTCGCTGGCCCGCGAGCACCGCCCGAAGATCATCGTCGTCGGCGCCTCGGCCTACCCGCGGACGCTCGAGTTCGCGACCTTCCGCGAGATCGCCGACTCGGTCGGGGCGGTCCTCGTCGTGGACATGGCTCACATCGCCGGGCTGGTGGCGACCGGGCTGCATCCCTCGCCGGTGCCGGTGGCCGAGCTGGTCACCACCACCACCCACAAGACGCTCCGGGGCCCCCGGGGCGGCATGGTCCTGGCGAAGGAGCCCTTCATCAAGGGCGTGAACAGCAACATCTTCCCCGGCATCCAGGGCGGGCCGCTGATGCACGTCATCGCCGGCAAGGCGGTGGCGCTCCACGAGGCGCTCCAGCCGGAGTTCGCCGCCTACCAGCGGCAGATCGTCGCCAACGCCAAGGCGCTGGCCGAGGCGCTGCTCCGCGGCGGTCTGCGCCTGGTCTCGGGCGGCACCGACAACCACCTGATGCTGGTCGACCTGCGGCCGAAGAAGCTGACCGGCAAGGTCGCCGAGGCGGTGCTGGGAAGGGCGGCGATCACCGTCAACAAGAACATGATCGCCTTCGACCCCGAGAAGCCGATGGTCACCTCGGGCGTCCGTATCGGGACGCCGGCGCTCACCACCCGGGGGATGAAGGAGGCGGAGATGGCCACGGTGGGTGGCCTCATCGTCGAGGCCCTGGACCATCCCACCGACGAGGCGGTGCTCGCCCGGGTGGCCGGCGAGGTGCACGAGCTCGCGAAGAGCTTCCCGCTCTACGCCTCGCGACTCCGAGGCTGAATGCGCTGTCCGTTCTGCAAGCGCGACGACAGCAAGGTGCTCGACTCGCGCGAGTCGACCGAGGGCACCGTCACTCGCCGGCGGCGGGAGTGCCACGGCTGCCGCAGGCGCTTCACCACCTACGAGCGCGTCGAGGAGCTCATGCCCCTGGTGGCGAAGAAGGACGGGCGCCGCGAGCCGTGGGACCGGGAGAAGCTCATCTCCGGGCTCCAGAAGGCGGTGGAGAAGCGACCGGTGTCGATGGATCGCCTGGAGGCGCTGGTGGCGGAGGTGGAGGCGCGGATCCTCGAGCACGGCGAGAAGGAGGTTCCGTCCAGCGCCATCGGCGAGGAGGTGATGCGGCGGTTGCGCGCGCTCGACCAGGTGGCGTACGTCCGCTTCGCCTCGGTGTACCGGAGCTTTCGCGACATCGAAGAGTTCATGGACGAGCTGAAGGGCCTACTCGATGAGCACGGCGCCGACGCCGCGCGGAGCCCCCGCGGGCGAGTCGAAGACTGACGGGCGGGACGAGCTTCCCGCAGGCGCCGAGGCCTGGATGCGCGAGGCGCTCGCCGAGGCGCGCCGCGCGCTGGGGCGCACCCACCCCAACCCCGCCGTGGGTGCGGTGGTGGTGAAGGACGGGCAGATCGTGGGCCGGGGCCACACCGCGCCGGCGGGCGGTCCCCACGCCGAGGTTCGGGCCATCGCTGACGCGGGGCCACGGGCGCGCGGCGCCGACCTCTTCACCACCCTCGAACCCTGCGACCACCACGGCCGGACGCCGCCCTGCACCGACGCCATCGTCGCGGCGGGCGTGGCGCGCGTCTTCTCCGGCT
>Ga0335080_10002028_pt1 | contig 20169 bp, 22 predicted proteins | sample Lox_Sample_34_FD_206720 | JGI IMG/M metagenome (GOLD analysis project Ga0335080, IMG submission 206720) | Soil microbial communities from Loxahatchee National Wildlife Refuge, Florida, United States - Lox_Sample_3.4 | ecosystem: Environmental > Terrestrial > Soil > Wetlands | place: USA...
CTGAAGAGCGGCAGGTACCTCTACCGCGAGATCACGCCGCGCGAGCGGAGGGTCCGCGTGCACGGCGACGCGGCCGTCGTGTCCGGCCGGTGCCACATCGTGATCGAGCCGGGGGGCAGGCGGACGGAGATCGACCTCACCTTCACGGAGCTGTACGTCAAGGAGGGGGGCGGGTGGCGGATGGCGCTCTGGCATTCGACCCGCCTGCCGGGGCCCGCTGCCCCGGCGAAGTAGCTAGAGCCGCCGCGCGACGAAGACGAGGTCGAGGGCGTAGCGGGGAGCGAGAGAGCCAGCGGCGATCAGGAGCCGCATCAGGGGGACGGCCCAGCGCCGGTTCCACGTGCGCTGGAGGCGGTCGAGCTTGGGGAGGGGCGAGAGCCAGTTGATCAAGAGCTCCAGGTGGAGACCCGTCGCGCCCACGACCTCGAAGCCCTCCGCGGGAAGGAGCGCCGCGAGCTCGTCGTAGGTGAGCTCGCTCAGGTGGTCGGGACCGTAGGGCCGCTCCGAGCCGTCGGCCAGGTTGGCGAGGCGCAGGCGGTTGGGAGTCGTGAGGACGAGCGTGCCCCCCGGCCGCAGAACGCGCCGGAACTCGCGGAGCCCGAGCCGGGGATCCTCGAGGTGCTCGATGAGCTCGCCCGCGAAGAGCGCGTCGAAGGACCGCTCTCGGAACGGCAGCACGTCCGCCCCGCTCACCAGCCAGCGCACCGCCGGAAACGCCGCGCGCCGGGAGGCGATGAGGCCGAGGTCGACGTCGCCGGCGACGATGCGGAACGGCCAGTCGGGACGGATCTCGGTGAAGAGGCTCCGGCCGCAGCCGGCGTCGAGGACGAGGCCGCCTCCCGGGAAGTGCCGGAGGAAGAGGCGCTCCAGGCGCCGGAGCATGGCGGCGTGGAGCTCGAAGAGGAAGGGCTCGCGCGGGGTGTAGCCCTGCTCGGCGTGGACGTCGTGGTAGTAGCGCTTCAGGACCGACGCCCCGCCCACCCGGCCGGTGACGAACCGGTTCTCGAGCACGCGCCCGTCGCGCCGGAGCACGAGCTGGATGCCGAGGACGGGGTCGAAGACGTAGGCCGGGTTCGACCACGAGTCGATCGCCGGCTCGCGCCCGGCGGTCGTCTCCTTCCAGACCGACCCGGGGCCGATCGCCGTCAGGTCGAGGCCGATGGTCGTCTCCGCCTCGCCCTCCGGCAGCGGGAAGACCCAGTAGCCGAGGTGCGTCTCCGGGTGGCGCTCGCGCAGGTGGGAGTAGACGTCCACCGCGAAGACGTGCTTCCGGGCGTCGCGGAGGCGGCTCCGGAAGCGGAAGGCGCCCCGCCTCGTGGCCAGGTCGACGAGGGGCGCGAGGGGAACGATCCGGGCCATGGGCCGAGGGAGCATATAATGGCGTCCTCTCGGGTTCCAGGAAGGAGAGTCGAAGATGAAGGCGCTGTGCCTCGTCGTGGCCATCGGCTTCCTCGTCGCCTGCGCGGCGGCGCGGGCGGCCGACCTGAAGCCGGGCGATCCGGCCCCGGAGTTCTCGCTCCTGGGCTCCGACGGCAAGACCCACACGCTGTCGGACTACAAGGGCAAGCAGGCGGTGGTCCTCGCCTGGTTCCCGAAGGCGTTCACCGGGGGCTGAACGAAGGAGTGCAAGTCGCTCCGGGAGAGCGGCGACAAGATCCGGGACTTCGACGTCGCGTACTTCGCGGCCAGCACCGACACCCCCCAGAGGAACAAGGAGTTCGCGGAGTCCCTGGGGGCCGACTACCCCATCCTGGGCGACCCCGACCAGGCGGCCGCCGGGCCGTACGGCGTTCTCATGCCCGTCGTGGGCCTCGCCAAGCGCTGGACCTTCTACATCGGCAAGGACGGCAGGATCCTGTACGTGGACCGGGCGGTGAAGCCGGAGACAGCCGGCGCCGACGTCGCGGCGAAGCTCGCCGAGCTCGGGGTGGCGCGGAAGAAGTAGCGGCGTTTGAGCCCGGCCCGGGAGTGTGATAACGGTTCCCCACCCGGAGGTCCGGGCGAGGCCATGGCGAGGATCCTGCTGGTCGAGGACAACGACATGAACCGCGACATGATGTCGCGTCGCCTGCAGCGGAAGGGCCACGAGGTCCTGGTGGCGGCCGACGGCATGCAGGCCATCCTCATGGCCGAGAGCGAGACCCCCGACCTCATCCTGCTCGACATGAGCCTGCCCGTCATCGACGGGTGGGAGGCGGCGCGACGCCTCAAGGCGTCTCAGACCACGGCCTCGGTGCCGATCATCGCCCTCACCGCGCACGCGATGGCGGGCGACCGCGAGAAGGCCCTCGCCGCCGGGTGCGACGACTACGACGCGAAGCCGGTGGACTTCCCGCAGCTCGTCGCCAAGATCGACGCCCTCCTCGCCCGAAAGGCCTGAGCCTCGCCTCAGGGGCGGGGCGTGTCGAGGGCGCGGCGGATCTCGGCGGCCAGCTCCTCCCGCGAGAAGGACCCCTTGTGGAAGATGCGCCGCACCTGCCCGTTCAGGCGCTCGCGGTCCTCGGCCGTGATCTCCTTGGCCGTCACCACCACCACCGGGATGCGGCGGCCGGCCTCGCTCCGGCGCAGCTCGGCCACGAACTGGAAGCCGTCCATCTCCGGCATCATGAGGTCGAGCAGGATGATGTCGGGCACGGCCCGGGCGAGGCTCTCGAGGGCCACCCGGCCATTCTCCGCCTCCGACACGATCCAGCCGTCCCGCTCCAGGGACCGCCGGACCACCTCGCGGGTGGGCGCGTCGTCCTCGACCACCAGCACCGGCCGCGGAGCCGATCCCCGCCGGAAGCGCCGCACGGCCTGGACGAGCTGGTCGCGGTCGATGGGCTTCGTGAGGTAGTCCGCCGCCCCGAGCGCGTAGCCGATGTCGCGGTCGTCGAGCATCGACACCATCACGACCGGGATGGCCGCGGTGAGCGGGTCGCCCTTGAGCACTCGGAGCACGGTCCAGCCGTCCATGCCCGGCATCAGGACGTCAAGGCTGATCACGTCGGGGCGCTTCTCGCGGGCGAGACGGACCGCCTCCTCCCCCGACCCCGCGGGGAGGACGCGGAACCCCTCCTTCTGCAGGGACCGCCCGATGAGCTCCCGGGTCGGCCTCTCGTCGTCCACCACGAGCACGAGGGGCGGGGCGACCTCCGGCGGCCGCGGCGCGGCGGGCCGGACGGCCGGGGCCCGGGAGGATCCGGCGCGCCGGGGGAGCCGGACGGTGAACACCGATCCCCGCCCGAACTCGCTCTGGAGCTGGATGTCCCCTCCCATCATCTGCGCGAAGCGCCGGCTGATCACGAGGCCCAGCCCCGTGCCCCCGTACTTGCGCGAGGTCGAGGGGTCGGCCTGGGAGAACGACTGGAAGAGACGGCGCTGCTGCTCGGGGGTGAGGCCGATCCCGGTGTCGGCGACCGCGAACGTGATCCAGTCCTCGCCCTGCACGCGCATGGGGAAGACCTCGAGGCCGACCCGCCCCCTCTGGGTGAACTTGGCCGCGTTGCTCAGGAGGTTGAAGAGGATCTGCCGCACCCGGGTGAGGTCGGCGTGGATGAGGCCGACGTCGGGCGGGCAGGCGACCTCGAGGACGTTGTCGTTCTTCTCCACCATGGGGCGGATGGTGGCCTCGACGTCCTGGACGAGGGCCCGCACCTCGAAGTCCTCCAGGAAGAGCTCCATCTTCCCGGCCTCGATCTTCGAGAGGTCGAGCACGTCGTTGATGAGGGCCAGGAGGTGCCGGCCCGCGGCGTGGATCTTCCCGAGGTCGGGGGCGAGGTCGTCGAGGTTGCGCTCCTGAGCCTCTTCCTCGAGCATCTCGCTGTAGCCGATGATCGCGTTGAGCGGGGTGCGCAGCTCGTGGCTCATGTTGGCGAGGAAGGTGCTCTTCGTGCGGTTCGCCTGCTCCGCCACCTCCTTGGCCACCGTGAGCTCGGCGTCCCGGGACTGGATCTGGCCCAGCATGTCGTTGAAGCCGTCGATGAGGACGCCCAGCTCGTCCCCGTACTCCTTGACCGCCCGGACCGAGTAGTCCTTCTCGCGGGAGACGCGCGTCTCGATCTCGGCCAGGTGCAGGATCGGGCGCGAGATCACCTCGCGGAGCCGGGAGGCGAGGAGCGTCGAGGCGAACAGCGAGAGGAGGGTCACCGCGGCCAGGATGCCGCTGTAGAGCTGGAGGCGGGCGGTGAGCTCGCGGGTGTTCGAGCGCAGGTAGACCGTCCCCACCGGGCGCCCCTCCTCGCTGAAGACGCCCTGGTAGAGGACGAGGCCCTCGTCCCGGAAGGCGTACCAGCTGTCCTTCGAGAAGGGCGGGGGGGGCCGGTCGGAGCCGAGGCCGCGCAGCTGCCGCGCCACCACCCCTCCGTCCGCGTCGAAGACGCAGCCCTCCTCGATGTTCGGATAGACCCGCAGCAGGAGCAGGCTCGGGGCGAGAGCCTCCTTCACCCGGCTGGCGACGCCCGGCGCGGCGGCGGCGTCGAGCGCGGGGCGGGCCGTGAGACCGACGCCCTCGGCGATCATCCGCAGCTGCGTCACCATCTGGTTGCGGAAGGCCACGTAGTCGTAGGCGAGGAAGGTGGCCGAGGCGAGGGTCACCGCCACCCCGCTCGTGACGAGGATGATGAGGGTGAGCTTCCTCCGGATGGAGAGGTTCCGCAGGCGCCTTCGGAGCGAGGCGGGGCTCACGCCGGCCCTCCCGGCTGGCGGCCGTCGAGCCGCCAGAGCCCCGAGCGGCGGAAGGAGTCGAGCGCCGCGTCCATCTCCGGCGGCCGGGGGCGGCGGGCGATCTCCGGGAAGCGTGGCCGGCCCGAAGCCTCGGGCTCGCCGACCCGCCACGCCGGCTGGTACTGGCCCATGACGTTGACGTACGTGTCGGCCGAGACCTCGCCGGCGAGCCACTCGAAGATCGCCGCCGACTCCCGGACGCGGCCCGGCATGACGAGGTGGCGCACGAGGACGCCGCGCCGGGCCAGGCCGTCGGCTCCGAACCGGAGCGGCCCGACCTGCCGGTGCATCTCGGCGATCGCCGCCCGCGCGCGCTCGGGGTAGGCGGGGGCTCTCGCGTAGCGTTCGGCCGTCTCTCGCCGCCAGAACTTGAAGTCGGGCATGTAGACGTCGACCACGCCGTCGAGGAGTCGCAGCGTCTCGACGTCGTCGTACCCGCTCGAGTTGTAGACGATCGGGAGGCGCAGCCCGCGCTCCGCCGCGACCGCCACCGCTTCGAGGACCTGGGGAACGACGTGCGAAGGTGTCACGAGGTTGAGGTTGTGGCACCCGCGCGACTGCAGGGTCAGAAAGACGGCCGCGAGGTCTTCCGCGTCGTGCTCCTCGCCGACCCGGAGCCACGACACGTCGGCGTTCTGGCAGAAGGCGCAGAGCAGCCCGCAGCCGGCGAAGAACACCGTCCCGGACCCGAAGCGGCCGCGGAGGCAGTCCTCCTCGCCGAGGTGGGGGAAGGCGCTCGCGACGACGGCATGGCGGCCGACTCCGCAGGTCCCGGTGCGGCCTTCGAGCCGGTCGGCCCCGCAGGCGCGCGGGCAGAGGCGGCAGGCCGCGAGGGCGTGGCGGGCCGCCCGCGCGCGCCTGGCCAGCCGGCCGTCGCGAAGGAGCGACAGGTAGGCCGGCTCGAACGCGTCGAACCGGAAGGCGTCCCCTCCCCGCGCCAGCTCCATCTGTGCCGGAATCCTAGGCTCCACCGGGAGGGGTGGCAAGCCAGGAGCGACGAGCCCGGCGCCTTCAGTCGATCGACGGGATCGCCGCCGGGTCGCCGAGGAGGAGCGCGGGGTCGACCCGGGCCCCCCTCCAGCGCAGGCCGAAGTGGAGGTGGGGCCCGGTCGCGCGGCCCGTGTGGCCGACGGCGCCCAGGCGCTCCCCCCGGCGCACCGGCTGGCCCGGCGCCACCTCCACCCGGCTCATGTGCATGTACATGGAGACGAGCCCGTCGCCATGGTCGACGAACACGGCGTTGCCGCCGAAGAATTGGTCGGCCACCATCGCCACCTCTCCGTCGGCGGCGGCGAGCACGGGCGTGCCCTCCGCCGCCGAGTAGTCGCTTCCGCCGTGGGGGCTGCGGGGACTGCCGTTGATCACGCGGCGGTCTCCGAAGCGGCCGCCGACGGGCAGGGGATCGAGGGGCTTCCCGAGGGGGAGGGAGAACCGGCGCGACCCTTGCCGCGTCCAGAGCTGCGCCATCTCGCGGTTCTCCCGCTCGACGCGCGCGAGGTCCTCGGGCGAGAGCTCGACCATGTCGGGGGGCAGCGTCAGCTTCTGGACGGGGTAGTCGAACTTCCCCACGCGCACCGTGGTCGTCTCGCGCCCGCCGGCCCGACCGCGGGCGAGCGCGAGCGGTCCGGCCGCTCGCAGCAGGTCGACGGGGTAGTAGCAGGCGCCGCCCAGTGGCTCGAACCGCCGTCCCCCGGACTCGCACCACTCGAGCCGCTCGCCCGGCCAGCGCACGACCGTCCCCGGGCGGACCGAGACCGGGGTCGCGGCCTCGGGAGCAGCGGCCGGCGCGAGCAGGAGCGACAGGGCCACGGCGCCGGCAGACGGGCGACCCGGCCGCGGGCGGGTCAATGCGTTCCCGTGAGCCTCTTCACGTCGAGCAACAGGGCGACGAGCACGACCAGCAGGAGGATCAGGGGCGCGCCGATTCCCGCCTCGGCGCCGACGAGGACGCGAGCGCCGGCCACCGCCCCGAGGACGACGACGGAGGCGAGGATGCCCCACCACGCCGCGACGTCGCCCCGGCGGTACGGGCCGAAGACGATGGCCAGGAAGAGGGCCGCCCAGCCGGCACCCCACGCCGCCGCCGTGCCGCGCGCGCCCCGCAGGCCCAGCAGCACGGCCTCCCGCCCAGAAGCGACGTCGGTGATCGACACTCCGCCGATCGCGAACGTCCCGCGGTAGGCGAGGGTAGCCGAGCCCAGCGAGGCCACCATCACCAGGACGCCGACGATCGCGAGGAGAACGAAGCTCACGGTTCGAAGCGACATGTAGACCTCCTGCCCAGGAGCGGACGTCGTGGAATGCGCCGATCTTACCCCCTCCGGGCGGGTCGGTCAGACGTCGAGGGTCAGGAGGCGGCTCCGGACGCGGCCTTCCTCGATCACCAGGCGGCCGACGGACACCGGCAGACGAAAGCGGCGCGGTCCCGCGCTGCCGGGGTTGAACCACAGCACGCCGTCGCGCTTCTCGGCGAGCGGCTGGTGCGAGTGGCCGAAGACCACGATGCCGCTCGGAGCCGCCGCAGACCGGGCGCGGGCGCGGGACCTCGCGGGGAAGGGATCGGGGCCGAGGGTTGCCCGGTCGTGCAGGAGGACCACCGGAACCCCTCCGAGGTCGAGCGTCCGCCTCTCCGGCAGGAGGCGCGCCCAGCCTCCGTCGACGTTGCCGCGCACCGCGATGACGGGCGCGAGCGAGCCGATCTCCTCGAGGACGTGGCTTCCCCCGACGTCGCCCGCGTGCAGGATCACGTCGGCGCCGCGCAGGGCGAGGATCGCCTCGGGGCGGACGAGGCCGTGCGTGTCGGAGACGACCCCGACCGTCAGCCGCGTCGCCACAGGGCCTGGCCCACGCGTACGACGTCACCGCTGGCCGCCGCGGGGACGAGCGCGGGGTCGGCGACGAGCAGGATCACCGTCGAGCCGAGGTTGAAGGCGCCGATCTCGTCTCCTCGCCGGAGACGGGCCGGCTCGGCGAGGACGACCCGCTCGGCCGGACGGCCTCGGTTCGTCACGAGGTCGGCGAAGGCGAGGCTGATGCGGCCCACGTTGGCGGCCCCGACGAGGACGACCGCGACCGGGCCGTGGGCCTCGGTGTCGAGGAAGAGGGCCACCCGCTCGTTGCGGGTGAAGAGCCCGGGCACCGATCGGACGCCGGCCGCGTTCACCGGGAAGAGGCGGCCCGGCACGTACGTCCAGGACCGGACCCGTCCGTCCACCGGCGAGTGGACGCGGTGGTACATGGCCGGGCTCAGGTAGAGCGTCGCGTGCGCCCCACCGCGGAAGGGCGCGGCGTCCTCCGCCGAGCCCAGGAGGGCGTCGATCGCGTAGTCCAGGCCCTTGATCTGCTCGAGCCGGCCGTCCGGCGGGACGGGGCCGATCGCCCGGAGCCGCGAGTCGGACGGGGAGACGACGACGCCCTCCGTGCCGGCGGTCGGTCGGGCCCCGGCGCGCAGCCGGCGGGTGAAGAAGGCGTTGAAGGTCGCGAACGACTCGAGGGGCTCGGCGGCCTCCGTGAGGTCGACTCCGAAGGCCCTCGCGTAGAAGCGGAGGAAGGGGCGGAGCACGAACGCGGGCCATCGCACCTCGGCCAGGCGGCCCGCCGCCCGGCTGAGCCCGGGACTCGAGGAGAGGGACAGCAAGAGCTGCTCCCCCGCGCTCCCCAGGCTCGTCGTCACGCCCCCATCTTATCGGACCCGTTTGTCCGCCCGGGCGAGGCGTGCCATCCTTGCCTCATGGGTCCCGGCCGGGCGAAGCAGCGTCTCGTCGTGCGCCGGGTCGGCGCCGAGACGATCGTGTACGACCCCGCGACGCACGCGGCCCACTGCCTGGGGCCGCTGGCCGCGGCCGTCTGGCGCATGTGGGACGCCCGAGCCTCGGCCGCCGAGATGTCGAGACGGCTCGAGGCGGAGCTCGACGAGCCCGTCGACGTGCTCGCCGTCGAGGTCGCCGCCCGCCGGCTCGCGAGGGCGGGGCTCGTGGAGCGGAGGGAGCCGACGCCGGGCGAGGGAGGAGGCGGGCAGCCTCCCACCCGTCGGGAGGCTCTCCGCGAGATCCTGGCGCTCACCGGCCTGGCCGTGGCCTCCCTGGTGGTGCCCACCCCGTCCGCGGCGGCCGCGACGTGCAAGCCGAACTGGCAGATCGGGGACGGAGGGGCCTCGCGGTGCCAGAGCGGCAGCGAGTGCTGCAGCAAGTGCTGCTCGAACTACGTCGACGTCTGCCTGAACGCCCCGGGCCTGGGGGGCTGCCACTAGGGCCCTCCGCCGCGGGCAGTGCTAGACTGACCCGTTTGCCGCGGAGGGACGGAGGCTTGAGGAAGTCGCGGTCGGCGGGAAAGGCCGGCACGAAGGCGGGACACAAGGTCGGCCGGCCGCAGATGGATCTCTTCGAGGAGCCGGCGGGCCGGCCCGCGGCACCCGCGTCCGTGGCTCCGAGGGCGGCGGGGGAGAAGGCGAAGGCGACGACCGAGAAGCCGGTGCCGGCCGCGGAGACGGCGAGCGTTCAGAGACCGGCGGAGGCGAAGCCCGCTCCCCGCGTGACCGCGGAGGCTCTCGCCCAGAAGCAAAGAGAGATCTCGGTCTCCGAGTTCTTCGTCAAGAACCGCCACCTCCTGGGCTTCGACAACCCGCAGAAGGCGCTCCTCACCGCGGTGCGCGAGTGCGTCGACAACTCCCTCGACGCCTGCGGCGAAGCGGGCATCCTCCCCGACCTGCGCATCCACGTCGACCAGCTCGCCGAAGACCGCTTCCGCGTCGCCGTCGAGGACAACGGCCCCGGCATCGTGCGCAAGCAGGTCCCGCGCGTCTTCGGCAAGCTCCTCTACGGGTCGAAGTTCCACACCCTGAAGCAGCAGCGGGGCCAGCAGGGCATCGGCGTCTCGGCGGCCGGCATGTACGGCCAGCTCACCACCGGGAAGCCCGTCCGCATCGTGAGCCGAACCGCGAAGAGGGCCCCCGCGCACCTCTTCGAGGTCACCGTCGACACCAAGAAGAACGAGCCCCTCGTGCTGAAGGAGGAGGTCACGGAGTGGGACGCCGACCACGGCACGAGGGTCGAGATCGAGCTCGAGGCCATCTACAAGAAGGGCAAGCGCTCGGTCGACGACTACGTGGAGCAGACCGCCCTCGCCAACCCGCACGCCGAGATCCTGTACACGCCGCCCAAGCAGGAGCCCGTCCGCTACGCCCGCGCGGTCAGCCAGCTCCCCGAGGAGCCGAAAGAGATCCGGCCGCACCCCTACGGGGTCGAGCTCGGACGGCTCCTGCGCATGCTGCAGGACACCCCGGCCCGCACCCTCTCCGCCGCCCTCAAGCAGGACTTCTCCCGGGTCACCGAGAAGGTCGTGGCCGAGGTCTCCGGGGTCGCCCACGTCAAGCCCGAGAGCCGGCCGCGGCAGCTCGGCCCGGCCGAGGTGGAGCGGCTGCACAAGGCCTTCCAGGCGGTGAAGATCATGTCGCCGCCCACGAACTGCCTCTCGCCGATCGGCGAGGAGGCGATCGTGGCCGGCCTGAAGAAGCGGTTCGAGGCCGACTACTTCGAAGCGGTGACCCGCCCGCCCGCCGTCTATCGAGGCAACCCCTTCCAGGTCGAGGTGGGCCTCGGCTACGGGGGGCAGCTCCCGGCCGACGAGCTCATCGAGCTCTACCGCCTCGCCAACCGGGTGCCGCTCCAGTACCAGGCCTCGGCCTGTGCGATCACCAAGGCGGCCATGACGGTCGACTGGCGAGCCTACGGCCTGCAGATGTCGAAGGGAGCCCTGCCCAGCGGCCCCATGGTCCTGATGATCCACATCGCCTCGGTCTGGGTGCCGTTCACCTCGGAGTCGAAGGAGGCGATCGCCCACTACCCGGAGATCGTGAAGGAGCTGCGCCTGGCCCTCATGGACGTGGGCCGGAAGCTCTCCGCCCACATCCGGCACCGCCGGCGGAGCGAGGCCGAGGCCAAGAAGCGCTCCTACATCGACAAGTTCATTCCGCACATCGGGATCGCCCTCAAGGACATCCTGGCCCTCTCCGAGAAGGAGGAGAAGCGGGTGGTGGACACGCTCCGCCACACGCTCGAGCGGAGCCGGGAGGCCCTCGGCTGAGGATCCGCCCGCGAAGGGCTCGAAGGCAGAGCCGCTCTCGACGGGTCGCCGCACCAAGGCAACAGGATCCCGCGCGCGGGCCGAAGCGTGGCCATCTGATGTCGCGAATGTCGCCGAACAGCCACGGTGTTTCCACGGGAATGGACACGAGGCTCCCGAGAATTGGAACGTCCGCCAGGAGGCCGCATGAGAACACCGCGTCTTTCCGGGGTTTCTCGCGTGTGTCTCCGCCGACTGCGGAGAGAACCGTGTCGGCACGCGAATTGCATAATGCGCGGGCAGGAGGCTTTGAGGCAGTCATGAGGAGCGCGCGTCGGACGAGCACCTACATCGGAGTCGCCCTTCTGGGCGGAGTGGTCGGGGCCATCGTCGGTCTGCTGGTGGCTCCTGGACCGGGAGAAGAGACCCGCCGGCGCATCGCCCGCTACTCCATCGAAGACCAGGAGCGGCTGCTGCGCCTCGGCGAGATGGGTGCCGACCTGCTCAACGACGACGTCGACCTCGCCGCGAGCGCCTGAGCCCCTGACGCCTCCGGGGCCGCCCGGCCCTATGTGATACACTCCTCAGGGTTTCCCGCCACCCCGGGGAGGAAGAGCTCGTTGGCCAGAGCAAAGGCGACATCGGACCCCGTCGTCGCGAAGATCGTCGAATCGGGTCGGGACATCCACGGAAAGATCGTCGGCGGCCGGAAGCCGTCGATGAAGTTCCCCCTTCGCTCGCTCTCGAACGTGCGCTACACAGCGAAGAAGGGGTACTTCGAGATGGTGGGGAAGAAGAAGGAGCGCACCCTCACCGTCTCGACCGTCAAGACCTTCGCGCAGACCCTGCGCATGGTGGCGCTCTCGAAGCGGCTCATCGAGACCGACGACCGGGCCACGAAGCGCGACGCCTACTACCAGACCAAGAACTGGGACGACGCCCGCTGCGACGACCAGGTCGAGTCCGACACGATCCTCGACGACATCGAGGCCTTCTTCGGAGTCAACAAGGAGCAGCTCTGCTTCACGCCCGACGAGCACGGCGGGCTCGTGGCCGGCGAGCTCGTCGTCGTGGACCGGGCGGAGCCGAGCTCGACGCGGACGATCGACATCGACTGCACGAAGTTCGGCTCCGGGGCCTACGGCATCCCGCCCGAGGTCGAGCACCTCGGCTTCCGGACGAAGGCGAAGTTCATCCTGGCCATCGAGACGGGCGGCATCTTCGACCGGCTGAACCGGCACCAGTACTGGGCGAAGGCCGACTGCGTCCTCGTGTCGATGGCGGGGGTGCCGACCCGGGCCGTGCGGCGCTTCGTGCGGCGCCTCGCCGACGAGAGGAAGATCCCCGTCTACGTGTTCGTGGACTGCGACCCCTACGGGATCGCGAACATCTACCGCACCCTGAAGGTCGGCTCGGGAAACAACGCCCACCTGAACGAGTTCTTCTGCGTGCCCCAGGCCCGCTTCCTCGGGGTCACGCCGCAGGACATCGTGGACTACAAGCTGCCCACCCACCCGCTCAAGGACGTCGACGTCAAGCGGGCCAAGGACGCGCTCAAGAACGACCCCTTCTTCCAGGCCTATCCCCAGTGGGCGAAGGCCTTCGAGCAGCTGCTCAAGCTCGGGGTGCGCGCCGAGCAGCAGGCCTTCGCGAAGTTCGACCTCAACTACGTGATGGACGATTACCTGCCGGCGAAGCTGAAGCACCCCGACAAGTTCCTGCCCTGAGCGCGAGAAGCGAGGAAGGCGATGGCCAAGAGCAAGAAGTCGAAGAAGGCGAAGGACAGGAAGAAGGCCGCCCCGAAGGCGGAGGCGAGGAGAAAGGCGTCGGCGAAGGCGAAGCCTCCGGCCAGGGCGAAGGCCGCCCCGAAGGCGAAGGCCGACGCCAAGGGCAAGGCCAAGGCCCCGGCCAAGACCGCGCCGCCGGCCAAGTCGAAGCCCGAGCCCAAGGGCAAGGGCGCCGCGGCGGCGAAGGCGCCGGAAGGCGGGAAGCCGGGCGCGGCGCGATCGACCGGCCGCAAGTCCTCGCGTCGGCCGTCTCTCCTGCGGCGCGGGCCCGACGGCGAGATCCTGGCCCCCGGCGACCTCCTGCTGCCGGGCGGCGCCCAGCGGATCGAGGAGGTGCTCTACCTCTTCCGGGGCTCGACGGCCTCCGAGCACCCCGTCGGGGAGGAGGCGATCGCCGAGGTCCTCGCGAAGCGGGCCTCGCCCGAGGCGGGGAGCGATCGCGACGAGCTCAACCGGACCCTGGCCTGGACCCGGGAGAGGTTCGGCCAGGGCAACATCGAGCCCGCGATCCCCCCCCGGCCGAACCTGCGGCGCAGCTTCCAGGGCGTCGTGGAGCGGGCGAAGCAGCGGCGGCGCGAGATCGGGGCCTTCCTCCGCGGGCTGGACCTCGGCCACACCGAGACCTCTCACATGGACGCCCACGGCGAAGCGAGCCTCACCAGCCTCATGAAGCTGGCCGCAGGCCTCGAGAACCTGGCCGAGGCGGAGGAGCCGGCGCAGACCGATGCGAACGAGCTGCACCGCGTCTTCGAGCAGCTCGAGGCGGCGACGGAGACGCTCATCATCGACGTGGAGCAGACGCTGCGGAGGCTGCGGGACCGGGTCCGGGCCTGAGCCGACGGGCGGGAGGAGGTGCTCTGAGCGGGGACAGCGCCGGCTACCAGTACACGCTCGTCGTGGGCCCGGACTCGCCCGACCGGGCCTGGCTCGAGAGCGTCCTGATGCGAGGGGGGCTGGAGGTGGCGGCCTGCACCGAGGCGGAGCTGCTCGCGATGGCGGACGTGGTCCCCCCCCAGGTCGTGATCCTCGACGACGCCTCGGCGCGGGAGGAGCGGATGGCGAGCTTCGCCAACCTCCGGTCCTTCGCCCCCCTCACCGGCGTGCCGGTCGTGATCCTCGCGCTCGACGCCGACATGGACAGCTTCTCGGCCGCCATCACGAGGGGCGCCGCCGCCTACCTCGTGAAGCCGGTCGCGGCCGAGGAGGTGGTGGCCGTCACCCACAAGATCTCGGGCTGGCTGCGGTCGAGCGACCGCACCGAGAAGCGGCGCCGGCTGCGGCGCCCCCTGCTCATGCGGGTGGACGTGGACGTGTCCGGGCGCGAGGGCAAGGTCCCCGGCCAGATCGTCGACGTGAGCGGCACCGGCTGCCGGGTCGAGCTCAGGGAGCCGATCTCGAAGGGCAACGCGGTCAGGCTCACCCTCTACGGGGTCGAGGGCTCGACCGACCTCTCCCTCGGCGCCGAGGTGCGCTGGCAGCGCCAGGCCCCGGACGGCACGCACGTCGCCGGAGTGAAGTTCACCGGAACCGCCGCCGTCCTCGCCGGCCGCCTGCTGGGCACGCTCTCCGGACGGCCCTGATCCCGGCGCGGGGTCAGGCCCGGCCTCCGACCGGGTCGTTGGGGCCGGCGGTCGCCAAGCGCTCGGCCGCGGCCTGGGCGCCGTCTCTCCGCACCCGGGCGGCGATGGATCGGGCACGGGCCGCCACGTCGGGACGCAGGGCGTCCTCGAGAGCGCTCGTCAACGATTCGGCAGTCGGCGTGCCGGGAGCGTGCGCGGCTCCGAGGCCGAGGTCGTGGACCCGTCGTGCCCAGTAGTGCTGGTCGTACACCTGCGGGACGACGACCTGGGGCGCGCCGGCCAGAGCGGCTGCGGTCGTCGTCCCCGCGCCGCCGTGGTGGACGACGGCGGCGACCCGCGTGAAGAGCGCCTGCACGTTGACCTCGTCGACGGCCAGGCAGTCGGGTTCGTTGTCCACTGGCGACAGGTCGGCCCACCCACGGGACACGATCGCGCGGCGCCCGAGCGCGCGGGCCGTTTGGACCATCACCGGGCCGAGGCCCTGCGGCGCGCGCATGCTGCCGAAGCCGAAGTAGACGGGCGGTTCGCCGGTCGCGAGGAAGGTCTCGAGGTCGGGGGAGAGGGGACGCTCATCGGGCAGGATCCAGGCGCCGGTCTGGAACACGGGGCGGTCCGCCGGATCGGGCCACAGCGCCAACGCCGGGTCGGCGGCCAGCCAGGGCCGGTCGGTGAACATGTGGCTGCGCACGTCACCGACCGGGGCCAGGCCGCGTGACGCCCGATGGGAGTTGAGCGCGGCGCGGAACGTGTCGTTGAACCTCTCTGCGTCGCGAGCCCAGAGCTCGCGGTTGTCCGCCGTGGCCGGCGCCGGCATCTGTCCCGGTAGAGGCAATGGGGGCGGCGCGTGGTGTGCCGATGGAAGGACCGTCGGGCAGTAGGCGGCGAACACGTAGCGGATCCCCATCTCCTCGGCCACCGAGCGAGCGGCGACCTGCAGGGCTGTCGCGGCGACGATGACGTCGCAGCCTTGGGCGGCCACCGTGACCGTCTCGAACTGGGTGGCGACGGTGGCTTCGGCCAGCTGACGCCGGCGCTCGGGCGAGGGGGGGGCCGGGGCGGCCGGCGGGCTGGAGGCGGTGGCCTTGCGAAGCTCGGGGCCGATGGGCGTGACGGGGATGCCGAGGCTGTCGATCCAGTCGCGGAAGTCGGGCGGCACGCACAGGCGGACCTCCTGGCCCATGGCTCTCAACTGCAGAGCCAGCGCCACCAGTGGCTGGACATCGCCCCGCGACCCGATCGTCGACAGCAGCACGCGCATCAGTGCTCCCCTCTTGGCGATTCGACGATCTCAGACGAACGCGCGAAAGACCTCGTTCGAGAGGAGGACGCCGCGGTCGGTGAGGCGCAGCCGGCCGTCCCTCTCCTCGACGAGGCCGGCGGTCGACGCGCGGGCGAGCCCCTCCGCCCACTCGTCCAGGGGTTCCAGCCCGTAGCGCGTCCGGAAGGCGCCGAGGGCGACACCCTCGCGCCGCCTGAGGCCGGTGAAGAGGGCCTCGGCCGCGCGGTCGCGCGGGGAGAGGACACGCTCGCCGGCGACCGCGGCGGCGGGGCCGCCCTCCTCGACGGCCCGGCAGTACGTCGCGAAGCGGTCGTGGTTCCACGAGCGCCGGCCGTGGCGGTAGCTGTGGGCCGCCATCCCGAAGCCGAGGAAGGGTGCGTCGTCCCAGTACTTGCCGTTGTGACGCGACTCGAAGCCGGGCCGCGCGAAGTTCGAGATCTCGTACCGCTCGAGGCCGCGCGCGGCGAGCCGCCCGACCGTGTCCTGGTAGAGGTCGGCCACGAGGTCGTCCTCGGGCAGGTCGAGCCGGCCCTGCCTCTGCCGGTGCGAGACGACCGTCCTTCCCTCGACCTCGAGGACGTAGAGGCTCACGTGGTCGGGGGCGAGGGCGAGGCAGCCGTCGAGCGTCCGTCCCCAGCGCTCGGCAGTCTCGCCCGGCCAGCCGAGGATGAGGTCGAGGCTCAGGTTCGCGAAGCCGGCCCGGCGCACAGCCTCCACCGACCGCCGGGCGTCACCCCCGGTGTGGAGCCGGCCCATCTCGCGGAGCACCGAGTCGTCGAGGCTCTGCACGCCCAGGCTGAGGCGGGTCGCGCCGAGGGTGCGGAGGGTGCGAAAGCCGCCCTCGTCGAGGTCGCGGGGGTTCGCCTCGACCGTGACCTCCGCCCCGGATGGGAGCGCGAAGCGCCTCCTCGCGACCTCGACGATCCGGGAGAGCCGCTCCAGTTGCAGAAGGCTCGGTGTCCCGCCCCCGAAGTAGAGGGTGTCGGCCGCCGCCTCCGTCCCCTCCATCTCCGCGAGCACCGCCCGTACGTACCGCTCCTGCCTCTCCTCGCCCGGCTTTCGGGGGTCGATCGCGAAGTGACAGTACGTGCACTTCGCCTCGCAGAAGGGGACGTGGATGTAGATGCCATCCCGAGGCGCTCCGGCCGCGTCGGGCGCCGAGGGATTCGCCGGTTTGCTCACCCTTCCATCTCGAGGCACGGCGAGGAGCGCGAGGCAGGGTCCAGACTCTTCCGCGCCCGACTGGGTTGGAGTGACTCCGAGGACGGCATGGCTGAGATCGGCCCGCGCTCCGCGCGGGCCGTGCATCAAGGCCGTCGCAGCGCCACCTGGTTCGCCTGCTGCCGCGCCTGGCGGTGGTCCCCTCCCTGCAACCGGACGACCAGGCACATCTCCATGAGCCGCGAGCGCAGCCGCTGCCCGATGCGCTCGACCAGGAACTCCCGCCGCCGCAGCGGGTCGGCGGCGAGCGCCTCCTCCCGGGTGACGTCCTGGTAGTTCGTCGTGATGAGGGTCGGCCGCTTGGCCATGTAGCGGCTGTTCAGGATGTAGAAGAGCGTGTCGTTCATCCAGTCGGTCATCTTCCACGCCCCGAGGTCGTCGAGGAGGAGCACGTCCGCCTCCACCACCGGCTCGAGGACCATGAGCTCGGTCGTCTTCGTCTCCGGGTCGTAGGAAGACTTGATCTCCCGGATGAGCTCGTGGAAGTCCCAGAACTGGCCGCGGGTGCCCTTGGTCGCGACCAGCTCCCGCAGGACCGCCACCGCGAGGTGGGTCTTGCCGACCCCGTTGTCCCCGCAGAAGAGAAGGCCGAGCCCCTCGTCGGCGCCGAGGTGGGGGTATCCCGAGCAGAAGGCCATCGCCTTCTCGAGCGCGGCGGAGAGCGAGGGGCTCCCGGGCTCGAAGCTCCCGAGCGAGCAGTGCTCGTAGCGCGGTGGGATCCGGCACGCCCCGACGGGGTCGCCTCCTCCGGCGGGGGCGCTGCGGCAGGCGCAGGCCTGGGCGTACTCCCGGCCGCCCCTCGCCACGATCTCGAAGCCGGTGCCGCCGCACGTCTCGCAGAGCGCGTGGGTCACTCGTCGTCCCTCTAGTTCAGGTAGCCCCGGAGCCCGTGCACCTCGCGGCTCCTCCGCAACTTCTCCTTGGCCCGGCTCTCGATCTGCCGGATGCGCTCGCGGCTGAGGCCCATCGACTCGCCGATCTCCTGGAGCGTCTTGGGCTCGTCGCCGTCGAGGCCGAAGCGCATCTTGATGACCTCGCGCTCCTTCTCGTCGAGGCCGCCCACCATGTCCTGGATGCGCCGCTCGAACGAGGAGCGGATCATCTCCAGCTCGACGGAGGGGATCGTGTCCTGCTCGAGAGTGTCGCCCAGCTCGAGGTTGCCGTCGTCGCCCACCGCGGTCGAGAGGGACACGTCGTCGCCGGCGGCGAGGAGGAGCCTCTCGACCTCACCCTTCGACAGCTCGGTCCGCTCGGCCAGCTCCTCCGTGGTCGGGGCCCGCTCAAGCTCCGCCTTGAGCTTCTCGCGGGCGCTCTCCAGGCGCGAGACCTGGCCGGACAGTTTCTGGGGCAGCCGGAAGACCCGGGCGTGCTCGGACAGGGCGTGGAAGATGGCCTGGCGCACCCACCACACGGCGTACGAGATGAACTTCACGTTGCGCTCGGGGTCGAAGCGCTTGGCCGCCTCGATGAGGCCGAGGCTCCCTTCGTGGATGAGGTCCATGTAGGAGAGGCCGAGGCCGCGGTAGCGCTTCGCGTAGTGCACCACGAAGCGCAGGTTGGCCTCGACGAGGTGGTCCAGGGCTTCCTGGTCCCCGGCCCGGATGCGGCGTCCGAGCTCCTTCTCCTCCTCGGCGGTGAGGGTCTTGAACTTCGCGATATCCCGGATGTAGACGTTCAGGCTGTCGAGCGAGGCCTGCCGCTCGCGGGGGCGGTTCTCGCTCCCCGGAGGGTCCTTCGGCGCCCGGTTCTTCCTGCTCGTGGCCATCGCGTTCGCGGCGGGAGAAGACGATTGGAGACGATTATAGTCCCCTACTCGGCGGGCCCGGCGGGGGGCCCGGCGGCGGGCTGCTCGCCGCGGGAGGGGCGACGGGCTCCCTTCCGGCCGCCTGCGCGAGCGGGGTCGGAGGGAGCCGGACGAGGGCCTGCTGGAGGCGCTCCTGCCAGCCCTCCTGCGCGGCCCGCGCGAGCTCCTGGCGCACCCAGGCCACGAACTCGGTCACCTCCTCCTGCACCTGCTCCATCTTGCGCCTCATGTTGAGAACGATCTCGACGCCGGCCAGGTTCACCCCGAGGTCGCGGGTCAGGTTCAGGATCACCTCGAGCTGGCGGAGGTCGGCCTCGGAGTAGAGGCGGGTGTTCCCCTCGGTTCGCGACGGCTTGAGCAGCCCTTCCCGCTCGTAGAGCCGCAGCGTCTGGGGGTGGATCCCGTAGGCTTTCGACACGACGCTGATCATGTAGAAGCGCCCGGCCCCCGACCCCGCCCGCGGATCGGCTGTCCCCGCCGTCGCCCTTCGCCCTCGCGGCATAGGCTCAGCTCCTCGACAGGACCGCGTCGAGCTCGCGCAGCAGCGCGCGGGCCCGGTCGTCGGTGGCCGCCGGTATGAGCACGACGGCCTCCGCCCACAGATCCCCGCGTCCCCCGTCCCCGGGCCGGGGCACCCCCCGCTTCCGGAGACGGAACCTCTGCCCGGTCTGGGTGCCCGCCGGCACCTCGATCGCCACCGGCCCGTCGGGCGTCGCGACCTCCACGTGCCCGCCCATGGCGGCCACGACCATCCCCACCGGCACGGCGCAGTGGAGGTCGTCGCCCTCGCGGCGGAAGACGGGATGCTCCTCCACCTCGACGGTGAGGACGAAGTCGCCGGGCGGGCCACCCCGGCGCCCGGTGTTGCCGGCGCCGGGCAGCCGCACCTGGCTTCCGCTGCCCACTCCCGGCGGGATGTGGACCTCGAGCCACTCGCTCGCGATCCCCCGTCCCTCGCCGCCGCACCGGCCGCAGGCCCGCCGGCGGATCTCCCCCGTGCCGCCGCAGTCGGCGCAAGGCCGCGAGAAGATCATGTGGCCGCGGCTGCCGCGCACGGTGCCGCTTCCCTGGCAACGCGGGCAGGGCACGGGCCCGAAGGCCACCTCGCCGGCTCCGTGGCAGGACGGACAGGGCTCGAAGCGGACGAGGTGCACCCGGCGGGCGGCGCCCGCCATCGACTCCTCGAACGTCACTCGGGTCGCCTGCTCGAGGTCCTCCCCGCGCGAGGCGTCGCCAGCCGGCCGGGCCGCGTCGAAGATCTCGCGGAAGCCCATCGACTCGATGCGCACCCGGGCCGAGAAGTCGAAGCCCTCGAAGCCGCCCGGAGGCGCGGCCTCCACCTTCGCCGCGGGCGGCTCCCCGCGGTCGTAGGCGGCGCGCCGCTGCGGGTCCGACAGCACCTCGAACGCCTGCGCCGCCTCGCGGTAGCGCTGGGCGGCCGCGCTGTCGCCGGGGTTCACGGCCGGGTGCAGCGCCCGGGCGACGCGCTGCCAGGCGCGCCGGATCTCGGTTGGAGAAGCGCTCCGCCTCGTGCCGAGCCGCTCGTAGAGGTCCATGGCCCTACTTCTTGTCGACCACCTCGGCGTCGATCACGTCGCCGTCGCTCCCCTTCGTCCCGCCCCCCGCGCCGGGAGGCGGCGCCGCGCCCGGACCGGCGGGCGCGGCCTGGCGGTAGAGAGCCTCCGCCAGCCGGTGGGAGGCCTTCGTCAGCTCCGCCGTCGACGCTTCGATCGC
>Ga0335080_10002029_pt1 | contig 20158 bp, 17 predicted proteins | sample Lox_Sample_34_FD_206720 | JGI IMG/M metagenome (GOLD analysis project Ga0335080, IMG submission 206720) | Soil microbial communities from Loxahatchee National Wildlife Refuge, Florida, United States - Lox_Sample_3.4 | ecosystem: Environmental > Terrestrial > Soil > Wetlands | place: USA...
GCCGGGGCCGGCACGCCAGCCGCCACGTCCGCTAGCGCTTCGCGGTATCGCTCACAAGCCATCTCAGCCTCTCCGCCAGGGCCTTCCGCGCCAGGTGCAGCCGGGACTTCACGGTCCCCTCCGGCAACTCGAGGAGCCGCGCCACGGAGGCCACGTCGTGCTCCCGGATCGCCGCCAGCACCGTCACGATCCGCAGCTTCTCTGGTAGCGCGTCGACCGCCTCGCCCACCTTCTCCCGAAGCTGCTGCCGCGCCAAGTCGTCCTCGACCGACGCGACGCGAACTCGCGGCTCCAGGACCAGCTCGTCCTGGCGCCGCGCCCTCCGCTTCTCGCTCCGGAGGCGATCGAGGGCGAGCCGGAAGGCTGTCCGCACCAGCCAGGCCCGGAACCGGTCGCGGTCCCGCAACGACCCGAACGCCCGGTGCGCGCGGAGGAACGCGTCCTGGGCCACGTCCTCGGCGTCCTCGCGCCGCCGCAGGACCCCCATCGCCACCCGGAACGCCAGGGTGGTGGAGTCGCAGACGCGCTCCTCGAACTCGCGCTCGAGCGCCGGGTCCAGGCTCACCGGTCCGCCCCGCCCCGCGGTGGCCTCGAGGCCGTCCGACGGGGTCCAGCCGACCGGGATCGCGCCATCCAGGAGCACCTCTCCGCCTCGGAAGGCCAGACGCCGCCGGTCCCACGCGGGTTCACCCGGCCTCGGGCTCGTCGAGGCCCTTCGGGTAGACCCGCACGGCCTCCCAGCGCTTGAGCAGGACCTGGCCGGCGGCGAAGCCCCTCGGCTTCCGGACGTCGGCCACGCGGCAGAGGTGCACCTCCACCTTGCCTCGCGACCCGCGGGCCTTCGAGTGCCAGGCCGCGAGCTGGGCCGCGCGCTCGGCCACCGAGCGGGGCAGCTCGTCGAGGCCGAGCGGGTTCCGGACGATCACGTGGCTGCCCGCCGGACCGGCCACGTGGAGCCAGAAGTCGCGAGGCTCGGCGATGCCGAACGTCAGCCGGTCGTTGTCGGCGTCGGCCTTCCCGACGAGGATCTGGAAGCCCTCGAACTCGACCGTCCGGTAGCCCCTGCCCCTGCTGCCCACGCGACCCCCGCCGGATCGTGGTTCTCCTCTCCGGCCTCTCTCGGACGCGCCCGCGGCCACCCGGGCACGGCGACCGGCATGCTACGCTCCGCCCGGGCCTCGTCTCAAGGCGGAGCGCATGGACGACTTCGATCTCGACCCCGAGGCGGTGCGCCGGCTCGGCTACCGGGCGGCGGACCTCGTGGCCGACCACCGAGCGGGGCTCCTCGCGCGGCCGGTCTTCGGCAAGGTGGGCGAAGCCGCGGCCGCCTTCGACGAGCCGCTGCCCGAGGACGGGCAGCCGATCGAGGCCGTGCTCGAGTCGATCCGGGACCTCGTCCTCGCCCACCCGTTCGGCAACTCGCACCCCCGCTTCTTCGCTTTCATCAACGCGACCGCCGACCCCGTCGGGACCGTGGCCGATTACCTCGCCTCGGCGATGAACAGCAACTGCTGGGGCGGCGACCACGCGTCGATCCACGTGGAGAGGCGGGTCGTGGCCTGGCTCGCCGAGATCCTCGGCCTTCCGCGCGGCGCGGAGGGCATCCTGACCTCGGGCGGCTCGATGGCGAACCTCACCGCGCTCGCCGCCGCGCGTCGGGCGATGGCGCCCCGGGTGCGCGAGGACGGCCTCGCCGGAGCGCCGCCGCTCGTCGTCTACGCGTCGGACGAGGCGCACAACTGCGTGGACAAGGCGGTGGACCTCCTCGGGATCGGCGGCAAGCAGCTCCGGAAGGTCCCGACCGACGACCGCTTCCGGATCCGCGTCGACCGGCTGAGGCGGGCGATCACCGACGACCGGAGGGCCGGGCTCCGGCCGGCGATCGTGGTCGGCAACGCGGGCACCGTGAACACGGGCGCCGTCGACCCGCTCGACGAGCTGGCCGACCTCTGCGCCTCCGAGGGCCTCTGGTTCCACGCGGATGGCGCCTACGGCGCGCTCGCCTCGGCCTCGCCGAAGCTGCGGCCTCTCTTCGCCGGCCTCGACCGCGCCGACTCCGTCGCCGCCGACCCGCACAAGTGGCTCTACGTGCCCTACGAGGCCGGCGCCGTGCTCGTCCGCGAGCCGGGCCGGCTCGCGGACGCCTTCCGCCAGCCCGCGCCCTACCTCGTCCACGATCCCGACAGCCCCGTCCTCGGGCCGGTCCTCTTCAACGAGCGCGGCCCCGAGCTGTCGCGCGGCTTCAAGGCCCTCAAGGTGTGGGTGGGCCTGAAGCACCACGGAAGGAAGGGCTACGCCGCGGCGATCGAGCACGACGCGGCGATGGCGTGCTTCCTCGCCGACGAGGTGCGGTCGCGGGAGGACTTCGAGCTCCTCACGGAGCCGGTCCTCTCGATCGTCGCCTTCCGCTACCGGCCCGCGGGTCTCGGCGAGGAGGCCCTCGGCCGCCTGAACCGCCAGGTCGTGAACCGGCTCGTCGGCAACGGGGCGTTCTTCCTGGCGCCGACGCTCCTCAAGGGCCGGACCGCGATGCGCGCCGCCATCGTCAACTTTCGCACCCGGGAAGAGGACCTCCGCGCTCTTCTCGACGAGGCCGGGCTGGCCGGGCGCGCGGTTCTCGCCGGCCGGTGATCGGTCCGCGCGGAGCCCTGGAGCCCTCCTGGGTCTCGCCGACGCCTCCGACCAAAGGACGGCCCAGCCAGGAGTCGACTAAGTTATCTACGTTTTGTGTTCAGCCTCCTGGTTGCCATCCTCCTCACGAAGGGACTTTCGGTGGGCCGTGGAATCGTCTAAGTTGGCCCGCAGCACCGATTCAAACGGCACGTCTCCCTCCGGCGTCTCACCGGTCGGAGCAGAGAGATGGGGGGCCTTGCGGGAACGGTGCTCGGAGGAACGCTGATCCAGATGCGCGACGACGAGGACCGTCGGGCGGCCGAGATGCGGCTCGTCCGGGCCGCCCAGAACGGCGATCTCGCGGCCTTCGAGCGGCTCTATCGGGAGAACGAGCGGAAGGTGTTCGCCCTCTGCCTCAGGCTGTCGTCCGACGCCGCCCTGGCCGAAGAGCTGACGCAGGAAGTCTTCGTGCGGGCCTGGCGCAAGCTCGGGAGCTTCCGCGGCGAGAGCGCCTTCTCGACCTGGCTGTACCCGCTCACCGTGAACGTGGCGCTGAGCGAGCGCCGGTCGAGGAGGCGCCGGGACGCGCGGATCGTCCCGACCGACGACCCGGCCAGCCTCGAGCGGGCGCCTCTCGCCCCGCGGCCGGAGGCCGGCTTCGACCTCGAGAGGGCGATGGCGGCCCTGCCGCCCGGTGCCCGGACCGTCTTCGTGCTCCACGACGTGGAGGGCCGGACTCACGACGAGATCGCGGCGCTGCTCGACCTCGCCCCCGGGACGTCGAAGGCGCAGCTCTTCCGCGCCCGGAGGCTGCTCAGGGAGGCACTCGGGTCATGACCTGCCAGGAGATCGACCAGCGTCTCGACGACTTCGTCGACGGGGCCCTCCCCGCGGCGGCGGCGGCCGAGGTCGAGGCGCACCTCCGGACCTGCGCCCTCTGCCAGGAGCGGGAGCGCCGCCTGCGACAGGTGATCGCGCACGCGGCGGCCCTCCCGCGGTCCGTGTCTCCGCCGCGGGACCTCTGGCCGGAGATCGCGAGGCGAGTGGCGCCGGGGCGCTCGTGGTCCTGGTTCCCGGGACGCGTGCGGCCGGTGGCCCTCGCCGCCGCGGCGACGGTGGTGGTGGGCCTCGCGGCGGCCCTCTGGCACGGCCCGGCCCCGGCGCGGGTGCGGACGGTCGAGATCCCGGCCGCGAGCCCGCGGACGGCGCTCGTGTCCGCGACGACCCCCGTGTCCGACCCGGTCCTCGCCGAAGCGGAGAAGGACTACGAGGCGGCGGCCAACGCCCTGCTGGAGGCCCTCCAGCAGCGCCGGGCCCGGCTTCGGCCGGAGACCTTCGACGCCGTGGTGGCGAACCTGGAGGTGATCGACCGGGCCCTCGCCGAGGTGCGGCAGGCTCTCGTCAAGGACCCGCAGAACCCGGAGCTCACGAGGATGCTGGTCTCCACGCACCGCAAGAAGGTCGACGTGCTCACCCGGGTGGTGAAGCTGTCGATGGCACTTTGAGGAGAAGAGGAGCAAGACCATGAAGCGCGCAGCGTTCGTCCTCGCCGGGGTGCTCGCCGGGCCGGCCTGGCTCTCGGCCCAGACCTCCGTGGACCAGAAGCGCCCGGCGGCCCCGGAGGGGTCGGTGAAGATCGAGAACATGCTGGGCTCGGTCAAGGTCACCGGGTGGGACCGGGCCGAGGTCCAGGTCAAGGGAACCGTCGGCGACGGCGGCGAGCTCGCCTTCGACGGCTCCGACAAGCGGACGCGGGTCGAGGTCGAGGCCGAGCACGGCAACCCGATGGGCGTCAAGAGCGACCTCGAGATCTTCGTCCCCGCGGGCAGCGCGGTCGACATCGAGGGCTTCCAGGCCACCATCGTCGTGGCGGGCGTGACCGGGTCCGTGAAGGCGGAGACGGTCAACGGGTCGATCACCCACACCGGCGCGGCGAGGAGCGTCGAGCTCCAGAGCGTCAACGGGGCGATCGACCTCGCGAAGGCCGCGGGCCGCGTCAAGGCGGAGGCCGTCAACGGCGCGGTGACCGTCCGCGACGCCTCGGGCGAGCTCGAGGCCTCGACGGTGAACGGCAAGCTGCTCGTGACCGGGGGCTCGTTCGACCGAGCCGCGCTCGAGACCGTGTCGGGCGCCGCGCGCTTCGAGGGCGTCCTCGCCGCCCGCGCCACGCTGTCGGTGGAATCGGTCAGCGGCTCGGTCGACCTCCTGCTCCCCGCCTCCCTCGGCGCGGACTTCTCGGTCTCGACCTTCTCGGGCGAGATCACGAACGAGCTCGGTCCCGCGGCCGAGAAGGCGAGCCGGTGGACGCCGGAGAAGGAGCTTTCGTTCACGACCGGCTCGGGCGGGGCCCGCATCACGGTGAAGACGCTCTCGGGCGCCGTCCACATCCGCAAGCGTCAGTAGGGCTCGGCAATCTCGAGGAGAGGTGAGATGAAGCGCACGACGATCCTGGTGGCGGTGACGGCGCTGGCCCTGGCGGCGGCGGGGGCGGGAGCGGCGACGGACGAGTTCCACTGGTCGGGCAAGGTCGCGGCCGGAGCCGCGGTGGAGATCAAGGGAGTGAACGGCGGGGTCGAGGCGACGGGCGCCCCCGGCGGCGAGGTCGAGGTGACGGCGGTCAAGAAGGGCCGAAAGAGCGACCCGGCCGAGGTCAAGATCGACGTCGTGGAGCACGCCGGCGGGGTGACGATCTGCGCGGTCTACCCCTCGAGCGGCACCCCGAACGAGTGCAAGCCCGGCGAGGGCGGCCGCATGAACGTCCGCGACAACGACGTGAACGTCGAGTTCCGCGTGAAGGTGCCGGCGGGCGTGCGCTTCGTGGGCCGCACCGTCAACGGCGGGATCGAGGCGAACGGCATCACGGCCGACGCCGAGGCCCACACCGTCAACGGTGGCGTGGAGCTGGACGCCGCGGGCACCGCCCGCGCGGAGACGGTGAACGGAGGGATCACGGCCCGCCTCGGCAAGGCCGACTGGAACGGCACGCTGAAGCTCAAGACGGTCAACGGAGGAGTCCACGTCGTCCTGCCCGAAGGCGTGAGCGCCGAGGTGCAGGCCTCGACGGTGAACGGCGACATCCAGACGGACTTCCCCCTCACCGTGACCGGCCGCATCTCGCGGCGCAGCCTCCACGGCACGATCGGCGCCGGCGGCCGGCTCCTCGAGGTGGAGACGGTCAACGGGAGCATTGAGCTCCACAAGCCGGACGCGAAGAAGTAGGCGGATCGCCGCCGTCTCGTGACGCCCGAGCGGCCCGCGGCGACGCGCCGCGGACCCCGCCCGGGCGTCGCCGTCTCCAGGGACGCGGCGCGATGGAGGCGGCGCCGATCGAGCGTATGTGTCCCGGCCCTCCCCGGCCGAGGTGCTGGGGCTCCTCCCCTCGCACGGTCGCGTTCGGCCGTGGGCCCGGCCTGGCGTAGGATTCCGCTTGTTTGCGAGGTGCACCGATGTCCACTCGATTGAACGCTGCGGCCCTGTGCGCGGCTTCCGCCGCCGTCCTTCTGCCCCCCACCGCCTGGGCCCAGACGAAGCTTCTCCGCTTCCCCGACATCGCCGGCGACCGCGTCGCCTTCTGCTACGCCGGCGACATCTGGACCGCGCCCGCAAGGGGAGGTACCGCCGCCCGCCTCACCGCCCACCCCGGCCTCGAGCTCTTTCCCAAGTTCTCCCCCGACGGCAGGTGGATCGCCTTCACCGGCCAGTACGAGGGCGACGAGCAGGTCTACGTCATCCCCGCCGAGGGCGGCCAGCCGCGGCAGCTCACCTACTACCCGGCCCGCGGGCCCTTCGCCCCCCGCCACGGCTACGACAACCAGGTCATGGGATGGACGGTCGACGGCTCCGCCGTCCTCTTCCGCTCGCTCCGCGACGCCGACGGCGTGACCGCGCTCGGCCGCCTCTACACCGTCCCCCTCCGGGGTGGGCTTCCGAAGGCGCTGCCCATGCCCACCTCGGGCGCAGGCGACTTCTCGCCGGACGGGAAGCGGATCGCCTACTCCCCCCTCTTCCGGGACTTCCGCACCTGGAAGCGCTACGAGGGGGGCTGGGCGCAGGACCTCTACGTCTACGACCTCTCCACGAACGAGGCGAAGGCCTTCGCGGTGACCCCGAGGACAGAGCGCGACCCGATGTGGATCGGCGACCGGATCTACTTCGCCTCCGACCGCGACGGCACGCTCAACCTCTACTCCTACGACCCCGCCACCGAGGCGGTCTCGAAGCTCACGAGCAGCACGACGTGGGACGTCCGCTGGCCGTCGTCCGACAACGTCTCCCGCATCGTCTACGAGCTGGACGGCGAGCTCCACGTCTACGACGTCCGCTCGAAGGCCGACCAGGCGATCTCGATCTTCGTCCCCAACGACGGGGTGGCGATGCGCCCGGCCCGGGTCAGCGCGGAGAAGCAGATCGAGGGCTTCGACCTCAGCCCGAAGGGCGAGCGGGCGTTGGTGGTCGCCCGGGGGGACGTGTTCACGGTGCCGATCGAGAAGGGCCCGACGAGGAACCTGACGGACTCCTCGAACGCCCACGACAAACACGCCCGCTGGTCGCCCGACGGCAAGCGCATCGCCTTCATCTCGGACCGGAGCGGGGAGGAGGAGGTCTGGATCGTCAACCAGGCGGGCGGGAAGCCGGAGCAGGTGACGTCCGGCGGCCACGCGATGCGCTACGCGCCCGAGTGGTCGGCCGAGGGCACGCATCTCGCCTTCTCGGACAAGGACGGCCGGCTCTACGTCGTCACCCTGGCCGACAAGAAGACCGTTCAGATCGCGGACGACCCTCGCGACCAGATCCACGACTACACGTGGTCGCCGAAGGGCGCCTTCCTCGCCTTCTCCATGAGCAACCCGTCGGGCACGCGCTCGCTCCACGCCTGGAGCGCGGCCGACGGCCAGGTGCACCGCGTCACCGACGCGACGTTCAACGCGGAAGGCCCGGCCTGGGACCCCGAGGGCGAAGTCCTCTACTACGAGAGCGAGCGGCAGTTCGCCCCCCAGATCAGCCAGATCGAGTGGAACTTCGCCGGCGCCCGCATGACGGGCCTCTTCGCCCTCACCCTCAAGAAGGACGGCAAGAGCCCCTTCCCGCCGCCCTCGGACGAGGTGACGGTCGACGAGAAGAAGGAGGAGGCCAAGCCGGCGGCCGGCTCCGACAAGAAGGCGGAGGGAGGGAAGGACAAGGCCAAGGCGGAGCCGGAGAAGAAGGAGCCGCCGTTCAGGGTCGACTTCGACGGCCTCGGCTCCCGCGTCACCGCCGTCCCCCTGCCCGCCGACAACTACCGCGGGGTCGTGGCCGCGAAAGGCCACCTCCTCTACGTCAAGAGCGACGCCCCGTTCTACGGCCGGGAGCCCCGCTCCAAGCGGACCCTCGTCCTCTTCTCGATCAAGGACCGCAAGGAGACGACCCTCGCCGAGGGTGTCGGCGGCTGGGCCGTCTCCCGCGACGGGAGCAAGGTCCTCGTCCGCATCGAGGATGCGCTGCAGCTCCTCGACGCGAAGCCGGACGCGAAGGAGAAGAAGACGGTTTCCACGAAGGGGCTGATGGTCGACCGGGTGCCCGCCCAGGAGTGGGCGGAGGTCTTCGACGAGGTCTGGCGGCGCTACCGGGACTTCTTCTACGTGGAGAACATGCACGGCTACGACTGGAAGGCCATCGGCGAGCGCTACCGAGCGCTCCTGCCCCACGTGGCCCACCGCTCCGACCTCAACTACGTCCTCGGGGAGATGGTGGCGGAGCTGAACGTGGGCCACGCCTACATCGAGGGCGGGGACTACGAGATCCCGCCCCGGCCGAAGGTCGGGCTCCCAGGGGCGCGCTTCGAGCTCGACGAGCCGGCCGGGCGGTACCGCATCGCCCAGATCCTGGCCGGGCAGAACGAGGAGGAGAAGTACCGCTCGCCGCTCACCGAAGTCGGGGTGGAGGCGAGGGTCGGCGACTACGTCCTCGAAATCGACGGCGTCGAGCTCAAGGCCGACGACAACCCGTACCGGCTGCTCCTGCACAAGACCGACCCCGTCACCCTCACCCTCAACGCACGGCCCACCCTCGACGGCGCCCGCAAGACGACCTATCAGCCGATCACGAGCGAGCAGAGTCTCCTCTACCTGAAGTTCGTGACCGACGCGCGGGCGAAGGTGGCCCGGCTGACCCAGGGGCGGGCCGGCTACATCCACCTCCCGGACATGGGTGAGGCCGGCAGCTACGAGTTCCTGAAGTGGTTCTACGCCGAGGCGGACAGGGAAGGCCTCGTCGTCGACGTCCGCTCGAACGGCGGGGGCAACATCTCGCAGTGGGTCATCGACCGGCTGAGCCGGAAGCTCCTCGGCACGCGCTTCGGCCGCATCGACAGCCTGCCCGGCACCTACCCCGACGTCGTCCTCCGCGGAGCCAAGGTCTGCATCCTCAACGAGACCTCGGCCTCGGACGGCGACATCTTCCCCTACATGTTCCGGCAGGCCGGCCTCGGCCCCCTGGTCGGCAAGCGCTCCTGGGGCGGCGTGGTCGGGATCTCCGGCCGCGGCCCCCTCATCGACGGCGGCCGGGTCTTCGTCCCCGAGGAGGGAACGAACGACTCGACCGGCCGCTGGGTGATCGAGGGCCACGGGGTCGACCCCGACATCGTGGTCGAGAACGACCCGCGGTCGGTGATCGCCGGGCGCGATCCCCAGCTCGAGCGGGCAGTGGACGAGCTGCTCAAGCTCATGGACGCGAAGCCGATGCCGCTGCCGACGCGGCCAGCGGACCCGGTCAAGACGAGGTAGGCCGCCTCCGAGCGCCCTTGCGTCTTCGGGGGCCCGGACGCGAGTATGGGAGGCCCGATGGGTGGAGGCTCTCGGGCGGGAGGGACGGGCGGCGTCGCCCTCATGCGGGGCGTCCCGCCCACGATCGACCGCTGCGAGCTGACGTTCCGGCCCTGGGAGCCGATCGACCTCGGCCGGGCGGTCGCCCAGCACGCGGCCTACGCGGACCTCCTGCGCTCACTGGGCATCGAGGTGGTCGAGCTTCCGGCGGACCCCGCCTTCCCCGACTGCTGCTTCGTCGAGGACACCGCCGTCGTCCTCGACGAGGTGGCGCTCCTGGCGATGCCGGGGGCTCCCTCGCGGCGGGGGGAGGTCGCCGCCGTCGCGGCAGCGATTGCGCCCTTCCGCCCCCTCGAACGGACGCCCTTCCCGGCCACGCTGGAGGGCGGTGACGTGCTCCGGGTCGGCCGGCGGCTCTTCGTGGGACGGTCGGAGCGGACGAACGAGGCCGGCATCGCCCGCCTCGCCTCCGTCGCCGAGCCGCTCGGCTACCGCGTCCTGCCGGCGACCGTGTCCGGCTGCCTGCACCTCAAGAGCGCCGTCACTGCGCTCGACGACGAGCGGGTGCTCGCCAACCCGTCCTGGGTCGAGATGAGCGCGTTCACCGGCCTGGGCGTCGTCCCCGTCGCGCCCGAGGAGCCGGGCGCGGCCAACGTCCTCCGCGTGTCGGGGCTCGTCGTCGCCCACCCCGGCTTTCCCCGCACCCTCGACCGCATCACCGCTCTGGGCTACGTCGTCCGACCCCTCGACGTGTCGGAGTTCCTGAAGGCCGACGCCGCCCTCACTTGCAAGAGCCTCCTCTTCGGCGCCTGACCGCGGCCGGCACCCCCGAGCTCCGCCGCGACGAGCGGTCTCCGAGCCGGGCTCCCGCGGGCAGGGTCGGTTATGCTTGAAGGAGTTCTCACCGACGCCTATACGAGAGGAGATTCGCCGAAATGGCCACCGTCACGTTCAAGGGCAGCCCCATCGAAGTCGCCGGCTCGTTCCCGAAGAAGGGCCAGAAGGCCCCCGCGTTCAAGCTCGTCGCCAAGGACCTGAAGGACGTCACGCTCGCCGACTACGCGGGCAAGCGGAAGGTCCTGAACATCGTCCCCAGCCTGGACACCTCCGTGTGCGCCACGTCGACCCGCAAGTTCAACGAGAAGGCGGGGTCTCTCGCCAATTCCGTGGTCCTCGTCATCTCGGCCGACCTGCCGTTCGCCAGCGGCCGCTTCTGCACGGCCGAGGGCCTCAACAACGTGGTGACCCTCTCGACGATGCGCGGGCGCGACTTCATGAAGGCGTACGGCGTCGAGATCGCGAGCGGTCCCCTCACCGGAGTGACCGCGAGGGGCGTCGTCGTCCTCGACGAGAAGGACACCGTGCTCCACTCGGAGCTCGTCCCCGAGATCGCCCAGGAGCCGAACTACGACGCGGCCCTTGCGGCATTGAAGTAGTCGAAGCCGGCCGCGACCGGCACGCCCGTCCTCAGGGCTTCGGGCCCACGGCCAGGGGACGGCCGACGCTCCCCCAGCTGCTGATCTCGTCCTTGAGGACGCGGGCGTCGATCCCCCTCTCCTGCAGCGTGTGCGCCGCCCGGGCGCTCGACCCCGAGCTCGGTCAGCCGCAGTAGAAGATCGGCATCTGCGCCGTTCTCCGGAACTCCGCCACCCGCTTCTCGACGTCGTAGGGGGAGACGTTCAGGGCGCCCGGGATGTGGCCGGCGGCGTAGGCTTCGGGCGAACGGAGGTCGATGAGGACCGCTTCGCCGCGGGCCTGCCGCTCGAGCGCCTCGGCCAGGGGCATCTCCGGCGCCCGGGGGCCCGAGCCTTCCGGCCAGATCACGCACCTGAGAGTCACCGCGGACGCGAGGAGAGCCGCGGCCGTCCGTGCTCCGTGACGCCCCACCGTCGCATCGTAGCATCCCCGGCGGGTTAGACTCGCTTCGTGGTCCCTGCGGTCGCCCTGATCCTCTTCCTGCCTCTTCTCTCGCCCGCTCCGATCCGGGTCGAGGCGCTCCAGCGGGACACACCCGAGGGGGTCGTGCGGGCCTGGCTCGCCCGCGTCGACCTGACCGACCCGCGGGTGAGCTTCGTCGTGACCGGCCCGATCGTGCGCCGCCCGGACGACCCGCCCCGGGCCGAAGCGCACCTCGTCCCGACCGACGTCTGGGCGGAGAAGGCGGGGGTGGACCTGGCGGTGAACGCCGGCTTCTTCGCCCGCCTCGACGGCCCGGGTGCGCCTCTGTTCGGCTGGACCGAAGGGCTCCCGGTGGACATCCTCGGCCTCGCCCGGAGCGGAGGGCGCGACGTCTCGCCCCCGCGCCACGGGGGCGGCGACGGAGGGCCGCCTGATCCCGCTCTTCTCATCCGCGAAGCGGACGGCGGACGCTGCCCTTGCCGGGTGCGTGCGGCCTACGCGGGCGAGAGCGACCTCGCCGGCGTCGAGGACGCGGTGGCGGGCATGGGACCACGGGGCCACAAGCCGGGCACGCTCCTCGTCGAAGACGGCCAGGACCGAGGGGCCACGGCCCAGGTCGACCCGCTGCAGCGGCACCCACGGACCGCGGCCGCCGTGAGCCGCGACGGGCGGACCCTGCTCCTCGTCGTGGTGGACGGCCGGCGGCCGGGCTGGAGCGTCGGGGTCACGCTGCCCGAGCTGGCCCGCCTCCTGATCGACGCCGGGGCCTGGAACGCGGTCAACCTGGACGGCGGAGGCTCCTCCGCGATGTGGTACCGGGGGCCGGCATCGGCGGGGCGTGTCCTCAACCAGCCGAGCGACGGCCACGTGCGGCCGGTGGCGAGCCACCTGGGCGTGCGGCTTGCGCCGACATCGGTACCCGCATCAGGCGGCGCACCCCGCTGACCGGAATGCGGTATGCGAGGCGGGTCGACGGGCCCGGTCGGATCACTCCGCGCGCGGACGCAGGGGCTTGACGGATCGGTAAAGAGGCCGGCCGCGGAGCCGGTCAAGAACCATCCGCGCGAGCACGGGCATGGCCGCCGCGTCCTCGATGAGGTACCGGCGCCACAGGCGTCGCGGCTCCTGGACGAGGCGGTGCATCCATTCGAACCCCAGCCGCGAGACCCAGCGCGGGGCCCGGCGCACGTGGCCGGCGTAGAACGAGAGCGCCGAGCCCGCGCCGATGCCGACCGCCGGCCGGTACTCGTGCTCGAATCGGCACAGGAGGAGCTGCTTCCGTGGCGGCAGGCATACCACGATGAGACGCGCCCCGCTGTCGCGCGCGCGGCGGAGGGTGGCGATCACGGCGTCGGGGTCGGCATCGAGGTCGAAGAACGAAGGGTCGTAGCCGGAGACTTCCAGGCCGGGATGCTCCAGGCGGAGCTTGCGGCTCCCCTCCTCGCAGGTCTCGCGCGTGGCTCCCACGAAGAAAACGGGCAGACGGTCGTGGGCACACCGCGCCATGAGCGGCCTGAACAGGTCGCTTCCGCTCACCTTCTCCCGCACTGGGAGCCGTAGGAGCCGCGACACGGCGACGAGGGGCATGCCGTCGGCGAGGGCGAGGAACACCCGCCGATAGGCAGCGACCATCTCCGGCTCCCGGCGTGCGATCGCGATGTGGTCGAGGTTGGGGGTGAGCACGTAGCCGCCTTCTCCGCTCGCGGCTCGACGTGCGATGAGGTCGACGGCCTCCTCCATCGAGACGGCGTGGGCGCAGACGGATCCGAACTGCACGACCTCCACCTCGCGCTCACCGTGCATGTCGAGCCTGATGGTACGGCAGAATCCGAGGACCGGCCTGCGGTATGCTCGCAGGGGAGATCGGCATGCTCGACATCCGGGCCATCCGGGAGCAGTTCCCCATCACCCGCCAGCGCTTCCGGGTGCTCGGCCAGGCGGAGCCGAAGCCTCTCATCTACCTGGACCACGGGGCGAGCACCCACCCCCCGACGCCGGTCCTCGAGACCTACAAGGACTTCCTCGAGCGCTCTTACGCGAACGTCCACCGCGGGCGGCACTACCTCTCGGAGATGGCCACCGACCGCTTCGAGCACGTCTCCGACGACATCTTCCGCTTCATCCGGGGTAGCCGGTCCGGCAACACGGTCGTGCTCTGCGGCAACACGACCCAGGCCCTCGACCTCGCGGCGCACGTGATGGCACACCGCGAGGGCCTCACCCTCGTGTCCCTGATGGAGCACCACTCGAACGACCTTCCGCACCGCACCCGCGGGAAGGTGGTCCACTTCGGGGTGAGAGACGACGGGACGCTCGACTACGAGGACCTCGAGCGCAAGCTGCGCGCCCACCGCGTCAAGCTCGTCGCCGTCACCGGCGCCTCCAACGTGACGGGCTACCTGCCCGACGTGCACGGCATCGCCCGCATGGCCCACGCCCACGGGGCGAAGGTCCTCCTCGATGGAGCACAGGTCCTGGCCCATGCGCCGGTCGACGTCCGGCCGAACGACGACGACGGCCACGTCGACTTCTTCGCCGGAGCGGGCCACAAGGCCTACGCCCCCTTCGGCTCGTCCTTCCTCTTCGGCCCGACCGAGATCCTCGACGCGGCCCCGCCCTACATCCCGTCGGGAGGAACCGTCGTCTACGTGACCGAAGACGAGGCCTACTACAAGAAGTCGCCCGACCGCCACGAAGGAGGCACGCCGAACATCGCCGGCGCGGTCGCTCTCGCCGCCGCCCTCCGCTTCCTCGAGGGAGCGGGGATGGAGGCCGTACGGGCTCACGAGAGGGCCCTCGTCGAGCGGGCGATGGACGGCCTGCGACCGTTGGACGGAGTGCGCGTCCTGGGGCATCCCGATCCGGCCCGGCGGATCGGTGCGCTGTCGCTCACGATCGACGGCGTCCCCCACGAGCTCGCGGCGAGCATCCTGAACCGGGAGGCGGCGATCGCCGTCCGCAACGGCTGCTTCTGTGCACACCCGTACCTGCACCGCCTGCTGGGGCTCACCGACACGACCGAGCTGCGCCGGCGCCTCGTGGCCGGGGAGGAGGTGGACCTGCCGGGCGCCGTCCGGCCGAGCTTCGGCATCTTCAACGAGGAAGCCGAGGTGGACGAGCTCCTCCGGATGCTGCGCGTCATCCGCGACCGGGCCTGGAAGGGCGAGTATGGCGAGATTCCGGGAGCGGCCGCCTGCAAGGAGCTCTGAGAGTCGACGGGAGCCGGCCGATCCCGGGCGGGCGACGAGGAGACACGACGATGGCACGAAGGCTCAGCCTCGAAACTCGCGCGCCCTCGGCGCGCGCGGCCCTCGCGACGGCGTCCGTCGCGGCGGCCTCAGCCGCGGTGTTCCTCGCGGGCTCGTACGTCGCGACGCCGCTCTTCGCCGGGGCGGCCACACTGTCCTCGGCCGCGCAGGCACCCGCTCCAGGTGAAGACCTCGTGTCGCCGGACGGCCGGATCAGGGCGACGGTGTCCATCGGCGAGGAGCTCCGGTACGCTCTGGAGGTCGACGGCAGGGTGGTGCTCTCGCCGGCTTCACTGTCCCTCTCGCTCGCCGACGGCCGCGTCCTCGGCCGCGGCGCCCGGGTCGCGCGCCTCGAGCGAAAGGAGATCGACGAGGTGATCCCGACGCCCCTCGGCAAGCGGGCCGCGGTCCGGAATCGCTACCCCGAGCTGGCCCTCGTCCTCTCGGACGGAGCGACGCTGCGGGCTCGCGCCTACGACGACGGTTTCGCCCTGCGCTGGGAGACGGCACTCCCCGGACGCATCCGGGTGCGGGACGAGGGCTTCTCGGTCGCCTTCCCGGAAGAGCCGAAGGCCTTCTTCCTGTCGGGGAAGGGCCCGCATCACGGCTACGAGGGCCTCTGGCGGCACGAGCCGATCTCGACCCTCGAGTCCTGGGACGAGAAGCCCTCAGCGGCGTCCCTGCCCCTCGTGTTCGAGACCGTGGGCGGACCGGCCCTCGGCCTCGTCCAGGCCGACGTGGACGACTACCCCGCCCTGTACCTCGGCTACCGCTCGAGCCACCCCCGCCAGCTGCACGCCGTCTTCCCGCGCCGCGCGCTGCGCGAGTCGCCCGGCGGCTTTCTCGACTTCGACCTCGTGGTCACGGAGCGCGCGGAGGACATCGCGGAGACCGCGGGCACACGCTCGTTCCCGTGGCGGGCGTTCGTCGTCGCCCGCCGCCAGGCCGAGCTCGTCGCGAGCGACATGGTGACCCGCCTCGCTCCCCCGCCTGCCGCCGGCTCCGACTTCTCCTGGGTGAAGCCGGGCAAGGTCGTCTGGGACTACTGGGCCAACTGGAACCTGGAGGGGGTCGACTTCGTCGCGGGGCGCAACAACGCGACGTTCCGCTACCACGTGGACTTCGCGGCCCGGAACGGCTTGCCTTACGTGAACGTCGACTGGATGTGGTCGGACCCGCTCGATCTCTTCGCCACGAACCCCGATGTCGACGTCCCGGCCCTCGTGCGGTACGCGCGGGAAAAGGGCGTCGGCATCTTCGTCTGGTGCCTCGCCCGGACGCTGGAGCGGCAGCTCCAGCCCGCCCTCGACCGCTTCCAGAAGTGGGGCGTGGCCGGCCTCAAGATCGACTTCTTCGACCGCGACGACCAGCGGATGATGAACCTCTACCGCCGCTTCGCGGAGGAGACGGCGAAGCGGAGGATGCTCGTCCTCTTCCACGGCGCGACGCCGCCCACCGGGCTCTCGCGCGCCTTCCCGAACGTCCTGGGCTACGAGGCGGTGCGCGGCCTCGAGTACGACAAGTTCGACGAGAAGGGCTCGCCGCCGCCCCACGAGGTGACCGTCCCCTACACTCGCATGCTGGCCGGGCCGATGGACTTCACGCCGGGGGCCATGCGCGCCCTCAACCGGGCGAACTGGAAGGCGATGAGCGACCTGCCTTCGAGCCAGGGCACGGTGGCGCGCCAGCTCGCCATGTACGTGATGTACGACACCCCGCTGCCGATGCTCTCCGACATGCCCACGGCCTACGAGAGGAACCCCGACGCGCTCGACTTCCTGAAGGCGGTGCCGGTGACCTGGGACGAGACGGTCGGCCTCGACGGGAGGATCGGCGAATGGGTCCTCCTGGCCCGGCGCAAGGGCGCGGACTGGTGGGTGGGGGCCATGACGGACTGGGAGCGGCGGACGGTCGAGGTGCCGCTCGCCTTCCTCGGGGACGGGACCTGGGAGGCAACCGTCTGGTCGGACGGTCCGAACGCGGACAAGGTGGGAACGGACTACAGACGGACCTCACGCGAGGTCTCGCCCCCGGGAACCCTCCGGTTGGACCTGGCTCCCGGCGGCGGCGCCGCCGTTCGCTTGCGGCATCGGTGAGGCGGGCGCGGCATCACGCCCCATCCGGCGCGGGCCGCCCTGCTCGACGCCGCCGCGTCGAGGTCAGGCGCGTCCGCGGCGGCCTCGAGCTGCGGATCGATGGCACCCAGGCATCGGTCTATCGTCCCGGCGGGGGCGTGACGGGCGTCGTGTGGTGGGCGCTGGCCTCGCCCGTCCTCCTGCTCCCGCCGAGGTATCCCCGCCGGGTTCTCATCCTCGGGCTGGCGGCCGGCGCCGTGGCCAGGGCGGTGAGGGCTCTCGACTCCGAGGCCGAGATCGTCGGCGTCGAGCGGGACCGGGAGGTCGTGCGCGTCGCGCGGCAGCACTTCGACCTCGACGACCTCAGTCTCGAGCTGGTCGCCGGCGACGCGCTGGAGTACCTGAAGGCCGAACGGCGACGGTTCGACCTGATCGTGGAAGACCTGTTCGTCGGCCCGCCACGCTCCGTGCGCAAGCCCGACTGGCTGCTCGGCGAGGGCTACCGGCTGATCCGCCGCCGGCTCCGGCGTGGCGGCTTCGTGGTCTCGAACACCATCCACGAGACGGCGGCCGTCGTCCGGGCCATGCGCCCGATCGGCCGCCGGATCGTCTCCCTCGACGTCCACGGCCACTGGAACCGGGTCGCTATCTGCGGACAAAGCCTGCCGGCGCCTCGAACGCTGCGACGGTTGCTGGCCACCGAGCCCCGCATGGCCCGCGCCCTTCGCTTGGTGGTCCTGCGCTGCCTCCGCGACGTGACCGCCGAGCCTCGAGGTCCCCGGAATGGGGCGGAGCGCCCAGGCGTCAGCGGCCTACCGCCACGTAGTGGAAGCCCTTGGCCCGCATGACCGAAGGCTCGTAGACGTTGCGCAGGTCGCAGACGACGTTGCCCTTGAGACGGCTCTTCAGCAGGTCCGGCTCGATCCCCCGGAACTGGTTCCATTCCGTCGCCACGACGAGGCCTTCCGCGCCATCGAGGGTCTCGAGCTCGTTCGCGCAGAACACGACACCAGTGGGCGCGCCCTCCCTCGCGTTCGGCATCCCGGCGGGATCGTAGACCCGGACGGTCGCGCCGTCCGCGAGCAGGCCCTGGAGGATCGCCAGGGCGGGCGATTCCCTGACGTCGTCCGTGTTGGGTTTGAACGTCAGCCCAAGCTGGGCGATGGTCCTTCCCCGGAGGCTTCCGCCGAAGGCCGTGCGCAGCTTCTCCAGCATCCGGGCGGGTCGCTCGTCGTTCACGGCGATCGTGGCTCCGACCACCCGGAGGGCGAGGCCCTTCTCCCGGGCGAGCCACTGGATCGCCCGCGTGTCCTTCGGGAAGCAGGACCCGCCGTAGCCGAGACCCGGGTGGAGGAACTTCCGTCCGATCCGCTGGTCGAGCCCCATTCCTCGAGCCACGTCGTGGACGTCAGCGCCCAGCCGCTCGCACAGATCCGCCATCTCGTTGATGAAGGAGATCTTCGTGGCCAGGAACGCGTTGGAAGCGTACTTGATGAGCTCGGCGGTGATCACGTCCGTCAGCACGAACGGCGTTTCGATCAGGTAGAGCGGACGGTACAGGTCCTTGAGGATCGCCGCCGCCTGCTCGTCCTCGGTCCCGAGGACGACTCGATTCGGCCGCATGAAGTCCTCGATGGCCGAGCCTTCACGCAGGAACTCGGGGTTCGCAGCGACGCTGAAGGCGTGGGGCTCGGGCCGGTACTTCTCGATGATCTCCCGAAGCAGGCTCCCGGTACCGGCCGGCACGGTGCTCTTCGTCACGATCACCTTGTAGGAGCGCAGGTTCTCGCCGATCGTTCGGGCCACTTCCTCAACGAAGGAAAGGTCGGCTCGTCCGTCCGACCCAGGGGGCGTGCCTACGGCGATGAAGACCACCAGCGAGTCTTCGACTGCGCCCGGGAGGTTCGTGGTGAAGTACAGCCGCTCGGCCTTCACGTTGCGGGCGACGAGGCTGTCGAGGCCGGGCTCGAAGATGGGGATCTGCCCTTCCAGCAGCTTGGTGATCTTCGATTCGTCTTTGTCGACGCAGGTGACTCGGTTGCCGAACTCGGCAAAGCATGCGCCCGTCACGAGCCCCACGTAACCCGTCCCCACGACACAGATGTTCATGTTCTGCCTCCGATCGCGACTCGCGCTCGACTTCCGTGAACGATGGGCTCCGCAGCGGAGGATGCAGGGCGACGCGCCGGCCTGCTGTCCCGGACCGAGGCGTGGTGGCTGAGGCAAGCAGCCCAGCGTCCCCCCCGACGTCGGCCAGGCCGGGGCCGCTCCTGCGCAAACGCGGCATGATACTCGACCCTGACGTGCCGCCGAGTGCCGACCCGCCGCCCATCGGAGCCGCAGTCAGCTCTTGCGCGTCCGTACCTCGGGGATGACCGCCAGGAGAGGATGGGGCAGGATCGACCGCAGGTCCTCCGGTCCCCGGACGGTCGGGTCTCGCCTCTCGGCCCGCAAGGCCGATCCCACTCCGGCCACGACGCCGAGGCCGAGGCCGACGAGAGCGAACAGGTGGGGGTCGGGGGAGCTCGGCCTTTCCGGAGGGCGGGCCGGCTCCAGGATCTCGACCCGTACCAGGGAGGCGCGGGTGAGGCTTGGCGCCGCCGCGGCTCCGCGCCATCTCTCCTCCAGCGCGGCGTACTCCTGCTGCGCCAGCTCGACCTCCCTGGTCGACGCCTCCAGGCTCCCAAGCCGAGAGGCAGCCGCGACTCCCGCCGCCCGCTCCGGGCTCTCGAACCGTGCCAGCTCGGCGTCCAGCTCCTTCTCCTTCCCGTCCAGCGCTTCGATCCGGGCCGTCACCTTGCGGAGCTCCTCGGCGAGAGCGGCGGGCGGCGGGACGGGAGGGGAAGGAGCCACTGCGGCCGCTGACTCGAGCCGGCGGATGCGTCGCGTGAGCGCCTCGACGTCCGGGTGCTCTTCCGTGTACCTCCTGCGCAGCTCTGCGCGCTCGGACACGAGGCGCTTCAGCTCGGACTCGGCGCCGGCATCGAGCGGGGGCGCCTGGGCCGCCGTGCCCGCTGAGCGTTCGAGAGCCGCGGCCCGCTCGCGAGCGGCCAGGAGGTCGTCGGCCACCGCTTGACGGGCCGCTCGCAGGTCGCGGCGGGCTCGATCGGGGGAGCCAGCCGTCGGCTCGTCCCTCGCCTGCTGAAGCCGGCGGAGCGTCGCCAGCCTGTCCTCGAGCCGCTGTCGGGCCTCGGCAAGCCTTGCCTCGAGGAGGGCAGCGCTCGCCGGCGCGTTCTCGACGCGCGCTCGCTCGACCTCCTCGACGAGGAGGCTCGCCAGTCGAGCCGACACGGCCGCGGCGACGTCCGGATCATGGTGGGCGTACTCGATGACGTACGTTCCGGCCGGCCCGGAGCCAACGCCGATCGCGTCCAGCATCCGCTCGATCTGCTGCGGCAGGGGGGGGCTTTCCCCGCCCCCGGATCGGTATGGCCCCGCTTCACGGAGCACCGTCTCGATCGTCGAGCGCCTCAGGATCCCCTGCCTCATGGCCTGGAGCCGGCGGCCCGCAAGCCCTGCCTCC
>Ga0335080_10002031_pt1 | contig 20130 bp, 10 predicted proteins | sample Lox_Sample_34_FD_206720 | JGI IMG/M metagenome (GOLD analysis project Ga0335080, IMG submission 206720) | Soil microbial communities from Loxahatchee National Wildlife Refuge, Florida, United States - Lox_Sample_3.4 | ecosystem: Environmental > Terrestrial > Soil > Wetlands | place: USA...
AGTTCGGCTTCATCCGGATTCACAGTACGTGGGCGCAGGACGACAGTGCGATCGGAGTCGGAACCGGGTTCGGTGCCTTGACCGGTGCCCTGCTCGGTATGTTGCTGGGACCGGGCGGAGCGTTGGCGGGGGCTGCGACCGGCGGCTCACTGGGCGCTTTGTTCGGCGTCACCGACGAAATCGCCTTCGACGATCCGCGGTTGGACGAGTTTGCGGCTTCGCTCGCTAAAGATACTTCGGCATTGATTCTGGTGGCCGAGGAAATCACTCTCGCCGACTTCACCTCCGCGGTCGAGCCCTTCGGCGGAAGGATCGTCCAGACGAACCTCAACGAGGACGAAGTTAACTCTCTGAAGAAAGCTCTTAAGAAAGGGGTTGTTCCCGCCAGTTCCGCAATAATGACCCTCGGAAGTTGAATATCACAGGAATGGGGCACCTTCCCGGTTCCACTCCTGTAGCTTTCATCAAATGCCGACGGGCCGCATCCGCGAATCAAATTGATGCGGCCTTTTTGATCGAGCCAGATCCCTTTATTAGACAAGACATTCACCTATCGGGAATCACTTGAATTCTGGCCCGTACACTGTGAGCCGCCCCGCGTTCGACTCTGATTCCGGCATTTCCAAATAGTTAAGACGTCGAGCTGAATCGAAAGAAGATGAAATTTGCGCGCTCTGGCCTGATTGGGTCAACTGAGGAGATTCGGATTGTACAATTTTGAACAGACAGAATTTCCGCTGAGCGATATGGTCAAGTCGAGCGGACTGACGAATCGTTCCTCGCGGACATAAAGCATCCGCGAGTGGCTTGCGTTGTGCTCGATATCCAGCTCGGGAAATGCCCGGCATAGAACTGCCTCGGCGCCTTTCGGCCGGAGGCGAGCCTACGCCTGTCATCTCTATTACTGCTCACGACGATCCTGAAGTGCGCAGCGCGGCCGACGTATTCGGTTGTTCGGCTTACTTCCGCAAAACGGATTCCGGCCAGGAAGTGCTCGAAACCATTCGGAAGGTAGCACTCTAGCTGCGTGAAACACATTGCTTAGCACAAGCTATGCAGGGGCCCCCGGAAGCGAAATTTGACCTCGTCCCAATCGCCGCAACCATACCTGTTCCCATCGGAAAGTGTGAAGGATTTTCATCCATGAAAGCCAAGATCCAATACAGACAACAGGATCAACTTCCTGCTCCTCACATGATCCCATTTCCATCTCCCAACAAGCATGCGGGCATGCAAAAAACAAACGACACGAGCGCCGCAACTTACGAGATACTCCGGCGCGTGGATGCCGCCAGCGTGTTTGAATCCGCACCCGATGCCATGGTCCTGGTGGATGGCGACGGCAGAATCACAGAGCTCAATAGCAAGACGGAAAAGATGTTCGGTTACCGGCGTGAAGAATTGGTAGGGGAACCAGTTGAGAAGTTGATGCCTCAGCGACTTCAGAGCAACCACATTGCCCTTAGTTCCCAGTACAGCACAGCCCCCCGCGCAAGGTCTATGGGGGCTGAGTTGGAGCTGTTTGGACGACACCAGGACGGCCGTGAGTTCCCTGTCGAGATCAGCTTGTCTCCACTGAAGTCGGAAGGCGGTGTTCTGGTATCGAGCGCGATACGCGATGTCACGGAACTCAGGCGCACCCAGGAACTTCAATCGAGCTTGGAGTTCGAAAAGCTCATGTCCAGGCTATCCAGGACCTTCGTCAACCTGCCCCTCGAACGGATAGACAGCGAACTCAACGACGGCATTCGCGATCTCGCTGAAGTCCTGGGTCTGGATCAAGTAAATATCACCCTATTCGATTCTGACAGGAAGAGCAGAACCGTCATCCATTCCTGGTCCAGGCCAGGGATTCCACCAGCACCTGCTGGAAAGATCTCCGACGAAGAGTTCCCCTGGATTGCGAGTAGGATCGCCAAGCAGGAAACATGTTGGGTATCGGCGCCCGAGGACTTGCCCGAAGAGGCTATTTCCGAACGGGAATATATGCTCTCTACGGGTGTGAACTCGTGGCTGTCCATCCCTCTTCTGGTAGCAGGGCAGCATCTTGGCACGATGGGTACCGTCACCTTTCACCAGCAGGTATGGAATGCACAATTGATCTCGCGGTTTCAGTGCGCGGGAGACATTTTCGCCGGCGCGATTGCGCGAAGACGCGCGGCTGAGACTCAACGTGAAAGTGAAGATCGCTTTCGCATAGTCGCCAACACCGCTCCAGTACTGATCTGGATGTCTGGCACGGACAAACTGTGCACCTTCTTTAACCAAACATGGCTCGCATTTACTGGCCGCACAGCCGATGAGGAGTACGGCGATGGGTGGACCACAGGAGTGCATCCTGAGGACCTGAACCGATGTCTCGAAACCTATTCAGCGAAATTCGACGCGCGATTGGAATTCACCATGCAGTACCGCTTGCGACGTCACGATGGAGCTTATCGCTGGATCGTTGATATTGGTTCGCCAAGGTTTGATTTGGCTGGGAGATTTCTCGGCTACATCGGTTCGTGCATTGACATCACTGACCAGGAACTTTCAATGAAGCTCGGGCTCTCGCGGCACAAATAGCGTCCGATATTTCGGGACCCGGAGATATCGGACCATCGAGGCAGCATTTCGACTGATAGTGTGAGCCCCGGCTCCCTCCCCATGATTCTTGAAGATCAAAACGTAGCGCACCCGCTTATCCCCCTCAAGATCAACGATGCGAGCTACGTAAGCCCGGATAACGTCAGAGATCTCCCCAATTTCTAATTCATGTAGGCTGCGGTCGTGCTGCGATGTCTCCACAATGATTTCATGTGCCCCGACACCGTTCATCAAATCGTGCAAGACTTCGGCCCGCCGTGCCAGTCCGCCTTCTATCCGTAGGCGCGGTCGGGAATTTGGTACAACTCTCACTGACCATCCCGGCCCGTTAGGCGAAGAGGCACGATTTCGGATGGCGAAGACTTCTTCCGGCGTTGAGCTCTCATTGCTCTCGCAGAATGGGCAGAAACCCTTGTCTCTTGTGAATTTCTTGAAGTCAAAGTCCGTTGGCTGCAATCCGTCGCCATCCTCCACGATTGCCCAGCGGTCAGTGAAGATGTCCTTGCGCATTTGGGACATACGGACCTATGAAGGGGGAGGGTGAAAGAGGCCTTCCTCGCTGCGACGCAGTATATATCAGGCATTACTGGGGCGACCAAATGTCTGCAGCTGCTGACAGGAGTCATTGGCTTGGCACAGTCATCGAGGTCCGTTCCCGAATCTGACGCGGATGACTGAGCTTAAAAAGTTTTCGCAACATTTCGTCACGTTTCCTAGCCCCCAATCGTTCTCGACGGACTTCTTGCGCAACCGATAATGAGGTTTCACTCGTGGAACCCATCCTCTATTATTCGCCGCAGGTAGTCCTGCGGACCGCTGGATTCTAGCTTCATCATTGTCTGTCTACGCTCGAAGCGGCGAGAGCCGTCCTGCGGGAAGCTACAGGACCGTTTGTTCGTACGCACGCGAGCTACTCTTGGTTCTGCCCCAAAAGGAACCAGCGCAAACAACGATTACAAAAATCTCTGACCAAATTGCTCTGGCGACGGCCCTAGATGAGAGCGAGTCAGTTCCGCGCCGGACCATAGGAACGATGAGGAATTCATTTTGGGCATAAAGCAATGGGAGCCATTCGGATTGTTGCTCTGCACTCCACTCAAACATTCGGCAGCTAGATGCCTCAGCACGGATTTACAACACGATCAATTCTGACCAGCTTTACGAAACACGAAGTTCGATACTGGAGACTCACAGCGTTCTGACGATAGAGGGGCCTTTCGTAAACAAGCGTGGTTTTGTGGGCATTTTGGTGCAAGGGAAGGTTTTGATGAACGTAAATCTCCCCGTTCCGAACGTGTTGTGCTCGCGCCGTGGTGATTCTGATCATCCAGCGCTTGCTTGGCTGCACTTGCGAAAACGTAGGGGTATGACCACGGACTTTGATCCCAAACGTTCTCTGTGATTGCGATCACAATCAGGAGTGATGCGCGGCTATGACCCCAACTTTCCGCTTGTGGTCTAGTTGAAACAGGTGTGAGGCAATCTGCCATGGAACTACGCAACTGGTCGAAATCCGAGTTTGAATACGGCCGAAGGATTCTGAATTCTGCGCTGGATGGAGCGCGTGGCGGTCGAGAAGCATTCCTCAGAGGAAGATCCCTTGCCCCATTTCTTGGCGAAGGAATTCGAAATGCCCTGAAGCCTGCGGTCGTTGGAGCGTGTATCGGCGTGTTGGGCAGTTATCCCGGAGACCCTCATAGATCTATCAGCAGAGCGCTGGCATTTGGGTTCGCGGGCTGGGCTATTGGACTCGGAGCGGGTGTCGCTTGGGAAACCCGTGGTTTGACAGCCCGCGTCACTAGTAGTGCTTTGAGGAACATTGGCAGGATGCGTGACGAACACTGGCTGGAGAGGAATCCCATCGACTACGCGTAGTACGAACACGAACGGTTGTTCTCGGCGATCAAGTTGTCCCACTTCGTTATCGCTGGAACTGGGGAAATCTGGGAATAAAGATTAGGCATGCTTCTCCTAGGTAACGGGGCCCCTCGCATAAATTCATAAATTAAGGAGGCAGCGATGATCGCAAGCGAAGCAGTTCAGGAACGAGTGCAGATCCCGCTCGGCGCCGAAAGCCTGAGTGGAGAACGGATTGCCTACTTGGAAAGACTAGTCAATCAAGCCAGAACCGCCGCTGCCGTCTTTACCCAATTCTCTCAAGAGGACGTTGACCGCATCGTCAAGCCGATGGTCCTGGCTGGCCTGGACCAAGCTCAATATCTCGCTCGCCTGGCCGTTGAGGAAACCAAGCTCGGTGTCGTGGAAGACAAGGTCCTCAAGAACATGTGCGCCACGGAGTTTACCTACAATTACATCAAGGATAAACGTACGGTCGGCATCATTCGCGAGTTTCCGGAGCGCAACCTCGTGGAGATGGCGGAACCGATCGGGGTCATCTTCTCAATCACGCCGATCACGAACCCTACGTCCACCGTGCTCTTCAAGTGCATCATGGCCATCAAGACGCGTAATGCGGTCATTTTCAGTCCCCATCCTCAGGCCTGGCTTTGTTGCTCCGAGGCCGTAAAGATCATGTATGAGACCGCGCTGAAGCATGGCGCGCCCGAAGGGGTTTTTACCTGTCTGGAATCACACACCCTGCAGGACAACGCCTACCTGATGCGGCACAAGGATGTGAGCCTGATTGATGCCACCGGCGGGCCAGGTGCAGTCAAAGCCGCCTATAGCTCCGGCAAACCGGCTCTGGGTGTAGGGTCGGGCAACACGCCTGCCTATTTGGAAAAAACAGCGGATCTGAGTACGGCCGTGGTGGACATCATTCTCTCCAAAACCTTCGATAACGGAACCATCTGTGCCTCAGAGCAAACGGTGGTGATCGACGATGAGATTTATGACGTCGTGCTGAAGAAATTTGCGGAGCTGGGAACGCATATCTGCAATGAGAAAGAAACGGAACTGCTAGCGCACACGGTAATCGATCCGAAGACCGGGTTTATGCAACCAATGGCAGTAGGGCAAAAGGCTACCGATATCGCCCGTTTTGCCGGTCTTTCCGTGAGACCGGACACTAAACTCCTGATTGCGCCGATTCAAGGCGTAGGCCGCGGACATCCCCTGTCGGTCGAGAAGTTGTTCCCAGTGCTCTCGGTCTATCGATCCAAGTCGGTCGACGAGGCGCTCAAGGTTTGTATCGACGTGAACCATGCCGGCGGGCTGGGACACACGGCAGTCATTTTCTCGCGTAACGATGAGGTCATCAGCAAGTTCAGTGAGGTGATGAACGCGGGACGGATCATCGTGAACTCGCCTGGCTCGGTCGGAGCACTGGGCGCCGTCTACAACGACCTCGTGCCTACTTTCTCCTTCGGATGTGGCACCGGCGGCGGCAACAGCACGACCGACAATGTAAATATATATCACTATCTCAATATCAAACGTGTAGCTCGGAGGACTCAAGCCCATATGTGGTTCCGAGTTCCTAATCAGATTTACTTCAACCTGAACGCGGTAGAGAACGTACGCCAGTTCCCTTCACGCTCGACCCTCATCGTTACGAATCCGTCTTTGGAGCAAATCGGCCACGTAGACCTTGTCCGCCGTTACATTCCGGAGGGAACCCACGTCCACATCTCGGTCATTCCCGATGCGGAGCCCGAGGTCAAGGTGGTCATGCAAGGAGTGGAGGCGCTGAATTTCTACAAAGCGGACCAAATTATCGCACTCGGTGGCGGGTCGGTGATCGATGCGGCGAAGATCATGAAACTCAAGTATGAGTCGCCGGAGGCTGATCTGGAAGAGCTGGCCGCACCCTTTCTGGATCTGCGCAAGCGTGTGGTCCAGTACCCGACTAAGAAAATTAACCGGGCGAGGCTGATTGCCATCTCCACCACTAGCGGAACGGGAAGCGAAGTCACGCCCTTTGCGGTCCTGACCGACAAAGAGCACGGGCGCAAGGTGACCCTGGCCGACTACTCTCTGACGCCGGATGTGGCAATCGTTGATCCACAATTTGTGATGTCCATGCCGAAGGGCCTTACCGCCGATACCGGTATCGACTGCCTAACCCATGCGCTGGAGGCTGCAGTTTCCAGCTACGCTTCGGCCTATACCGACTCCAACGCGATGCAAGCGATCCGGATGGTATTCAAGTACCTGCCCATCGCTTATGAGCATCCCCGCGATGAAGAAGCACGCTGCATGATGCACAATGCCGCCTGCATTGCGGCAATGGCGTTTGCCAACGCGTCGGTGGGCGTCAATCACGCGCTGGCTCATGCCTTCGGGGCGCGCTTCGGCGTGGCGCACGGCCGGGCCAATGCGCTCATGTTGCCGCACGTCATCGCGTATAACGCGTCCGTGCCCACTAAGTTCGTGCCGTCACCCTACCAGAAAGGGTATGTCGCGCATAGGAAATACGCGACGATCGCCGATTTGCTGGGTCTGGGCGGCCACACCATCGAGGAGAAGGTGAAGAACCTGGTGATGGTGACAGAACAGTTACTCGACCAATTGGGCTTCCCGCGTTCAATCGCCGACCTGGGAATCTCCAAGGAAGAGTTCGAGCGGGCAATACCTGATCTGACCAAACTTGCCTTTGACGATCCGTCCTGGCAGTCGAACCCTCGTATGCCACTGATCAGCGAATTGGCCGACCTGTTTTGGAAGGCTTATCGGGGGCGAGGCTTAGCGAAGGTGGCCAGTGCAGCTCAGCTGCAAAACGCGTAGGGGAGGGTGGTCGTATGGCAATGATCTCGGAATGGCTCAAGATCGATGAAGAGCGTGTTGTCCAGGGGTTGCAAGAGGCCGGACAAAGACTGGACAGTATCGAGGGCGAAGTGGCTTTGGATTTTTCTTCCGTGCGCCGGCTCGATGCGACTGCGCTCAAAGCGATGGAAGAGTTCGCGGGCATAGCTGACGACAAAAGCGTCAGGGTGGTGTTGCGCGCCGTCCACGTCGCTGTCTACAAAGTGCTCAAGCTGGTGAAGCTGACGTCGCGATTTTCTTTCGTGAACTGAGATGCGCGATGGTTTCGATAACTGACGATCGGTAACTGACTAGGAGATCTGCGATGCAGAGCCGACAGCAGGATGACCGCCTTTCCTGGGGAGATGCCGTTTTCCTCCACCTGGAGCGCGAGGGCATGCCCCTCAACGTGGCCTGTGTCTGCGTTTTTGAAGCTGAGATTCCTTTCGAGGCTTTCGTCCAGTTCGTCGAGTCGAAGCTGCCGCTTATTCCCCGCTACCTCAAGCGAGTAGTGCCCCCGCTCCTTAATATTGGCCTTCCAACGTGGGAATACGACCCAACCTTCGACATCCGCAGGCACGTACGCGAGGTGACGCTCAAGCATGGTTCCGACGCAGAGTTGAAGACGTTTGCGGGGAAAATTTTGAGCATAGTGATGGACCGGCAGCACCCGCTATGGGACCTGACCCTGGTGCATGGGCTGAAAGGTAATCGCAGCGGGCTCATTTTCCGTCTGCATCACTGCCTCGCCGATGGCATCGCCGGGGTTGGGATCATGAATGCGCTCATGGACGCGAGTCCAGTGGCCCCTCGTCTGCCCAGACGAAAGCGTCGGCTCCGAGTACAACCGCCTCGTGACGTTTTGACTTCGCTAACCAACGACTGCGTCGATTCCTATTCAGAATTCTCCAAACGAATTCTCGTGGCGCTGGCGGACGTATCGAGCATGGCGGAGCGCTTCGCGGCGAATGGCGGGAATTCGGGCACGGACGAGTTCGCACATCTACTTCCGGAACTCAGCGTGTCCACAGAGCGCCTGCGATTCAACGTTCTCTACCGCGGGCCCCAGAAATTTGCCTGGGCTGACGTTCCGCTGGCAGAAGTCAAAGCCATCCGGCAAACGTGTGGGACCAGCGTGAACGATGTCATTCTCGCGCTGGTGACGGCAACCATCCGGAGCTACCTCGAACTGCACGGCGACCGCGTTAAAGGGCGACTGCTCCGCATGATGGTTCCGGTCAATCTGCGGGGCAGCGACGGTCCGGGTGACTTGGGGAACCGCATCTCCCTGGTTCCCGTCACCATCCCTCTAGATATTCGCAACCCTCGGAAACTGCTGGCTGCCGTCCATAAGAGAACAGAGCTTCTCAAACGCGCGCATACCGCCGAATTGGTGAGCTTGACCGGTGGTTTGCTCGGCATGTTCCCGAATTCCGCGCAGGCGCTTGCCGGCCACGTTCTGGGCCGGTTGCCGTTTACGCCGTTCAACATGGTCTGTACCAACGTGCCGGGACCGCAATATCCGCTCTACGTGCTCGGCAACAAGATGCTGCACTGCTATCCCTATGTTCCGGTCGGCGGCGAGATGGCGCTCAACTGCGCCATCTTGACTTACGACGGCACGGCGTATTTCGGGTTCAGCGGATGTGTGCATGCAGCGCCGGATCTGCGGCGTTTCGAAACTTTTCTAAAGTTGAGTTTCACGGAGCTGCGGGAAGCAGCGGAGGTCACGCCCCCGCGAAAAAAAGAGCAAACGAAAGTGAAAGAGAACAGGGTGGGCGCCAAGGCGAAGGTTGCACCGTCTGCGTCTGCGCCGCCGCCGGTTCGCGCATCCATTCCCCCTCCACCTCTCAGTTCAGTCGAATCACCAGTTCCACGAAGGCCCCCAGTTAAGGAGGAAGAAGTCTTGACGAAATCGATCGCCTAGGAATCGTCAGCAGGAGAGTAGAAAACATGGAAAACATCCAGTCACTTTCGCAAATGACATCGTGGCTGGCTACGGGACGAATCCTGTTCTTGCTCATTCATCTTCTGGGTATCGGATGTTTTGCCTACATTGTGGCGAAGCGCCTGGTACCGCTCATTCTTGGCGAACGCGATTTTCGTTTTGACCAGCCATTGGTGCGACTGGGAAGGGTTCTGAAGTTTTGGCTGGGCCAGTGGAAGCACCCGCGCTACCGGACCGCAGGCATCATTCATATTTTCATTTTTGCGGGCTTCATCGTCCTGGCGATTCGCGCCTTCTCTGTGCTTATTGTCGGCGTCTCCGAGAATTTCGTCATGCCCGGCCTCTCGGGAAGAGCCGGCCCTATCTACGACATCATTACGGATTACGCCGCCACCGTTGTTTTCCTCTGCATGGTGATCGCTGTGATTCGCCGCCTGGTTTTCAAACCTGCGCGGTACGCGGTACCGGCAAGGTACGGCAAAGCGCACACCGCCGACGCTATCTTCCTTCTGTCGTTGATCGCAATCCTGATGGTGGCCGACAGCCTCTTTGCGGCCGCTAAGGCCGCCGCGCAGTCACAGCCAGGCCAGTCTGTTGAGACCTTAGCCGCGTTTTCGCTCCCGTGGATACTGCAGAAGGCTCTCCTTTCAACTGCCTTGTCCACTCTCGGGAAACTCTACTTCGGCGCTTATCTTGTCCATGAGCTGACCTTTTACTTCTTGCTGTGCTACCGGCCTTTTGGAATCCAGTTCCACGTGGAAACCTCCCTCTTCAATATTTACTTCGCAAAGTTGGACCGCGAAATTCTGAAGCCGGTGCGATGGGGCGTCAGCGATGAGCATCTGGATCAGGTGAAATCCTTCGGAGTGAAGACGTTTGAAGACTTCACCTGGAAACACATGCTCGATTTCTATTCCTGCGCTGACTGCGGGCGATGTTCCGACAATTGCCCCGCCAACGCTGTGGGAAGGCCGTTATCGCCACGATTCATCACCGTCAAGGCCAGAGAGTACAGCTTCCAGCACTATCCGGTTCTTGGGCACGCGAACAATGGCGCAGCACTGGTCGGCAGCAAAGATTCCGGCAGCATTTATTCCGAGGATGAAATCTGGTCGTGCACGACCTGCGGTGCTTGTGAGGAAGAATGCCCGCTGCTGATTGAGTACCTCGACAAGATCGTCGATCTGCGGCGGGGCATGGTCGACGACGGAAACGTTCCCCAGTCCCTGCAAAAGCCACTGAAGGCGCTAGAGAGCCGCGGCAATCCCTACGGCAAGACGGAGAAGAAGAAAGCCGACTGGGCAAACGCGAAGGAATTCCAGCAAATCTGCGCTGTCAAGACCCTCGACAAGAAGAACGGCGCTGACACCTTGTATTTTGTCGACAGCATTACTTCCTACGACGACCGGATGCAGTCGATCGCGCGGGCAACGGCAAAGATTCTCAACCATGTCGGAGAGGATTTCGGAATCCTGGGCATGGCGGAAAGAGATAGCGGCCATGAGGTCCGCCGCTTCGGCGAAGAGACGCTTTTCATGGCTTTGCGCGATCACAACGTGGATGCCATCAAGGCGTCCGGAGTCCGGCGAATCGTCACGGCTGACCCGCACGCCTACAACGCGCTGAAACACGACTACAAAGATGTGCCGCCGGTGGAGCACATCAGCCAGGTAGTAGCCAGAGAGGTTAAAACCGGCAAGATCAAGTTCAATCCTGTAGAAAACGACAACAGTGTGTACGCATACCACGATCCCTGCTATCTGGGGCGGCACAACCAGATCTACGACGACCCTAGAGATGTGCTGGATGCGATTCCAGGTTTGAAGAGGGTCGAAATGACGCGGTCTCGTGACCGGTCGTTCTGCTGTGGCGGTGGCGGACTGATGCTGTTCTACGAGCCAAAAGAAGATCAGCGGATGGGCGTGAAGCGAGTCCAGATGGCCGCTGAGGCCGGAGCCAACGTGATTGTGGCTGCTTGTCCGTTCTGCATGGTCAATATCGAAGACGCGATCAAGGTCGCGGGCCTGGAAGGAAAGATGACCGCCATCGATCTGGCAGAACTGGTGGAGAAGCAAATCGCGAGCGAGAGTCAGACAGTAGCGTGAAAGGTTCTTGGAGGATGAGTGATGGAGATTCTAGTTTGCGTGCGAAGAGTACCCGACACTTCGGAAAATGAAATTCAACTGAATAGTGCCGGGGATGATATTGAACGCGATGACCTCGTCTACTCAATCAATGAAGCGGACAACTACGCGGTCGAAGAGGCGCTTCAGATCGTCGCCCGGGTCGGTGGAAACGTCACAGTCGCCACGGTTGGTGGCGAAGATGACGAAGAGGTCCTGCGCCGGGAGTTGGCCATGGGCGCGAACCACGGCGTGCTGATCACAGACGATGCCTTCAGCGGATCAGACGGCAAGGGTATCGCCACCATCCTGAAGGCTTTTGTGCAGAAAGGAAACTACGACCTGATCCTGACCGGGATCCAGGCCGAGGATGGCGGCGCGCAGGTGGGCGGAATGCTGGCGGCGCTGCTCGACTATCCGTTTGCTTCTCTGGTCAATTCCATTGAAGTTTTGGACGGCAAGAAGCTGAAAGTCAGCCGGGAAATTGAAGGCGGCAACAAAGAAATCAGTGAGATTGATCTGCCCTGCGTGCTCTCGATTCAGACCGGCATCAATGAGCCACGCTATGTGGGCATGAAAGGTATCCGGCAAGTGGCCTCTATTCCAATCCCGACTTGCGGCGCCTCCAATCTTGGGTTGGACCCAAGTGCGATCGGGGAAGGCGGAGCGAAAGTGAAAAGGGTGGATTACTTCTTCCCCGCGCTGGCCAAGGGAGCCGAAATTCTTCACGGCAGCCGGGAAGAAAACATCGACAAAGTTCTGGAGTTGGTGGCAGCTAAAGGAGGGTTGAAATAATGGCTCGCATTTTCACTTACATCATTCACAAGGGTGGCGCGGTCGACGATACAGCGTTCGAACTGGCGGCGGCTGCGCGAAGGATCGATCCCGCTGCTTCACCGACAGCCATTCTCACCGGTTGGGGCGGGAACCTCGATGCCGCGTGCAAAGCCCTCGGCGATTCCTACCCTGAGATCTGGAAAATCGCCATCGAAGCTCTTGCGTACCCCAATGCTGAATTGATTCGGGGAGCCCTGGTCAAAGTACTGCCGAGCGACAGCATTGTATTAGTTGCTCATGAGCATTTTGGAATCGATCTGGCTCCGGGCCTTTCCATCAAGCTGAATTCGGCTTTCGTCTCCGACGTATTGGACATCACCGGCGTGGAAGGCGCAGGCCTCAAAGTAGTCCGCCAGGAATTTGGCGGACAGGTCAGCGCGCATGTTCGGTGCGACATTTCATCGGGCGCGGTGGTAACTGTACGTCCGGGCGCATTCAAGCCGCAGGAAGGCGCTGCTATCACTGGGGTCGTCGTCGACAAGTCTGCTGATGTCGGCGCGCTCGCTGCAGGACGACGCTATGTAGAGACGCTCGTCGCCGAGGCGGGTGATGTCGATATCACCAAGCACAACATTCTGGTTTCGATCGGCCGGGGCATTCAGGACAAAGAGAATGTGGCTATCGCCGTGGAACTGGCTGAAGCCCTAGGTGCGGCGGTGAGCTGCTCGAGACCCGTGGTTGACGCGAAGTGGATGGAGAAGTCACGTCAGGTTGGCTCGTCCGGAAAAACCGTCAAGCCCAAGGTCTACCTGGCATGCGGCATCAGTGGGTCTTTCCAGCATTTGGCTGGGATCAAAGGCAGTCCGCTCCTGATCGCCATCAACAAGAACCCGAAGGCTCCGATATTCCAGGTTGCAGATGTCGGAATTGTCGATGACATCCTGGAGTTCTTGCCGGAATTGACTAACAGAGTTCGTGAAATGCGCAGCGCTGCATAACAAGGGGGAGGAACCGCCATGATCACAAGCAAAACTCTGAAGCTCAGTTTGAAGTCGCTCAAGGACTTCGCGAAAAAGCGCCTACCGGACGAGGTTCTCCGCGAACTCGATGACAAGGACGAATGCCCGCTCGAAATCGTCCGTCATATGTGCAGCCCGGACAAGCTGGGCATTCAACTTCTGTTCATCCCCGAAGAGTTCGGGGGCATGGGCGGTGGAGCCTTCGATGTGTATTGCGTTTGCGAAGAGATGGCGCGTATCGACCTGGGCGTCGCCACCGCCGTGCTGGCCACGTTCCTGGGCAGCGATCCGATCACCGTCGGCGCCACTCCGGAGCAAAAGAGAGTCTGGCTGACGCGCATTGCGGAAGAGGGATTGCTGTTCGCCTACGGCGCCACGGAGCCGGAAGCGGGCAGTGATTTGGGTGCGCTTCGCACCACGGCAGACCCGGTCATCGATAACGGCAGCATCGTCGGCTACAAAATTACCGGCAACAAGCAATGGATCAGCAATGGTGGAATCGCTGATGCCTACACGATTCTGGCTAGCACGTCCGCAGGTCCGAGCTGGTTCGTGGTGGAAAATGGAGCGAAGGGTTTCACCCACGACGAGCCTGAAGACAAGCACGGCATCCGCCTCAGCAACACCGCAGCTCTGGCGTTAGATAACGTTTATGTCGACGCCGACCGGTTGCTGGGTGGCGTCGAAGGTCAGGGACTGAATCAAGCGCAGGCCGTGTTCGGCTACACCCGCCTCATGGTCGCAGCATTTGGTCTTGGCGGCGGCTGGGCCGCGCTCGATCGAGCAATTCCCTATTCCACCAAGCGTATTCAAGCCGGAGCCCCGCTCTCAGAAAAGCAGGGCTACACCCACAAGCTGATCGTGCCCAACGTTGCGCGACTGGAAGCGGCCCGCTCCTACATCGAGGAAACTGCGGAGCGCATCGACGTTGGGGTCGAAGGCAGCTTGAACACCGAGGGCGCCATCGCGAAGTACATGGCGACCGAAGCTGGGAATGCAGCCGCAGAGGCCAGCATCCAGGCGCTGGGTGGCTACGGATACACGCACGAGTACATGGTCGAGAAGATCAGCCGCGACGTTCGGATCACGACGATCTACGAAGGAACCTCCGAGATTATGGAGATGACGATCAGCCGCGATCGTTGGCAATCCCATCTCAAGACGCGCGGACAGCACTATCACGAGCGAGCGCGAGAATTCGAAGCATTGCACGCTCGCCGCTCGAACGTGGGTGCTGATATTGCAGCCCTGGCTTTGCATGCACTGGCCGAGGTCATGGAAAAAGCGCGAATCGCGCGCCTGACCCGTTATCAACATATCCTCCTGCGCCTGGGCGAGTTGATTGCATATGCCGAGTGCGCCGGCAGTTTGTCCCGTCGTGCCGCGCTTTTGGCTGACGGCAAGCTCAATGAAAAAGCCAATCGGCGCTTCGACGTGACCGCGTTGGCGGCGATCAGTCGGGTCTTTGCCCGCGAGGCCGCACTCAAGGTGGGCGAAGAGGGTTTGCGCTGGATTGTCGGAGCCGGAGGCATCAGCGATGCCGAGATCGCCGGGTTTGAAACGAGTTTGGGATTGCGCGCAATTCACCGCGCGCAGTCCGGTCTCATTTCCGATCTGGATTACGTTGCAGACGTATTGTACGGCCGCGCAGCCAAGCGCTTGGAAGCGGCCGCATAGGTTTTAACGATCGATCTTAATTCGACCTCATACAGGAGTACCCGTCATGGAAAACACTTCCCATCGTGCCATAGCAATTGTGGGAGTAGGAGCCATCCTGCCCGACGCTGCGAACGTATCGTCTTTCTGGGAGAATGTGAAGAACGGCCGTTACAGTATCACTGAGGTTGACCGTGACCGCTGGGATCCAGCGCTCTACTACGATCCCGACCATAGTGCACCGGATAAAACCTATTCAACCATAGGCGGTTGGGCGCGCGACTACGTGTGGGATCCGATGAAGTGGCGTCTTGGTGTTCCGCCGTGCGTCATCGCCGCCATGGATGAGGCGCAAAAATGGGCCATTGCCTGCACCCGCGAAGCGTTAGAAGACTATGGCTTCCCCAAGCGGCCGCGGGACAACGATCGCACTGCGGTGATCCTCGGCAACGCTATGGCAGGGGAAAAGCATTATTTCACCGCACTGCGCCTGTACTTTCCGGAATACGCTCATGAACTGGCCGAAAGTGCCAGCTTCGCCGGGCTGCCGGAGACGCTGCGCCGCGACATTACTAGAGAACTGCACGACCGGATGGCCAACCGCATTCAGGATGTTACGGAAGACACGATGCCCGGTGAATTGGCCAATTGCATTGCCGGCCGCATCGCGAACATTTTCAACTTCCACGGACCCAACTACGTTGTGGACGCGGCCTGCGCATCGGCGATGGCGGCCATCAGTTCGGCTGCTGAGGGATTGGTTGCGAACGATTTTGACCTTGCGGTTACTGGCGGCATTGACCGCAATATGGGCGTCTCGAGCTACATCAAGTTTTGCAAAATCGGCGCGCTCTCCTCGACTGGCACTCGTCCCTACGCTGAAGGAGCCGATGGCTTCGTCATGGGGGAAGGCACCGCGATCTTTCTGCTCAAGCGTCTGGCCGATGCCGAGCGGGACGGAGACAAAGTCTACGCTGTGCTGCGCGGCATAGCTGGATCAAGCGACGGCAAGGGAAAGGGCATCACCGCTCCAAACCCGATCGGTCAAAAACTTGCTATCGAGCGGGCTTGGCAGAATGCCGGATTATCACCCGCTACCGCGACCCTGATCGAAGGCCATGGCACGTCCACCAGCGTGGGCGATGTCGTTGAAGTGCAAAGCATGATCGATGTGCTCAGCAGTTCCAATCTCCCTCCCAATTCCGTCGCGCTGGGTTCGGTCAAATCGAATATAGGGCACCTCAAAGGAGCGGCTGGCGCCGCCGGGCTGCTGAAAGCTGTCCTGGCGCTTCGGGACAAGGTGCTGCCGCCGAGCGTGCATTGCGAGCGTCGCAATTCCAACATCGATTTTGCCCACTCTCCGCTCTACGTGAATACCGAGCTGAAACCCTGGACCATGCCAGCCGATGGCGTGCGCCGCGCCGGTCTGAGCGCTTTTGGTTTTGGCGGCACAAATTTCCACGCCGTGCTCGAAGAATATATTCCCCACAGGCTGAATGGAAACGGCAAGCGGTCGGTAGCTGTTAGTGAGATACCAACGGCAGTGAAAAAGTCGATTATGAATACGGAAAATGTTTCCCGCACTTCTAACGTATCTTCTTATAAGGCTCCGTTACGCGGAACACTAGTAATCGGCGCCGCTTGGGAGGCTGCGCTCATCGAGCGCCTGCGAACGGTGGAGAAAGACGCCAAAGCTGGCAAGGCACCTGCGGCATCTGCCCCTGCTGAATCAGACTTGCGCGCGCCGGAGCGCGTGGCCATCGACTACTCCGACGCCACCGAACTGGCGAACAGAGCAGGCAGCGCACTCAAAGCTCTGGCTGCCAATCAACCGGCGGTATGGAAAGCACTGCGTGCCCAAGGCATCTTCCGCGGTCACGGTCCGGCCCCCAAGGTGGCGTTCCTGTATACCGGCCAAGGCTCGCAGTACGCGAATATGCTCAAGGTGCTCCGAGCGACGGAGCCGATAGTGGCTGACACATTTGCCGAAGCCGATCGCACAATGACGCCCTTGCTCGGCAAGCCGCTCACCGAATACATCTTCGTTGACCACGCGAACGCCGACGCTGTCGCCAAGGCCGAAGAGGATCTTCGCCAAACCGAGATTACTCAGCCTGCCGTGCTTGCAATCGACCTCGCGCTGACCCGGCTCCTTGCCGCTTACGGCATCGAACCTGACTTCACCATGGGGCACAGCTTGGGCGAATACGGAGCATTGGTCGCAGCGGGTGGCTTACCCTTTACTGACTCGCTGGAAGCGGTCAGTGCTCGCGGCCGCGGAATGACCCAGGTGGCCATGGACGACAACGGCCGCATGGCCGCAGTCTTTGCCCCGCTTGAAGAAGTCGAGCGCATCCTGAAGACGATCAACGGCTACGTCGTGATCGCCAACGTCAACAGCAACCACCAGGCGGTTGTCGGCGGCGCCAGCAAGCCAGTCGAGCAGGCCATGGAAGCTTTCCAAAAAGCTGGCTATGATGTGGCCACGATACCCGTCAGCCACGCCTTCCACACATCGATTGTGGCGGGAGCCAGCAAGCCCTTGCGCAAAGTTCTGCAACGGCTGCATCTTCAATCGCCACGTTTGCCAATCGTCGCGAACACTAACGGCGAGTTTTATCCCACGGGGCCTGACGTCGTGCCTAAGATGCTGGACATTCTCACGCAGCAGGTTGCTTCCCCGGTGCAATTTGTTAAGGGCCTGGGCACGCTGTACGATGCCGGCGCTCGCGTGTTTGTTGAAGTTGGACCGAAAAAAGCGTTGCAGGGATTTGCCGAGGATGTGCTCGGCGGCCACAGCGATGTGGTCTCGTTGTTTACCAATCATCCGAAATTCGGGGATATCGTCGCCTTCAACCAAGCCCTCTGCGGACTTTATGCGGCGGGCTTGGGCCGCGGAACCGCGGCGGAAGCCTCGCGTGAGCAGTCGGTAACCGAGGTGACTGCAGTAGCAGTTCCCTTCCCCGTGGAATCGTCTAAACCCACGTCCGTGCCAGCGCCAGCAGCGTCAGCCGCACCACATTCCTCCGTACCATCCGTGCCGTTGTTCGGCGATCACTACAACGAACTCGGTCGCTTCTTCGCCGATGTTCTTGATCGCGGCTACGAGATCTATCGCGGCAAAAAAGATGTTTCCAAGAACGTTCCGGTGGTCATTACAGGAGCCGCGCTCGGCCTGCCTGGGACCGACCGTATCTTCGACGATGCGAACATCGGCCGCATTCTGCAAGGTGAGCAGTTCATCAATTTGATTCCCGCAGCCTTCCGCCAAGCCATGCTCGATAAACACATCACCCGCCTAGTGAAGAGTGAGAGCGGAGAAGCGAGGTTTGAAACCCTCACTGATGTCGCGGACGTCATCAAGCTGGCAGGCCGCGGAGGCGGTTTCAATCTGGAAGAGGAATTCGGAATTTCCTCCGAACGTGTGGGCGCTCTCGACATTGTCACGCAACTGGCCATCGCCGCGGGAATCGACGCATTACGCGACGCCGGCATCCCGCTGGTTATGCGCTATAAAACCACCACCAAAGGCACGCAATTGCCGGAGCGTTGGGGATTGCCAGACGCATTACGAGACGATACCGGTGTGATTTTCGCTTCTGCCTTCCCCGGGTTAGACTCGTTCGCCGATGAGATGGCGCGCTATTACGCGGATCACGCACGCCGTGAGCGGCTAACCGTGCTTGAAAGCGTGCTCGCCGCTGCGGTTGAGTCGAATGGTCATTCCAAGCTAGTGCAAGAACTCAAGCGGCGCATCGCCGAACTGCGCACTGCCATCGACAAAGAACCGTACGTCTTCAATCGCCGTTTTCTGCTCCGAGTCTTGTCCATGGGACATTCGCAGTTCGCCGAATTCATCGGCGCCCGCGGCCCTAACACTCAAGTCAACGCGGCTTGCGCGAGCACTACTCAGGCGATATCGCTGTCACAGGACTGGATTCACGCCGGGCGATGCAATCGGGTTATCGTGGTCTCGGCCGACGACGTCACCTCCGATCATCTGATCGAGTGGATGGGCGCAGGCTTCCTGGCCACTGGAGCCGCTGCCACAGACGAAGTGGTTGCAGATGCCGCCATTCCTTTCGACCGCCGACGCCATGGCATGCTTATCGGCATGGGCGCCGCGGCTCTGGTAGTAGAGAGCGCCGACGCCGCGCGTGCTCGCGGAATACAACCGATCTGCGAGGTATTGTCCACCACTACGAACAACAGTGCCTTCCACGGCACTCGTCTTGATGTCCAGCACATCGGGCAAGTCATGGAGACCCTGATCGCCAACGCGGAAGCACAAAGCGGCATTTCGCGTCGGCAGATCGCACCCCACACAGTTTTCGTTTCCCATGAGACCTACACACCGGCGCGGGGCGGCAGCGCCTCCGCCGAGATCCACGCACTGCGGCGTGTTTTCGGCGACGTCGCGGATAGCATCGTGATCGCCAACACTAAGGGCTTCACCGGTCACGCCATGGGTACCGGCATCGAAGATGTCGTTGCCGTCAAAGCGCTCGAAACCGGTTGCGTGCCTCCGGTCGCCAACTTTAAGGAAGTTGATCCCGAGCTCGGACAGCTGAACCTGTCCAAAGGGGGTTCCTATCCCGTCGAGTACGCCATACATCTGGGAGCAGGTTTCGGTTCGCAGATCAGCATGATGCTGCTGCACTGGGTGCAGACGAAAGATGGGATTCGTCGAAGTCCGAACGCTCTGGGCTATGCCTACCGCATCGCCGATGAGACTGCTTGGAGTGCATGGCTAACTGAGATCGCGGGTCATCCGGCCGCCAATTTGGAAGTCGTCCAGCGCACCCTGCGAGTGCGGGATCAAGCGTCGACGGCGCGAGCCGCCAAAGTTGTTACGGCGTCCCGCCCAGTACAGGCGCCCACGCCCACCGTTTCAGCACCGTCCCTAGCCCCGCCGATCCTGGTTGAGAAGCCGGAGCCAAAACCCGTTCTGCCCAACGTGACCGACCCAAAGGTGCAAGTTCAAGTCGCCGCGGTCGCTTCTCCCGTGCTGCCCAAAGCGGCGGCGAAGGTCGATCCGGTGAAAGAGAAAGTGCTGGCTCTGGTAGCGGAGAAAACCGGCTATCCAGTTGACATGCTCGATCTGGATCTCGATTTGGAAGCTGACTTCGGCGTCGACACCGTTAAGCAGGCGGAGGTCTTTGCCTCAATTCGTGAGGCTTACAGCACTCCCCGCGATGAGAACCGCAAGCTGCGCGACTATCCAACCTTGGCGCACGTGATCCGCTTCGTGTATGAGAAACGGCCAGACTTGGCAGCAACTCCAACGACGGCGAAGCAAGAAGTCAAACTTGCA
>Ga0335080_10002032_pt1 | contig 20127 bp, 15 predicted proteins | sample Lox_Sample_34_FD_206720 | JGI IMG/M metagenome (GOLD analysis project Ga0335080, IMG submission 206720) | Soil microbial communities from Loxahatchee National Wildlife Refuge, Florida, United States - Lox_Sample_3.4 | ecosystem: Environmental > Terrestrial > Soil > Wetlands | place: USA...
CCCTTTGGGAAGCGTGCCAGGTGGGGGCGCCCACCGGAAGCCAACCGGGCGGCCCACCGAATCGCCCACGGCTCCGCTGTCCAGGACCTCGCCGTTGCTGGAGAGCGCATAGCTGCGCCCGTCTGGAGCAATAGCCAGCCGATACGAACCCGGGCGAAAATGATCGGCGACATCCAACGAAGCCAGCGCGAGGGTGTCGGCCGCACCGCCTGCCGATACGTACAGGCGCTGTTGCCGAACGACGCTGTCGAGTACGGCAAACGAGCGGAGTAGATCGACCCAGGCGTAGGCCTGCAATAACTGACCTTGGCGAATGGGCCCACGGTTCGGATCCTGTCGATCCGGACCGTCCACCCAGACCGTCGCCTGAACCCGATATTGGGGCGGAAGCAGACGAGCTCCTGCAACGCCCGCGGCAAGCCCCAAGGCAGTACCCGCCACGATCCACCAGCGACGGTGGAGCGCCGCAGCCATGTACCGACGCCAGTCGATCGCATCCGGGTCACGACCCACCCGGTTCCCAAGCTCCCCCGGCGCTAGGTCAGGGATCACAGCGACCCGGTGCACCTCGGGCGAAGATGTCTGCACCGAGGGCGGCAGGGGGTGGTAAGGTGGAACGTGATCAGACACTCGTGATCCCCGGGCGTATGGTTAGGCGTGGGGCTGGCAGGTTTTGCGCCACGCATGGGCCAAGATCCGAATTGAATAAGTTGGACTCGAAGGCTGTCGATGTGGCGGCAAGGCTACAATCTTCGCAAAATCCGGAGATGGTGTGGCAATTATCCAACAACTTGACTTGACAACGGGACAAAGTGCCAGTAAATGCGCTCGGCCCGATCCCTGCGTGACAGCGTGGAGTCCAGCCCGCGCTCATGCCGCGGGGTCACGGAACCGATCCACCCAAGAGGCCGGATGAAGGCGGAGCCGCACATTCCGTCAGGCAACGAATCCGACGCCAACGGCGCCAGGCCGGAGACCGACAGGCCGGATGTCGCGACACTGGTTCCTGTCAGCGCCCAACTGCGCGCCACCCTCAGGGTGCTGATCGCTGACGATGAGCGCACCCTGCGGGAGAGTTGCGCCAACGTCCTGAAGCTGGCCGGTTACAATGTTTCAACCTGCGCCCGCGGGCAGGAGGCGCTCGAGATCCTGAAACGGGCGCGCTTCGACGTGGTCTTGTTGGACCTCTACATGGCACAGGTCTCCGGATTGGAGTTGCTACGCGTGTGCCTCGAGGCCAATCGCGATACCATCGTGATTGTCATGACGGGAACGCCGAGTGTCGCTTCGAGCATCGAAGCGCTCCGTGCTGGCGCCTGGGATTATCTGCCGAAGCCCTTTTCCGCCACGCACCTCGAGATCCTGCTCGGGCGCGCCGCCCATGCGGTGATGGTGGCCCGGGAGACCCGCGAGCTCCAGGCTGAATTCGAGAAGCGCCACGGAAACAGCGAGCGGGTCAGTGTTCTCGGTGCCTCGCCCACGTTCCGTCGTGCAATTGAGCTTGCGCGCCGTGTGGCAAGCACCGACGCCTCCGTGTTCGTCACCGGTGAGAGCGGATCCGGAAAGGAGTTGATCGCACAGTTCATCCACCACCACAGCCGCCGCTCGAGCCGCTCGCTGGTCGCCGTCAACTGTGCCGCGCTCCCGGAGAATCTCCTCGAGTCGGAGATGTTCGGCCATGTGAAGGGCGCGTTCACGGGCGCGGTGCGCGACAAGCCCGGCCTGCTCGAGATGGCGAACGGTGGCACGCTGTTTCTGGATGAGCTTGTCGAGATGTCGAAGCCGATCCAGGCAAAGCTATTGCGGGTGATTCAGGACGGGGTCGTGCGCCGGGTTGGAAGCGAGTCCACGGACGCGGTGGTGAACGTTCGCTTCATTGCGTGCACGAACGGCAATCCCGAGGAAGCGGTGAAATCCGGGGTACTGCGCGAAGACCTGTATTATCGGCTGCGGGTCGTGCCGATACACGTGCCCCCACTGCGCGAGCGGCAGGAGGACATCCCCACCCTCGCGAATCACTTCCTCGTGCACTACTGGCGCCGCCACCGTGAAGGCACCGCGCCCCTCCCGCGCCTTTCGCCTGCCGCCGTTCGTGCCCTGTGCGCGCGGCCCTGGCGCGGCAATGTCCGCGAGCTGCAGAATGTCATCGAGCACACCGTCGTACTCATCGAGCCCGGCGGGGAAATCCAACCGCGCGACATCCCAGTGATGGGAGACGAGCGGCCGACCGAAGAAACGGCGGAATCGGCTACGCCCGAGGCCGAGAACGGCATCGACGCGAGCTACCACGCCGCACGCGAGCGCCTCCTTGCACAATTCGAACGCAATTACCTCGAGCAGCTCGTCACGCTTGCCGAGGGAAACATGTCCCGAGCCGCCAGGATTGCGGGCGTTGATCGGACCACGCTCTACCGATTGATGGAGCGGCAGGGCCTGCATCGCAAGCTCCTGGTGAGCCCCGTTGAGGAACAGACCGCAGGTCCGCCCACCGAGGTTCAGAGCTGAACCTGGCGCGCCAGGGCAGAGCTCCGCCCTTGCGCGTCTACTTGTCGCGCCCTCTCAACAAGAGCCGAGAACCTGCGACGTAGCGCCGACCCTACGTAGCCGGCGCCTGACTCCGTAACAGCAAGTGTAATAATTACTTACAATGCCCATCGGTTGCGGACCAGGCCGCACAACCCTTGCCATGCTCGGCGGCCATGTCATCGACCATGGTTCCCAAAGTACCCGCCGCAGCGCAACGGGGCACCGCGCTGGCTGGACGCGCTGCCCCAACCACCGGAGTCGGTGTGCAGTCGCACCCGACTCCGGTGCGACCCGAAGGTATCCGGCGTGCCCTGAACGTCATCCTTGCACTTCTTGGCATCGTCGTCGCAGTGCCGATCATGACCGGAATCGCCGTGCTGCTCAAGCTCACCTCGCCCGGACCAGTGCTGTATTCGCAGACGCGCGTTGGACTCGACCGCCGCGCTCCCAGATTCCCCCTCGGCAATGGCCGTCGCTTCAGGGACGTTGGCGGGAGACCGTTCACGATCTACAAGTTCCGCACGATGCGCGTGAACGGAGGTGGAGACGCCGAGCGGCAAGTATGGGCGCAGCCTGACGATCCTCGCGTCACTTCCATCGGCCGCGTCCTTCGCAAATTCCGGCTCGACGAGTTGCCCCAGTTGTTTAACGTGCTGCGTGGCGACATGAACATCGTGGGACCTCGCCCCGAACAGCCGAGGATATTTGCCGAATTGCGGGAGCAGATCGAGGGATATGGTCAACGTCAGCGCGTACGTCCCGGTATCACCGGTTGGGCGCAGGTCAATAATGATTACGACACGTCACTCGATTCCGTGCGGGTTAAGGTCGCCTACGATCTCGAGTACATCGCCCGTCATTCTCTATTCGAGGACCTGCGCATCCTGTTGCTCACCGTCCCGGTCGTGATGTTCAAGCGGGGGGCATGGTGACCGGCACGTTGTCCACCTCTCGACGGGTCGGCTCCCACACGGGGTGAACCGCGCCCCGGAAGGCGTTCACCCACGAATGCAGTCCGGCAGCCATGCCGCTCACGGGGTAGACCAGCCGCCCTACCACCCGTGGAACGGCCACCACTTCCCAGACGAATGCAGCCGCCGTCACCACCCCGATCAGTGCCATTCCGCCGAGCGCCGCACGGGCCCACAGAGAGGAGACGGCGAGCGCGGCGACCGCAGCGACCGACGCTGCGAAGGCCCAGGGGACCATCCAGCGACACAGCTTGTGACTCGCGAGCATCCACGCGAGCAGGCCATGTCTCCACGGGTTCAATAACGATCGCTTATACCAGAGCGTCTGCAGACCCCGGGTCATCGTGCGCACTTTGCGGCGGTATTCCCGCCGCAGAGAGCCGGCCCGCGGTACAAAACACAGAGCCTCGGGAACGGATACGGCCCGGTAGCCATGTTCCCAGGCACACAGGGCAGCCACGAAATCCCGGCTGAGGGTCTCCGGCACCGACTTGCGGTGCAGCTCCGTGCGGATTGCGTACAGGCAACCCGAGGCTCCGACGATGCCCGCGACTCGGGTTTCGAGCGCACGCACCCACATTTCGTAACCCACATAGTGCGACTCGGCGGTGTTGCCGTCTCGCGCGGACGCCCCGACGCTGACGTCGGCGCACGACGCGACGCCCACGGCGGGATCGGCAAAGCGCGCCACCAGCGCCTTCAGCGCGCCGCGATGAATGCGCACCGATGCATCCGTGTTTATCACGATGCTTCCGCGCACGACTGCGGCCGCGGCATTTTCGGCCGCGGTCTTCCCGCCGCGCACCGGAAGCCGCAGCAGTTCGACGCCACGCTCCGTGAACGCGGCGACGATCGCATCCGTTCCATCGGTCGAGGCATCGGATATCACGACGACCTGCCGCTGCTCGGGTGGGTAATCCGCCGCGAGAATCTGCTCCAATGTCCCGGCGATCACCCGCGCTTCGTTGTGCACGGGGAGGGTGAGCGTGATGAGGGGCCACTCCTCCCACGTCGGCAACGGTGCAGGACGCTCACCACGGCGCGACGCCAAGAGATACAGCAAGGCCGGATAGCCCGCGTACGCATATGCGACAAGCGCAATCGCTCCGGACAGGATCCACATAGGCACGTTCACGACCGGGCGACTCGCTGATAGACGCGCACGTACCGGCTGATCCACGGATCGATCGCGAAATCTTGCTCCAGTTTCACGCGCGCAGCGGCCGCGCGTCTTTTAGCGCCGGCGGGGTCGCCTACCAAGCCACGTATGGCGTCCGCGAGAGCGTAGGGGTCCTCCGGCGGAACGAGAAGGGCTTCGGCGTCCGAAACGACGTCCGGGATGCCCCCGACGCGCGTCGAGATCAGCGGCGCGCCGGCGGCCATGGCCTCGAACAGCACCATAGGTGTGCCCTCGGTCCGCGAACTCAGGACGCAGGCGTCGAAAGCCGACAAGTAGCGCGCGGCCTCGGGAGTTGCTCCGTGAAATACGAGCTTCCCGTTCAACCCGAGCTCCGTTCCTTGTCGACGTAAGCGTCCCGACTCGGGGCCGTCTCCCAGAAAGGACAGGCGGATCGGAAGGTCCCGGAGATGCGCCATCGCGTCCACCAGAATATCGGCGCCCTTTTCCACGGACAGGCGTCCCGCCCATCCGATTTCCAGCGTCTCGTCGGACAGATGGAGCGCCTGCCGTGCATCATGTCGCGACAGCAGCGGCGGCACGGCACTCGAGTCCCAGGCATTGGGGATGACCTCGATGCGATCCGGCGAGACTCCGGCACGGGTGATCAGCGCGGCGAGTGGCCGCGACACGGCGATCACGGCGTCACACCCGCGCACCACTCGCCGCTGCAGCTGCTCGTACGCGCGGACGCGCCAGCTGGCGCCTGTGAATCCGTGCAGCGTCGTTATCGAGGGGAACCCCGCGCCGCGCGCCGCCGTGCCGTGCAGCACATCGGCGCGATAGCCGTGGGTATGCACCACCTGAGGACGGATCCGCCAGCACAATTCGGCCACCGCGGTGCGCTCGCGGAGATACGCCCGCAGCGGGACGCGCACAGTGTGAACCTCCGCGCCGGCGGAGCGCAGTTCCGCCACCACGCGATGCTCGCCGCACCGGTGGTTGTCCGGCCCGAGGATCACCGCGACGTGAGCCACGTGTCCCTTCCCCGTGAGGCCCCGCGTGAGCATCTGGAGCACTCGCTCGAGGCCCCCGTACTCCGCCGGTGCCACCGCGTGGAGAATGATCACGCGGCCGTACCCCTCTCCCGCTCAAGGCCCGCCAGCAGCGTGTGCATGTCCCTCGCGAGATGCCCGTAGTCGACGAGCTCGGCATCGGGGCGCGGCGCGTTGCCACGAAGAGCGGATACCATCATGTCGCTCAGCGCCAGCGGGTCGTCCGGCGACACGGCCATGGCCCCCACGCGGCGGGCTTCCTGGTGCGTAGCGCTCCCGAGCTCCGCAATCGCGACCGTCGGAATGCCCATGGCCACGAGCTCATAGAGCTTCGCGGGTACCTGGAGCTGCTGTCCCTGAGCCAGGACGATGGCGATGCTCGAACGACCCGAGAGGGACAACGCATCCGCGCGCGTGAGGGCGCCGAGCATCTCGACGTGGTCCTGAAGCGCGAGCGCTTCGATGTCTTGCCGCAATGTCGCGAGGGCCTCCGGACCGATCGATCCAGCCACGCGGAGCGTGAGTCCATGCGGGCCATTGTCGCCGCCGCGATCGAGAATCGCACGGAGCGCCCGTAACACGGGCGACATGGTCCGGCCGCCATATAGGGTGCCCACATACGCGACGCTCAGTCCCGGGAAGCGATCGCTGGAACGGGGCGGGAGCAGTGCTCGATCGACGCCGTTCGGTACCCAGTGCACGGCGATGCCGCGGTAGGCGTCCTCCAGCGCTGCCCGAAACTCTTTCGTGTTGCAAACCACTCCCGCGGCGCCCGCGAAGACGAGGCGTTCGAGCAATTCGAGCGAGTGCTGCCAGATGGTGCTGCGGTGCTCCGGCCATGCCTGCCAAGCCGACGTGTTGGGGCCAGCCCAGGGGTCGCGGAGGTCCGCTAGCCATGGGACCCTGGTCGCGCGCGTCGCAAGCCAGCCCGCCACGTGCGCGGAATGCGGCGGCCCAGTGCTGACCACGGTGTCCGGCTTCACTTCCGCGATCAGGCGTCGCGCTCGCGACGCCGCGCGCAATATCCAACCCCGCGCGGCGTCAGGAATCGATAGCAGGGCCCCTGCCTCCAGGCGCAATCGGTCCCACGTCCCCCCCCCGCCACTCGAGGGCACTGGCGACGCATCGTCCCCTGTGGTCGCGTCACTGCCGGCGTGCCTGCTTCTGAGCGCGCGATAGGCGTCGTTCAGGGTTCGGCGGCGTGGACACGATACGACGATGGGGTTCTCGCCGGACGTGCGCGCGGGAGGCGCCGCGGTGACGACCCAACTCTTCCACCCGTAATCGCCCAGGTACCGCGTCAGACCGGCCCACCGCATGCCCCCGATCGACTCGTCCGTCGCATGGTGATAGCTGATGACGATGAGCCGGCGTTCGCGCGTGGAGGTCATGGGTGGCGGCCCCAGGCACGCCGCATTCAGGCTGCCAGCCACCGTGCTGCCGTGCGTAACTCCGCCAGGAGTTGGTCGCGCTCGCCGACCGCCATTCGCGCGAGGGTTCGCGCCAGCCGCATGCGCTCCGCAACGGACAGGGGCGCGCGCCACACCGAGCGCGCATGCTCCGACAGATGGCGCCAATGCCGCAGGAAGATCCGGCGCCGTTCGGCGGGAACGTAGAACAGCCGCCGCTGCTCGGGTGTCATGCTGCTCGATGCCTGGGCGTGCAGGCGTCGGAAGAACAATCGCTCCTGGATCTCCCAGAAGGGCCCATACAACGCCAATTCGGCCTGAAACACGATGTCCGAGCCCGCGAAGTCTCCAATGAGACGCGTCTTCCGCAGGGCCGCCGATCGCATCAGCCCGTACAGCGCATTGCAATACCCGATGCGTTCGAGCAGCGCGGCGAACCGTTCGCTCGCACGCGACGCCGTAAGGTGCAGCCCGTCATCGTAATCGCGGATCACCGACCCCTGCTCGTCGATCAGCCGGGTCTGCGGATACGTCAGGACGACGCTCGGCTCGCGGTCGAGCACCTCCACGCAGCGCGCGAGCGATTCGCGGGCATAGAGGTCGTCCGCCGCCGACCAGCGAAAGTACGGAGCCCGCGACGCTTCGAACGCGTGCCGATAGTTGGCGCCGGCTCCAAGATTGACCGGGTGCCTGACATACCGAATCCGCCGATCGCGCGCCGCATAGTCCGTGGCGATTTCACCGCTGCGATCCGTCGAGGCGTTGTCGCAGATGATCAGCTCGAAGTCGGCAAACGTCTGTGCGAGCAGCGAATCCAACGTCGCCGCGAGAAATCGCTCGCCGTTGTACACGGCGAGCCCGATGCTCACGCGGGGTGAAGTGGCCTCAGGGACTGCAGACGAGCTTGTGGGCATAGAACGCCTCCGCATACCCGCCAGGCGCTCCCGCTTCGACGCCGCGCAGTCGCATGAGTCCTTGAAACGTCTCCGCGGTGAACCACCGTTTGGCGCGCTGCGACCGGAACGTCGTGAGCAAATGAGCGATCTTCCCCTGACACGTGGCGCGGTCCAGATCCACGTAGCAGTTGGGCGCGCCCAAATCGCCATCCCATTTCGGAATTTCGTACTCGAGAATCAAGTGATCCCGAAACGTGTTCCAGGTGAGCTCCGATACGACCCGATGATCCTGGTGCCGATCGGCGCGATAGTGGGTGAAGATCAGGTCCGGGGTGACCGTCTGTTTCAGCTCCTCGAAGTAGCCCTTGATCTCGGCCCCTTCGTAGGGGAAGAAGCCATCCCGAAAGCCCTTCACGACGACATCCGCGTGGCTGATGCCGGTCAGAAAGGCGCTCGCCCCACACGCAGCCTCCTCGGCGCGCGTGGCGTCGCCGCTCAGCACGACCCAGGTGAACTCAACGGCGGGAACCCCCGCGAGCCGCAGCACGGTGCCGCCACATCCAATCTCGATGTCGTCCGGATGGGCGCCGAGGCAGAGCACGCGGAGCGGGCCCCCGTGCGCGCCGGTGAGGGGTAACGCCAGCATCAGCCGGACTGCAGGGCCCGACGCCGTCCCGCGGAAACCGGAAGCGGTGGAGAAGCCTGCGAAGCGGGATCAGTGTTGCGTGCCTTCCAGACCTCCCAAGGCGCATCCCCGCGCGCGTAGAGGTCGTCCAATCGTTGCTTGTCCTTGAAGGTGTCCATGGCTTGCCAGAAGCCATCGTAACGATACGCGAGCAGCCGACCGTCTGGGAGGAGACGCCCGAACGCCTCGGTCACGAGATCCTCGCCGCGGCGCAGCACGGAGAAAATGTCCGGCCGCAGAATGAAGTAGCCGCCATTGATGCGCATGCCGGTGCCCGCAGCATCCTGCAGACTCGTAACCACGCCGCTGCTCCGCGCCGTGACAAAGTGATAGCTGATCGCCGGCTTCACGGAGACAAAGCTGGCGACCGCATCGTGCCGCTCGAAATGCTCGATCTGCGCCGGGAGCGGCAGATCGGTGAGGCCGTCGCTGTAGTTGGCCAGAAAGGCGGTTTCCCCGGCCACGTGAGCCTGCACGGCCTTCAGCCGCTCGCCGATGCTGGAATTGATGCCCGTGTCGACGAAAGTGATACGCCAGTCATCGATGTCCGAACGCAGCAGCTCGAGGTGCTTCCCACCCTCGGACAGCACGAAGTCGTTGGACACACACTCGTCGTAGTTGCGGAAATAGTTCTTGACCACGTCCGCCCGGTACCCGAGACACAAGATGAAGTCGCGGTGGCCGTAATGCGCGTAGAACTTCATCACGTGCCACAGCGCCGGACGGTAGCCGATCGGGACCATGGGCTTCGGCAGATTCTCGTCGTACTCCCGCAGCCTGAGCCCGAGGCCGCCGCAGAACAGGACCACTTTCATGGGTCGATGACCTCCACTTGAGGCGTCAGCGCAAGAGCCATGCGCGCTCGGGCCGTTGCTGTACTGCTCAACTGCACGTGTCGTATGCGGTTACGGATTCGTCGGAAAGGCGAGACTTTGCTCCCGACTGCGTTGCGGGGACGCAACAGAAGGGGCCCGCCAGCGCAGCGCCTCATCGAGCCTTCCTTCCCGCTGCAACATCAGGATCCGCGCGATCCGTACATAGCGCGTCGTAAACGCCTCCGCGCGCAGCTCGTGCCGCCGGAACGCGTCGTAGAGCTGCTGCATTCCCAAACGCACCGTCCATTGGGGGACATAGGAAGGCAGCGCACGCTCGAGCTTGCCGCAGTCGACCCGATAGCAGCGGGGGTCGGGTCCGCCCCCAGCCGCATACCGGACGCGACTGCCCGGAACGATCTCGCGCGCCAGCTCGGCAAGGTCTCGGACTCGATAGTTCTCGGTCGAACGGCCGACGTTGAACGCCTGATTATGCGTCACCTCGCGCGGCGCCTGGAGCACGGCCAGGAAAGCCCGCGCGATGTCCTCGACGTGTACGAGCGGTCGCCACGGCGTCCCGTCGCTTTGCACCACGATCTCCCCCGTCGTCACGGCGGTGCCCACGAGATTATTGACCACGAGATCGGCTCGCAGGCGCGGCGAAGCACCGTAAGCGGTGGCATTGCGGAGATACGTAGGACTGAACCGCGCGCCAGCCATGGCGGCGAGCTCCCGCTCCACCCGCACCTTCGACTCGCCGTATGGAGTCACCGGGTGGAACTCCGCCTCCTCCGTCAGCATGGCGTCCCCCGCGACGCCATACAGACTGCATGAAGAGGCGAACAGGAACCGCGGCACACCAGCCTGCTTGGCCAGCTTGGCCAGCCGGACGGACGCAACGTGATTGATGGCGAACGTGTGCTCGGGGTTGACGTTGCCGAGGGGATCATTCGAGAGGGCGGCTAGATGAATGATGGCATCAAATCCCGCGAGATCGCGGGCCTCGACGTCTCGTACGTCCTTCCGCAGCTCCGAAATCGACGCCGGCGCATCGCCGAAAATGCAGTCGGCAAACAGTCCGGTGTCGAGTCCCGTTACGCCGAATCCGGCGGCCTCGAGCATCGGGACCATGACCGACCCGATGTACCCCAGGTGCCCGGTCACCAATACCTGCTTCACACCACCTCCACGGTTGGAATGGGCACGACGAACCGGCCGTTCCATTTCCGGATGTAGCCCAGCTGACCGACGATCTCGTCGCGCAGGTTCCAGGGAAGGACAAAGACGTAGTCTGGACGCATGTTGCGGATCGCTTCGGGAGCCAGGATGGGAATGTGGGTGCCGGGAAGGTATTTCCCCTGCTTGTACGGATTGCGATCGACCGTGTATTCCAGGAAGTCGGTTCGGATGCCGCAATAGTTCAGGAGCGTGTTGCCTTTTCCCGGCGCACCGTATCCCACCACTCGCCGGCCTTCGCGTCTGGCCGAGATGAGGAATTCGAGGATCCGCCGCTTTGTCTCCCGCACCTGCTCCTCAAAGGAGGCGTAGTAGGCGAGCGTGTTGACTCCGGCCGCCGCCTCCCGCGCCCGCAGCGCGGCCACGCGGTCCGATAGCCGGTCCCGCTCCTCTCCCGCGTGACAGGCAAAGATGCGCAGCGATCCGCCGTGCGTCGGCAGCTCCTCGACATCGAATACCACCAGGCCGTGCGCGCCGAATGCCCACTCCACGGCGAACAGCGAGAAGTACGAGAAGTGCTCGTGGTAAATCGTGTCGAACTGATTCTCCGCAACGAGACGCATGAGGTGCGGGAACTCGATGGTGATCACGCCCTCTGGCGCCAGCAGGATCTTGAGGCCGCCGATGAAGTCGTTCAGCTCGTGCACCTGCGCGAGGACATTGTTGCCGATGAGCAGATCAGCGTGCCCCTCGTCGCGGGCGATGACGCGGGCCGTCTCGCAGCCGAAAAACTCTACCCGGGTGCGGACACCCTTCTCACGAGCAACGCGCGCCACGTTGGCGGCCGGCTCCACGCCGAGTGCCGGAATTCCCCGCTCCACGAAGTACTGGAGGAGATATCCGTCATTGCTGGCGATCTCCACGACGCGGCTGGTCGCGCCGAGGTTGAAGCGTCGTGTGACCTCTTCGGTGTACCGCCGGGCGTGGGCGAGCCAGCTGTCGGAATAGGACGAGAAGTACGCGTACTCGGTGAAGATCGCCTCGCGCGGGACGTATTGCTGCAGCTGCACGAGAAAGCACGTCTCACAGACGAGGACGTGAAGCGGGTAGAACGTCTCCGGACCATCGAGCTGTTCTCGACTCACATAGCTCTCGCACAGCGGCGACATCCCGAGATCCACGACGGTGTGGCGGAGCACAGACCCGCACGAGCGACACTGCCCTGCCCCTCGTGCCGCCCCGTCCGTGCCATTGATGACCACGTCGTGCCGCAGTTCGTGCGTTGTCGTCATGAGTCACTCCCGTACGCCCTGGTCATGAACGCTTGCGCGCCAGCACGATCACGCTGTATCCCAGCGCCGCGCGCTCCTTCCATTCCTCCAAACGCTTGTGCCCCATCACGCCGCCGACCAGACGATTCAGCCGCGGCGAATTGATCAGGCGGAGAATCCCCTTTTCGCCGAACGGGATGATCGAGGTCGCGTCCAGCACGCGGAACTGTGGCTGCACGAGCCGCTTCAAATCGCCGAGCGTGAGCCAGCGCTTGATATGCGCATCGGAGTCGGGGCCGAAGTCGACCCGGTCCATCACGACCTTGTTCGCCGCGGAAATCACGAGGTACCCGCCGGGCGCGAGCGACCCCGCAATGACGTCCACAAACCGAGCCTGGTCGGGAACGTGCGCGACGACTTCCTGAGCAACGACGAGATCGTAATGCGCCCGCGGCAGCGGCATCGTGTAGATGTCCCCCGCCTGGAACCGAATATCGGGATGACGCATACGCGCGAGCGCAATCGCCTGTTCCGATAGGTCGATTCCGGTGACGTCGCCCAGGCGGGCCAGCCGCGCCGTGAACCACCCCGTCGCGCACCCAAGGTCGAGGATGTGTTGCGGAGCCCGCGGAAGGCGTTCGAGCATGCGCAGGATGGTGTCGGCCCGGCGCTCCTGCCAGGCATTGGGATCCGGGGTTCTGCTCCACCGCTCGTCCCAGTATTCGCGCTGCTCCCCGAGCGCAGGACTCGAGCCGCGCGGGCTCATCGGGTCGCCCCTGCGTCCGCCCCGGCGAGCTCCGACGCCGCCGCCCCCTGCTCGGCTCTGAGCCGGTCCACCAAACGACCGGGGGGAAGCTCGACGTCCGCGCGCGTCACGGGCTCGTCGGCGCTCACGTCCCGCGTGAGCCGGCAACCTTTCGACACGCCGATCGGCAGCAGCGCATCCTGCGACGCCTGCCGGGCGTTCTCGATGGTTCCATACGCGAGGAATCCCCCGATACCGTCGAGGAGTTCGCCGGCCGACAGGTCACGCTTGGCGATCGTGACGACCTCGCATACGGGAGCGCCGAGGGGCGTGATTGTCGCGTCCTCCAGCAGCGCGGCCCGCGCGATGGTGTTGACGACCTGCAGATGCGGCAGATGATACGGAGTGTGCAACACGTACATGGGTCCATCCCCGAGTTTCAGATATCGCAGCCACTGCTGCTTCGCCGGATCGGGCTCATACACCAGGACGAATGCCCCGACATGCGGCTCCGCCCCGAGCACATAGTCCACGAGGCCACCCCCGAGGAGCTGCTCCATCGGGAACGCGCCAGCCGCATCACGCACGTGCGCGCAGCGAGGTCCGTACATCCCGCGCCGTCCGACCCCGAAGCCGGTCGCGTTGGCGAGAATCGTTGCCTCCACCGCCAGCTTGGTTCCGTCCGCGGCCGCGGTGGCAAGCCATGGGCTCACGGCGTTCGCGGCCGCGAAGGGCGCTTGCGTCTCCGGTGTGCGGCGCCGGTCCAGAAAGCCCTTCAGGTTGCCCGCACCGACGGCACGCAACCCTAGCGACCGGACCAGGCGGACCAGATTCATCGCGACACCAGGCTCGTCGCCATCCGTCCCCGTGATCACGGCGCCCGCCACGTCGGCGCGCGCCTTCAACGCCGACCCTACCGTGGCGTCGAGCTCTGCATTGACGAGGACAACGGCCTTCGCCCTGGCGATCGCGTCGCACGCCACCCGCGCTCCGAATTCGACATCGGCGCTGGCCTCGACGATGACATCGAGGGCAGTACACCCGCACACGAGCTCCGCGGCCTCGGTCACGGCGACCCCGCCGCGCGCCACGACCGCGTCACATTCGCCTTGGGTTCGGATGCGCGTGAAGGCGCCGAGTCCCGCACCCGTCGCGGCGCGGCTCACGCCCTCGAGCGTGCGACCCGCCAGCGCGCTGAGCCTGAGCCCGGGCACTGGCCCCGCGAGCTGTCGCGCAATCGCCCGGCCCACGGCACCCACGCCGACGAGGCCGACACGAATGGGCCGCCCTTCGCGCTCCCGCCGCGCGAGCAGGGTGTCGACGGCGCCCAGGCCGATCCCGTCCATCACCGCGGGGGGCGTTTCGGGAGACGCGATGTCACGGCTTCGGGCAGGGGCAAGTCAGGTGCCGTGAGGGGTGCTAGGCGTGGCGGAAGCCGCGCCGCAGATTGGTGTTGCGGCGACGCATCACTTTGCGCAGGCGAACTAGAGAAACCGTGCAGAACGATTGGCCGGGGACGGTCCTGCTCTTGCGGAGGGCCACCCACGTGACGGCTCCCTCAACTCCGCTGCCCGGCGCGCCCCCCGCGATCCCCGCGCCCCCCTCCCCCCAGTCCCCTCCCGACCTGCGGGAGCTCGATCGATCGCTGCTGCGCGGCATTGCGTGGACGAGCGGCGCGAAATGGGCCGGCCAGATCCTCGCCTGGGCATCCACCCTGATCGTCGCCCGGCTGCTCACGCCCGAGGACTATGGGCTCGTGGGAATGGCATCGGTCTATCTTGGGCTCATCACGCTGGCCAGTGAGTTTGGACTCGGCTCGGCGGTTGTTACCCTGCGAAACCTCAGCGACGCGCGCGTCGCCCAGCTCAACGGGCTGTCGATCCTGTTCGGCGTCGCCAGTTTCGCGCTCTCCTGCGCTGCGGCGCAGCCGTTGGGGCGCTTCTTTCACGCCTCGCAACTCCCGGCCGTCGTGATCGCGATGAGCGGCGCATTCGTGATTACGGGCTTCAAGACCGTGCCGTTCGCCCTGCTGCAGCGCGATCTGCGGTTTCGGGTGCTGGCGGTCGTCGAAACCGGTCGCGCCGTCATTCTGGCCGCCGCGATGATCGGGTTTGCGCTGCTGGGCCTGCGTTACTGGACCCTAGTCATCGGCGGGCTACTGAGCTCGCTCTTGTCGACCGCGGCAACGCTGGCGGTGCGACGCCATCGCATCGCCTGGCCGCGTCGGGGACACACGGACGACGCGATCAAGTTCAGCGCGCACGTGCTCATCGGACGCCTGTCGTGGTACACATACACGAACGCGGACTTTCTGGTCGCCGGCCGAGTGCTGGGAAGCGGTGCCCTCGGACTGTACGAGATCGGCTGGAACCTCGCGAACATTCCGCTCGATCGGATCACGAGCCTCGTCGCCCAGGTCACGCCGCCGATCTTTGCGGCCGTGCAACACGATCTCTCCGCGTTGCGCCGCTACCTGTTGAGCATCACGGAAGCCCTAGCATTCGTCACGCTGCCCGCCAGCGTGGGAATGGCGCTCGTCGCGCGTGACTTCGTGCTGTTCGCGCTGGGGGACAAATGGAGCGGCGCGATCGTGCCGCTCCAGCTGCTGGCATTGAGCGTCGCCTTCCGCTCCGTCACGCCGTTGCTGCCTCAGGTCCTCTACGCGATCGGCGAGTACCGGCTGGCCGTACGATATGGCGTGCTCTGCGCCGTCGTGCTCCCGCCGGCGTTCCTGGTCGGCGCGAAGTGGCTGGGAACGGCGGGGCTTGCGGTGGCATGGCTGCTTGTGTTTCCGGCGGTCACCGTGCCGGCCTATCGTCGCGTGCTCGAGAGAATCGAGCTCAGGAGCCGCGACTATCTGCTCGCATTCTGGCCGGCGGCGAGCGCTTCGGTTGTGATGGCCGTCGTACTCGTCCTGGTCCAGATCTCGCTTGCCGGCCGCGTCGCCCGAGGGCCGAGCTTCGCGATTCAGGTGTCCGTGGGGGCGGTGGCGTACGCCGCCGGATGCTTGGCGTTTCACGCCCGGCGCGTGCGCGTGTTCGCCGCCGTGCTGCGGAACCTGCGCACCCCCAGCGTACCCGCGGCCGAGACGGTCTGATGTGCGGCATCGTGGGCATCGCGCATCGCGACCGGGAACGTCCGGTGGGGGCGGAATGCATTCGCAAGATGTGTGACGCGATTCGCCATCGCGGACCGGATGACGAGGGTGTGTGGGTGAATGGCCATGTCGGGATGGGGATGCGGCGGCTGAGCATCATCGATCTCGCCGGTGGACACCAGCCCATCTTCAACGAGGACGGCTCGAGCTGCATCGTCTTCAACGGCGAGATCTACAACTATCGCGATCTGCGGAACGGGCTGCTCCAGCGCAACCACCGGTTCCAGACGAACAGCGATACCGAGACCATCCTGCACCTCTACGAGGAGCGCGGGCAGGATTGCGTGCGGGACCTGCGTGGCATGTTCGCGTTCGCCATCTGGGATGGACGGGCGGAGCGGCTGCTGCTGGCGCGCGACCGGTTCGGCATCAAGCCGCTGTATGTGGCGACGGGTCCGTGGGGCATCGCGTTTGCCTCGGAGCTGAAGGCCCTGCTCGCCGCTGGGCTGTCGGAGCGTCAACTCGACTGGGAAGCGCTCGACGCGTATTTCCAGCTCGGGTACATCCCCGCCCCGGCGACTCCGTTCCGCGATGTCCGAAAGCTCGAGCCCGGGTGCACACTCTCGTGGACGGCCGGCGCTGGATCATCGATTCAGCCCTACTGGGACCTGCCGAGCCATCACGCGAGCGCTCCTGCGAATGTCGCGGACCGCGTCCTGGCCTGGCTCGACGAGTCCGTCAGCGCGCACCTCGTCAGTGATGTTCCGGTGGCCGCGTTTCTCAGTGGTGGTCTCGATTCGTCCGCCGTGGTGGCGAGCATGGCCGCGCTCGAGGCCAGCCCGCACGCGTTTACCGCGCGGTACACCGGCTCGGGGTCCCGGGAAGCGGACGAGAGCGCCCTGGCGAGAGAGCTGGCGCAGCGGTGTGGCGCCCGCCTCACAATCATCGACGTGGAACCGGAGTTGCAGGACAATTTCGAGCGCATCGTGTGGTCGCTCGACGAGCCGCACGCCGACGATTCGGCGATCCCCACCTGGCTGCTTTCGCAGCACGTCGGCCGCGAATACAAAGTGGCGCTCACCGGGATCGGAGGCGATGAGCTGTTCGCGGGCTACCGCCGCCATATCGGGCTGCTGCTCGGCCAGCAATACGCGCGACTGCCGCGCCCACTGCGCCGCGCCGCGAGCGCGGGCGCTAACATGCTCCACGAGCCCGACGGCGCTGGATTGGGCATCGACCGCTTGAAGCGATTCTTGCGTCCCGGAGGCGCCGCCGACCTGGCGAGCATGCTGTTGAGCTTCGTCACCAGAGCCAACGACGCGGTGCGGGACGCGGTATTCGCACCCGATCTGCGCCGGGGGATCAGCGGGGCGTGGGCACGGAAACGATTCGAGGATCTGTATGCCGCGGGGGGGGACCGCCGGGGCCTCGCGGCGGGACTCTATCTCGACTACAAAACGTTTCTTCCCGACGACATTCTCGCGCTGAGCGATCGCCTGGCCATGGCTCACTCGCTCGAGATTCGAGTGCCGTTCGTCGATCATGCGCTCGTCGAGCACGTGTTCCCACTCGGGAGCCGGGTGAAGATCGGCTGGGGGGAGAGGAAGCGTCTGCTGAAACAGGCGCTGCGCAGCCGGCTGCCCGCGGCCCACTTCCACGCGCCGAAGCGCGGGTTTGTCGGCCCCACCTCGGCGTGGCTCCGAGCAGAGCTGCGCGAGCGTCTCGAAGACGAGCTGTCCGAGCAGCGCCTCGGGCGGCTCGGATATTTCAGGGCGTCCGCGGTCCGCCAGTTTCAGGACGAGCACTTCGCGCGTCGCCAGAATCGGGAGGGACTACTCTGGGCGCTGCTGTGCTTCTCGACGTGGCATCGACTCTACGTGGAGACCCCGTCCCCCGCGTATAGGCGCTCGTAGCTTCGCACCATCGCGGCGATGCCGAACCCGGCTTGGACGCGGCCGCGCGCCAGCTGCGCATCACGCTGCCGGCGGGCCACATCGCGGAGCGCATCAATCCAGGCGGTCGCGAGAGACTCGGGGTCCGCGGGCGGGACGACGCGGTGCGACAGGCCGGAACCCACCACAGCCCGATTCCCCCCGACCTCCGTCACGACCGGGCAAATGCCCGCGCTCATCGCCTCGAGCAGGCTCAGCGAGGTTCCTTCGCTATGGGAGGCGAGCGTGAACACCGTAAACGCCGCGTGCAGATCAGCGACGTCACTACGCCATGCGAGCAACCGCACGGTGGCCTCGATGCCCAGGTCGTGAACGAGGCGCGCCAGCGCTCCGCCCTCCGGCCCCTCTCCCGCGATCACCAGAACTGGCTCGGGTCCAGGCTCGCGACGACGGCACAGGAGCGCCCAGGCCCGCAGCATGACGTCATACCCTTTGATCGGATCGAACCGCCCGATCGAGCCCACCACGGGCGCGTCCGGGGCAATACCCAGCTCGCGTCGAATGACACCGTTGTCGGGGCGGGGGCAAAACGCATCGGTGTCCACGCCATTCACGATGACGCGAATACGTCGCGCGTCGCCGACGATACCGGCGGCCAGGTCACCTGCCAGGCGCTCCGATACTGCGACCACGACATCGGTGCGCCGCGCGGCGAGGCGGTCGAGCAAACGCACTTGCCATGGCTCGGGATGAAGGCGGCCATGATCGGTATGCACCACGCGAGCGACGCCTGCCAATCGCGCCGCGAGCGACGCCTTGTACCAGACGCCGCTGTGGGTATGGACGACGTCCGGGGCGAAGCGCCGGATTTCTCTCGCCAGCCGCCCCGGCCAAAGCATCGACCAGCGAGACATCCCCTCCGCAACGCGGACACGATCGGCCCCCAACCCTTCCGCATAGCGGCCGGGATCCCCGATGCTCAGCACGCCGCTCTGGAAGCGGTCGCCATCCACGCGCTGCACCAGGTGCCCGACGAGCCGTTCGAGCCCTCCAGCCTGGAGGTCCAGGACCACGTGCAGCACACGGCGGGGCCTCCAGGCGTCCACTCGCGACGGCACGAGCCAGTCGTGCACCTGCGCCCCGCTAGACGGCACGGAAACCCAGTCTCGTCGCCCCCGCTTGGGACGGACGCATCAATCGAGGCGCCTGCTGTGAGGCAAGCCTGAACACGGTCGCGCAGAGTCCGACCGTCATCCCCAGGGTGGCATAGAGATACGCGGAGTACGCGGCCGACAGGAAGAATCCCGATACACAGTACGCGACAAGCGACGCGCTCAAGCACTGCGCGATCGTGGCAGCTTTGAACCCCGCGGGGCCGAGGGCGCGACCGATTCGCGCTGCGCGCCGCAGCGCGACGAATGCGGAGACCAGCACGGCCATGAAGGATAGCAGCCCGCCAACGCCCAATTCCGAGCCGATCTCGACGAACGAGTTGTGCGCTTCGGACCATTTCAAGCCGATGCCCTGCTCCTGTCGTTCGGCCAGGTCGGAAATTTGGCCCTCGGCGATAGGAAACGCTCGCGCCCCTACGCCCAGAAACGGGTGCTCCGCCATGTACCCGAGTCCGCGCTTCCACACTTCCATGCGTCCCGATTCGCTCCCACCGGACCAGTTGTAGTCCTGCGTGGGGTGGAGCATCGTGGCCATCATTTCCCAGTAGCGGTCCGTTCCCACGGCCATGAGCAGCAACCCCGTGGCGACCAGGGACGCTACTCGCGTGCGGCGCGGCACGGTCGTCATCCCGATCAAAACCGCGGCCGCCGCCGCGAGCAGTCCCAGGAGCCCGCCACGGGAGCCAGTCTTCATGATCGTGAGCACGGAGAGCAGGAACGCCCCCAGCGCCACGAGACGGACCAGGATCGTCCGGTGTCGAGCCGGGATGACAAGCAGAGGCATCGAGCACGCCAGCAAAAGCGCGAGATCGTTCGCGTCATAGTAGTACAGCTCGCCCAGACGCCCGTTGGGCCCGATGCTCAACCGCGTCAGCACAACCAACGCGTACATACCGGCACCGGCGAGCTGAAACATGACGAGACGCTCGACGTGAACGACGGCGCGGATGGACGCCGCGATGAGAATCATCAATGCGAAATTCTTGAGATAGTCCCGTTCCAGAAACCCGAAGCTCAAGCCGGGATACAGGCTCCCCGGAACGGAGAGCGCGATCAGCATGAGGATGGCCGTGGCGAACCAAACGACAGGGTGCCACCAGCATGCCCATACCCGGCTGCTGAGCGGCGACAGGACAAACACCGCGAGCGCCGCCACGCCAATGAGCGTCGGCACGCCGAGCGCGCCCAGCGCCGGATACAGATCCTGAATGCGCCAGACATCCACGAGCAGCGCCGCGCCCAGCAGAACCTGAAGGAGCGACCAGGGGGCCGTCATACGAGCCGCACCCTGGGTCACGGGAGG
>Ga0335080_10002034_pt1 | contig 20119 bp, 16 predicted proteins | sample Lox_Sample_34_FD_206720 | JGI IMG/M metagenome (GOLD analysis project Ga0335080, IMG submission 206720) | Soil microbial communities from Loxahatchee National Wildlife Refuge, Florida, United States - Lox_Sample_3.4 | ecosystem: Environmental > Terrestrial > Soil > Wetlands | place: USA...
GACCCCGATCGAGACGCTCAACACAGTGAACAAGGGGCTTCTGGGTGGCGTCGACATCTCGGTGAGTGGCGGCTCGACCACCTCCAACATGTGGTGGGTGGACGGAGTGGACAACGTGGATCACGGATCGAACCGCACCATCCTCGTCTACCCCTCGGTCGACGCGATCGAGGAGTTCAAGATCCAGCGCAACAACTACGGGGCCGAGTTCGGCCAAGCCGGCGGGGCCCAAGTGAACCTCGTGACCAGGAGCGGGACCAACACGTTTCACGGCAGCGGGTACTACTTCGCCCGCCGTGACTCCTGGAACGCGACCGACTACTTTCTCGAGCACGCCGGGCTTCCCAGGGCTCCGCTCCACTGGGACGATCTCGGCGGGACGGTCGGCGGGCCAATCGTCAGGGGCAGGCTGCACTTCTTCCTCTCCTACGAGCACGACAAGGACTCACGGAGCGATGTCCGCACCGGGTTTGTGCCCACCGCCATGGAGAAGGCTGGGGACTTTGGCGCGGCGCCCCTCGCCGGCTGCACACCTCCGGTACCGACCGACCCGCAAACGGGTCAGCCCTTCCCCGGCAACGTGATTCCCGCGGACCGCATCAGCCCCGCGGGGGTGGCTTTCCTGAGGCTCTACCGGCTTCCGAACCAGACGCCCAGCTCGGGGTGCAACAACTACATCCAGGCCGTGGCCACTCCCATCAGCTGGGACCAGGTCGACGCCCGCTTGGACTGGACGGTCAACAGCCGAACCCGAGTGATGGTTCGCTACACCCAGGACGGCTGGAAGGCGGCCAACACGATCCTGTTCTTGGACTCGCCGTTGTCGGTCGTCGGCTCGGACTGGGAGCAGCCGAGCCGGTCGCTGGTGGCCCAGCTCAACCGGATGCTCGGCTCGAACCAGACGAACACCCTGACGTTCTCGTATTCGGCCAACAGGATCACCGCGTCCCGCACCGGGGACACGGCCGCGGTCGACGAGGTGAACGGCCTCCTCCCCACGTTCTACCCGGCGGCCGTCAAGGAACGGGGCGGCCAGGCCCAGCCATTCTTCTTCGGGGCAGGTCCCTACGGCGGTCTGGCGAGCTTTGCGCCTTGGGGGAACAACCAGAGCCTCTACGCCATCAAGGACGACTGGTCGGCGGTCTTCGGGAGGCACTTCGTCAAGGCCGGGGCCTCCTACAGCCGAAACGCCAAGAACGAGGAGCCCGCCCCTGCTTCCCTGGAATCGGTGCAGTTCGGAGCGGCTGCCGGCTTTGTCACTTCCGCGGGGTACGTCCCGGGCCTGACGACCGGCAATCCCATCGCGGACATCCTACTTCAGGGCACGGTCTACGACACGAGGGAGCTCAGGACGAACAAGAGCGTCCAGCAGCGCTGGCGGGACTTGGAGCTCTACGCCGCCGACTCCTGCAAGGTCACGCCGCGGGTCACGGCGGACGTCGGCTTGCGCGTGAGCCACCTCGAGCCCCCCTGGATGGCCGACGATGCGCAGGGGAACTTCGTCCTGTCGGCGGCGAATGCCGCCCTCGGGAACTCCCCGTGCAATGGCATGGAGTACCCGCCGGGCGCGAACCCGTGTCCCGGCCTGGGTCTCGAAGGCGGATCGGACGCCGCCAACCGGAGCCTGGTTCCCCTCGAGTTCCTCTGGGTCGCTCCCCGTCTCGGGATCGCCTGGAACGTCTCGGGCGACGGCAAGACCGCCGTCCGCGGCGGCGTCGGCCTTTTCTACCAGCGCGAGCGAGTGAACCCCTGGCTGGGGCTTGGCATCAACCCGCCCTTCTCAGGATCTGCCGCCGTCACCCGTACACTCGACTCGGCAACCCCCGTAGTCGGGGAGGTGGCCCCCGAATACGGAGCGCCCGGCGACGCGAGGGAGACGAAGGCGGCCAACGCCCACTATTGGCAGTGGAACGTCGCGGTCGAGCGCGAGCTCGTCCACGACACGCTGGTCGAGGTAGCCTACGTGGGGAGCAGGGGCCTCGACCTGCTGGGCCAGACCAACCTGAACGAGGTGCCAGTCCAGAACCGAATCGCCTACGCGCAGACAGGCGCGGCAGCCCTCCGGCCCCTCGAAGGCCTGACCCCCATCGGCAACGGCGACCTGCCTCTCTGGCAGAACAACCGGAGCTCGATCTATCACAGCCTGCAGGTCGCGGCCACGAGCCGCTTCGGCCGCGGCTCGTTGGTCGCCCTCGCCTACACCTGGTCCAAGCTCATCGCGACGGGGGCGGTGGACGCCTCCGGTGCGGGGTTCGATCCGAACCTCGCTTACACGGACAGCACCCAGCCGAACCTCGACCGCGCGCGGGGCGGTACCGATCGCACTCACATGTTCAACGCGAGCCTCGTGCTTGTCCTTCCGACTCTCCAGGGCAGGCCGTTCTTTGTGAGAAACGTCCTCGGCGACTGGGAGCTCGCGACCATCGTGCAAGCGGCCTCGGGCTACCCCGTCACGGTCACGGCAGCAGTGCCGGGGCTCCACGGCCCGGCGGGCACCGGTGGTGCCCAGCAGAGACCGGACCGTGTCGTCGGCCAGCCCTGCACGGCTCGCACTGGAGACCCCACGCAGTGGCTCAACCCAGCGGCCTTCACGCTGGACGGGTACCCGATCGGCACGAACGGTACCGCCGGTCGCAACATCTGCGACGGCCCTGGCACCTTCCAGACCGACGCGTCGCTCTACAAGAACATCAGGATGGCCTCGCGTCTGAAGCTCCAGCTGAGGTTCGAGGTCTTCAACCTCTTGAATACCGTGAACTTCCTGGGCAGCTCCCTGACCACCGGCTACAACGCGCAGAATGTCGTCTTCGACACCGGCAACCCGGCCACGGCAACGAAGATCATCAGCGCGACGCCCCCGGGCACGTTCGGGCAGCTCACCGCGGCCCGCGATCCGAGGACGGTCCAGCTGGGAATGCGTCTGACGTTCTGATGGATCCCCGGGAAGTCGCCCGTCCGCCGAGGCCTGCCCGTCCATGACCCTCGCCGCCGGTGCAAAGCTGGGCCGCTACGAGATCCTCGGCCCTCTGGGCTCGGGTGGGATGGGTGAAGTCTACCGGGCTCGGGACAGCCGGCTGGGACGGGACGTGGCCGTCAAGGTGCTGCCATCGCATCTCTCGAGCCGCCCGGACCTGAGGGAGCGCTTCGAGCGCGAAGCGAAGCTCATTTCCCAGCTCGCACATCCGAACGTCTGCACCCTTCACGACGTCGGCAGCGACGGTGGCATCGACTTCCTGGTCATGGAGCTCCTCGAGGGACAGAGCCTGGCCATGCGTCTGGCGCGGGGGGCGCTCCCGGTGGACGAGGTGCTCACCTTCGGGGCGCAGATCGCGGCCGGCCTCGCCGCGGCCCACCGCCGTGGCATCGTTCACCGAGACCTGAAGCCCGGCAACGTCATGGTGACGAGGTCCGGGGTGAGGCTCCTCGACTTCGGGCTGGCGCGGATCGCCGCGACTCCGGACCCGCCCAGCGAGCCCTCCTCGCCGACCGAGTCCCTGGAGAACGTGTCCCTGACCCGGGCCGGGATCCTGATCGGCACCCTGCAGTACATGGCGCCCGAGCAGGTCGAGGGGAAGCCGGCCGACGCCCGCACGGACATCTTCTCGCTCGGAGCCGTGCTGTACGAGATGCTGACGGGCGCGAAGGCCTTCGCGGGTGGCAGCACGACGGCCCTGATGGCGGGGATTCTCACGGCGGAGCCGGCGGCGATGGACGCGCTGGCTCCCTCCGCCCCTGCAGCGCTCCCGCGGCTCATCCGGACGTGCCTGGCCAAGGATCCGAACGATCGCTGGCAGAGCGCCCACGACATTGGGCTGCACCTCGCGTCCATCCAGGCGGACGCGGGGCAAACCCCCGGACGCGAGCAGCGAGGACGTGGACGCCTGCCGGGAGGGCTCGTGTCCGCGGCAGCGCTCACGATGGCCGGAGTCGCCGCCCTCTTCCTGGTCGCACGCCAACCCGCGTCGCATCCGGCTCCGATCCGCTTTCGGGTGGCGCCTCCGGAGGGCCAGGCCTTCAAGCCGCTCTTCGAGACCCTCGCGTTCGCGCTCTCCCCGGACGGAACGAGCCTGGCGTTCATCGCGGAGGCCGCACAGGCGACGCAAGGGCCTTCGCGGTCCGCACACTCCTCACTCAGGATCTGGCTCCGCCGGCTCTCCGACCTGGAGGCCAAGCCGCTTCCGGGCTCGGAGGGCGCCAACTCCGTCTTCTGGTCGCCGGACGGAAGGTCGATCGGCTTCGTGGCCGAAGGCCACGTGCGGCGGATCGAGATCGCCGGCGGATCATCCGCGCCGATCTGCGACCTGCCAACCGGCACCGTCGGCGCCGGCTCCTGGGGCGCCGACGCGATCCTCTTCAGGTCGGGGTATGACCAGGCGATCTATCGGGTGTCGCCGGACGGGGGCCCGCCCACGTCGGTCATCAGGCCCGATCCTGGGCGCGGTGAGACCAGGGTCCTCTGGCCATGGTTCCTGCCGGGAGGCAAGACGTTTCTCTACGTGGCTGAGCACAAGGACGGGACCGGGGAGCTCATGTTCTCCTCCGCGGACGGTGCGGTGCGGGCGGTCGGCCCGATCACGTCACGAGTCGAGTTCTTCGAACCCGGCTATCTGGCCTTCGCACAGGACGGGGTCCTCTTCGCCCAGCGCTTCGATGCGAAGAGCGCGCAGCTGTCCGGGCCGCCGCTCCCCCTGGCCCCGACGGTCAGCTCGTTCTACAGCAACAGATGGGCGGCCTTCTCTTTGTCGCGGAGCGGGGTGCTCGCGTACGCACCGCGGGGCAACACCTCGCGCCTCGCCTGGTTCGACCACGCGGGCCACCGGCTCTCGGAGATCGGCTCCGACGACGCCGGGAACACAGGCAGCGTCTCGATCTCTCCGGACGGTCGACGGGCGCTCTTCGACCGCACGCGACCGGAGACCGGGACCTTGGACGTCTGGTTGATCGATCTCGCCAGCGGGCTCGAGACGCGCGTGACCTCCGATCCCGACACCGAGCTCTCTCCCCGCTGGTTCCCCGACGGAAGACACATCGTGTACTCGGTCGTGAAGGGAGGTCTGCCCAGGCTCGTCCTCAGGGACCTCACGGACGGGCGCGAAGAGCCACTCCTGCCCGCAGGGCCGTTCCAGGAAGCGCTGGACGTCACGCCGGACGGGCGCTCGTTGCTGTTCTCGCAGACCGGGGGCGAATCCGCGACCTACGGCCTGTGGATGCTCCCGCTCGCGGGCCCACGGAGGCCGGAGCCCTTGTCGGTCTCGAAATACACCGAAGAGATCGGACACCTCTCCCACGACGGCAGGCTCCTGGCGTTCATCTCGGACGAGTCGGGGCAGTTCGAGGCCTACGTGGCACCGGCCGGCTCGCCGCAGGCCAAGGTCAGGCTGTCCATGAGCGGAGCCACCGCCGTCGCGTGGAGTCGCGACGGCAGAGGGATCTACTTCACGTCAAGGGACCGGCGGCTGATGACAGCGCCCATCGCCGCGTCACCTTCCCTCCGCGTGGGCACGGCGGTTCCGCTCTTCGAGCTGCCAGCGCAGGGATGGAGCACATTCGACGTAGCCCCCGACGGGCGATTCCTGGCCGCGGTTCAGGAGGTATCCGACGCGACGGAGCCGCTCGCGGTCACCTTGAACGGAATCCCGGGGCGGCAAGACTGAGGGAGGCCCCGGGAATCGACGTCCCTCCCCGAATGGACGCGATGCGCCCCGCCGCGCGGCGGTACTGACGGCAAGCCGCTGGAGCGCGTCGAGCTTTGCCGCCGGTCGGTCGTGGGCCGAAGTCTCGGGCGCGAGCAGCGTTCTGCGCCGGATCGAACCGTGGCCCGAAGGAGCCTTCACGAGGCCCATCGCAATCCCGAGCAGACCGCCGGCCACCGTCACCGCGAACGCCTCCATCACGAACTGGTTCCGAATGTCCAGCTGCCGCGCCCCATCGTCCGCCGAACCCCGATGTCCGGCGTCCTCTCCAGGACCGTCGCCAGCCTGACGTTCATGATCCCGATCCCGCCCACGAGGGCCGGGTTCTTCGCCAACGCGAGGAGTCTCCTCGGCGACGTGGCCGAGGAGAAGGACGTGGCCCTGCGTCGCTCGTGCTGCACACGGCGGCTGCCGGCGGAACCGCGTGACGCCGCTCTTGCCGAGTTCCCCGAGTTTTGACGAAGGTTGACGTCCGAGAGCTGGGCCGCGGCCGACTCTGCACATCGACCCGACGTCGCAAGGAGTGGGGGCTTCCAAGGAACACGAGGAGGACGTGATGATGCCTCGGATGGCCATGCTCGTCGTCGGCTTCGCCCTGGCCGCGGGAGGAGCCGCCTGGGCCGGGACGAAATCCCACTCGATCGACGTCACGCTGACCGTACCCACCGCCGTGAGCGGGCACCGGATCCCGGCCGGCGACTACCGCCTCTCCTGGGTCGGAGACTCCTCGGAGGTGCACGTCACATTCGAGAACGACCGGAAGGTCGTGGCGCAGGTCGACGCAAAGCTCGAGCGGCGTGCCGAGCGAACTCCGGACCAGGAGGTGATCTCACGGACGACGAAGAACGGCGGACAGGCTCTCGAGGAAGTGCGACTCGGGGGAGGGAAGGAAGCTCTCGTCTTCACCGTTTCCTGATCCCTCACCGCAGGTCGAGGCGCGCGAACAGCCGGACCTTCAGCCAGTCGAGCGCGACGTAGAAAGCCGCCCCCGCGCCGGCCACCTCCAGCAGGAGGGCCGGGCGGACCGGTGGCATCAGGATGCCCCCGAGGGCGAGGAGCGCGGTCACGCCCAGGCCGACCGCCGAGCTGGCCACGAGGTACGGGCCGGGCCGCGTGTCCCAGAAGTGCCCGCGCTCGCGCAGCAGGTAGACCCCCGCCTGCGAGGCGAGGATCAGGGTGGCGAAGGTCAGTGTCTGCAGCGGTCCCGGCTCGAGCCGGAGCGCGTAGCGCCCGTACAGGAAGACGCCGAGCGAGAAGGCCAGCTTGCACGCGGCGAGAACGATCGAAGCGAACAGGATGCCGCGGGTGCTCCAGCGGTTCGGGCGCCGCGAGCAGGCCATCCGGTCGGTCGAGATCGACATGGTGAGGAAGTCGTTGAGGAACATGATGAGCACCATCAGGAGGGGCGTGAGCGGCGCCTCGTGCGTCACCAGGAACCCCGCGACCAGGAGCGCCACCATCTCCATCTTCTTCACCAGCATGGCGAGGGTGTAGGTGATGGTGCGCTGGAAGACCCGCCGGCTCGTCTCGATCGCGGGCACGACGCCCCCCAGGCCGGGAGCGGTGAGCACCATGGCGGCGGCGGCCTTGGCGACGTCCGTCGCGTTGGCCATCGCCAGCCCCGCCTCGGCCTGTCGCAGCGCCGGCGCGTCGTTGACGCCGTCGCCGCTCATCCCCACCACTGCGCCGCGCTTCTGGAAGGCGCGCACCAGGCGGATCTTGTCCTCGGGGAACACCCCGGCGAAGACGCCGCACTCGAGCGCGTCGCCCCCGAGGTCGCGGTGGAGCCTCTCCGGCGGGCACACGTCGCCGGGAATCCCCACCCGGGCCGCCACCTCGCGGGCGGTGAGCGCGTTGTCGCCGGTCACCATCACCGTGCGCACCCCGGCCGCGGCGATCGCGCCCACCACCGTCCGGGAATCGTCGCGGACCTCGTCCTCCAGGCCCAGGAGGCCGGCGAAGCGTGTCGCCTCCTCGTCCCCCACCGCCACGCCGAGCACGCGCTCGCCGCGCGCGGCCATGGCCTCGGCCTGCGTCCGCCAGGCGGACTCCGGCGCGCCTCCCAGCCCGGCGACCACGGCCGGCGCCCCCTTCACGTAGCGGCGGGAGCCGTGCGGCTCCCGGTACACCGCCTCGGCCCGCTTCGTTGCCGGGTCGAACGGCACGAAGGTGATCCGCTCGGTCGCGCCTTCGGGCCAGCCGCGGCCCGCGGCCGCCCTCACGATCGCGCCGTCCACGGGATCCTGCCCAGCCGGGTCGCTGGCCAGCGCGGCGGCCCGCAGCAGGTCGTCATCGGAGAAGCCCGGCGCCGCCCAGCGCATGCTCACCGTGGCCTCGTTGCGGGTCAGGGTCCCCGTCTTGTCGCTGCACAGCACGGTCATCGACGCCAGGTCGTGCAGGGCGCCGAGACGGGTGATCAGCACGCCGTGCCGGGACAGCTCCAGCGAGCCCAGCGCCGCCGCGAACGTGAACGTGGCGGGCAAGGCGACCGGGATCGAGGCGAGCAGGATGGCGAGCAGCAGCGGTAGGACGTGTTCGAGGGACATCCCCGCGCGGTGGGCGTATCCGGTCACGATCACGACCATCCCGGCGTTGACCACGAACAGGTTGCGGACGACGCCCACGATCTCGAGCTCCTGCCGGTTGGCCGAGCCCGCGGTCCGGACGAGCTCGGCCGTCCGGCCGAAGAGCGTGTGCGTGCCCGTCGCGACGACCTGGCCGGTGGCCTCGCCCCCGCGCACCGGCGAGCCCGCGTACACGGTCTTGCCCTGCTCGACCGTCACCGCCCCGGATTCCCCGGTCAAGGCTGACTCGTCCGCGAGCAGCGAGCCCTCGTCGACCCGCACGTCGGCCGGCGCGATGCCCCCCTGCCGCAAGTGGATCACGTCGCCGGGCACGACCTCCTCTGCCGGCACCGTGGTCCACGCGCGGTCGCGCCACACCCGGGCCTCGACGTGGAGCTGCTGGCGCAGGAGAGCGAGCGCCTTCTGCGCGCGGCCCTCCTGGGCCAGGCTCACCGCCACGTTCAGCACGAGAAGGGCGCCGATCACCGCCGCCTCCACGCGCTCGCCGAGGAAGAGCTGGATGAGGATCGTGGCCTCGAGCAGCCACGGGACGGGCGCCCAGAACCCGCGAAAGAGCTGTCGCAGCGGGTGGGGCTTGTCCTCCACGACGGCGTTCGGACCGAACCGCTCCAGCCGGGCCCGAGCCTCGGCGGTGGTCAGGCCGCGGCGGACATCGTGGTCGCCCGCCACGGTCGCAGTCGCCGTCTGATCGGTCATGGGAACGAGCGTAGCCTGTTTGTGGACTCCTCCGCCGCGCGGGGGCGGAGGTGGCTCACCCGTGGCGAAGCCCTCGCGCACGGTCGGATCCGTCGGCGCGGCCGCGGCGCCTCGGGATGGCGAACCTACTCGTACCGCAGCGCCTCCACGGGGTCGAGACGCGCGGCCCGCATCGCCGGATAGCTGCCGAAGACGAGCCCCACTCCCGCCGACACCCCCACCGACAGCGCGATCGACCACAGCGTCACGATCGTCTTCCACCCGGCGTACGCCGCCACCCCCTTTGCGATCACGAGGCCCATCGCGATCCCGAGCAGACCGCCGGTCACCGTCACCGCGAAAGCCTCCATCACGAACTGGTTCCGGATGTCCACCTGACGCGCCCCCATCGCCCGCCGAACCCCGATCTCCCGCGTCCTCTCCAGAACCGTGGCCAGCATGATGTTCATGATCCCGATCCCGCCCACGAGCAGCGAGATCCCCGCGATCGCTCCCATCACGATGTCGAAGAGACGCTGTGTCTTGCGGCTCTGCTCGAGGAGAGCCTCGGGCACCGTGATCGTGTAGTCGGCCGCTCCCCCGTGCAGCCGGTCGAGCAGCGTCGAGACGACCGCCGCCGACTCCTGAACCGGAGCCCCCGCCGCCATGCTCACCACCAGCTCGTCGAGCGGCGCCTTGAGCGGCGCCCGCCCGAACCGCCTCTCCGCCGCCGTCACCGGAAGGTAGACGTCGTTGCCCGTCCCCTCCAGCGTCACCCCCTGGATCTCCCGCTTGCCGCCCCCGCCCTCCAGCACCCCCACCACGGTCAGCCACGTGTCGTTCACCTTCAGCGGCCGCCCCACCGCCGGCTCGAAGCCGAAGAGGTCCCTCCTCACCCGCTCCCCGATCACGCACACCGCGGCGTGCGTGTCCTCGTCCGTCCGGTCGAAGAAGCGCCCCTCGTGGAGCGAGAGCTTCACGAGCGCCGGGTAGTCGGACGACACCCCGAGGACGCGCGGCTTCGCCCGACCCGAGGGCGAGAGGACCTTCCAGGCCTCCACCTCGATCTTCCTCACGACGCGCTCCACGCCCGGGACCGCGTCCTGGATCGCGCTGGCGTCGCGCGACGACAGCCCGGCCGACTTCCGCCGGATCTCCGTGAGCTCGTTTTCCCGGTCGAACCGCTTGTCCTTCACCACCACGTTCCGGAGGCCCATCGCGTCGATGATCTCGAGGGCCTGGCGCTCCGCCCCCGCTCCGATCGACAGCATCGCGATCACCGCCCCCACCCCGAAGATGATCCCCAGCATGGCGAGGAAGGACCGCAGCGCGTGGTGGCGCAGGCTCTCGAGCCCCGAGGCGAGCGCCTCCCGGGGGTCGATCACTTCGCCGCCTCCGCCGCGCTCGATGCGGCCGGCCCGAGGGAACGCTTCTCGGTCGGGTCCCGTAGAGCGATCACGTCCCCCGCGGCCAGCCCCGAGTCGAGCACGACCCGCGAGATGCTCTGCCGGCCGATCTTGATCTCCACCGGGACGAAGCCGCCGCTCTGGCGCCTATAGACGACCCGCTTGCCGTCCTTCTCGAAGACCGCCCCCCGCGGGATGGCGAGGACCGAGTCTGCCTCCTCGAGCCGCACCAGGGCCCGCACCCTCTGGCCGGGCTTCATGAAGGCGGGGTCGGTCCGCGCGAGCGAGAGCGTCGCCTCGAAGAACTTCACCGGCGACTGGCCGTCGCGCGTCTTGGCGAGGGGCTCGACCTTCGACACCGTGGCCTGGTGCTCTTCCCCGGGCCGGCCTTCGATCACGAGCGGCGCCTTGAGCCCCGCCTTGAGCCCCGCCCCGTCCGCCTCGAGCACGAACACATTCGCCTCGAGATCGGAGAGGTCGGGCAGCTCCGCGATCTTCTGCGCCGGCCACATCGTGTCGCCCACGAAGGCCGTCTCGCCCCGCCAGTTCCGCTCCAGCACGAGCAGCCCGTCATGGGGCGCCTCGATCCGCAGGGACCGCAGGCCCTTCTCCGCCACCTCCACCTTGAACTTCGCCTTCCCGGCGTCGATCTCTCCGAGGGCCCGCTCGGCCGAGGAGAGCTTCCCGCTCGCTCGGAGCTTCTTCCCCGCTACGTCGGCCTGCGAGGCGTAGAGGTCGCGGTCGAGGCGCGACTCGATGATCTGGTGCCGGGAGAAGATCCCCTCGTCGGTGAGCTTGAACTTCTCCGCCCGGTCCAGCTCCTCCTTCGCGACGTCGCGGTCGAGGCCGAGCGAGCGCTCGTTCTTCTGTCCCTCGGCCTCCGCCTTGTCGATCTTCGCCCGCGCGGCGGTGAGGTCGGCCTGCCCGTCCGCGGCCTCCTTCTGCGCGTCGTAGGGGTCGAACTCGACGACGACGTCGCCCTTCTTGAGGAACGCGCCGTCCTTGGCGAGGAACGCCACCTTCTGCGCCCGGCCCGACTCCGGGGGGACGAGGACCGGGGTGGCTTTCACCGCCTTCAGCGTGCCGAGCGCCTCTACCTCGCGCACGAAGCGGCCCCGCCGCACCTCGAAGGTGGCCACCGGGTCCTTTTCGATCGTGCGGGCGAGGCCGGCCCCGACGAAGGCCAGCACCGCGAGGGCCCCGGCCAGGGCCAGCCCGCGCCGCCCTCCGAGCGGCACCCTCACCCCGCCCCTCCTCCCGGCCGGGGCGTCGCCTCCCCCGCCGGGATCGCGAGGTCGACGGGGCTGACGCGGTCGCCCTCGACGAGGCCGGAGACCACCTCGACCTGATTGCGGTTGCTGCGGCCGAGCGCCACGCGGACCTCGCGCCAGCCGAGGGCCCGGCGCGCCCACACGATCGGCCCCGAGCTCCGCAGGAAGACCGCGTCGCGGGGGACGAGGAGAAGACCGCGCAGCCGCCCGGTCTCGATCTCGCCGCGGAAGCGCATCGCCGGACGCATGAACGTGGAGTCCGTCTTCTCGAGGGTGATCTCGACCCGGTACCCCTTGAGCGGCGTGCGCCAGGAGCGCTGCCTCACCGTGCGGGCGATCCGCGACACCTTGCCCTTGAGGTCGAAGTCCGAGCGCGCCTCGAGCCGCACCGTGACCGGCTGGCCCTCGCCCACCGGTCCCCCGTCGGCCTCGTCCACGAAGCCGTCCCCCTTCATCTCCGAGAGGTCGGGCAGCGCGAGGACCACCTCGCCGAACCACACCGAGTCGCCGACCTTCTTCTTCTCGTCGCGCCAGTTGGTGCGGTAGACCACGATCCCGTCCTGGGGGGCGCGGATGTTCATCCGCTCGATCCCCTCCTCGAGGGCCTTCACCCGCCCCGCCGCGCGGTCCCTTTGCTGGCGCAGCGACGCGAGCTCGGCTCCGGTGAGGGCGCGGTTGACCTTGCCCTCGGCGTCGAGGTTCTCGAGGTCGCGCTCCCGCCCCTTCTTGTCGAGGAGCGCCTTCTCGAGCTCGATCCGCTGCTGCACCTCGGGCGGCACGTCGACCTTCAGCTGGGCCCGCCCGAGCTCGGCCCGCGCCTGCGCGGCCTGCTGCTCCAGGTCGAGGAGCTTCATCCCGAGGTCGATCTCCTTCTGCTCGACCTTCTTCTGCGCCTCGGCGAGCTCGGCCCGCTTCTCGGCGAGCTGGCGCTCGAGGATCTCCGTGTCGAGCCGGAGGACGCGGTCGCCCTTCTTCACCGCCTGGCCCTCGGGGGCGAGGAACGCGATCTTGAAGTCCACCTCGGAGACGGGCGGCACTCCGATCTCGGTCGAGCGCACCGCGGCGAGCTCGCCTTCCACCTCGACCGAGAGGACGAGGTCGCCCTTCTTCGCGATCAGCGGGCTCCCGACGTCGGGCAGCGGGCGCCGCAGCGCGAGGAAGAGGAGCGCGGCGGCCAGGACGGCGAGGACGAGCCACCAGCGCCGGGGCACCCGGGAGAGCCGCGCGCCGAGCTCAGAAGAGAGCGACACGGTCGCCCTCCGCGACGCCCGACTCGACCACGCACTCGACCGGCGTGCAGGCCGAGAGGCGCACCCTGGCGGTGGCGCCCCCCGCCCGCCGGACGACCGGCCCGCTCTTCTCGAAGCGGACGGCGCCCCGGGGCACGCTGAGGGCCTTCGGCCACGCGCCACGCACGACCTCGACCCGCACCGAGAGGCCGGGACGCATCAGCGGATCGGTGCGGGAGAGCGAGACCCGCACCGGGAAGCCGGGCCTCACCGCGGCGGCGAACCAGCCCCGTCCGCTGTCCCGGGCCACCGAGCCCACCTCCTCGAGCCGCCCCTCGAAGACCCGGTCCGGGTAGGTGTCGAGGACGCAGCGGGCCTTCATGCCGGGAGCGACCCGGCCGTGGTCCGACTCCGCGAGGGCCGCCTGGACCTCCATCTCGCTGGGGTCGGGGATCGTGCCCACGGGGTATCCGGGCCAGACCGTGTCCCCCGGCTGGAGCTTCCGTGGGCCCTCGGGGCCCCACTGCCAGAAGTTCCCGACCAGGAAGATGCCGGCCTTCGGGGCCACGAGCGACATGCTGCCGAGCGCCTTCTCGACCGCCGCCACCTCGCGGCGAGCCTTCTCCTCGGCGGCGCGGGCGGTCGCGATCTCGGAGCGGGAGGAGACGGCGTAGGCCTCGCGTTCGAGGCGGGCTTTCTCGAGCGCGGCCTTCTTCTCCTGCCACGCGGACTGGAACTTGGCCCACTCGACGGCCGGCCGCAGCTCCCGCGGCACCACGGCGTCGATCCGGGCCTTGTCGGCCTCGACCTCCGCCTTCTCGACCGCGACCCGCTTCTTCTCCGCCTCGGCGGCCGACGAGCGCTCGCGGCTCTCGCGGTCGTTCTGCGCCTGGAGCAGCTTGAGCCGCCGCTCCTCGATCGTCTGGATCAGGCGGGACGCGTCGAACTCGACGAGGCGCTCCCCTTCCTTCACCTCGGCGCCGTCCTCGACCATCCAGCGGATCTGGATGTCGCTCTCGCTGCGCGGGGTGACCAGGGAGTACGAGCGGACGGCGCGCAGCTCGCCGCCGAGGAGGAACACGTCCTCGACGGGCTTCGCCACGACGCGCAGCTCCGTCGCGGCCGGGGGCGGGCCGGAGTCGGCGCGCCCGCTCCCGCAGGCGGCCAGGAGGGCCAGGGCGGCGAGGGCGAGGGCGCTCGGGGCGGGCGACACGCCGCGAGCCGGCGAAGCCACGGAGCAGGTCCCTTCTTCTCGGACGGTCCGACGCTCCGACTATAGCGCGGACCCGTCTCCTGCTACATGCCGCGGCGCGTTCCTATTCCGCGGTCGCCTGCTCGAGGGGACCCTCGGGGCGCTGCTCAGAGGTACAGGTGGATCTGCGCGAGAACCGTCTGGTAGACGAAGTCGGTGCCCCGGGTGGCGTCGTGGTAGTAGGAGACCTCGACGTTCCAGTGGGTTCGCAGGTAGAGGTCCGCGTCGAAGGCCCAGCGGAAGACCCCTCCCGACGTGTCTCCGTAGTTCGTGCGGAGCTGCGGCGAGACCTTCAGCCAGAGGCCGCGGAAGACCTCGACGCTCGTCTCGTTCAGGAAGGAGTAGGCGGGGGCCCCGGTCGTGCCCTGCTGGAACTGGGCGTCGGCCTCGGTCCAGATGCTGAGCCGCCGGGTGGGCGCGATGCCGAAGGCGATGCCCCCGGCGCCGTTCTGGGGCGCGAGCGTCGTCTTGTCGCGGAAGAGACCGGAGAAGACGAGCGACGTCCGCGGACCGAAATCCCACTCGAAGCGGCCGGTGGCCGTGAAGGGGTGGGGGTCGCCGTGGACGATCGCGTCGGCGCTGCCGGGTCCCACCGAGAGCTGGACGAGGTGGCTCTGGCCGGTCTGGCTCACCTCCAGGGCGTAGACCTGGTCGTACTTGTCGAAGCCGAGGGGGCTGCGGGTGAAGGCGGTGTGGTCGGAGAGCCGGATCCCGTAGGCGGGGAGGAATCGGCCGACCCGGAACCCGAGCCCCCCTTCCGACTGGTAGCCGACCCAGTGCTCGTACGAGTAGATGCCCGCGCTGTCCTGGCCGATGGCCGGCTTGCGCCCGACCTCGCCGTACACCGTGAACCCGTGCGCCCGATAGGCGGCGAGGAGGTCGGCCGTCATCAGGAGCTCCGTGCTGCTGCTCGTCGGGCCGCCCACGTCCAGGCCGAGGTACGACGGCCGCAGGTCGATCCCCACGTCCACCGGCCCGAGCGTGTCGCCGAGCGCGCCGTAGAGAAACGCCTCCTCGCCCTTGCCCTTCGGCGGCGGGGGCACCGTGGGGTAGCTCGGGCGCGAGGCGGACAGCTCCTGAAGGGAGAGCGAGCGGCCGTAGGGCGTGAGGAGGCCCCCGCCGGTGGCCGAGTAGTGGCAGCTCGTGCAGCGGTTGTACTGCTTCGAGAGGAACATGGGCTCCGCGCCGAGGTGCTGGGCCGCGAGGAGGAGGGGCAGGGCCGCGAGGGCGCGCCGCCTCACGGCTTCGTCTCCGGGCCCTCCGACGGCTGGGCCACCAGGGAGACGCTGACGTTCACCTGATCCTTCACTCCCACCCCCAGGTACTGCGGTTTCTCGATGCCGAACGCGGACACGGAGACCGGGAAGCTCGCCTCCACCCGGACGGTCTTCCCTTCCTGACGGACCGTCGCCGGTCCTCCGATCGTAGCCTTCGTCCCGTGGAGGAGGAACGTGCCCGCGAAGCGCGTCTTGCCCTGGACGCTTCGAGGGTCGCCGCCGTCGCCGAGGCGGATCTCGGAGAGGACGGCGTGGTCGTAGCCGGCGCCTCGGCTCACCTGGAGGTACGTCTTCTGGAGGTGCTCGTCGCGGAGGCCGATGCCCGTGTCGAGCGTGCCGAGGTCGACCGCGATCTCCCCCCCGAACACCGCCGCCGACGGCGCGAGGGTGACCGTCCCCCGGATGGCGCCCGTCTTCGCCTCGAAGCTGCCCCCGACCGTCATGGGACACACGACGCGGACCTCGCCGCTCACCACCTTCCACGCGGCGTCGGCGGCGTGGCTCCGTGGCGCGGCGAGGGCGAGGGTGAGGAGGGCGGGGGCGACGAGGGCCCACGACCCCCGCGTCCACGACGGTCCTCTTCCGAGGCGAGAGGGCAGCGAGGGCATGTCAGGCCGTGATGGTGAGGACGTCGCCGCTGATCTGGCAGGCGAACTGCCGGAGGGGGCTGGCCGCCGGACCCTGGACCACCCTGCCGCTGGTGTCGAACTGGGAGCCGTGGCAGGGGCAGACGAAGACCTGCCCGGCGTATCCGGTGATCTCGCAGTTCTGGTGAGTGCAGCCGGAGCTCAGGGCCGTGGCCGTGTCCGTCCCGGTCCGCGCGACGAGCACGTCCCCGGCCGACGTCTTCACGAGAGCGAGGCCGCCCGCCGAGGCGAGGGCCGTGTTCGTGACGGTGACGGAGATCGTCGACCCGGACACCGTCCCGGTGACGACCGGGAGAGCCGAGGCGAGACCGTTCGCGCCGGTCGGGCCGCTCCCGCCACAGCTCTCGAGGGCCGCGGCCATCGCCCCTCCGAGCGCCGCCACCGAAGCCGCGCGGCAGCCGTTCGTGCAGAATTGCCGACGCGTCTGTTCACCGAAGCTCATCGCCCCCTCCACTCCCCGAACCCCGTCAGGAACGCCCTCAAAGTCAGCGCCGATCGTTCCGACGAGTACAGCCTGTCGCCGCGAGGCCGGTCAAGTGAAAGGCCGTGAAGGCCTGTCAGGAATCGGGAGAAGAAGCGCACCTCTGCAGCCGGCTCTCGCGTGCCGCGCGGAGAGTGACGGACCTCACAGGGCCGCACTGGCGGGCCGAAAGGCGTTGACGGGCAGATCGGCGACGGCGTAACGTCGCCACCATCTTCCCGCATCGAGAGGAGGCGAGCATGCCCAGATCCCCGTTCGTCCCGACTCTCGTCCCTGCCCTCGCGGCCGCCCTGGGCTCCCGCTGCGTCCAGGCCTCGAGCGAGCTCGGACTCCTGGGCGGTGCGCCCCGGGACATGCTCTCGAAGGCGGCGCGAGGTGCGCGATGACACGCTCGCGATGGACCGTCCTGCTCTTCGCCTCGCTCGTCCCGGCGTGCCGGACCGCGGCTCCCACAGCCCCTCCCGCGGCCCCCGCCCTGCCCGACCTCCTCCGTCCCTACGAGGGCGCGCTGCGCATCCTGGTCCACCGAGGGGACGAGCGGGCGCTCACGGTTCGGGCCGGGGAGCACCTCGTCGGCGAGTGCGACGTCGCGGTGCGCGTTCGAAGCGTCGCCTTCGACCGGGGAGCGGTCCGCTTCGCCCTCGACAGCCTGGGTCTGCCGAGGGTGGGCGAGCGACGGGTGAGCTGCAAGCGGCTCGAGCCGGCGATCCAGATGATCTTCACTGACCTCCCCGCCGGTCCGCCAACCCCGGAGCTGACCGCGCGCATCGACGAGGTCCTGACGACACCGGAGGGCTACCTACGGTCGAAGGGCACCGCCTTCGACCGCCCGCCCGGCGAGGTGCCGCCCGAGGTGGCGAGCCAGCAGGTGGACGCGAAGGAGGAGGAGCGCCGGCTCGGCCGGCGGGTCGCCGCCTGGCCGCAGAAGCTGCTCTCCGTCGACGCGACCTACCACGATCCGGCCGGACGCGTGCATTTCGACCGCCTGGTCGAGGTCGAAGCGATCGTCGGGACCGACGGGAGGGTCCACCGCCCGCGCCTGAGGTCGACCGTCGAACCGGCGCAGGAGGCCGTGGTCCTGGGCGTCCTGGCGTTCTGGAGGCTCGAGCCCGCCCGGCGCGCGGAGGGAGAGGTGGCGGCCCGCGTCACCCTGGAGCTCTCGCTGCGCGCCTATTGAAGGCCTCGGTGCCCCCGCCTGCCGCCGCCGTTTGGGGCGCGCTCAGCGCGCGGAGGCCCGGACCGAGGCGAGGTGCGTGTCCAGCGCGTTCTCCATCTCCTCCGGATGGAAGCCGAACGGCCCGAGCCCGCCGCAGTACACGAGGCGGCCGCCGGCCGCGACGACGTAGAGCCGCTCCGGCCAGGCCGCGTACGCCGCCTCGGCCCGGTTGGCCATCGAGTCGATGGCGAGCGGGATGTCGTACTTGAGGCGCTCGACGAGGATCTTCGCCGCCTCGCGCCTCTCGTCGAACACCCGGGGCTGCTTGATGACCACCTTGTCCTCGCGGTTCGACTCCATCTGCCACTCGTCGTCGGTGTGGGCCTCCGACACGTAGACGGTCAGGAACTCGGCCCGGTCCTTGTGTCTCTCGCGGATTCCTCGAAGATCCCCGATCTTCTTGCGGAACGGCGGTCAGGTGCAGCTCCCGAAGACGAGGACGACCGGCTTCGTCTCCCAGAGGGACGAGAGACGAAGCGGCGTCCCGTCGTACCGGGTGAGCTCGACGTCGGGGGCCGGGTCGCCGACGCGGAGGGTGCCGCGCACGCGCCGGTCCCACTTGTTGTAGCGGACGTAGCCCTTCTCGAGCAGCTCCAGGTAGACGAGGCCGCCGATCGCGCCGACGGCGAGAAGCGCCAGCCCGGCCTTCACGGGCCGCCGCCACCGTGGGGGCACGCACCACGCCACGAGCCGCTGCCACGCGAGGGACAGCCGAGCGACGCCGCGACGCCGCGGGCTCACCGCGGCACCTCCTCCGGGGTCCGGCTCGGGTTCCGGCTCTGCTCGATCCATGACGGCTTCCGGACGCACCCCCCGCCTCCAGCGAACCGCACAGGCGTCGAACGCGGGATGGCGACTCCTTCGAGCGTAGGCAGAACCCCGGCGGGAGGTCAAGGCGCCCGGGTCGCTGCGGGGGCCACCCGGTCCTGCGGCGAGGGCCAGAGGCTCCGCGAGGGATCGCGCTCGAGGCGAGAGCGGTCAGTCCCGGTAGAGCGCCGCGAGGACGCGCGAGACCTCGAGGCCGACCTCTCCCGTCACGGCCGGCTCGCGCCCCTCCCGGAGCGCGGCCACGAAGTCCTCGACGAGCGGCTGGTGGAGGTTCGCGTGGGGAGGGTGACGCTCCTCGCGCTCGCCGGCGGCGCTCAGCACGCGGAGGAGGCCCTGGTTGAGGACGGCCACGTGCGCCGAGCCGAGCGTCCCGAAGACGTCCAGCGTGTCCCGCGGCTCTCGGGCCGCGTGGCTCACCGCGAGCACCGCCACGGACCCGCGCCGAAAGCGGAGGTGGGCCACGCAGGTGTCCTCGACCTCGCGATCCCTGAAGCGCACGTTGTCGCGGAAGCCCTGGGTCTCGGCGCAGGGCCCGAGCAGGTCCAGCAGCACCTCGATGCGGTGGCAGCCGAAGTCCGCCATCGGCCCGCCGCCCGCCTCGCTCCGGTGCAGCAGCCACGCGCGGGGGTGGTCGCGCGGGAGGTCGAAGGGCTCGAACGCCTGGGCCTGGGCCAGCACCGGCTCGCCGATCTCGCCCGAGGCGAGGAGCTCCCGCAGGCGGGCGACCACGGGGTAGTGATGACGGTAGTAGGCGACGCCCAGGCGCACTCCGTGGCCGCGAGCGGCCGCGATCATCCGCCCGCACGCCGCCACGTCGAGCGCCATCGGCTTCTCGCACAGGACGTGCTTGCCGGCCTCGGCCGCGGCCACCGCCTGCTCGGCGTGGAGGCGCACGGGTGTCGCCACGTACACGGCGTCGACCTCGTCGTCCTTCACCAGGTCCCGCCAGTCGGCGTGCCAGCGCGCCGCCCCGTGGCGCGCCGCGAAGTCGGCCGCCAGCTCGGCGCGGGCGCGAGCGACCGCGACGAGCGCGCTGCCGGGGCTCTGGCCGAGGGCAGCAGCCACCCGCCGGGCCGCGATGTCGCCGCACCCGATCAGTCCCCAGCGGACCGTCCCCATCGTCGAGGCCACGCTCGCCTCCTGCCTCAGCGGTAGAGCTGCACGCTGCTGTCGTTGATCTCGAACCGGTACATCTTCAGCAGCTGGACCATCTCCGCTCCCGCCAGCAGGACCGGCCCGTAGCCGTGGGCCGCGAACGGGCTCGTGGGACGGTAGTAGTAGAAGGCGGGCTCGAAGCCCATGCCGGTCCCGACGCAGGTGCCCTCGACCTGGCCCTGCGCGTTCACCTTCGTGGTGACCGCGTTCCAGGCCAGGACGGTGGCCGGCCCGTACGCCACGGGGTCGATCCAGCCCCGGTCGACCGCCCGGGCGAGGCAGAAGGCGTAGATCGCCGTGGCCGAGGTCTCGAGGTACGAGTCCTCGCGGTCCAGCAGCTGGTGCCAGAACCCCGACCCGGACTGGCGAGCTGCGAGCCCTCGCGCGTGGGCGCGCAGCAGGTC
>Ga0335080_10002035_pt1 | contig 20116 bp, 11 predicted proteins | sample Lox_Sample_34_FD_206720 | JGI IMG/M metagenome (GOLD analysis project Ga0335080, IMG submission 206720) | Soil microbial communities from Loxahatchee National Wildlife Refuge, Florida, United States - Lox_Sample_3.4 | ecosystem: Environmental > Terrestrial > Soil > Wetlands | place: USA...
GAGGGGGTGCGACCGCGGTGACTGCCACCGCCATGAGTAGAGCGGTACCCATCACCATCACCAGCACTCGTGGCCGCCGGAGCGCAATACACAGAAGCGTGCATGAAACCGCGGCTGCCAGCATCCCGGCGCGGGCGTAGCTGCTAAGCAGCAACAGGATGGAAAGAGAAAGCGCGAAGACGCGGCGCGTCTGCGTCAGCGCCCCCTCCGAGACCACCACTCCCCACAGCATGACCGGGATGACCAGTACTCCCATGACCGCGCCCAGGGAGTTCGGATTGCCAAAGAATTCGAGGTGGGACCCAAAATAAGCAATCGCCGTCACATAGATCAACAGTTCGCAGGCCAACAGGAGCGCAGGAAAGAAATCGGCCTCTCGGCCCGCGACCGCCAGCCGTATTCCGCCGCCGGCATAAACGAACAACAGCAGAAGGCTTAGCGCCTTCAGCAAAGCCTGGTTGGGATAAAAAGAAACCAGCGACGAAAGAATGGCGGCAATCACACAGAAGCAGGCGGCCGCATGAAAAGCGCCGAAGTGGTGACGGTGATCCCGGAAATAGAAAAAGAGTCCGATGAGCGCGCCCACCCCTAGCACGAGCCAGCGGACGGAGTGCCAAAAATCGACCGGAGGCATGCCGGTTCCGGAAAAGACAAAAACCAGAATCAGAAACGGGAAGAATCGCTGCCGGTAGTTCCACAGCACCGCCAGCACCGCCTCCAGAAAGATCATCAGCCCAAGCGAATCGATGTTGGTGAGGTAACCGGGACGAAACACAATAAGTAGTGCGCACAAGCCCAGGGACAGAGCTATCGCGGCCAGCCAGCGGAGTCTGCATGAGCCTTCATTCATTCGGTCGATGCATCCAGTGGTCCCTGCCAGTTTCTGCTCACGCGAGAAGGATATCGCCTTCCCAGGCTGAGAGATATTGTCCGGCTTGAGTACAACCCCGGCGGGCTGTTTCTCAGTCGCCGATCGCGGAAGCTGCCGCCGCAATCGCCGGGCCGGCGGTGCGGACTTCGCGAATGATTCCGGCCTTCATCAGTTCTTCAAAGCCGTGAAAGTGCAATTCCGCCGGAACGTCGGCAAAGGCAAGAATCCCGGTGGACTGGTTCCGCCCACGTTGCTTAGAGAGATAGAGTCCCTGATCGGCGAGACGAAGAACGTCGTCGACGGACAAAACCGCATGCGTCGGGGGCAGCCACGGGAACGGAGCCCAACCGATCGAGCAGGTTTTCCGCACGATGCACCCGTTTCCCAGATCAAATTCGATCGATCCCACCGCCGAAAGAATCCGCTCGGCCATGCGAGGAGCGTGCTCGCGTTCCGCGGCCCGGCAGACTACCATGAACTCCTCCCCGCCCCAGCGAATCAGGAAATCCGACTCCCGCACCATCTTCCCCAGCCGCCTCGAAATTTCGATGAGGAGCCGGTCGCCCGCCTGATGACCGTATCGGTCATTCACTTCTTTGAAGTGATCGACATCGATCAAATAAAAGATAAGGTCACGGTGGTCGCGGCTGTAGTTGGGTGAATCGGCGCGATAAGCTCTCACCGCCTGACTGGCATCGGCCGCAATCGTGCTCGAGAAAAAGCGTCTGTTGCGGATTCCGGTCAATGGATCGCTGAGAGATGCCTCCTCCAGGTCGCGATTTAACTTAGCCAGGTCCTGACTGCGCTCGGCCACCGCCAGTTCCAGAACTTCCCTCGCCTGCCGGTCCCGCCGGGTGCGGTATTGCACGATCTTTCTCGTAACCAATACCAGCAGGAACATAGCGCAAATCTCGCTCCACCAGGTTCGCCACCAGGGCGGACGAATCTGAAAAGGATAGGCCGCCAACTCACTCCATCCAATTGCATCCGAGCCACAGCTCACCTCGAAGGTGTAACTTCCCACCGGCAGCGAAGAGTACCGGACCTCGCGTAACGTCGTGTCGGTAAACTCCGACTCCAGGCCGCACAGCCGGTATCGACAAGCCACGTGATTTGGATCGTGCAGCACGGGCGCGGCAAAACTCGCGCGGAATGTCCGGTCTTTATATGGAATTCCCGGATCATGCTGGCTGATCCGGTCGAGCCTGCCGAAGAGCGCCGCCGTCAGCACAACCGTTGGCTGGGGGAAGGAAGGCAATTCCTGGCCTGGGTTGTAGCGGGCCAGCCCCTTGCTGGTGCCGAGCAGGATGGTGCCGTCGCTCTCCAGCCACATCGCATCGCAGTTAAGGTCGTTCCACAGCAGGCCGTCGCTTTGCGTGAAGGAAGTGAGGTGCCCGTTCGGCGTGACCAGCCCCGCGCCCTCCTCCATTTCCAGCCATGTATTTCCCTTGCCGTCACGACCCATGCTGCACACGCCCTTTTGAAATTGGGTGGCGGTGACCTCGCCCGAGGGCGAGATTTGCAAACGTGTGATCGCACCCTCGTCGGGGTAACCAACCCATGCCTCGGTCTCGCTGATCGCCCGCACCGTCTTGGCGTCGTTATTAAGCAGGCCGGCAGCCGTGCCGAAGTGCCTCCACTTCCCCTTGGCCCAGCGCGATACTCCCTTAGACCCAGCGGTCCACAGCGCGCCATCCGCGGAAACCGACACTGTCTCCGTGGTCCCGGCCTCCGAGGGCGCTACCGCCTGCTCGTGGACGAAGAAGTGACCGTATTCATATTGGACGGTGTGAAATGCGCCGCTCCCGTCTCCCCAGATCACGCCATCGGGCGCAACTGCAATGCGGTGAGGCTGCCAGGGAGCGGTCGGTACCTGCTGGGCTTGCGGCCGGGGGGACGCCGTATCGAAACGATAGATTCCCCTGCCCGGAAACAGCGCCCAGACTGCCCCATCCGGCGCCAGCAAAAGCTGGCGCGCGCCACTCCCAGCCAGGCCGTTGGCTGCCCAATTTTGCCAGCGGCGCGTACCCGGATCCCAGATGGTCAGCGCCGTGTTGGTCGCTACCCATATTCGCGAACGCTTGTCCCGGACAACCCCCAATACCAGAGCATCGGGCAGACCCTCGGCATCGGTCCATCCCGACCACTGCTTAGACCCGGGCCAGTGATCCAGCCCCGCTCCTGCGGTCCCCACCCAGATTCCGCCTTCTCGATCTTCCAGGACCGACGCGACCGCGTTGCTCGTCAGGCCGCTCTGGTGGTCGATAATTCTCCATTCGTTGCCGACGCGCTGATATAAGCCTCGACAAGTCGGCAGCAACAGGTTGCCGTGGCGGTCCAGTGTCGGTACACCCAGGCTATTCGCCCCGGGAACCCCTTGGTCCAACCACGTGGGTTCTGACGCGGCTCTGCGCGTATCCAGGATGCCGATGTGATGTCCGCTGCGGATCCACAGCTTGTTTTCCGGAGCCGGCACCAGGGCGACAACATGGTCATCGCCGAGCGTAAGCGACAAAAACTCTCGAGGTTTGCCGGAGCCCCGAGCCAGGCAGACAAGCCTCCGGTCCGAGGCAATCCAGACTGTGTCATCGGAGGCGCGAACGATCGCATCAACTCGGCCCAGGCCGTCGGAGGCGCCAAAAAGATGCGTCCTGCCCTCCGAGTCGATCTGCAAGAGGCCTCGCTGGGTGGCAACAAACAACGTCCCCGCGCTATCCACGGCAAAGGACTGATTCACCTCCCGGAGTTCGCCGGCTCCCTCGGGCAAGGAAATATCGGCGAACTTCTCGTCCTGCAGGCGAGAAATTCCTTTGCGTGTCCGCACGTAGAGATGTTGATCGGGCGCGGCCAGGACCAGTTCTACCAGCTCCCCCGGCAACCCATCGCCGCGGCCAAAGTGCTTCACCGCGCCGCCGTCATAGCGGAATAGGCCGCCTTCGGTCCCAATCCACAAGAATCCCTGGCGATCCTGGGCTAGACTGATGACAGTAGCCGCCCCCAGGCCAAAGCGTTCACCGAAATGTTCGATGGCGTAACGCGCATGATCGGGAAGTGGCAATGGCACGGCGGGGGCTTCCCGGCTGAGGCTCAGGGCACAGATTGCGGCGCCAACTGCACATAGGAGTTTCCGACGGTGCATGACTGGTGATTCTGAGATGATAAAGCGGCATAGTGAACCAGCCACTATGCTCGGCGGCTATTGCGGTTACTTTAGTGACCGATTTTGCCTGATGGATACGTCGCAAAGCGCCCCTGGCGAAGTTCGGAAACCTGGGATTGAGCCTGAAGTTCAGGAATTTCGCTCCTCATTTCGCCTGTTGACGGAGGGTGAACTTTGACTGTGATTTGGCGTGGACTCGTATTGACATCAGTGGTGTGGGCTGCAGCCCTGGGCAGTTCTGGCCAGCAGGTCGACGCCAGTTTTTTTCAGGAATTGCATTGGCGGCTGATCGGCCCTTTCCGGGCTGGCCGCACCGTGGCCATAGCCGGTATCCCAGACCAGCCCAACGTGTTTTTTATGGCGCCCAACAATGGAGGCGTCTGGAAGACCAGCGATTATGGCCAGACCTGGTTCCCACTGTTCGATTCTGAGCCCACCGGGTCCGTGGGAGCGCTGGCCATTGCGCCGTCCAACCCCCAGGTCATCTATGTCGGAAGCGGCGAAGGTCTCCGAAGACCCGATCTCTCCACTGGCGATGGAATTTACAAATCCGCCGACGGCGGGCGCACTTGGCAACACCTGGGTCTAAGGGATGGGCAGCAGATCAGCGCCATCCTGATCGATCCTCGCGATCCCGACCGCGTCTTCGTGGCCGTGCTCGGGCATCCCTACGGGCCAAATCCGGAGCGCGGCGTGTTTCGCTCACGGGATGGCGGATCAACCTGGCAGAACGTCCTGTTCAAAAACGATGATACCGGCGCGATCGATTTGGCCTTTGACCCTGCTAATACAGAGACGATCTACGCCGCCATGTGGGCCGCGCGGCGTCCGCCGTGGACGACCGGTGGAGCTTACAACGGTCCCGGCAGCGGTCTCTATAAGTCTAACGACGGTGGCGGCACATGGCATCAGCTTACCCGTGGCTTGCCCGGCGAGGCTGATCACCTGGGACGCATCGGGCTCGGCGTCGCCCCGACTGACCCCAATCGGATCTACGCCTTGGTGGACGCCCCGAAACTCGGCGGGCTCTACCGGTCCGACGATGCCGGCGAGAGCTGGACGCGAGTGAATGAAGACGAACGCATTTGGGGCCGCGGCGACGACTTTGCCTGCGTCCGCGTCGATCCCACAAACAAAGACATCGTGTACGTCGCCAATATTTCTACCTACCGCTCCACCGACGCCGGACACAGCTTCACGGCCATCAAGGGAGCGCCCGGTGGCGACGACTACCACACGGTTTGGATTAATCCCAGGAATCCTCAGATCATCGCACTCGCTGTTGACCAGGGCGCGACCATCAGCGTGAACGGCGGGGAGACCTGGAGTTCCTGGTACAACCAGCCGACCGCGCAGTTCTACCACGTGATCACCGACAACCAGTTTCCCTATTGGGTTTACGGCGGCCAGCAGGAAAGCGGAAGCATTGGCACCGCCAGCCGCAGCGACTTTGGCGAGATTACTTTCCGCGATTGGTATCCGGTTGGCGTCGAGGAGTACGGCTACGTCGCCCCCGACCCCTTAGACCCCAACCTCATTTATGGCGGGAAGGTTTCAAAGTTCAACCGGGTCACCGGCCAGACGCAGGATGTATCACCTGCGGTGCTGAGCACGGGCACGTTCCGCTTCAATCGCACCGCGCCTCTTATCTTTTCGCCCGTCGATCTTCATACCCTCTATCTCGGGTCGAATGTGCTGTTCAAGACCCGCGATGGCGGGAATAGCTGGCAGATCATCAGCCCCGATCTCACCCGCGAAGCCCCGCCCGCCCCGGCAAGCCTGGGTGTATTCGTGGAATCGGATCGCGCCAAAGGCAAACATCGCGGCGTCATTTACTCGGTGGCGCCTTCGCCGCGCGATGCCAACCTGATCTGGGTTGGCACAGACGACGGCCTGATTCAGGTCACGCACGATGGCGGGAAGAATTGGCAAAACGTGACCCCGCCGGAAATGGGTCCATGGAGCAAAGTTGCCCAGATGGATGCCTCTCATTTCGACACATCCGCGGTCTACGCAGCGGTGAACCGCTTTCGCCTGGACGATTTACATCCCTGCCTGTACCGTACCCGCGACAGCGGCAAAAGCTGGCAGAAGATTGTGAACGGGCTCCCCGACAATGAACCCGTCAACACGGTTCGGGAAGATCCTGAGCGCAAGGGGCTGCTGTTTGCTGGAACCGAACGGACCGTGTATGTGTCCTTCGACGACGGTGACCACTGGCAATCGCTGCGTCTCAATCTCCCGGCGACTTCCATCCGCGATCTGGTAATTCACCAGGACGATGTAGTCGTGGGCACCCACGGCCGCTCCTTTTGGATCCTGGATAACATCACGCCCCTTCGGCAGATGACTGGGAATATCCCCGACACCGATGCCACGCTTTTTTCCCCACAGGTCACGTTTCGCGTGCGCCGCAACAACAATACCGACACGCCCCTGCCGCCGGAAGTGCCGGCAGGACAGAATCCGCCCGATGGTGCAATGATCGATTACTTCCTCAGAAGCGCTGCTTCCGGCCCCGTGACTTTTGAAGTATCGGATTCGTCGGGAAAAATTGTCCGCCGCTTCTCCAGCGCCGATCAACCTCCATCCTGGGATGCCGGCAAGTTGAACATACCGACATACTGGATACGCCCGCCTCGGGGCCTCTCCGCCCAGGCCGGGATGCATCGCTTTCTCTGGGATTTGCACTACCCGCCGCCGGACTCGCTGGAGCATGAATTCCCCATCTCCGCCATTTATCGCGACACCCCGCAGTATCCGCTTGGCGCCGCGGTTCTGCCCGGAAGTTACACCATCAAGCTGACCGTTAATGGCAAAACCTATACCCAGCCCCTCACTATCAAGATGGACCCTCGCGTCAAGACTTCCCCGGCCGGGCTGCGGCAGCAATTTGACATGGAGTCACGAATCGTGGAGGAAATGCATGTGGACTACGTCGCGGTTCAGCAGGGGCGCTCGGTGACTGAACAACTGGAGAAGGCAAAGTCCGGCGCGCAGGCAGAGCTGTTGAGCGGCATCACAGCCCTGCAGACCAAACTTGTCGAGCTAATCGGACATGAAGCAGGCTTCGGCGCGCGCTACCTCAGCTCGCCGGAAGGACGCAGTCTGGTTGAGCTCAATGGCGCTTTGCGCGAGCTCCTGGCCACCGCCGACAGTGCCGACGCAGCCCCGACTACTCAGGCTGCCGCCATGTTCCATGATGTCCAGAATGCGCTGGTTGCTCAGTTGTATCGCTGGAATGACATCAAGACGAAAGATATCCCGGCAATCAACCTTCAACTCCAGAACACGGGCCGTGCCCCTCTGAGCCTGGCGTCAGCCTATGCGCCGGAAGATACATGGCACGAAGCCCCAAAAGCTGCCGGCGAGGAGGAACCATAGCCCGATCCCGCTTGTAGCCGGGAAAATCATCCCGCGTCTACGCTACCTGTTCGGCTTCTGACTCGCTGACCGCTGTCGGCTGATCGCCCACCACTCCGCTGCCAGTCAACTCCTCGTATGTCCCTGCAATCTGGCTTGCAATCGAGGGCCAGAGGTAATGCTTTCGCACTCGTTCCTGGCCTCGTCTTCCCGCGGCCTTACGTCTCGGTTCGTCGCGGAGAAGCAGTTCCAGCATTCGCGATAAATCGTCGACGTTCCCCGCGCGGAAGGTAAACCCCGCCCCCTCGACCAGTTCGCGGTTCTCGGGGATATCGCTGGTCAAAACGCAGACTCCCGCGCCCATTGCGTCCAGCAGTGCGAGTGATAGGCCCTCGAGATCCGACGGCAGGACGAACAAGGCAGCGTTGGTTAGCAGTTCCTCGAGCGCATCGCCGCTAACCCAGTCCAGGAACAGGATTCTATCGCTCTGATGTTCGCGGAGCCCGGCCGCGTAGGCGCCGGTATGGCTCGATCCGCCAGCCAGCACCAGCTTCGCAGGCATCGCGACTTTTTCGCAGGCTTCAATCAGCAGGTGGCAATTCTTTTCCGGCGAGAGTCGCCCGAGAAACAGAATGTATCCCCCGGGTTCGAGTCCCCACTTCAACATCTCTAACCCCGAAAGGCGCTCCCGCATACATGTTCCGTTGGGTATGTAGCTGGTCTCGAGGCCGTACTTGTCGCGGTATCGTTTCTGGAGTACACGCGACACCACCATCGTCCGGTCCGGGAATTTTGCCGATGCCAGCTCGCCCAGACGAAGCACAAATGAGCCCGGGCCGCGCCACTTCTTTCGCTGCCAGTCCAGCCCTTGCACCGTGACCACGGTTTTCTGCCCGAACATCCGCGGAAACGCCGAGAACAGCGCCGGCCCCAGCGCATGATAGTGAACCACATCGTGCCGGGCCGCGATGGCGTGGACGGTGCTCAAAGCCGTGTGCAACAAGGTCTCGAGATGCTTGGAGCGGATGGTGGGCAGTCGAACCAGCCGCATTCCGTTGTATATGGCGAGGTCAGGAGTAAAGTGGGTGCGGCAATAGACCGTCACTTCGTACCCCATTTCCACCAACCGTTTTCCCACTTCCTCGTAGTAACTCTCAATGCCACTGTATTTCGAAATCACTCCTCGCCCACCAATAAACGCTACCCGAATTGGCCGTTTGTCACGGGCTGGTTCGAGAACCGTAACCTTGCTCGCGCGCTGGCCTTTCGAATGCAGCAGTTCCTCATATAGCTGGGTCAGCGCTTGATAGTGAGTTTCGGGTTTGTGATGGTTGGCGACAAACTCGCGTCCGGCCGCTCCCATGGCTACCGCCAGATCGGGTCGGGCGACAAGCTTTGACAGCACACTCGCCAGGTGCTCGATATTGCCGGGCGCAAAGAGAAGGCCGGTTTTGCCCTCCTGCACAAGTTCGCGTCGCGAACCGAGATCGCTGGCGACCACCGCGCGACTCCAGGCGTACGACTCGAGAATGCTTTTTCCCAGCGTCTCGTAAACCCGGGACGGCAGAACCGTAAAGCGCGAATCACAGATTGCGCCCTCCAGCTTCTCCCCCGTCACGTGGCCCACGAATTCGACGTTGGCCAGCTTGAGTTCTCGAACCAGATTCTCAAGCTCGGCGCGCTGCGGACCGTCTCCGGCAATCCGCAGCCGGACGTGGAGCAGCGACTTCATTGCTCGTATCAGATCCTCCACACCTTTTTCCGGCGACAATCGGCCAAAGTAGAGAATGGGTGCGTCGGGCGAACCTGTCGCCGCTTGTTCTGGCAGTCTCTGGAAGTGCGGCAGAACCGTGATTTTCTCCGTATCGAAGCCGTTTTCTACCAGCAGCTGTTTGGCGAATCCGCTGGGCGCAAGAAAGTGATCGACACACTTGCGGTAGGTTCCGAGCCAGTGGTGAAAATAAGCTTCGCCCACCAGCACCAGCGCCTCGCTGGAAGGCCCCGGGTAACAGTGGTCACGGAAGAGCTGCCAGAATTGCCCGATGCAGGATTTCTCGCAGGCGCGACCCTGCTTCACCATATTGTAGACAGGGCACAGAAGCTTGAAGTCGTTCAGGTGATAGAGTACTGGCACGTTTTGTGCCTTGAGCTCCCAAAGCACCGACGGCGACAGGTGGTGATAGATATTGCGCACGTGGGCGACCTGCGGCCGGAAGGCGGAAGTCAGCCGGCGAAGCTGGCTTCGCGCCCCGGTCGAGTAAACGGCGTGCCCGGCAAGTTTGGCTCGTGCCACAAACCCTCGCTGACCACTCTTGAAATCAACATGGGGCGCCATATAGGCGTCGAAGGGCGTCGTTTGGCCGCGGCGATCAGCCATGGAAAACAGCGCGACTTCATGTCCTCCGGCTCGCATCAGCTCCATCAGCTCGAACAGGTAGACCTCAGTGCCGCTGAAGGCGAAGTTATATTTGTTGCAGTACAGGACTCTCATAGGATTGTTCGCCGCGCCTGTGTTCCATACGCGCCAGCAGCAGATCGCAGAAAGCGGCCAGATTCTTCTCCCGGTCGAAGTGTTCAACCACGTGTTGCCGGGCGGCGAGACGCAGCGGGCCGAGTGCTGGCCGGGAGTTTCGCACTGACTCCACGCGATCCAGAAAATCTTCCAGTGAACCCGGGGAATACAGGAATCCGGTCTTGCCGTCGATGACCAGCTCGGGAATGCCGGTGATGGCGGGCGCAATCACGGGTCTGCCATGAGCCATCGCTTCCATCAGCACCAGGGGAATGCCTTCACTTCGGCTGGTCAGCACGACCACGTCCGCCGCGGCATAGTGCGTCTCCAGGTCCGCGCTCGAGAGATGTCCGGGAAGACGCACGTAGTCCTCCAGGCCCAATTCACGGATCAGGCGCTCCAGGGGCAGGCGCTCGGGGCCTTCTCCGGCCACAAGGCAGGCAAAGTGAATGCCGCGGTCCTTCAGGCGGCGGCAGGCTCGCACCAGAAAGGCATGGTCCTTCACAGCGTGGAGACGGCCGACCGCCAGCAGCAGCAGGGGCGCAGTTCCGTTGACTCGACTTCCGTTGACGGGGACAACGCTGTTACAGGCAATGCCCATTCGTTGCAGAACCAGTTTGCGGTGCTCACAGTCTGGGTAGTGGTCCAGAATGTGCTGCCGGTTAAACTCGGAGACCGTCGCGCAGAAGGCGCAGTTCTTCAGCTTGATGTCGAGGAACGCTGGATGCAGTAGCAGATCCGACCCGTGCAAGGTCATGCTGAAACTGATCCCCAGCAGACGCGCAGCCACCATCCCGATCCAGGAAGCAAAGTAGCCATGGTGCACATGGATGTGGTCAACACCGGAGTCCTGCAGCAGCAGCGCATAGCAGGCCCCCAGCCAGGTGTGCAGGAGTGCGCGCAGGCGCTTGCCCAAAGGTTCCGGGCCCGCCAGGAGGGCACGGTGCAGTAGCGCTTTTAGTTGTGGCAGGCGGCGCAGGCACAACCCTGCTCCGCGCATCAACAACCTCGGGCTCAGCCACTGAAGATTGAGCGTTTCCGCGGCCAGGAGCTTCAGTTCATCGTCGAGGGGACTACCTGCCCGCCGTGCGCTGCAGGGAAGGACCACAACGCCGCGCCGGCGCAACTCGCGAATCTCGTGTACGACGTAAGGCTCGACAGGCGACGGAAATTGGTTCGAGAGGTAGGCGACGACCGGCATTGGGGTTACAGAGATGCGGCTCTCAGAAAAGGTGCTGAAGCATATGCCAGACGGGCGAGAGGAACATTGCTGCGGTGAACACTACGACCCAGGGTGTGAGCCGTTCATAAGAGATGGAGACCACTTCCGCCAGACCGGTGTGAATTAGAGGATACGCTCCACAGGCAAGCAATTCGCCCCATCCGTATGCGTAGATTCCGAGGCGCGGCAACAGGATCAAAGTGCCGGCTCCGAGGATGACGACATGAGCCGCATAGCACCGCATCACAACCCATGGCCGCTCCACCACGAACAGGGCTGAGGCCTGCAAGTTATAAATCGAGTTGACCAGCACCCCCGCTGCCACGAACGGATACAGCAGCAGACTGGGGGCCCAGCGAACTCCCATCACGTGCCGGAGCACGAAAGGCCCCAGCAACGAGAACGCGCACAACAGCGGTCCGAGCGTGATTACCTGATAGTAGAGAGCCTGCTCGAGGGCATCCCGGAACTTCTCCCGATGGGTCTGCAGTCGAGCCAGGGCTGCGATCGCCATGCGTCCCGCCGCCAAACGGAATGTTCCCAGGGCTTCGGCGATACGTATGGCAAGGGCCACATATGCGACACCTTCGACCCCGGCGAATCGTCCCACCAGCACCGGGTTCACCAAGGTACGCAGCTGCCAGCTGCGAAGCGAGGCAGTCATGCCTACGCCAAACGAAAGCATTTCCCGCGCGCGGTTGGCGTCGTACCGCGGATGGAGAGATGAAGACGTGGTGATGCCGGCGGAGATCAGGGTAAACCCTTGCCACGCGATGAGGCCGGCGACCGGGGCCCAGACTCCCCCCCTTGCCAGTGCAAACAGGACCGCTACCACAAATCCCAGCGCCTGGGCCGACAGTTCGATGCCGGCGATTCGACGGAAATCAAGATTCCGCTCCAGCCTGGCCATCGGAATTCCGGTGAGCGCGGTGACTGGGATGGTGAGCAGGAGTACCAGGTAAGGCGCGACAAATTCCGGGCTGCGATACCAGCGGACCAGCAATGGGATGATGACGACCGCAACCAGAACGAGCAGGAGAGAAAGCACACCAATTATGGTCGTTGCGGTTCCATACGCTTTGGCGTCGGGTGCGGTCTCGCTGCGAACCAGGTAGGTATCCACGCCTCCCCGTGACAGGCTCGCCAGAAAGGCGACCAGGCCAATTGCCGTGACAAACAAACCGTAAGCATGGGGCCCGATCCACCACGTCATCACCAGCATGTTGCCAACGCTCACGACAACCCCGAGCCCATAGCGCACGGCCAGGTAAACACCTCCCCGGGCGGTTTCGGAGGAAATCGCAGAGACCTCTTTGCGACTGGGCATAGTCAAAGGGCCGGTGAGTCTTTTACTGAAAGTCCGACTGACGGCGTCGGTCTGAGGTGACAGGTGCGGGAGTCCGATCTTGCCGGTGGTCTTGTCCGGCCAGGACGCCAGCCAGAGTAAATAGATATCCATTCACAAACTGGTAGTTCATGACCACGAACAGCCCGTTCACGAGATACACCCCGAGCAGCAGCGGCCACATTCCTTGAAATTGCCGGTCGGCGAAGCTTTTCTCACTAAGTCTGTATCGCCCTCTCCCCAGCCGGAAGAGGTCGATCACGAGCCAGATGTACAATCCCAGACCCAGCAGGCCGTACTGAACCAGAATCTCCAGGTAGGTGTTGTGAAAATAGAAGTGCTCCTGTTGGAAGTCACTGATTCGCCGGTCGAGTTCATCGGTCATGGCGACCGATCCCCAGCCCATCAGCGGTCGCCCGAGGAACATCCCCCAGCCGGCCTCATAGACTTCAAAACGAAACTTGACCGGGCCACTCTCTTCCAACCGTTCGCTCAGCGAGTCATTTCGATTTGTCGACGCGAGAAACACGCCCAGCCCCGCGCAGGTGGCGAGAATCCCGGCAAGGCACGCCCTCCGCACCCGCCGGCTCGGAGTCACAAACAGCAGAATCACGATGGACGCCGCGAAAGAGAGCCAGACCGCCCGGGTCTTCGTGGCCACAATCGCCAGCGGCACCGCCGCGAGCAGGAGTAAGCCCCAAAGACCTCGCAGGCGCCTGGTGCGAAACGAATTAAGCGCGATCAACCCCAGTAGATTCAGCGAAACACCGTTTGCCACTGCCTGCAGGAAGGGTCCGCGTGCACGATCCGCGTGATAACCGATGCCCTCGTCCAGAATGTAGCGGGGAAAGACAAGATATTTCGCGCCAGCCAAGAAGCAAATGGCGATTACACTTAGGTACGCGAGAATCACCAGTGAGACCGTCTCGAACCTGCGCCAGGAACGGTCGTCGTTGAATACCAGGGGCGCAACCTGATACATGATGAAGGGTAACAGCCATTTTGCGGCAAATAGGCTCCAGCTCTCCACCTCGTGAGCCTGCAGCGCGTCCCACAACGCCAGCAGGATCAGCCCGAGCAGGGGCCAGGTGACAAGACTGCTCAGGCGAAGCGTTTCGCAGCCCATGCAGATGCGCAGGGCGACGACCGACACCAGAACCGCGAAAGCGATCCGGTCAAGCGAGTAGAAGTGGAAATCCGGGGAGTGAAAAAGCATCAAAGCCAGGGTTGATACATAAACCAGCGACGGCGCTGCAATCAGCCCCTGAATCGGGGAAAGAAATACCTTCACCGCGCGGGCTGACAGGTCGGCGGCGGGAAATCCTGACGCCGTATTGGCGGCCGAGACGCTAGGCACCGTTGCCTTGCAAAACCACAAGGAGTGTCTTATAGAGGATCCTGAAGTCTTTCCACAGACTCCAGTTCTCGATGTATTCGCGATCAAGCGCGACATTGCGTTCGAAGGACGGGTCGCCGCGCGCCGTCACTTGCCACAACCCGGTAAGCCCGGGGATGGCTGCCAACCGCTGTAGGTCTTCCAGGCTGTAGCGCTCGAAGTCGTCGACCGGGTGAGGACGCGGACCGACCATGCTCATCTCCCCCTTTAGCACGTCCCACAATTGCGGCAGTTCATCCAGGCTGTATCGGCGCAGCACCCTGCCTACGCGAGTGATCCGTGGATCGCGCGCCATCTTGAATGTCGCGCCTCGCCGTTCGTTCGATCCGCGCAACTGCTCCTTCATCCCGTCTGCATGCCGCACCATTGTTCGGAATTTGTGGCACTGGAATCGTCTCCCCTTCAGCCCTACTCTCGGGGCCCGGTAGAGCACGGGTCCGGGCGAGTCCAGCTTGATGGCGATCGCGGTCGCCGCCAGAAGCGGAGCGGTCACAACTAGCCCCACCAGCGACAACACGATATCGACTCCGCGCTTCAGCAAGAGACCCAACTCGGGGATGTGCTCTTCCCCAAGGGCCAGTACCGGCACGCTCCCGTACTTTTCGACTAGGACGCAGGCTGGATCAAATCCGAAAAGATCGGGAACCACCTTGATGTCAATCCGGTTGAGCCTCGCCTCTCGGATCACACTCTGGGCTAGGCCTTGCGGGAGGGCTGAAGTCACGATGATCTCATCGACGAACTCGGTTCGCGCCAGATACGCCAGATCCTCCACCCGGCCGCGAATCTCGCCCCCGACTGGCTCGTAGGGATCGAGAAAACCCAATACAGCTCGTCTTTTCGCCGTGCCGGAGGCCAGGTACTCCGCGACCCGCCGTCCCGCATCCCCTGCCCCGATGATCAGCACATGCCGATCATCGGGTCGTGGCCTCCGCGAGACGCGCCGCTGCAGGCTTTTCCCTCCTAGCAGCAGCAGGAAATTGAAGGGCAGGCTGATGGCGAGCGATGCGCTCGAAAGCTCGCTCAGCCCGCAGCCTTTGACCGTGGCCGCCACAATCAAACCGGTCCAGAGCAGGCCCTTTGCCAAAATAAAGCGTTCCTCCGCGGGCGCTTGCTGGGTTTCAGGTTGATACAGGCGTTGCGAGTACGCGAGCAAGGTGAAGAGCGTGCCGTATAGAAGAAAGAACGTGAGCGCAGATGGCGAGAAAGGAAGTGGACGCAGGAAGGAGGAAAAGTCATCGCGCAGCGCGGATTCTGCCAGCTGCTTCAGGCGATCCGCGGCCGCGCAACCCATGACTACTACTAGGAGGTCACCAGTCAGGCCAACTCCCAAGCCATCGCTTTGCCCCGGCACCCATGGCCAGGGCAACACGGCCTTTGGCACTCCCTCAAGAAAGCCGCGTCCCGGCTGTCCTCGCTTGTGCGCCGCCCGTTGCCAGTAGCGCGCATCCCGGATTACCGACTGGTTTTTCGCTCTCCGGGTAGGCCCAGGCGCCTGGCTCCCGGGAATCAGCCGCGAGGGCGGCAAGGGAATGTTCCCCGCGCTGTCGATGTTCAGTTCGTGCGAAGCCACGTCAGATGAGCTCCAGTCTGTATCCCTCAATCCTGATTGCGATCGATCGCTGAATCGCCTCGATGGAAATCACCAACTGCTCTCCGTCTTTCTGCTCCAGGATGCCTTCGATACCGTCCAGGCATCCTCCGCGGATGCGAACCCTCTGCCCACGCTGGAGAAAGGCATGAAGCGAACATCGGACTCCTCGCGACAACACCGCCTGTATTTCCGCGATCTGGTGGTCGGGGACCGGAACTGCCACCGGGCCGAACGTAATCAGACCCAGGACTCCTTCCGTCCGCACCAACTCCAGCCGGCTGCCGGCGGACAACTGTAGGTGCGCAAACGTATATCCCGAAAACAGCGGAGTGCGAATCGCTTTCCGCCGGTCACTCCATCGATGAGTTTCTTCCAGCAACGGCAGATATGTTTCCATGCCCTTGCTTCGCAGCTGATCCGTAACTTTCTGCTCAAAGCGGTAGCGAGTGCGAATCGCGTACCAACGGGTTTCCAGGTAGGAAGGCAAGTCGCACAGAGAATTGGCTTGGTCGCTGATCGAGCAGGGCTCCGCCAATTGGGTCCCAACACAGTCTTAGCTTCGATTTCCACAACTTTCGCAATTGTCATCCAGCTGCGAATTCGCATGGCGCGCGCCGCCGCCAGCTTGCCGCGCGCCGCACTACAGTCGTTTGTACAAGGCTTCGGGTATTGGGAAAGTCCGCCTGGTCAGCACTGCGCCCAGTAATCGCGCCTTGGCCAAACGCAATTTGTCTTTCACTTTCAGGGCGGCCATTCGGCGCGTCGCGTTGGCTTCAACAATCAGAACTATGCCGTCGCACAAATGACCCAGCAAAGCCGCTTCACTATGGGACCCCGCGGCCGGTCCGCGGATAACCGCGTAATCGAACTCGAGACTTACCTCTTCCAGCCGCCGGCGCACCCAACGCTCGGAAAAGCCTTCATCGCACTCCGCAGAAAAGGCGCTCCGCGACACATGCCATAGGTTGCTGGACATTTGCCGGCTGCACTCCCGCAGATTGTTCGCTGCCGAGGTTCCGTACACTAAGTCCAAGTCACGCCGGGATTGTGCACTCGAGCCTGAACCGTCTGCCTCCCACACACAAACCGTCCCCGAGACCTGCGCGGAAAGAATCTGCCCAACCTGAAGACAGATCGGCGTTGCGTCCGCCGACTCATCCACCGGACTGAACACGACTTGGCGCGCGGGACTCGGCCAGCCCGGCAGGAACAGGTGACGCACCAGGCCGCGAATCTGATCTTCGGCCACAGAGTCGATGCAGCAGGCTGGCGGAGCGATCGCGGAGCCGGACGCCTCTACTGTCCGGTTGCGCACTGTATATTCGACCCCCGGACTGTACACACTGGCAAACGCGTTAGTTGACTCTTCCATAGTTCGTCCCAGCCAGACTGGTCTTCACTCTCTGCAGCCTCCTCAGGCTGACGATTCCTCCAGGCACACGCCCCCAGCCAGGCGCGCTCAGCCGCCCTTGGGCAGAGACGCCAGCACCGTGGTTCCCAGACAGGCGACTACCTCGTCGGGAGTTCGAAACGCTGGATTCAGATAGTCGGTGGCGAATGCCATCCCTGTGCTCAGCGTTCCCGCCACTCCGAGACCGATCAGGCCAAAGCCTATCGGCGATAGCACCGGCAAAGCCGGAACCACCGGTTGTTCGGCGATGGCAACGTTGAGAATTCCGCCCCGGTCCAGGGCATCGCCCATCCGGGCTTCTTCCCTTTTGTTCGTGTACAAAAGGTATCTGTCCTCCGCGGCCTTCAGCTCATTGAGCAGCTGTTCCTGCTGAATCGCCTGGTCGGAGAATCGATGCGCCGTATCCCGGTAGTACGCCATCAGGGAGCGCTCTGCAGTGGCATGCGCACCCAAAGCGTTCAGCTCAATCTGCGTCTTGAGGAGTTCCGACTTCACCCAGTCATAGTCGGGATTCCGATCGCTGGTCTGTTCGCGGATCGGCGCCTGGTCCTCCGCTTCGATCAAAGCCCGGGTCTTCCTGATCTCCTCTTCGGTCTCCTGTACCGGGCGGTAGGAAGCATCGAATTTCGCCAGCAGCCCGGTTCGTTGCAGTTCCAGATCCAGCAGCCGCGCCTTCATCTTTCCCATGAGTTCCAGGTTGTCGGAGTTGCGAACCTGGGTTACGCTGCGCTCCGGAAGCGAGCTCAATTTGGCTTGCAGTGCCCGAACCCGTTCTGAAGCCTCCGCTATACTCACCTGCGTCTGCCAGTCATCGGCGTCGGCGTCGCTGAGCTTTTGCAAGGCTGCATCCCGCTCGGATACGGCGGAAATAACTCCCTGGTTCCGGGAGAAATCCATCAAACGCACTTCCACGGCTTCAAGCGCCTGCCGCGACTCGCTGACTTGCTGGTCAAAGAAGCTGAACTGGCCCGACGGACGGTGCACGCGTTCGTGTCTCGCCAGGTAGGCCGTGGCTAATGTCCGCAGAATTTTCGCCGCCTGCGCCGGATCACCGCACTTGTAGCTCACGCTGATCAGGGCGGTCTTCCGAACCGGCTCGACCTCGAGCCTCCGCCGCGTCCGTCGCACCGCCCGGTCGATGCGTTCCTGCTCGCGGTCGAATAGGTTCCACCACGAGTGTCCCTGTGAAATCAGTCCTGCGCTCTGCACCACCGCGCGCAGGATCTCGTCGTCCTGCAAGAGTTCGACCTCGGAGTTCAGCTCCTCTTCGCTGACAGTAGCCCGCTCAAACTCTGCCTGAGTGGGTGTCGGCGCGACCACCGGATCGACGCGCCCCTTGCGCAACAGTACCTTCATCTCCGACTTGTAGGAGGGAGCCAATAGCCCGTACAGCAGAACCGGCACAAAAATGCCCAGGAATGATCCCAGCATCAGAAGGCGCTGACGGAACACCACGGCAAGCAGATCGCGCAAGGTGGGCGAGGGCGACTGCCAAACCGGTCTGGGAATGAGTCTGAGTTCTTCCCCCATCGAACGCCTCGGATACCCCGTCAACGCCTACGTACCAATCCCAGTACCGCTCGCGTCCAGCCCTTCTAGAACTGAGCTGGATTCAGGTACAGGCTCAGCCCCGAACCCGGCATGTATTGCCTGATTTTCGAAATCAGATTCTGGGGCACATAGAGCATGTCACCTGGCTTGAGCTGCATGTCTTCGTTCAGGTTTCGCGATCTCAGCATCGCCTTGACGTCGAGCAGGTGTGACTCCACAAGGTCATTGGAGAGTCTTCTGAACAGCACCACCTGTGCGTGCTTGGCTCGCGGCGTAAATCCACCCGCCTGGGCGATTGCCTCGCTGACCGTGAGATCCGAACGCAATTCATATTTCCCCGGGCGGTTGACCTCGCCTCCGGCTATAAAAAACGGCTTGTCGAAATCCTTGAGCACAATGGTCACGTCCGGATCGCGAAGAATTCCCGTGTAAGCTCCGGCGATCTCTTTTTCCAGATCGGGAATGGTTTCCCCCTCCGCGTAGAGGCTCGCCGCTCCCCTCAAGGCAATAAAGCCATCCGGCTGCACGCTGATACTCTGATTGAACTCAGGCGAGTAAGCGAAGTCGATCTCGACCACATCGCTTTTCTGCAGCCGGTAGAGCGGACGGCGTTCCCCCGTCAGGGCTGGACTCCATGCACCGTCCGCTACCCCGGATCGTGTGGCCACCGTTGGCTCGGCTGGCGCGACCGCTTTCGCGGGCACGCTGGCTTGCGCGGCGGACCACCCCTGTTGCGATATGCAGCAGGCGAAAGCAACAACGTATGTCGTAACCCAATTCATCGAGGCGTCTCGCAGCCTCCGCGTGGCAAGAGGTTCATCAACAGCCTGCAAAGTAATCTTGCAAAGACCGTCAGACAAGACCTGCGAGGTGTTATGCACGAAAGTAGCTACCCGTCAGCGCACACGCCTTGCTCCGGAAAACCTCGAACCGGCCAGCCTAGAAAGCATCGCACCCCGTCCGCGATTTACTCTTCCGGACCCATACCCCAACTTCTTCGTTGTCTCCAAAAGTGGACTTGGCAATCGCTCTGTTGCGGGCTCCGCGCGAACCGATCGCGCGTTCCTGTCTCCTCGAGGCCTCTTGTGCAACTCCTTTTCATCTCCGCGCCACAGTTCGCGAACCGCGATTCACCAGGGCTTGGCCACTTTTTCCACATGCCCGGCAACCTTCATGTAGAACCGTCACAGCACGACCCACGGGGCCCAGCTATGTTGTGGGAAGCGGTTCATTTCGCGCTTGGGGGTCTATGAAATCGGCGTGCGCCAGGTCACCGAGCATCGGCGTGCTTGTCGTCGATTCCAATCACATGCAACGGCAACTCCTGGCCGGCGCCCTGCGCCGCAGGGCCGAGTTCCGCGTGGCCGCCTGTGCCGCCGATCTCGATTCCATCCTGGGCGCGATTTCCAACTCGACCGTCGACGTCCTCCTGGTAAACTCCGATCACGGCAAGCAAAGCCAACCCGACATTCCCATCATCCGCCGCCTCCATCTGGCCTATCCGCCCATCGCCATCGTGCTGCTTCTCAGTACCTTCGATCGCGATGCCGTCGTTAGCGCCTTCCGCTCCGGTGCCCGGGGGCTCTTTTGCTTCTCCGATCACTCCATTCCTCTTTTGTGCAAGTGCATCCTCAGCGTGCACCGGGGCCAGATATGGGCCAATAGCGAGCAACTGCGCTACCTGGTCGACG
>Ga0335080_10002037_pt1 | contig 20106 bp, 21 predicted proteins | sample Lox_Sample_34_FD_206720 | JGI IMG/M metagenome (GOLD analysis project Ga0335080, IMG submission 206720) | Soil microbial communities from Loxahatchee National Wildlife Refuge, Florida, United States - Lox_Sample_3.4 | ecosystem: Environmental > Terrestrial > Soil > Wetlands | place: USA...
GTGGAGGAGATGCGGAAGCTGGCGAGCAATTGAAGGGTTGGAGACTAAAAAACACGTCGCAAAGTAAAGCCTCATCCCAGGCATGAACTCACTCGAAAAAGAAAAAGTGGTTGGCGCGGCTCCAGCTGGCGCGGCGGACCGCGACGCGGCTTCGAGGGCTGTGCGCGAGATGTTCACTTCGATCGCGCCGCGGTATGACCTGCTAAATCACGTTCTTTCGTTCAACGTGGATCGCATGTGGTGGTGGCGTACCGCGCGGCGGTTCGACCCGATTCTGAAACGGCGCCGGGCGTTCGTGCTTGATCTTTGTTGCGGGACCGGAGATATGGCGTTTGCTCTGCGGCGCAGAGCTGGTTTGGAAGGCGCACGAATTGTGGGTGCGGATTTTTCTCATGCCATGCTGCTGCGCGCGGCGGCAAAGGGCAACACCTCTGCCCGTAAAAGCAACACAGAGCAGGTGTCTCTTCGCTGGATCGAGGCGGATGCGCTGCATCTGCCTTTTCCTGACGCGCACTTCGATCTAGTGACCTCGGCTTTCGGGTTCCGCAATCTGACCGACTACGATGCTGGATTGCGCGAGATTCTGCGTGTTCTCGCTCCAGGCGGCGAATGCGGCATTCTGGATTTTGGTGAGCCCCGTGGGTTGATCGGCAGCTTGTATCGCATCTACTTCAAGAACGTGCTCCCGAAGGTTGGAACTCTCATCTCCGGCGTGCGAGGGCCGTATACATATCTGCCTGCGTCGGTGGAGCGATTCCCCGCGCCAGAAGAGATGCTATCGCGGATGAAACGAGCCGGCTTTGCGGACGCTTCCTGGACGCCATATACGTTCGGAATCGCCGGGCTGTACCGGGGAACGAAGACCGCCTGATGCGGAACTCGCAAGACCTGTGACGTCCGCGGCCTCCCTACGCGTTTTATGCCCCTGCAGGAGCCTGCTGGAACGAGTCGAGGTAGGCCTCCATGCTGGTTTTCTCGATCACGCGTTCATAGTCGTCAGCGAGGAAATTCTTCAGGCGATCGGTGTTCATGGTGTATTGGCCGGTCATGTAGGGGACGGCGTCGGGCGGAATAGAAGAGATTTTCCGGTTCCAGAGAACGCGCAGGATCTGGCGCATCGACCATTTGCCCGGAACGCGGATCAGCTTTGCCTTCGCGAGCGCGATACACTGAGCGAAACTCATCGCCTCACCGCGGCCCGCAACGTTGAGTATTGTCAGCCGCTGCGCTTCCGGTTCGCGTTTGAGAATCCAGGCAATCAGCCGCCCCATATCGTCGACGTGAATGAACTGGAGCTGATTGTCGAGATATCTTTGGCCAAAGGGCAACATGCAGGGCAGACGCTTGCCTGCCTGGCGCATGCGGGCGGCGCGGCCCCCCTTGCCATTGGGCGTGCCGCGGAAAGCTCCCATCAAATAATTTTCCACGGTGGCTCCCGCGAAAATGTGCGGCCGAAGCAGAAAGACGCCGCAGCCGCGCAGAGACGGAGCGCGGTGCTGCACAACCAGGTCTGTCTCTTTTTTGTGGACGGCATAAGGCAGCGTGTGTGCCAGAAATGGCGCATCCTCCGCCACGGGTTTGGGCAAATCGGGCCCATAGACGGAAACGCTGCTGGGAACAATCAACTGGCGCACCATGGCGTTGGGGGCTGGGGCTACGCGGTTGGCTTCGCTGATGGCTTCCATTACGCGCGCCGTGCCCGCGACATTGATCTGCCACATCCGGTCGACCTCGAGCACGCCCGTGCGCTGCGGATCGATTACAAAGGCCAGGTGAACAACCGAGAGCGGTTGCAGCTCTCTGATAAGTAGATTGAGCTGGCGAGTGGATTCCTCACGGCCGAGATCGAGAGGCACAAAACGGTCCACGAACTGGGCATCAGCGGGGGGCGTGAGGTCCACGCCCACCACTGTGTATCCCGACAGCTGTTTAAGAAGCCGGCGGCCAAGATTGCCTGACACCCCGGTGATGAGGATGGTTGGCTTTGCCGTTTCCATCAATTTTTCTTTTCCATCTAGTCGCGATCGTCATCGTCCGGCTTGGAGTTGGGGTTGGAAGGTCTCGGCCCGCGCGGCGGCATCGGCATTCCCGGCCCACGCGTGGCGCCAAAATATGCGTCGTTCAGGTCGGCATTGTTCTGGAATTTCTGCATCGCCTCGCGATAGCGCTGGGCGGAAATCGTGTTCCGGATCTCCGTTTTCGCGGCGTCCAGCGGCATCGTTTCCTTGCTGACCATTTTGTAGATGTAATTCCCGCTCGGGTCGCTAATCACTTCGGACACTTCATCGACCTTGAGTTCCATCACCGCCTGGTGGGCGGGCGGGAGACTCGTGCGGCGTACTTTGTCCATCTTCGGAGGCGGAGGCGTGCCCGGCAAACCCCCGGCAGCAAATGCGGCTTTTTGCAGCTTCTCGGGATCCTCACCCGCAACCAGGCGCGTGCGCAGCCTGGCGGCTTCCTTCTTCATCGCCTCTTCGCCGGCCTTCTGCTGTTCCTCTGGAGTGAGTTTCTTGGCTGCGGGCTTGGCGCTCGTCGATTTCGACTCGGTTTTTGACTGATCCTCCGGCTTGGTGGCCGCAGATTTGGCGGCCTTCGTCACCGGCGGGACAGTCGCTTCCACTCGCTTCGTGTGTGGAACGAAAATTCTGATGAACGTCGCCTGCTCGAAATTGGCCTTGTTCTTATCGTAATAATCCTGGATATCCTGATCGCTCACATTGTTCGACTCAGCCTGCAAAGCCTTGCCGAGTTCCTGCGATAAGATCTGCATGCGCGCGAAGTGAGTCGCTTCCTCAAAATGGGCGGTCTTATCGAGTTCACGCTTTTCGGCGGCGGTGGACATCGTCAGCATGCGAGCATAGGCCGTAGCCAGCTGGCGCCGCATGGCTGGCGACATGTTCGGCTGAAGGGCGTCGGCCAGCTTTTCGAATTGCGCCTTGGTGATGACGGTCTTGCAGGCGTCGCCGGTCAGGGACGCATCGCTACAAAAGCCCTTGATGGTGACGACAGGATCGTCGGGATTAACGGTGGGTGGCGTGGGCGTGTCGGGCGTTTTCCCGGCGGCGGGGGCGGCTGGCGTTCCACCGGGAGCGGCAGTGGCAGGCTGAGCGGGCGGCGCGGTTTGTCCGCTGACAAAGGCCACCAGCAAAAGGCACACGACTAGCTGACGAAACATGGAAAAGCATCCTCCAGGAAGAAATGCGGCAAACATGTAATCCTAGCATGGTGAGTGGAGAAACGCTGTGGAGCAGTCAGAGGACGCTGGGCGCCTGCTCACCGGTTGGCGACACATAGCTGCAAGGCGATAATGACGGATATGCAGGAGACTCCGCGAGGCCACGGTTCCGACTCGACGCGGCTGGAAAAACGCGCCGTTGCGAGGAATTCGGTATTGGCGGCATTCGTCATCACCGCGCTCAAGGTTGTCGTGGGTCTGGCTACGCAATCCTTGGGAATTCTGTCGGAGGCGGCTCACTCGGGCCTCGACTTGATTGCCGCACTGGTAACTTTCTTTTCGGTGCGTGTATCGGACAAGCCCGCCGACGCCGACCATCAATACGGCCACGGAAAAGTCGAGAGCTTCTCCGCCTTCATCGAAACCGGGCTGCTGCTGCTGACCTGCATGTGGATCGTCTATGAAGCTTTTAAGCGGCTGTTCTTTCACAGCGTGGATATTGAGCCAACCTGGGCGGCATTCGCGGTCATGTTCTTGTCCATGGCGATTGATGTGTGGAGATCACGGGCGCTCGGAAGCATGGCGCAAAAATATGACAGCCAGGCGCTCGAGGCCGATGCTTTGCATTTTTCGACCGATATCTGGTCGAGTGGTGTGGTCATCCTGGGGTTGGCCCTGGTATGGGCCGGGCGAACCTACCATGCGGAGTGGTTGCGCCAGGCCGATCCGATTGCGGCGCTGTTCGTGGCATGCGTGGTCGTTTCAGTCAGTTGGCGGCTGGCGCGGCGCACTATGGATGCGCTGCTGGACGCGGCCCCAGCCGGAGTGCGCAACCAGATTTTAGACCGGATTGCGCGCGTGGAAGGAGTTCTCGACGTTGACCGTGTGCGCATCCGCAAGGCCGGCAACCGCTACTTTGCGGACGTTTCGCTGGGTCTGGCGCGGAACTTTACTTTTCAGAGGTCAGAGCAGATTTCGGACGCGGTGACGGCGCGGGTACGGGAAATTCTTCCGGACGCGGATGTGATGGTGCATCCAGTACCGCGAGCCCGCCACAGCGAGAATATTTTTGATCGGATCCGTGCGGTTGCCACGCGCCATAACTTCAACGTGCATGACATCAGCGTGCAGGACCTGGCGGGCGAACTGCACGTGGAACAGCATCTGGAACTCGATGAGCAACTTAGCATGAAGCAGGCTCACGATGAGGTAACGATTCTGGAATCGGAGATGCGGAAAGAGGTGCCGGAGATTGCGACCATCCTGACGCATATCGAGAGCGAGCCGGCAACGATTGAGAGTGGCGAGCAAATCGTGCTCGATCCAGAGCTCGAAGAGCGCCTGAAGAATGTGGCGAAAGATTTTCCCGAAGTGATGGACATGCACGAATTTCAATTCAAGAAAATTCGCGACCGGCTATACGTTTCCTGCCACTGTACGCTGCCCGACGATATGCCGCTTTCCCGCGTGCACGATGTGCAGACGGCGCTCGAGATTCGCTTCAAGCAGGATGCGCCGGAACTGTTCCGGGTGCTGATTCATCCGGAGCCGGTCACGGACAATCGGCGATAGTGTGGGGACATCTTCGGGGAGACATCTACTACCGCAATTCGAAACCCAGGCATCCTGCGGGTCGCATGAAGCCACGCCCGTTCGAGGCTCATCTATGAAATAGCAAAAACCAGTCAAGAGAGGAATTCATGATCGAAGCTGCCTTAAATTGGACCGACAACGAGCGCTATATCGGCTCGGCGACCTCGCGCCACGCGATTGTGCTGGATACGGCCCACGAAAAAACTGCCAATACCCCGATGGAGTTGTTGCTGATCGCGCTCTGCGGGTGTACTGCATCGGATGTCGTCGGCATCTTGCGAAAAAAACGCGAACCGTTTACTGGCCTTGAAGTCAACGCCAAGGGAGAACGCGCCGACGGCTATCCCGCAGTTTACACGTCGATTCATCTGACCTACCGAGTCCACGGCCAAGTCAGCCAGAAGGCAATGGAAGACGCGGTGCGCCTTTCGAAGGATAAATATTGCTCGGTGTCAGCGATGATTGAAAAGACGGCCAGAATTACATACACGATCGAGCACGTGGCGTGAACGCCATCCTAGAATCGCCGACCCGCCCCCATGCGCATCCGCTGCGCGGCTATCTTTATATTGCCGGCGCCGCTCTCTCCTGGGGTGTTTCAGCAACGCTTGGTCGCGCAGCGTTTACCGGACACCTGCTTCCGGGCGGAGCTTCGCTCGCCGCCATCAATCCTCTGATTATTTCGCAAAGCCGCGCCACGCTGTCGCTCGCGGTGCTGTTGCCGATTTTGCTGGCGCGGCGTGGATGGACGGCACTGAAAGTGCCGCAACAGGACCTGGCAAGGCTGGTGGTGCTGGGCGTTCTGGGCGTGGCGGCGTCGAACTACCTTTACTATGTCGCGATTCAACGCACAAATGTTGCGACCGCGATCATTCTGCAATACACGGCGCCGGTGTGGGTGCTGTTGTACACGGTTGTGCGAGGGGCGCAGCGTCCGTCATGGCGCCGCAATGCGGCGGTCGCTTTGGCGGTTGTCGGCTGCGCGCTCGCCGTAGGATTGGTGGGCTCGGGCGGCTTTCGCATGGACCCGCTGGGGGTCATCGCCGCCCTGCTGGCCGCGTTTTCCTTCGCCTTCTACAACGTCGGCGGACATAGTTTGCTGGCGCGCTACGATCGCTGGAAGGTCCTGCTCTGGGTACTGGTTGGAACGGCGGCTTTCTGGATGGTGATCAACCCGCCCTGGAAAGTTGTTGCCGCTCAGTACGGTCGGGCGCAGTGGTTGTTCATGGCCGTTTTTTCTCTGGTGTCAGTGCTTGTGCCGTTCTCGTGTTACTTTGCCGGGTTGCAGCATCTGGAACCGACGCGCGCGATCGTCGCCAGCTGCCTCGAGCCAGTCTTCAGCATCGTGATTGCCGCGGCGGTTCTAGGGGAGTTGCTGCGGTCCCTGCAGACGTTGGGGATTGCGCTGGTGCTGATCGCGATCGTGCTCATTCAGCTTCCGGACCGGGCGGCGCGGAGCGACGAGTTGCTGGTTGAGCCGATGGAGTAAGCCGCGACTGATGACGCGGGCCGTGGATTCGCACGGGATTTTCATTTCAAACTCTGTCCTTTAGTCTCTGGGAGCTGCGTGGCCACGAGACTCGCCAGCAGGAACGCCCCGGCACACAAATAAAATGCCCAGTTCAATCCCTTCAGGTCGCCGATCTTGCCGATTACGTAGGGAGAGACCGAGCTCATTGCCCGTGCGCCGGTATACGTAAAGCCCAGCGCTCTGGCGCGCAAGTTGGTGGGATAGATTTCGCTGCCGATAGTTCCGCAGCCGGAGAACCAGCCCGTGCCGAAGAAAGCCACGACGGCTCCGAGCACGAGGAGTGTATATTGCGAGCGGGCCATGGCGTAAAACGGAATCAAGAGCGCTGCGACAAAAAGATAGAGTGCGAAGGATTTGCGGCGGCCTAGGTGGTCGGCGACCCATCCGAAGCTCAGGTACCCCGGGAACATTCCAAAGAGATTGAGAAAAATCAGCAACGAAGCGGTGCCCATGACGCTGAAGCCACGCCCGCCGCGCGCGACCGGCAGCGACAGGTACGCCGGCACCCACTGAAATAGCCCCCACCACCCGAAGAGGCCGAAGAAGTTTACGAACAGCAACCCGAAGGTGCTCTTGAGATAGGGCGAGCGGAACATAGCAAAAAAAGATTCCTTCCTCTGTGTTCTCCCGGCTCCATCTGGTTCGAGCCTTTGCCTTTTCCCGTGTTCGATCCACATCTCCGATTCCGGCACGCGATTGCGAATCCATATCGTGACCAGCGCCGGCAAGATTCCGACAAAGAACACACAGCGCCAATTGGCATAGCGCAGGAGGACGCTCGCGACCAGCGCGGCCAGAGCATACCCAATCGCCCATGAACTCTGGACAATCGCGATGGCTTTTGCTCGAAGTTCGTCGGGCCAGGTCTCGGCAACAAGGGTTGCGCCGGTGTTCCATTCCCCGCCCATCCCTAAGCCGAGGACGAAGCGGACAATCGCCAGCATAACCACGGTCGTGGAGAGCCCCGAAGCAAACGAGCAGACCGAGTAAGTCACGATGCTGAACGAGAGCGCGCGCTTGCGTCCGACGCGATCGGCAAGAAAGCCAAACAGGACACCGCCGATGCCGGAAGCCAGCAGCATCAGGGTAGAAAGCAAGCCAGCCGTGGATTTGGTCATTCCAAGATCACGCATGACATACGCCAGCACGAGCGCGTAGAGCATGGCGTCGAAGGAGTCAAGCATCCACCCGAGCGAAGCCGCGAGCAGGGTGCGGCGCTGGGCGGCAGTGGCCCGATGGAGGAGTTGGAGGGGGCCGATGGCCATGTTCGGGGGATTGTAGCAGGCGCCTGAGGCCAGTTTTGGACTTAACGGTTTGGCAAGATCGTAGTCGCGCCTTTTCCCAGCCGCCGCAAATACTTCTCTGCTTTCCGCACATCCCTTCCGATCTGTTGTTTCAAAGCCTCGATCGTTGGAAACCTGATCTCATCGCGCAGGCGATCCAGAAAATGCAGTTCGACTTCCGTTTCGGGCGTTAGTTCCAGCGGGTGAAAATTGAGAAGATGAGTTTCAATCGCGAACGAGTCGGCGCCGAAAGTTGGCCGGTTGCCGACGTTGGTGACGGAATCGAAGCACTCGCCGGTTTGAACTCCGCCGACGCGCATGCGCGTGATGTAGACGCCATCCTTGGGAACGAGTTCCTCATAGCGTGTCAGGTTGATGGTGGGAACGGTGTATTGCCTCCCGTAGCCGCGGCCTCGGCCCGGGTTCGACACAATGCTGAACGGGCGACCCAGAAGGTGGCGAGCCCGGCTTACCCGCCCTTCGGAGATCAGCTTGCGAATGTGGCTGCTGGAGACACGCTCCCCGCGCAGGCGCATCTCGGGGTAGTCGTGCACCGCAAAATTCATGCTTTTGCCGAGTTCACGTAATACTTCAATATTTCCCGCCGCCTGATGGCCAAAGCGGAAGTTGTATCCCTCGTGAATCTCGCGCGCGTGCAGACGGTTTTTCAAAATATCATGCGCAAACTGGTGCGGAGTCATGAGTGAAAGGTCGCGCGAAAATGGCAGCAGGAGAACTGCGTCTAATTCCGTCGCCTCCAGCAAGCGAAGTTTTTCGGCGTTCGGAGTCAGCAGCTTGAAGATGTGGTCGGGACGAAGAATGCGCGCGGGGTGCGGATCGAAAGTGACCACGACTGAAACGGCCCCCGCCGCCCGGGCCCGGCGAACGATTTCGTCGATGACGGCCCGGTGTGCGCGATGGATACCGTCAAAGTTGCCGACACTCACGATCGACGGGCCGAGGCCCGCAGGAATGTCCGCGAGTTTGTGGAAGACCTTCATCGGTGTTTTTTCACCGCCTAGACGCCGAGGTCACCGAGAAAAACATTTCTAAGATTTCTCGGCGTCTCGGCGGTGAGATTCAAATCTCAAAATCCAACTTCATCCCGTCGTACGATAACTGCACGCCCCGCGGCAGGGCCGCATTGGTCGCCTCGTGCGGAAGATCGTGGCAAATGTGCGTGAAAAACGCGCGTCTTGGTCTCACCTCGGCCACGATTTCCAGAGACTGCTCCACGCTGGAATGCGTAGGGTGCGGCTTGTGACGCAAAGCATCCAGAAAAAGTATGTCGAGGTCGCGCAACTTCTCAAGCGACTCGTCGGGCACTGAACTGTGGTCGGTCAGATAGGCAGCCGATCCGAAGCGAAAGCCCAGGATGGGGGTTTCGCCGTGAATCACTGTGACCGGGTCAAAGCGCGCGCCGAACAGCTCGAGAGAACCCTCCATCGGGATCAGTTCAACTTGGGGAAGGCCTCCAAATTTGTAGTTCGCCTCGAAGATGTACCGGAACATGTTGCGCAGGAACTCACAATTCGCCTTCGTCGCATAAAGCGGCAGCTTGCCCAGCTTGTGGTGATAGCTGAGTGGACGCAGGTCATCGATACCCAGAATGTGGTCGGCGTGCGTGTGGGTATACAGGACGGCATCGAGCTGCGTGATCTTCTCGCGCAATGCCTGTTCGCGGAAATCCGGAGTTGTGTCGATCAGAACCTGGTGCTCGTTGTAGCTGAGCAGGATGGATGGGCGCGTCCGGCGGTCATGCGGATCGGCGGAATGGCAGACGGCGCAGTCGCAGCCGATGGTGGGAACTCCCATCGAGGTGCCGCTGCCGAGGACTGTCAGAGTTGCCTGCATCGAAACAATGAACTTCAGGAGGATGAACTTCGGCGGAATGAACCTCAGCCGTTCGTGCCTGTGCCGGGACCGGGTGCTTGTGGCGCGCGCGCCAGTGCGTTGGTGACCTCGACGTATGCCATGCGAAGCTCATAAAGACAATTCTGCAGGAATCCCTGCTCTTTCGCAGTCAGGTTGCCTTTGGTTTTTTCGGAAATCATACCGAGCGTGTCGATGGTCTGGCGCGCGCCAATCAGATCGACTCCGGGCTGGCCGCCTTGTTCGTGCATCAGGCCCAGCTGCATCATCGCCGTCATGTAAAGCGAAGCCATGAACCGCTCGAAAGTCACTTCGAGATCCTTGGAGGAATGACCGCTCAGCTCGACTCGGCGATCCAGGTCGCGCGAGGACTGCTGATACGCATCGTGTTGCGCCTTCTGCTCGGAGGCGGTCGGGGGTGGAGGCGCGTCGGGCTCGGGATGGGCCGTGGCATGCTCGGGCGCGTTCGGTGCAGGCGCTGGCGCCGATGCGACCGCCACGGGCGTCGACGGCCGCGCCGCCGTGCTTTCCGGATCGTCGGTAGTTGAGCGCAGCTCTCCATCCGCGGTGAAGAGACGCCGATCGCTCACTTTGAATTCGCTGTCTTTTCTCTTTTCTGCCATGTGTTTTTCCTGCTCTTTACGATTCGCTTTTCTTGTGCCGGAAGCTGCGGCCCTGAAACTTAGATGATCGGCAGCGAAGTCGGCTTCAGTGCTGCCGTACCCGCCCGCAAGTTGTTGCCGGCGGCCTCGCGCCGCAGATAACCGAGCGCAACGCCGCGATCACCCGCGGGCAGCGGCAGGTCCGCGCTGCTGGTAATCTCTCCCACTTCTTTATCGCCGGACTGAATCTTTGTGCCCGGAGCCGGCAGAGGGCCTTCCACTGCAAAGGCTGTGAACTCGCGATGCACTGCGCCCCGTGACCGGATGCGCTCCACGATTTCCTGGCCCAGATAGCAGCCCTTCGTAAAATTCAACGCTCGGGTCTGCCCTGTTTCTTGCGGCAAATCGCGCTCCCGAATGTCGACACCGTAGCGCGGGATGCCGCGGCTGATGCGATGCATCTCAACGGCGTCCGCTCCGGCTGCGGTTGCACCGAAGGAAATCATCGCGTCCCACGCCCGTTTCATCTGGTCCGGCGCCAGCCAGATTTCATACGACTCGCCAGCTGCTTCATCTCCCCGGACAACCGTGCATTGCAGGCATCCACAATCGCAATCGCACCGGGGCGTGCACATCTCGAGCGGCGCCAGTTCGGGCAGGTCAATGCCCGCAGCGCGCATTATCGCTTTCGCCTGGGGCCCTGCTATGACGATCGTCCCGAGCGTTCCGGTTACATCTGCGACTTCCACGTCGTCCATGATGATGAATTTGTCGAAGTGCGCCAGTACCTTCTCGCGGAGCAACGCATCGGCATCGACCAGCAGCGAATCGCCCAGGTTGTAGGCGTGAAAATCGGCCTGGATGTGTCCCTGCGCGTTCAGCAGAAAACAATAGACACCGTGGTTTGGGGCGAGATCGCGGATGTTGTTCGTTACCATTCCGTTCAGCCAGCGCACCCGGTCGCTGCCGGTTAAGCGGATTCTGGCTCGCGAGCTGAGGTCGTAAATTCCGCAGCCGGAGACCAGTGCCCGGAATTCGGCGCGCGCAATTGTGGAATCGGCATCCCCGGAGGCAATACCGGCGGAACTGGCCTGGAATGTTGTATTCATCGGTTCCTGCTTTGATTATAGCGAAGGACCGCGAGTCGCCGGCGAATGCGGCAAAGCCACAGTTTGCACATCAAAAGGTCAGCTTAGAGACGGGCCTTGCCCCGCCTCCGGCGTGCGCCACGAGCGTGTGGTGATCGTGTGACAAGCAAGAGCGAAAAGTGGACCTTTTACCAAGACACCCCAGGCCGCGCCTCAAAGAGGCCCTCTGGCAGGCTGCTGAAAAACGAGCAGGTATACTGTCCGCGTACCCTTCCAGACGTTGCTCAATCTGTGACAATCGATGGACAGCAGAAAACGATCATTGCAGCGAGGCAAATCAACATGCAGAAAACCATTCAGAGGAGCTGTCGCGGAGAACGCCGGAGGATAGTCATCCTGGCAGGCTACATGGAGTGGATTCTGACACCAGCAGAAACCAATGGGCATTACTGCATGTTGGAGACGGTTATTCCGCCCCGCGCGAGTGTTCCGCCTCACCAGCACGTAGATCAAGAGGCGTTCTACGTCGTAGAAGGGACGCTGGAGGTCGCCCGCCTCGGCTCTGGAGGGTTGGAGTGGTTTCCCGTCGCGGCTGGCGACTCGATCGACGTGCCCAGCAATGAAATCCATGGATTTCGCAACGCTAGCGCCACGAACGCGCGAACTCTCGTGACCGCCACTGCAGGCCTCGGAGCATTTTTCGAGGAAGCAGGGAGACCGATTGCCCCAGGAGTACCTCCTCCAACCGGTCCGCCTTCTGCGGCTGATATCGAACGGGTGCTCACGATCGCACGCAAGCATGGCCATCGCTTCGTGCAGAAGCAAGTGTAGTGGGAGATTTACGCATTCTCCTTGAACAGGCTGCTAAGGGGTTTGACACGAAGGATTTCGTCGGCGAGTGCCGCCACATGAACGTGACTCCGCATGTCGCACAGAACCACAGCCGCAGCGGCGGCAGCGCCATCGATGCACGCACCGCGCGGCACGAGAGCTACCGCATCAGTCAGCAGAAACGGAAGCGCATCGAAGAATGTTTCGGCTGGCTGAAGACAATCGCGCTGCTGCCTAAGGTGCGCCATCGCGGTCTGGAGAAGGTCGATTGGGTGTTTGCCTTCGCCTGCGCCGCTTACAACCTGGTCCGGCTGCGAAACCTTGCCGAACTCTCTTCCTGTCCGTTGAGTCACTCAGTTGGGACAGAGTCCGGATGAAATCAAAGATTTTTCAGCAGCCTGCTAGGTCGCCAACCCGTACTTCTCCTGCAGGCGACGCTCCATGGTACGGAAGATGAGGCCGTCGACGAGATATCCCAGCACAATAATCAGAATCATCACCGCCAGAACTTGGTTCATGTCGCTCAGGTCGCGTCCCATCATCAGCAATTGGCCGAGCCCCAGGCTGAGGAAAATCATCTCCGCCTGAATCAGCGAGCGCCACGCGAAGGCCCAGCCCTGCTTCATCCCATTCACAATGAACGGCAAACTTGCCGGGAGAAGTACGGACCAGAACAGGCGAAATCCGCTCCCTCCCAGGTTTCTTCCCGCCATGCCGTAGATCTTCGGCATCTGTTTGCGACCATCTTCCATGGCAATCGTGACGGACAGCAGCGATCCCATCAGCACGACAAACAGAATTGCTTTCTCGGTGAGGCCGAACCAAAGCACGGCCAGGGGAATCCAGCAGATGCTGGGCAGCGATTGCAGGCTGACCAGCAATCCCCCTACCGTCTCTTCCAAAAACTTGCTGCTGGAAACACCAAGGCCCAAAACCATTCCCAGCGCTACCGACAAGCTGTAGCCGATCAACATGCGCTTCATGGTGACGGCAATACCGATCCAGAAGCTGTGGTCGGCGAAGCCGTCGCGCAACGCCTGCGCCACTCCCCAGGGCGGCGGGAACAGATAAGGCGGCCAGATGTGAAGCTTTGCGAGCAGAGCCCAAATACCGATCAGCGCGCCATAAAAAACTACCTGCTTAGCGAGCTTTGTCATCGGCATACTCGGCCTCCAGGCTCTTGTTGATTTCTTCGCGCAAGCAATCGAGAACGGTGCGCGCCATGCGCGTAACATCGGGGTGCTCCATGTGGCGCGGCCGTGGCAGGTTTACGCGGAACTCCTGTTTCACTCGTCCCGGGCGGTATGTCAGCAGGACGACGCGGTCGCCAAGGCGCGCGGCCTCCCGGACATTGTGCGTGACAAAAATAATCGTCGAGCCCGTCTCCGCCCAGATGCGCTCCAGTTCATCGTGCAGCAGGTCGCGGGTTTGCGCGTCGAGCGCGGCAAAGGGTTCGTCCATCAGGAGCACATCCGGTTCGGTGGCTAGCGCCCGCGCCAACGCGACGCGCTGACGCATTCCGCCCGAGAGCTGGTGAATATAGCTCTTGCTGAACTGGGAAAGGTGTACCAGCCGCAGGAAGTGCTGCACTCTCTCCTCGCGTTCGGCCTTCGGCACATTTTTCATCTTCATGCCGAATTCCACGTTGCCGGCCACCGTGAGCCACGGGAATAAACCGAGTTCCTGAAAGATCAGAATGCGATCGGTTCCCGGGCCGGTTACGGGCTTTCCATCGACCAGTACATTGCCCGAGGTCTGTGGATTCAGGCCGGCGATCAGATGCAGCAGCGTCGATTTTCCGCAGCCCGACGGGCCTACCACGCATAGAAACTCCCCCGCTTTCACTTCCAGGCTGATGTTGTCGAGCGCGATCAGACGGCCCTTGGCGCTCGTGGTGTAACTCAGCGAAATCGAATCGAGCGCGACCTTCGGCATTGCAACATTTACGCCGATGGAAGTCACAGGCAACTCGCTCATCGAGGCTACCGGCTTTGCCTGAAACCCATTCGCTCTCCCTCCCAGCCGGCGTGGTGGCGGTGGAACCGCTGACGGATACGCATTCTGCGGACTTGCGCTCATTGAATGGCCTTCTTTCCCTTTTCTGCCAGAACTTGATTCAGCAACGACAAGTCATACAAATTCGAGAGATCCGGCATCTGCCGACCGAGAAAACCGGCGTCAAAGGCCGACTTTGCCGCCGTCATCAGAGAACTGCGCAGCGGATCGTAGGTTGCCGTCATGCGGCCGAACGCCTCATCCAGCACGGCATCGGGCAGGGCCTTTCCGGTATCCTTGGCAATTTGCTGGTTGAGCAGCTTCTTCGCTTCCCGGGCATGCCCGTTGATCCATTCCGTCAATTCCACGTGGGCGCGGATCCAGTTCTTTACCAAATCCGGATGCTCCTTCAGAAACTGCGCGCGCACGATCAAATGCGTCAGAACGAAGTCTCCGTTCGGCCAAAGCGTCCGCTCGTCGAGAAACAAGCGGCCATTGCCCTCCTGAATCAGACGTGTCGCCCAGGGCTCGGGAGCCCATGCCGCGTCCAACTCTTTTTTCAAGAACAACGTCAACTGGTCGGGATTCGCCAGCGGAATCACTTGCACGTCTCCCCCTTTGTCGGTGGTTTTCATGCCGTGTGCGATCAGCCAGGCCCGCAGCGACACGTCCTGCGTGTTGCCCATCTGCGGGGTGGCCACTTTTTTCCCGTGAAAGTCTTCCGGCTTCTGAATGCCGGCATCTTTCCGCACCACCAGCGACGCGCCTCCACTGGTCGCGCCCGCAACCACGCGCAATGCCTCGCCGTTCGAGCGCACATAACCGGCGATCGCCGGGTTCGGCCCGATGTAGGTCATGTCAATCGCGCCGGCGAAAAGCGCTTCAATTGCCGATGGACCGGCGTTGAAGCCCTTCCACTCGATCTTTACGGCCGGCCCCATGGCCTTTTCAAACCAACCGTTGCTCTTCCCTACCATCGCCTGCGGGTGCGTAACATTCGGGAACGCCCCCACTCGAATTGCGGTTTGGCTCCAGCCCAGAGTTCCCACCACAAGAAACGCGAAAACGAATCCAATCGCCCCAATTGCGCGGCCCAATTTAGCCATGTCCCGTCCGTCCCCCGGTTGCTACCGCCACCGGTAGCACGCTCACGTCCGTTTTTTTCCGCCGGCTGTTTTTCATCTTTGCCTCCGGCGCGTCGTCTGGCATCAAATCAGCCAGGGTTGTCCCTTCCAGAATCCTGGCGGCCGCGTCCCTCACGTCCAAAAAAACCTCGTAGAGGGCGCGCCGGTTGTCATCGCGATCGATCAACTCGCGCAAATGCTCGGCATCGCCGAACGGCGCCAGCGGTCCGTCGATCAGGCGGATGATCTCGCTCAACCGGATCTCCGAGGGCGGACGGCGCAACTGGTATCCGCCCTTGGCGCCCCGAACGCTTTCGACCAGGCGCGCATTCTTGAGCTCCAGAAGAATCAGTTCCAGAAACTTTTCCGGAAGATTTTCTTCATAGGCAATATCGCGAATCCGGATTGCACCCTGCCGGAAGTGGCGAGCCAGCATCATCAAAGCCTGGAGCGCGTACAGCCCTTTTTGCGAAACCTTCATATTCCCTTTTCTTCTATAAACTCTATTGATTCAATCGACATTATAGACTCCGCACGTCGTTTGCCAAAGCACAAAATCGAAAGAGAGCTAATTGCCGCCTGTTTTCATCGATTTACGGGGGAAGCAATTTGGCGCAAGCCGGTTTCCAGTGCAGAAGCTTGCAGTTTTGGGACGATGAAGTGAAGAGCGCAGAGCGTCACGGCCTCGAAATCAGGGAGCCAGCTGGCAAGTAGGGAATTCCAGGGGGGGACCTCTGCAATCTGACCTCTGCCTTGCGTTACTCCAGCCGCAGAATGCTGACTGTAATGTTATCGGGGCCGCCTCGTTCACGCGCGAGTTCGATCAGGGCTCGGCCCGCGCCCTCGGGGTCATTTTTTTCTACTGCCGCAAGAATTTCCGCGTCATGGACCACTCCCCACAATCCATCGGTACAAACCAGGAGCACATCCTTGGCGCGCAAAGGTTCCGAGCGCTCGGGTGAATCCATGAAGAGCTCCGGGTTGGTGCCAACCGCGGCCGTCAGAATATTCCGTTGCGGATGGGACTCGGCTTCTTCGCGGCTGATCATCCCAGCCTCGACCAGCCGCCCTACGTAGGAGTGATCGCGCGTTACCTGAACAATTCGCCGGTCACGAATCAGGTAGAGCCGGGTATCGCCAACATGCACGTAATAAAGGGCATGATTGGCGATCGCCAAGGCCGTGCAGGTCGTTCCCATGCCGCGCAGGGCGGGATGCTCCAGCCCGTATTGCCGAATTGCGTCGTGGGCAGCCTGCAAACCCTCGATCAGCGCCTGCTGCGGATCGTTGCCGCTAAAGTCTTGATATACCTTTAACATGGCGTCAACGGCCATGCGGCTTGCTTCCTGACCGCCTTCGTAACCGCCCATGCCATCCGCCACAATGGCGACCCGGCCTTTGCGCTCAAACTCGGCGTCGTCCTCGGATTCCCAATAGCCGAGAGAGTCTTCATTGTTCTTGCGCAGGCAGCCGATGTCGGATTGCCCAGATACTTCGACCCCGGCGCGAACTTTCATTGCAGCTCCGCTTCCATTGCGGTTGGTCAAAACCATGTCAGTTTTTAAGATTGCAGCAAAACCATAGGATTATACGGGGTGGAAGGCAGAGGTTCCAAACCCTCATGCCGCTGTCGATTGGAAGTGCTGGTGTGGACAAGCAAAAGGGGAACGGTCTTCTCGACCATTCCCCTTGAATTCAGTAACCGCGATGGGAAAAATTACCGTCAGGCGATCGACATGCGTACTAGGATGTCGGACCGCACGACGACGTCGGATTGCTGTATTGATCGTAAATGCCCGCCTCCGAAGCAATCGGGATATAGATGGGCTGCGACGTGATTCCCTGGAAGCTCACTGTAACTATGTAATCACCCGACATGAACCACGCTGGCGTGGTCGCCGGATCAACCGCCAGATTCACAAACGTGCAGGCCGCGGGTTCGACTGCCGTGAACAAACCAGTGGGGCTCCACTCCAGGGTCCCAGCGGTATAGTCTCCCGGATCTCCAACGGGGCACGCCGGAGCCTGGCACGGGGGAATCAGAATATCGCCGAACTGATCCTCATTGTTGTTTGGATCGACGGCCACGGTCCACGTAACCTTACTCGTCAGGTCCATCGTTTTCTGGTTGGTGTAGTTGCCGGTTGCGGTCAAATTGAGCGTCCCACCGAGGCCGTTCATGGTGACGATTCCGCCGGCGCCGGTCACGGCAACGCCATTTTCCTTCGTCACAGCCAGCGTTATCGACTCGAGATCGTTCGTATCTCCCTTAAACGCCCCGCAGCCGACCGAACTCAGGGCCAGAAGGGCGCATCCCAGCGCCGCAAGAATATGTTTGCATTTCACCGCAGGTTTCCTCCCAATGGGAACTCTCCTGCATCGTGACAGCAGCCGTCACCCCAGACAAGGTAACCAAAGTCATTGCCCACAGAAGCCAGTCGGACGGTGCGGAGTCCGGGCGCCACAGTGGGAGTCGCCGTGCCTGAACCGAGATTGGCCGCCTTTTGTATCGTTTTGGGGGGTGCGGGAAGTGCCCGACCGCTGCAGAACGCCGGAGACGGCGAGAGAAGGCCCGTAACCCCTTCGCCAATTCACCGTCTAACTTCTACAATCAACCGATGCCCGACCAAGCGTCCGACGCCACGCCCTCGCAAGCCGCTCCCACGCCCGCCGATGTCCCCATCTCCACGCCAGCACCCATGCCAACTCCCTCGCCCTCTCCCGCGCCTCCTAGCGACTTTCATATCGGCGAGGAATTCGGCACCGCCAAACGCAATCTCCCGCCTGCCGGCATCGTGCTCATCTGCATTGCCGCCGTCGCCGCAGTCGTCGCCGTCATCGCGTTCCAGCAGCGCGCCAAACCACAGGGGGCCGGGTCCATCGATCTCGTCGCCGCAGCCGAGATTCCCGGACCCGCCGGCACCCCGAAAAGCGTGCTCGTCGCCATCACCCTGACGCTGCACAACCACGCCGACAAATCTCTCTGGATTCACACACTCAAAGCGCAGCTCACCGGCGCCGACGGCCACACCTATGAAGACGAGGCTGCCTCCGCAGTCGATCTCGACCGCTATTTCCACGCCTTTCCAGTTTTGAAGGAAACTTCCGAGCCGCCGCTGTCGCCGGAGACGAAGCTTACGCCGGGTGCCACTCAGAGAGGAACCATAGTGTTCAGTTTTCCGCTGACGAAGGAGGCGTTCGACCAGCGCAAATCTCTGACGGTCACAATTCAGCCGTACGACCAGCCGCTGCCGATTGTGTTGAAGTAGTGTTGCAGGTGACGCCGCCACGTTGGCGGCGTTCCAGGAGGTACGCTCCGTAGAGAGCACGGAGGAATCGAGCAGTCTGCGGAGAAAAGCTGTGCCCGGCTTCGCTCGGTCTTACTCCTTCTCGAGCTGCTTGCGCGCCTCGTCCAGCGCCTTCTTTCTTTCACCGGCCACTTTGGGATACTGGAGCTCCAAAGACTTCAACTCGTCCACCAGAACGTGCGACACCACCAGGCGCGTAAACCATTTGTGATCCGCCGGAACCACATACCAGGGTGCGTGCTCGTGCGCGGTGGCCGCGATCGCGTCCTCGTATGCCTGCTGGTAGTCGTCCCAAAAGCCGCGCTCTTTAATATCCGAGGCGGAAAACTTCCAGTTCTTTTCCGGATTATCGAGCCGCTCCATGAAGCGACGTTTCTGCTCCTTTTTCGATACGTGTAAAAAAAACTTCACCACCACGATTCCGTTGTGCGTCACATAGCGCTCAAAGTTGTTGATGTCCTTATAGCGCTCCTGCCAGACGTCTTTGGTCACCAGCTTTTTCGGGAGTTTTTCGTTGGCCAGGACCTCCGGATGAACGCGAACGACCAGCACTTCCTCGTAATACGACCGGTTGAAAATTCCGATCCGTCCACGAGCGGGAGCGTGTTGGTTGGCGCGCCACAAATATCCGTGGCTCTGCTCTTCCGGCGTCGGCACCTTGAAGGAGGTCACATCGACTCCCTGCGGATTCACGCCCGACATTACGTGCTTGATCGTTCCATCCTTGCCCGCGGCATCCATCGCCTGAAAAATGACCAGCATCCCCCACAGATCCTGCGCGGCCAAAGTATCCTGGAGTTCGCTCAATCTCCGTACTCCATCGGCCAGCAACTCCTTGGCCTCATCCTTGGACTCCGAGTCGAGTCCATGCGTGTCGGCGGGATCATAGTCCTTCAGGCGAAAATGTTTACCGCTTTCGACGCGATACTTCTTCAGCATCTTTTCAATCTTCATAGTGGAATCTTCTCAATTCGGGCGGCGAAAAGAAACGAAAAGTCACTAGTCGTTGGTCATTAGTCGTCAGGACAATCGTCTTCAGTTCTAATGAGCGCGGAGACTGCCCGGTATCTCGAACAACCAACGACGAACGACCAACGACTGACAACCAACCTCACCGCTGGTGCTCGTAGACCGAACTGTCCGGGGTGGGCTCGTCATATTCGCGCCCATACTTGTTCTTGTGGGCAACGTGCTGTCCATTCGCCGCGGGAACACGAATCACCCCGAGGGATGCCGTCCCTTCGCCAATGGTGACGTCGCGCGTGAGTGGCTTCTCGTTTTCCGGACCCATGCCTTCGCTCCAGATATGCATGATGTACCGCCCGTAGGGAACGCCCCCAATGTTGATCTGGCCTTCGTCATTCGCAATCGCGTAGAGCGGAGTCGACAGCGTGATGATGATTGCGCTCATCTCGGGATGGATATTGCAGAAGATATAGCTGATGCCGGGACGATCGAAGCGAACGGCGCGCGTGGTCCCTGCTTCGTACAAGCCCAAATCAAAACGCTTTCCCTCGAACAGGGAGAATACATTGTGAAAGAACGGATCGCGATTGGGAAACTCCACCATCGAACCGGCCGGCACCACCAGCACGCGCGGCTCAAAACTCTTGTTCTTCTGCACCAGGCGCGGATTGCCACCGGCGCTTGGCTTAGGAGGACCGAGTTCCACCCCGCTCCCCGCGGCCGGCGTGAGCCAGACTA
>Ga0335080_10002041_pt1 | contig 20095 bp, 13 predicted proteins | sample Lox_Sample_34_FD_206720 | JGI IMG/M metagenome (GOLD analysis project Ga0335080, IMG submission 206720) | Soil microbial communities from Loxahatchee National Wildlife Refuge, Florida, United States - Lox_Sample_3.4 | ecosystem: Environmental > Terrestrial > Soil > Wetlands | place: USA...
CCGGGCTTGGCTGCGCCGGGCTTTGTCGACACAGGGGGAGCAACCGGGGGCGTCGGGAGCGCCTTTCCAGTTCCCTGCTGAGCCGAGGCTGGCGCACCTTTCGCAATTGCCTGAGGCGGCGGAGCCGGCGCTTGCTTGCCTTTCACCCTTACCTTTCCCTTGTCCCCAGCGACAGGAACTGCGCCTGGCGCGACCGCCGCTTTGGCGCCCCGGCCTCGCCTGGCCGGCGGGGCTGGAGGGGGCGGCGGCGGAGGTGGCGCGAGAGGTTTCAAAAATTTCAACGTCTCTGTCCGGGACCGCAGCTTGCCATCCAGCAGCAACAGAAACACATCGTTTGCGATCTTGGCATACGTTGGAATCTGCGGCGTGATGTGCAGCTCCGTCATTTCCGGCAGGGGGATTTTCTGCTGCACCTGGCGCCACTTAGTCAGGAAGTTCTTTATCTTCTGCGAAACCGTCTGCTGGCGAGCGGTCACAGCGAGAAACAGCACCATCTCAGGGCGCGCGCTCGACAGCAATTGCCAGGTTCGCGACGGCGTCGCGCCTTCCTTGCCGGAAAGCCGCTTCGCCAGGTCGCGCGCGTTGTCCTCCAGATCCTTCCAGGCTTCCACCAGATCCTTCCGGGGGATGGCACGGCGCAGGTCCGAAACGTCCTTGTCGCCGAGCCGTGCCGTCAGGAAGTAGAGCACCGCGGCCGCCGCGTCGGGTGTGTAACCCAGTTCGTTCATCTGCTGGCGGGTCTTCATCAGCGTGCCCAACCCATTCGCATCCGCTTTCGCGGCCGTCCAGTGCGAATTGAGGATTTTCAGCCAGCCTTCTTTCTCGTAGGCTTTCAGGATACCGAGCGCATCATCCTCGTACGCGAGTTGCTCGATTTCGTAGCCGATGCTCGAATGGCGGATGTAATCGATGTATCCGTTTTCCCTTCCGGATTCGTAACGCGCCTGGGTCCGTTCTTCCAGCGGCCAGTGAAAGCGCGTCGTGAACCGGGTCGCCCGTATCATGCGGGAGGGATCTTCCAGAAAAGCGTAGTTGTGCAGAACTCGGATCACCTTCGCCTCTATGTCGGCTACGCCGTTGAAGGGATCCATGAGCAGCCCGCGCGACCCCTCGTTCAGCGACAACGCCATCGCGTTGACCGTAAAGTCGCGTCGCCGCAAGTCTTCGATAATTGTCGCGGGAGCGATCTCAGGAGGCTTTCCAGACTTCTCGTAGACTTCCGACCGCGCCATAGAAATTTCGACGCGGACGCCGCCCCGCAGCGTGAGCAAAAGCGACCTCGTCGTCTGGTCGGCATCCCCCACAACCGCACCGCCGCGCTCCAGATCCTTCTGGAGCTTCAGCGCGTTGCCTTGCACCGTGAAGTCCAAATCACGGATCGCAAAGCCGGTGATGATGTCGCGGACCGCTCCACCGGTCAGATAGACATTCATTTCGGCTGCCTTGGCAGCCTCAACAACCGATGTGACAGCCTTTTGTTGGTCCGGCGAGAGCCGGGTTTCGAGCGTATAAATGTAGTCGGCCATGCCTTCCTAGTCGCCTTGTCGTGGCTGAAGCCGAGCGTTATTCACAAGATTTCCACAGAGAAAGGACCGCCTCCGCCGGAGGGTTCCCGTGTGCCCAACCTAACTCGCTCAAGATATTAGACTTATATACCAAATCCGCAGTCCAGACAAGCTAGAGAAAATAACACATCGTTTACCCGTTTGGCTACTCCCCAATGCACCCGCTGTACGATTTCCTTCTGGAAGTGCGAGAATCGCGACAGGAGTTTTGCGTCCCCGAGGCTGCGCATCCAGCCGTGTGTTCCCTTCATTTGCGATTCGTGCGAGTGAGAGATACACACCGATTCGCATCCTGGACGCCGAATGTCACCAGCCCATGCCATCGACCCACAAAAAAGTGATCGTGCGCAAACACGATCGCGACTCCGTCAGCGGGTATGTCGCTCCGGCGGATTTTGTCGTGGAGGGTAAACTCGAACTGCTCAATACTTCCGGCAACGTGGTCGCCGTGGATCTGCACGACATTAAGCTCGTTTATTTCGTGCGCGAGTTTTCGGATTCCGATCTGATGTTTCGTAAGACGTTCACCACCCGTCCGCGCACCGAGGGCCTTTGGGTTCGTCTCAAATTCAAGGATAACGAGATTCTGGAGGGGATCCTGCCGAACGACCTGACGCAGAATCCTGCCGAAGGATTTCTCCTCAATCCACCCGATCTCCGTTCCAACGCGCAGCGCCTCTTCGTCCCGCGGTCATCCCTTGCATCCGTCTCCGTGCTGGCTGTCATTGGAGCCTCTCGCCGGCGCCGAAAGGGCGCCCCGGACACGCGCCAGGTCACCCTGTTCGAGCAGTAGTGCAGTAATAAATCCGCGCTGCATACTGTTGCATTCTTGGTAGCGTAAAGCTGAATTCCACCCACAAATTCAGGTTCTGCGATATTGACGCCTCTCCCGGCGCTGGAGGCATGGGCATGGAGTATTTGGATGGCGCGGGGTTGGGCTGGAAGTTTCCTCAACCATCCTGGTGAGGCGCCCGGGAAACGCTGCCAAAGGAATCCAACGACGGTACCCTCAATTACAATCACCCTTCGCCAGAAAGGTGATGTCATGAAGCTCTCAGAAATTGCCACGGCCATCGGAGCCCGGATTGAAAATGCTTCTCCCGATACAGAGATCATCGGAGTTGCGGGCATCGAACGCGCGCTTCCAGGGCAGCTCACGTTCGTCGCCAATCAGAAGTATGCCTCCGCAGCCAGGACTACGCACGCATCGGCTGTCATCGTCGATGAAAAGTTCCCCGCCGTTTCTACCGGCATCTTGCGAACAAAGAATCCGTATTTCGCATGGGCAAAAGCCATAGAACTTTTCTATCAGCCTCCAACCTATGCCCCGGGAATTCACCCGACGGCAGTGGTGCATCCGAGTGCTCGTCTCGGCAAGAATGCACACCTTGGCCCCTATGTCGTCATTGACGAAAATGTCGAGATTGGAGACAACGTCGTTTTGCTCGCTCATGTCGCGATTTATCGGGGGGCGAAGATCGGCAATAATTTCTTTGCGCATACGCACGCGGTGGTGCGCGAATTTTGTCAAGTCGGGAACAATGTCGTTCTGCAGAACGCGGCCATCGTCGGATCCGATGGTTTCGGTTTTGCGAAGGACAATTCCGCCCATTGGCACAAGATTGTGCAAGCGGGAACTGTCGTCATCGGCGACGATGTCGAAATTCAGGCCGGAAGCTGCATCGACCGCGCCGCGGTCGGCCAGACCGTCATCGCCCGCGGAGTGAAGATCGACAATCTGGTTCAGGTGGGCCATGCCTCAACGGTCGGAGAAGATACATTGCTCTGTGCGCAAGTGGGACTGGCGGGCTCGACGGATGTTGGTCAGAATGTAATCCTCGCCGGACAGGTCGGGGTTGCCGGCCACTGCAAGATTGGGGACGGTGCCATCGCCACCGCACAAAGCGGCATTCCCAACGATGTCGAGGCGGGCAAGACGGTGAGCGGATACCCCGCGATTGACAACAGGTTATGGCTGCGTTGCTGCGCCGTATTCAACAAACTCCCCGACCTGGCGAAGGCCATCCGAAAATCATCCTGAGAAGGAGACTGCCGGACAGATTGTGGGCGTGCCAAACATATCCGTACTTCTTTATATGTACGAGCACGGATAGATTCCAGTAACCGGCAAGTCCCAATCGGAACGATTAAGGAACCGGTGTGGGCCGGTCGAAGCAGAACGGTCGATGCCAAACGGGCAGAGTGTCTGAGGACTCTAACGCGCGAAGTTTCTACTCTTGCAAGGCCTTGGGCAAGCCGCTGTTGATGGCGGCGCGGACTTTGGCCATCAACTCGTCGCGGTTGCCGAAGTCCTCAGGCTCGATCGGTGGATGGAAGTGGACGGTGACCAGTCCCGCGCTGATGCCGAAGCGAGCTTTAGGCATGACTTCTTCGGTGCCGGAAATGGTGATGGGAACGACCGGCACTTGGCACTCCTCGGCGAGATAGAAGGGGCCCTTCTTGAAAGGCAGGAGCTTGCCATCGAAGGAGCGCTTCCCTTCCACATAGATGGTCATGTTGATGTTCTCGCCGCGAATGGCTGCAACAGCGTCTCGCACGGCGGCGATTCCCGCATCGCGGTTGCCGCGGTCGACGGGAACGAGCGAACCCGTCAGCATGACCGTTTTGAGGATCGGGACCTTAAAGAGTTCCTTCTTGACCATCACGGAAGTGCGGCGCGGAATGAGCGGCAACGTGATGGGCGGGTCCAGGTTGGAGATGTGGTTCGACATGAAGATGTAGGTGCGCGAAGGATCTATCTTGTCGAGACCTATGGTTTGCACCCGCACGCCGGCGATGCGCACACCGGTAAAGGCTCCCCACATGCAGGTCTTGTAGAGGAAGGTCACGTCCCTGGTGAGATACGTCCACGGAACGCCTGTGAGAGCGGCGATCGGAAGCGCGACCGCCCAAAACACAAGCATGACAATCGTGCGTATCGGTGAGCCGCCACGAAGGCCGGTGTCGCGATCGCGTCGTTCGACGTTTACCGTTGCCCCAAATTGCCCCATAACTCTTTTCTTGCGTTCCCACAGCGAACTTGCACCCCTGGCTCGCCCGACCCAAGCGCGCGTATCAGACGGCCGACCCGTGAGTCTTGCCGAGAGCCGATTTTCGCAAGCGCTCGGGTAGCTTCTCATAGATGCCCCCGAATCCGCCATTGGAGAGAATGGCAACCACGTCTCCTGGGAGCAATTCGGGCACGATGGTGTCGACAATCGAACTGGCGTCCGCCAGGATGCGCGCCGGGCGGCCGAGGCGCTGGATTTCCTCCACCACGCCTGCCAGGTTAAGGCGCTCGCCTTCCGGAATCGCTTCCGATTTGAAGATGGAGGCCACGATCACCTGATCTGCGAGTGCCAGGCTGCGGGCGAGCGCGTCCTGGAGTACATTGCGGCGCATGGTGTTGGAGCGAGGCTCGAGCACCACCCAGATGCGGCGATCGGCATACCGTGCGCGGAGCGCGCGAATGGTCTGCTCGATGGCCGTGGGATGGTGCGCAAAGTCGTCGATGATGGTGATGCCGTTGACCTCCGCCTTCACCTCAAGGCGACGTTTGACGCTGCGGAAGGTGGCAAGAGCCTCGACGATGGCCTCTTTCTGAACTCCGCAAGCAAAGGCCAGCGCGGCCGCAGCCGATGCGTTCCAGACGTTGTATTCGCCTCCGAGGGCGAATTCGAAATCAGCCCAATGGGCGCCGTTGTGGAGGAGCGTCCAGGACGTCCTGGCGGAGCCGAGCTTGAGATCCGCAATTTGCCAGGCGGAGCGATCGGAGGCGCCGTAGCGCTCGATAGGAGAAAAAGCCCGGGCGAGGCAGCGGTCAAGGCTGGCCGCGGAAGCAAAGCCGCCGCCATCGAAAGCGAGGATGCGCCCGCGGCGCGGAACAAGATTCACCAGGCGCTTGAAAGCGGTCTCAACGGCATCGAGATCCTTGTAAATGTCGGCATGGTCGAACTCGACCGAAGTGAGGATGATGGCGTCAGGAAAATAATGAAGGAACTTTGGACCTTTGTCGAAGAAGGCGGTGTCGTACTCGTCGCCTTCCAGAATGAAATGCTTACCGGATCCCAGGCCAAAGCTGCTGCCGAAATTTTCGGCGATCCCGCCGATCAGAAACGAGGGGCGGAGCCCAGCGGATTCGAAAATCCACGCGAGCATCGAAGTCGTGGTGGTCTTTCCGTGCGTGCCGGCAACGACCAGGACTTCCTTGCCGATGAGAAATTCATCGTGGAGGATCTGAGGCAGCGAGCAGAACGGGATGCGGTGATCGAGAATGTGCTCAAGCTCGACGTTGCCGCGCGAAATTGCATTGCCGACGACGACAAGATCGGGGCGCGGAGTGAGATTAGACTCGGCAAAAGGCTGGGCCACCGTGATGCCGAGCGATTCGAGAAATGTGGACATGGGCGGGTAGGCAGCGGCGTCGGAACCTGAAACATAATGTCCACGCTCGCGCAACATGCCGGCAAGCGAAGCCATGGCCGTGCCGCAAATGCCGATCAGGTGAACGTGTTTGGCTTTCGCGTTCATGTCTGGCGCTGGTGGCGCATTTGTCCCCCGTAGAGGTTACCGCTTCTGTGTTGCGGGTTCGAGAATCGAAAGTTTGACACCGGTTGCGACCTCGAGACGCGCGCGCACTCCGATGGGGAGCGTGATATTGGCGCGAGAAACGTGGCCGGAGCGCAGGCCGAAGGCGACCGGAATCCCGAGATCTCCGACGATCCGAAGGACGACTTCTTCAAGCGTGTAATCCTGATCGGGGCTCTGGCGGCAATCGAGCATCTCGCCAAAAATGATGCCGCGAACGCCGTCCAGCTTCCGGGCGAGTTTGAACTGCATCAACATGCGATCAATCTGGTAGGGCTTGGCGGCGACGTCCTCGATGAAAAGGATGGTGCCGTCAGGTCGAATGTCATACGGCGTGCCGAGGGACGCGGCCAGGAGCGAAAGGCAACCGCCGTAGAGAATGCCGTCGACGGTACCGGGAACGAGTGGCTTTGCACCCGAATCAGAGCCGATCTGCCACGCGGCTTCGCCCGAGAACGCGCTTTGCCAGGAAGCTATATCCACCCCGCCGGTCACCGAAAAGTCTTTGGTCACCATAGGGCCGTGAAAGCTGACGAATCCGGCCTGGTCCCCAAACCAAGTCAGCAGGCTGGTGAGGTCGCTGTAGCCGACGAAAATCTTGGGATGGGCGGCGATCTTTCTTATGTCGAGAGCGGGGAGGAGATAGTTAGCGCCGTATCCGCCGCGGGCGCAAACTATGGCGCGAATGTCGTCCCGAACAAACATCTCCTCAAGTTCGCGGGCACGGCTCTGGACCGAACCGGCGAAGTAGAGATCGCGATCCAGGATCGACGGGAGGTAGAACGGTTCGTAACCGAAAGCGCGGAGCGCGTCGCAGCCCGACTCCAGGGCTTCGCGCTTGATGTTCGATGCGGGCGCAACGATGCCGATTTTGTCGCCGCGACAAAGTGCGGGCGGCTTCACGCGAATCTTTTGAAATGGTGCGGCCATTCAAAGTCGATCTTAAACGAAGAACTCTCCTTTGCAGATGAGGGTTGCGGAACCGCGCAGGTAAACCTGGTCGTTCCAGTTCACGGTCTGGGCGCCGCCGGGCGCGACCACGGTGACGGGCGAAGTTACTCGCTGGGCGACGATGGCGGCAACTGCCGCGGCGCATGATCCGGTGCCCGATGACCGCGTTTCACCGACTCCACGTTCGAACAAACGGATCTCGATTTCGTGCGGGCCACGCACCACCACAAATTCGACATTCGTTCCCTCGGGAAACGCGCTCTGCTTTTGGATGATGGCCGCGTCGCGTTGCCACTCGGCAGAAAAGGAATCGGCAAGAATCACAAAATGCGGATTGCCGGTTGAAATTCCAATACCGGTGACGGAAACCGGGCCCGATTTGATGGCGCATTGGGCGCCGACCACGGCGTCGCCCATGCCCGTTTCAAATTCAAACGTCGCTCCGTGCACCGACAGCAGACGGCACGTCTTCAATCCCGCGCCGGTTCGAACGACAATGTCCCGCGCCGGCGCAAGAGGATGATCTCCGCGCGAGCAAATCTCCGCAGCCACACAGCGCGTGCCATTACCGGAAATTTCAGCCGGCGAACCATCGGCATTGATCAAGCGCGCCATGGCATCAGCTTGCGGGTCGGGAAACATCCATTCCACGCCGTCGGCACCGACTCCGTTATGCCGGTCGCATAGGCGCCGGGTCAGGTCGCTCAGGTCGCCGGGAATATCCGTCCCAGCCACAATCAAGAAGTCATTTCCGCAAGCCGAGGCCTTGGTGAAACGGATCGCCATGTTCGGTTTCGTCATTTCGTCGTGTTCACCCCAAGGGCAATCCTGATTCGCGATCCCTTGATTGAGCGGGCGCCACGGGCGGATTCTATCACCGGGTTTCGTAGCCATTGCGGATCGCACCGAAGAGCCAGTTGACACCATTGATTCGCAGGAATGCGATTCAGCGAACCTGGTTCGGGGGAAGCGGGGTGATGTAGATGCGCGCCGGAGGCTCACCGGTAGCGTGGATGACTTCGAGCAGCGTGAGTTGATCGCGATTGACTCCGCGATCGACGGAGTCGCCTTCGAAAATGATGACATAATTTACATACTTGCCTGGATCCGCGAGGGCGCGCTCCCATGCGCCCTGGGGGTCGCTCGGTCGGAGCCATAGCCGGTGGTCCTGGCCATTGATGACCCGACGGAGTGGAATTCCGAGACGCTCCATGATGCCGACGTGCTCCCCCAAGTCCATCATGAAAAGAGAATCGGCCGGGAATTCCTTGATTGCGCCCTCCACCGACATCTCCAGGCCGCGGCGAATCTGCCAGTTTCGCCAAGCCTCTTGCCAGCACAGCGGCTTTGCGACCCACACAAAAGCATAGCTGGCCATGACGAGCGCGAGCGCCGAGCCAACCACTCTCCATTTATGCAGCGGGAGAACGCGCGTGGCGAGGGCCACCAGAGCTCCGGCAGCAACGGCGAACAGTGGCAGTAACTCGAGGCCAAAACGCTGGTTAAAGATGGCAAACGGCCACCACATCGGCACGTGCAGAGGCACCGAACCGTAAGCGATGGAAAGCGCATAGAACGCGACGGGCGACCATAGTACGAGCAGCACCGCGGCCACCCTGCGAGGAAGCTTGCGGGCCAGAATCACGGAGGCCAGGACGGCAGCCGCAAGCCAGAAACGTCCCCAATTGCCGACCGCGAGGGTGATCTGGGCAGACTTCAGGAAGTAGGACACCGACGCCCAGAGGTCATGGGCTGCCGGGTTCGGCGCATGCACGCGCGCCTCGATGGCCTGGGCGGAATACGGGCCGTTCGCGAATGCCCAGGCACTGCCATAGACCACCGCGTTATAAGCCAGCCAAAGTGCGGGCGCCAGCGAGATTACCGCCAGGAACTCTCCCAGGCTCCGCCGGAATCTCCGGTCGTTCAGATTCTGTCGGTCGCCAAGCACGATGGCGAGGACAACGGTGCCGGTGACGGCGCCGAGGAACCATCCGTCATAGCGGGTCAACTCCGCGCACGCTACACAGAGTGCGCAGCAAAGCAGGCCGCGGCGGCCCTCGGTATGCTGAGCCTCAGTGCCCAACATGATCAGAAAGTCGGCGAAATAAGAGGCAGCCCAGATAAAGAACGCCACACAAAGAGGTTCGGTCAGGGCCGTTGCCTGCACATACATGAGGTTCGGGTTGGCGGCATAAACAAACGCGGCGAAGAAGCCGCCTATGTCCGCGGTCGATGCGTCAAGCCCGGCGGAAACAAACAGTCCCCTCGACAGGCGAAGGATGCCGACTGCGCCGAACACGAAGGCAATCATCGAGGGAACGGAGCCGCCCACGCCGCTCTGCCACATCTTGCTGGAAAGTAGAAACGGGATCATCAGCAGGTGTGGCAGTGGGAGCCAGACGGTCCCGAGTTGAAGAGGGCCGGGGTTGAGAGAATCGAAAACACGGCGGGCAATGTTGATGTGGGCGACGGCATCGCCGTGCATCAGAATCTCGCCGTGTCCGAGGTAATAGAAAAAGGATCCGAGAGAAATCCAGGCCGTGAGGGAGCCAATGCGCGTCAAGCGCTCGGTGGAGGGGCGGGGTGGGGGCGTACTCGGTTTCGCCTTCTTCATTGGGTAATTCTCAGAGCCCCGGGGCCGCTCTTCCACCGAGACGGTGCTAGCCGAGGTGCGTGAGCTCACGGAAGACTTGAAAGCGGGCGTCGATCTCTGCCCGTGAGAGCGTTTGCAGGCGCTCGGTGCCGAATCTTTCGACCGCAAACGACCCCATTACACCGCCATAAAACAGGGCCCGCTTGAGGACTTCCCGGTTCACTTCACCCTGGGAAGCGATGTACCCCATGAATCCGCCGGCAAAGGAATCTCCCGCGCCGGTCGGATCCTTGACCTCGTCAATGGGCAACGCGGGGGCGCGGAATGGGTGCGAGCCGATGCCAAACGCTCCTTCCCGGAAAAAGATGGTGGCCCCGTATTCGCCGTGTTTGACGACGAGAGCCTGGGGGCCCATGGTGAGCACCTTGCGGGCCGCGCGTGGAAGGTTCTTGTCGCCGGCGAGCATCTTGGTTTCGGTGTCGTTGATGAGAAGTACGTTCACCAATTTCAGAGTCTCAGCCAGCTCTTTGGGGGTGCCGTTGATCCAGAAATTCATTGTGTCGCCGCCCGTCAGCCGGACCCCGTTCATTTCCAGGCGGACGGCCGCCTGCAGTGCGGGATGAATATTCGCGAGGAAAAGGAAGGGGGTGTCAAGAAACTCCGCGGGGATGCGGGGCTGGAATTTCTCAAAGACATTCAGCTCCGTAAAATCGGTTTTAGCCTCATTCAGATTGTCCACATATTGGCCGCCCCAGCGAAATGTTCTGCCGGCGGCGCGTTCAATTCCGCTTGTATCGATGCCGCGACGGGTGAGTACGGCCTCATGTTCCGCCTTGAAGTCGTCGCCGACGACGGCAACAACGCGAACATCGGCAAAGTAACTGGCGGCCAGGGCAAAGTAAGTGGCCGCGCCCCCGAGAATGTCGCTGACCTGACCGGAGGGCGTGGAGATCGTATCAAATGCGACGGAACCAACAACCAGTAAGCTCATGAGTCTCCAGGTGTTGTCAGTTGCTAGACGTACTTTCCCAGGATCAACTTCAATTTCTCTTTCGTTTCGGGCGGAATCTTTGTGCGGTCGGTCAGAATTGCATGCGCCAGCGCGGACCCGCACTTACAGGAGCGGGTTTTCGGCATGGCGCCTACCGTTGCCTTGACGACCTTGGCGGCGTTCTCGGCATTCTTGTTTAACACGCCAATGATCTGCTCGACCGTCACGGAGTCATGATGGGGATGCCAACAATCGTAGTCGGTGACCATGGCGATGGTCACATAGCAGATCTCGGCTTCACGGGCGAGCTTGGCTTCCTGGAGATTGGTCATGCCGATCACGTCGGCTCCCCAACTGCGATACACGGCCGATTCGGCCTTGGTGGAGAACTGCGGGCCCTCCATGCAGACATAGGTGCCGCCGAGTTTCCCGCTGACGCCACCCGTGTTGCAGGCCGCGAAGACGATCTTTGACATTTCCCCGCAGACCGGGTCGCCAAAACCGATATGAGCCACGATGCCGTTGCCAAAAAAGGTGTCGATACGATGGCGGGTGCGATCGAAGAATTGATCGGGAATGACGAAATCGAGGGGTTTATGCTCTTCCTTCAGCGAGCCGACGGCGGAAACCGACACAATGCGCTCGACACCGAGCTGTTTGAATCCGTAAATGTTAGCGCGGAAATTCAGTTCGCTCGGGAGCAGCACGTGGCCGCGGGCATGCCGCGCCAGGAAGGCAACCTTGCGGCCTTCGAGCGTGCCCAGGATGTAGGCATCGGAAGGTTCGCCGAAAGGCGTCGCTTGGCGCACCTCGCGCACATCGTTGAAACCGGGCATGTGGTACAAACCACTGCCGCCGATAATTCCAATTTCTGCCTGCTGCAATTCGGCTCCTGAAGGGCCAACCGGAAAGGCCAACAGATGACTGCGGGAACTCACGATTATACAGAAGGAGCCGGTCGGGGAGTCCGCTCCCAGTCCGCGGATATGGCCCTCATTCCGTGCTCCGCGGACCTCCCACAGAGAAACCGGCGCATCGGAAGCGGCGATTGCGGATCGTGCAAACGAAAGTCTCCGACAACCCTATTTGGTCTGCGCGTCCTCGCCGAAGAAGTCACGCGCCGCGCGCTCTGCGGTTGCGTCGTCCAGACTTTCGCTGATCAGTACGGAATCCGTGCGAACCTCGATCAGCACCACCCCCTCTTCCGTGATCCAGGCGTGGCGGCCGCGCAAGGTTTGCCAGGAATCGACGGGAGGCGCATCGTCGGCGACCTTGCCATCGCTACCAAGCGCCTGCTGCTTCTTGTACCGCTTGGCCAGGGAACTCGCGTAGATAGCGGCAAATTGGGCGGCCTTTTCCGGGCTTGCCCAACGCGACACGTAGAGGACTCCGAGCGGGCCTGACTTCATCCCCAAAGGACGGCCGGCAAAGTAATAGCCGCCGCGCCACGCAGGAAAGATATCCTCTGCCCGGTCGCGGCCCGCGTACTGCTCGACGAGCACATCCACATCGAACTCGCCGATGGCGCCAATGTCGAAGGTATCGTACTTTTCGAAGTCTCTTTTGAAATCGAGTCGCTTGACGGGTTTGATTTTTTCGTGCGCCAGGTAGGTATCCGGTTCCATGATTTCGCGCGTGGTTTTCGGTGGATCCTTGAATGCTCCGGCAAAACCAAGCGGTTTCCCCCCGGCTTTCTCCAGTGCCAGCGTGAAGTCCATTCCGTAGCGGTAGGGAAAGGTGAGCTCTTCCTTCAGGAAAATAGGTGCGCTGCGAAAGGTCGGAGAATCGGAACCCTCCAGCATGCCGCGCTTGAGGGCGTCCCCGATCTGGGGCATATCAAGGAGGGTTTTACCCGTGCCGGCAAGGGAGTAATCCATCATTACGACCATGGCCTGCCCTTCGACGACGGCCTCGCGAGCCTCCGATTCCTCGTCAGTGTCAATATCCGCCGGTTTAGGATCGTTTTTCTTCTCGCCTTCGGTCTCTGCCTCCTTCATCCACTTTTCCATGTTGAAGGACTCGTCCTGGAGCGCATGTGTCAATTCATGGGCCAGGACCGGCTTCTGCTGCTCGGGATCGACCCAGTTCAGAATGTTGACGGTCTTCTTCTTGGGATCGTAATAGCCGGCGACCTGCTCCTTCAGCATGGCCACGAGAAAACGCCCAAGCTGAAAATCTCGAGGAATGAGACCGAACTTTTTGAGCACCTCGGATGAGCGCTCCAGACGCTGCGCATCCTTGTCGTCCTTCATGCCTTTTTCGAGGTAGGATTCCACCTCCTGGCGATCCGCGAGCTTGCGCTTGACGTCATGCCGGATCGGCAGTCCGCTATCCGTGCTGGCGAACTTGAGTAATTCGTCGACGGAGCGAAACAGTTCTTTAGCCTCGGCCGCCGAAATCGTTCTTTCTCCCGCCGGTGCATCTGGCGCCGTTGGCGTGGCGGGGGCGCCCTCGCCCGGGCTCTGCGGTGACGCGCCCTGCGGGGTGCCGGAGGGCGGCTGGGGTTGAACCTGATTGTCCGGCTGCGTTTGCGCAGCAGCGGCCCGCACCTGGACGACGCTCCAGGGCAGTACGACCAAGACGGTAACGGCGAAGGATCTCCAAAACCTCATTTCATTGTCATCCTGAGCGGAGCAGTGATTCGCGAAGCCGGCAATCACCGAGTCGAACGATCCGTGCATGCCGGCATCGTCACCGGCACATCAGCAAATTCCGACCGCACCTTGTGATGTTAGCAGCCCACGCGCGGGGAGAAAGGTCTGGAGAAAGAAAACTCAAATGAAGCGGATACGTGGAGCTGAAAACAGGTAGAAACAACCGCTCGACAGCCGGTACGGCAATTTCAGCTGCCGGCAACCCTCGCCGCGATCCAATCCCCCACTTCGCGCGTGCCGTGTTTCCCGCCAATATCGGAGGTTGTCTTGTTTTGGTGGACCGCATCGGCCACCGCGGCCTCGATTCGGCTGGCTTGTGCGGACAGACCCAGATGCGCGAGCATCATCGCTGCCGTCAGGATCGCCCCGATGGGATTGGCCACATTCTTCCCGGCAAGTGGCGGGGCCGAGCCGTGCACCGGCTCAAACATCGACGTTTTGCCCGGATGCAGGTTTCCGCTCGCTGCCATCCCAAGGCCACCCTGCAATGCGGCGCCCAGGTCGGTCAAAATATCGCCGAACATGTTGTTGGTCACAATGACGTCAAAGCCACGGGGATCGCGCGCCATTTGCATGGCCAGGGCATCGACGAACATGTGCTGCTTTTCGATGGCGGGATATTCCGTTCCGACTTCGTTAAACACGCGCTGCCAGAGCCCGCCGGCATGGGTCATGGCGTTCGATTTGTCAGACATCAATACACGGCCTCGCGGCGAGCCGTCTGCCTTCTTGCTGCGGGAGCAAAGTTCGAAGGCGTACCGGATGATTCGCTCGACGCCTTTGCGCGTGTTTATGTCCTCCTGAATCGCTACTTCGTCGGGCGTGCCCCGCTTGAAGACTCCGCCGAGATCGCCGTAAACGCCCTCGGTGTTCTCGCGGATCACGATAAAATCCACATCCGGAGGCGCAATCCCTTTGAGTGGACAAAGCGCGGCATCCAGCAACCGCACTGGCCGGACGTTGGCGTACAAGTCCATTTTGCTGCGGATGCCGAGCAGGATCTCGCGGGCATGAGTATTTGAGGGCACCCGGGGATCGCCAAAGGCGCCGGCCAGAACCGCATCATAATCGCGCTGGAGCACGGCGAATCCGTCGGGCGGGACCGTCGTTTTGTCTGCCAGGTAGCGGTCCGCACCCCAGTCGAAAGGAATGAAACGCACCGCCGCGCCGGACGCTTCGACGACCTTAACTGCCTCGGGAATAACATCCTTCCCGATGCCGTCGCCGGGAATGGCGGCAACTCTCTTGTATGGACTCAGGTGTTCGTTCACGCAAAGAGAAGATAGCAGAACTTTGGACCTGAGATGGTGTGGGCGAAGAACGCAGCGCAATGACGAGCGCAAGAGCGGGTCGACCGGGCGAGAATGGTGCAACCCGGCCGGTCGGACGCAAGGAAGTTCGGATCGCCTGGCCAGGTTAGGCTTTGAATTCACTGACATGCTGGCGTTAATAAGTTGACAACGGCGGGCGGAAGGGGTAGTTTTGGGTCCTCTGTTTCGATGCGCTCGGTGGCTTACTTCGTCCGTCTGGCGGGGCTTTTCAGCCACTGCAGACCCTCCGCTCGGATCAGGGAACTGTACCGGTTCGTCATCCCACGAACCGGATTAAGCCGAAGTGATGACTCCCCGCTTGGCGCGGGTAAATTAGCCGCTCTTCCAGGAGACTGTCTATGTTTGAAGTACGCAAGTTGCATCCCGCGGTTGCGGTTGCCAGCCTCGCGATTCTGACGACCCTTATCCTTACTCTGGCCCTTCCGGCTTTTGCGCAGCGCGAAGCGCAGTACATAGGTCCGGAAGATGGATCGAAAAAGATTAATGTTACCTACTGGCTGAACCAGCACAACAAAGCGGGCTTTGACGAGCTGGTTCGGCAGATGTATGACCCCGCTTCCCCCAACTTTCATCATTGGCTGACGCCGAAGCAATACCAGGAGCAGTTTGCGCCGAGCGCTGCCGACATGGCCATCGTAAAGAAGCACCTGGCCGCCAATAACCTTCGAGTCGTTCGCACCGATCCGTTCAATCATGCAGTAACGGCGACCGGCACAGTCCGCGACATCCAGCGCGCTACCGGCATGCAGATCAACCGGATGCGCATCAACGGTCAAGAACACCGCGTGGGAAGCGGACAACTGGCCATTTCCGGCAAAGCGGGCAAACTGGTGTATGAGGTACAGGGCCTTACTGATATCAAGTTTCAGAACTATGCCAAGCGCGCAACCGATCCCGATACAGGCAAGCCCTTCCCGAATGTTCCCTTAAAAAAATCGCAGGCCACGACGCAGTACTACTATTCATACTGCATGCGTCTACCCCACACCCTAAGCCTGAAGACGCCTGGGGGCGGGCCCTATGAACAGTACTCCGGCACCCGCTACGGCGGTTCGATTACGGCCGGAGCTCCGAATCTTCCGCCCTGCGGCTACGATTCAAAAGAGATCCAGAAGGCGTACGGCATGACTGACCTTTTTGCCCAGAAACTGAAAGGCACGGGCCAGAACGTGGCCATCGTAGATGCTTATGGCGATGACACAATCGCAGCCGACGCCAATGCATTCGCATCGATCAACAGCCTGCCGCCCTTGGACGACAGTAACTTCGCGATCTTCTACCCGACCGGCCCGACCAGTTGCTCGGGAAACACTTGCGGGTGGGACGTGGAAACGGCTCTGGACGTGGAGTGGTCGCACACCATGGCTCCGAACGCCGGGATCGCGCTCATCATTGCAGCCGACAACTCTTCGACCAACTTGGATCTGGCGGTTCTGTTCGCGATTGAGACCGGAATAGCGCCGGTAGTCTCCAATAGCTGGGGCATCATCGAATACGATCTGATCGCGTTCGATCCCGCCGAACTGGTTGTGGAAAACAACATGAATGAGACCGGCGCGGCGCTTGGCGTCTCGGTCGTTTACGCCACCGGCGACGCTGGTGACGACAAGGCATCGGACAAGGTCATTTCGGTCAACATGCCCTCCTCCTCGCCCTATGCCGTGGCCGTAGGCGGCACCAGCTTGTTCCTGAATACCGACCACAGCATCAAGTTACAGACCGGCTGGGGCAACAACCTGACTCGTATTGCCAGCTACTCATCCGGTTGTGGTCAGCCGACCTGCAATCCGGTTCTGATTGTGCCGGAGTTCCTCCAATTCGATGGCGGCGCCGGCGGCGGCACGAGCGCTTACTGGAGCAAGCCCACGTACCAGAACAGTTTGTCTGGCAGCTACCGCCTGGTTCCCGATATTGCGTACCTGGCGGATCCTTTCACCGGCGCCGAGTTCATCGACACCGAGGGAGGTGAGCAGTTCATCAGTGTTGTGGGCGGAACCAGCCTGGCCACTCCGATGTTCTCGGGGATGTGGGCAGTCGCAACGCAAGCGGCCGGCGAATGGCTGGGACAAGCATCGCCTCTGCTTTACAAGCTACCCGCCAGTGCGATCACGGACGTCGTGGCCTCGACCGGGCCGGATAACGTTACAGGCATGACCGACAGTCCGCCACTTCCACCAACCAATTACACAGCCACCGCGCTGGTGCCTCCGATGCAAAACCCCACGGACACAGCGGGCACTTTCGTCAGCCTGTTGTACCAGGGCGTGACCACCCGCTGGTATGCGCTCGCTTTCGGGACCGACTCGTCGTTGACGGCCGGCCCGGGATGGGACAACGTTACCGGTCTCGGTACGCCGAACGGCGCCTCCTTTGTGAAGGCGGTCGTGGCAGCTGCCAAGAAGAAAAAGAAGTAAGCAACCAGGCAACCCAAGGCAGGCCGGGTTCTCTACCCGGCCTGTTTTTTTAGGTGCATTACCACAGCCACTTCCCTTCCGGCGCGGATTCACGAACAATGGAATTTCCGTGGCCGGCACTTCCATTATTTCCGGTGAAGGCACGATGGCGCGCGCTATTGAGCGCTTCTTCAACGTATCGCTGTTCCTGCTTGTGCTCAGCGGTTTCGGCGCGCTCGCTTCGACGGCAAGCCTCGATTTCCCCGCAGTGATTCTGGTTTCGCTCGCACTGGTATTTCGCGGATACCTGCTCGTTCGGCAGCGCGAGTTTGTCATCCCCGAACGCTGGACCACTTATCTGACGCTGTTTTACGTCCTGGTCTACCTTGCGGACTACTTTTACATCTCGCGCAGCTTTCTGAGCGCGACCGTCCACCTGGTGTTGTTCACCATGGTGGTGCGCCTGTTCTCGTTGCAGCGCGCGCGCGATCACTACATGCTCGCGATGCTCGCTTTTCTCATGGTGCTGGCTTCCGCGGTGCTCACTGTGGGGGGCCTCTTCGTGGTTACGTTTGCCGCCTTTTTGCTGGTCGCGGTGGTCACATTCGTCCTGATGGAGATGCGCCATTCGCTTGCCCAGGAGCGCGTAGTGGCGCACGACCCGCGTCCCGCCGACTCTCAGCAGCGCCTGGGTGTCAGCTTGCTCGCCATTGCCCCGGCGCTGATGGTCCTGATCCTGGGCGGCAGCTTTTTCATATTTTTCTTTTTGCCGCGCGTCTCGTCCCGTTACCTGACCGCATACACTCCCGCCAGCGATGTCTCCACCGGGTTCGCCGACCACATCCAGTTGGGCCGCATTGGGCAGATCCAGCAGTCGAACGCGGTCGTCATGCATATTGAGATCGAAAATGACGTGCGCGGCGCTGACGAAGTGAAATGGCGCGGCGTAGCTCTGGCCGTTTTCGACGGAAAAACATGGTCGAATTCCTTCGGACAGACGCAGCTCCACCCTTCCCCGGATGGCATATACCGGCTGGGGCAGGCGCGGGTACAGCCGGGATCGCGCGCCTCTTCTCCCCGCTACCTCCGCTATCGCGTTCTGATGGAACCGCTCGGGACCAACGTTTTTTTTCTCGCCGAGCGCCCGTTGAATCTCACCGGGAACTACCGGTTGCTCTCGGCCGACAGCGGCGGAGCCGTCTACAACCTCGATGTCGATCACGCGATCGCGCGCTATGACGCGGAGTCCGAACTGCCGGCGAGCGATCCCGGCCCGGCCGCGGGCAGCGGGCTGCAGGATGCCGGCGAATATCTGAAGCTGCCACCGCTCGACATTCGAATCGCGCAACTTGCCCGGCAAATTGTCGAGTCTTCAGAGAGCGATTCCGAGCGAGCCCTCGCCCTTGAGCAATATCTGCGGTCGCACTTTGCCTATACGCTTCAGTTGCCGCGCATTGCCCCGCACGATCCGCTGGTCAATTTTCTGTTTGAGAGAAAACAGGGTCACTGCGAGTACTTCGCGACCTCCATGGCGGTCATGCTGCGCACGATCGGAATTCCCTCGCGCTTGGTGACCGGTTTCCGCGGCGGAGAATTCAACGATCTCACCGGCCAATACGTCATTCGCGCCAGCCAGGCTCACTCCTGGGTGGAAGCCTACATTCCCGGCAAGGGCTGGGTCAGCTTCGATCCCACTCCAGCCGGCATCGTTCCGGTGCGCACAGGGTGGTCACGCGTACAACTCTATGTGGATGCCGCCGCCTCGTTCTGGCGGGAGTGGATTATCAACTACGATTCGAGCCACCAGCGCACCCTGAGCCAAAACGCCGTTTCCAATACGAGGCGAGTTCTCGATGACGCGCGTCACTGGGCCGCGAGCCAGTACCGGGCGCTGCTCCAATCGGCGCGCCGCGCCCACAGAAACATCTCCACGTTTCCCGTCGGTTGGCTGGCGGGCGCGCTCGGGCTCGCCGCCACGCTCATGGTCTTGTTCAATCTTCGAAGCTTGCTGGTCGCCCTGCGCTCTCACCGGTTGCGCCGCCATCCCACGCGTGCGCCGAGTCAATCGGCGGCGCTCTGGTACAACAAGATGGTGGCTCGCATGGCCCGGCTGGGGTGGCGCAAGTCCCCTTCGCAGACTCCTTCGGATTTCGTTGCCGCCATCCGCGAGCCTGCGCTCCAGATGCGAGTGGCCACCTTTACGCGGGCCTATGAATCGGCGCGCTTCGGCGGCTCCAGCGAAGACGCCCAATCGTTGCCCAGGCTCTTTGCCGAGATTGCCGCGGTAGAGAAATCGAGCCGGGCGAGCTGAAGCCAGCGATGAGCGGCAAGGCCGAGAAGTCTGCCGCAGCTGTCACCTCAAGGGAAAGAGCGAGGACAGTTCCGGCCGCTAGAAGTGGTACAAGACACCGAGCCCAACATAATAATTGTGTTGCCGGGTTTTGTTGGTGGTGATGTTAACGCCGGAAACGCCGTTCAGATTGGGAGCGCCGGTGTAGAAGTCGCGGAACTCAAGCCTCGCTCCCCAATTCTCGAAAACCCACGAATCTAAACCTCCGCCGAACTGGAGGATTCCGGTACTACTGCTGCCGGGGCCCTGGCTGGTGTCATAGAACATGAGCCTGTCGGAGTAACTAAAGCGGCCATAGCCTCCGCCGATACTCGCCCAGGGCGTGAAATTGTCACGCGAAAAAAAATTCACGCGCACCGCCGGTGTAACAAAGAGTGCGCTGTAATCCCTGGGAATTCCGTTGTAGGCCGTTTGCAGGTTCATGCGCGGGATGAAGGCCACGGGCAACTCGGCACGGATTCCAAAGATCCCATGCGTTCTGAGCAAGCGTCCATAGTTGAAAGCAATGGTGACATCGTTTCCGAAATGCAGAGGAGGATTGAAGCTGAGGGTGGGAGGATTCAAAACGGTCTGCGTGCTTACGAAGGTTCTGCCCACCGTCAGCGACGCTTCATTGACTTGGGCGCACAGGCCGGACGCGAGAAACACCACCGGCGCAACCATGCCTAACAGTCGTTTCA
>Ga0335080_10002042_pt1 | contig 20088 bp, 12 predicted proteins | sample Lox_Sample_34_FD_206720 | JGI IMG/M metagenome (GOLD analysis project Ga0335080, IMG submission 206720) | Soil microbial communities from Loxahatchee National Wildlife Refuge, Florida, United States - Lox_Sample_3.4 | ecosystem: Environmental > Terrestrial > Soil > Wetlands | place: USA...
ATAGAATCGATGGCGGCCAGCGGGTCTAGGTCTCCAGCTTGAATCTCGAAGAAGCCAGGCGGTACATTCGCCTCCAGATTACGCGATTAATCAAAACCACAATCGTGGCCATGATCAGCGTCGCCGCCAGCAGCATATGAAAATGCCCAGCATCGCTTGCCCGGCTGATCGTGCTTCCTAGTCCAGGGACTTCCACCACTTTCCCCTGGAAGTGAAAATATTCCGCAACGATGCTGGCGTTCCACGCCCCACCCGACGCCGTGACCATGCCCGTTACCAGATACGGAAAAATTCCCGGCAGAATCAGCCTCCGCCAACGGTCCCACGAGCTGAAGCGAAATACTCTGGCCGCTTCCTTCAAATCTGTCGGAATCGCCATCGCTCCGGCAATCACATTGAATAGGATGTACCACTGGGTGCCGAGCAGCATCAGCGCCATCGCTGCGATCTCGACTCCCCCGCGAAGCCGAATCAGCACCAACAGGAGCACCGGGAATAAAGCTGTAGCTGGAATCGACGCCGCCAACTGCGCCAGCGGCTGCATCAGTCGCGCCAATCGCGGGCTGGATCCAATCGCCACTCCCACCGGAACTGTCCATAGCGCTCCAATCAGTAAGGCGAGGTTCACGCGCAGAAACGTCAGCCCGGCACTCCGCAGCAATATCGCGAAATCCGAACGATCCAATTGCGCGAGTTCTCCGATCGTCCGGTACGCCCCATAGATCGTCAGGGCCACGGCCACCGCGAGTGCGATCCACCCTAGCCACTTCCTGCTCCGTTCACCTTGCGTCGCCGAGGACACGGTTTGCGCAGCGCGCTTCGCTCCGGTCGCGAACTGTAGCGTCAACCATTCCACAATTGGGTGAAGGACTTTCCTATATGCCCGAATAATGAACGATTCGCGTGTGATAAACGTAAGAAGGGAGTTCCCGCCCGCCGCCCCGCTCTCAACTTGTTCGAATTTGAATTTGTCCGCCCACGCAATCACTGGACGCCAGATCAGCTGGTCCATCAGCACGATCACCGCGACCATTGTCGCCAGTCCCCACAACATCGCCCGCGTGTTTCCGCTGCTTGCCGCAGTCTGCAAAAACGATCCCAGGCCCGGCAACCGAAAGTCTTTATCTCCCAACTGGAACATCTCGCAGGCCATCAGGAAGAACCAGCCGCCCGCCACAGACATCATCGAATTCCACACCAGCCCAATCGTCGAAAACGGCAAATCCAGTTCCGAGAACCGTTGCCATTTACTGAACCGGTAAATAATCGCTGCTTCTCTTAAATCTCGAGGAATCGTCTTCAACGACGAATAGAAGCTGAACGCAATGTTCCACACTTGGCCCGTAAAGATCAGGATGATCGACCCCAGCTCGACCCCTAGTTGTCGGCTGGGGAACAACGCAACCATCGCCAGCATCACGCCGGGCAAAAAACTCAACACCGGAATCGATTGCAAAATGTCCAGCAACGGAATCAGCACTAATTCCGCGCGTCTCGATCTTGCCGCCGCATAACCGTACGCCAGCGCAAATACCAGGCTGATTCCATACGCGATCAGGATTCGCACTAACGAATACAGGGCGTAAAGCGGCAAGCTGGACGGGTTCTGGGAGATTTCCGCTTCAGCGCGGATTGGCCCCATCCAGGATCGCCCGATCGAATACATCCCGAAAATCAGCGCGAATACCGCCACGAACACGCCAACGTCGATCAGTGACGCATACGCCCATCGTGCTCCTAGTGGACGCGCGGCCGCCGGGGGAATGACCCTTTGCTTTTGCGTTTCGGAGACGGTGGCTTCCACGTGGGCTTAGCTTTCCGTCAACGTTAATTTTCCGCTCGCCGCGTCATAATCAAACAGTTCGGCGTAGCGGCCCCACTGTATCGCCGTTTCCAATTGCCGCCGGGATTCGTCTTGGCTGAAATGTTCGTCGAGCAGGTCTTCGAAAAACTCTGCGGATAACGTGCGGTTTGCCTTTGCTTTTAACGCTTGCTCCATCTGACGCAGCAGCGGAATGTTCGCGAGTGCGGCCTTCCGGAAGATCGCCTTTCGTTCCTGAATATCGCCCTTTGCAAACGCCTCTCCTTCCGCGGTGATAATAGCGTCGCCCTCTTCGACTTTCAGCAGTCTCAAAAGCACCGCCGTATCTACCGATGGCAACAGGGCATCCACCTCTAATCCCAATTCATCCGCAAGCACGTGGAGATCTGCCTTCCCGCCCTGGTCCACCAGGATCTCCAGCAAGCCTGCTAATCCCCCCGGCCGGGTGTGCGGCAACATCACATATTGCTTTCTGGCCGCAGAACCGTTCGCCGGCGCTCCCGCTGCCGCCAACTCTGGATGGTCCTGCCGGGTCAATGCCCGATAAATCGAGTCCACCAGCTCCACGAATTGCGGATCTTTGCGGTCCCTCGGGTGCGATAGACCAACGGAGAATTCCGCGTGGATGTGCGCTGGGTTTCTGCCCAGCACGATGATCCGGTCCGCCAGAATCACCGCCTCTTCAATGTTGTGGGTCACGATGAAGATCGCTCGCGTCGGGATCTTCTTCTCCAGCCACAACTCCAGCAGTTCGCCGCGTAGCGTCTCCGCGGTCAATACATCGAGCGCAGAGAACGGCTCATCCATAAACAGCACTTCGGGTTCCACCACCAGCGCACGCGCCACTCCCACCCGCTGCTTCATTCCTCCCGAGAGTTCTTTCGGATATGCCGACTCAAACCCGTCCAGCCCCACTGCGTCAATAATTCTCAACGCCCGCTTGTGCCGCTCGACTTCCGCTACTCCTCGTGCCTCCAGAGGAGCCTCGACGTTTTCGATCACCGTCAACCATGGAAACAGCGCAAAGCTCTGAAACACAATCGATACATTCGGACTCTCGTCACGCACCGGATGGCCGTGCCAGTACACACTTCCGCCCGAAGTCGGGGAAAGCCCGGTCAACATCCGCAGCATCGTCGATTTGCCGCAGCCCGACGGTCCCAATAATGCAATAATCTGACCCGGGTAAACCGCAATGTCGGTCGGCGAAATCACCTGAACTCGGCTACCATCCGGTTGCGGATAAAACTTTTCCAGTTTCCGCGCTTCTATGATTGGCTCAACGGCAACGCTGGTTTGTACACCCATAAGCGCCTGTATTATCGCTCAATTTTCAACTTCCACCACTGCGAATGGCGACCATTCGCCCCAAGCCTCGTGCTTCGTTACAATTTCATGAACATTCGATGAACAAGCCAATCTCTTCATCCGTCTTCACCCGCGAATGGTTTCTTCCGCTCGGAGTCTCACTCGTCCTATCGATCCTCGTCATTCTTCCTTTCTTTTGGCTGGGAACAGCTTCCGGCCACGATTTCGAGTTTCACGCGCCCTCCTGGCTGGATGTTGCGTATCAGTGGAAGCAAGGCATCTTCTTTCCGCGGTGGACGGCTTGGACCAATCACGGGTTTGGCGAGCCCCGCTTCATCTTCTACCCGCCGCTCTCGTGGATTCTCGGCGCAGCGCTCACCCTGATGTTTCCGGACGCGGCCGTTCCTATTGTCTTCATCGTGCTGATTCAGACCCTTGCTGGACTCGCAGCATACTTGCTGTTACGGCACATGGTTCCACGGCGCAGCGCTATTCTTGGTTCGGCGTTTTACGTGGTCAACCCGAACGCCCTCTTGCTTACCTATGTGCGCAGTGACTTCGCTGAGCAGTTCGCCTCCGCTATCCTGCCGCTGCTCCTGCTCGCTACCCTGCGTCTTTGCGACTTGCTCGATTCTTCGACGCGCCGTTCTTCCGTCGCTCTCTTCGCCCTTTCCTTCGCTGGAGTTTGGCTCTGCAATGCACCCGCGGCGGTGATTGCCAGCTATTCCGTTTGCCTTATCATCGCCTGGTCAGCATTGATTCAGGCTTCTTTTCGTATTGTTTTCCGGGCCGCGGCGGCACTGCTCCTCGGTTTTGGGCTCGCTGCCTTTTACATCATTCCGGCCTCTTACGAACAGCGTTGGGTCAATATTGCTCAAGCCCTGTCTAGCGGCCTGTTTCCCTCTCAGAATTTCCTTTTCACCGCGATCGACGACGTCGAGCATACCTGGTTCAACTGGATTGCCTCGATCTGTGTTCTTTCGCTCGTGCTGTTACTCGCTTGTACCGCGCTCGCCTCTCGCCGCTTTTCTTCCGCGCTAATCAGAAACTCCCGGATTCCCGCGACGCTTCTCTTGCTTGCTGGCGCTGCGACATTTCTCACTACGCGCTGGTCCATCTCCCTGTGGGATTTGTTACCGAAACTACGCTTCGTGCAGTTTCCGTGGCGGTGGATCTCTGTCCTCGCGCTGCTAGCCGCTTGTTTTCTGGCTTATGTCACGGACGCCAGGCGAGGCTGGCTGTGGTTTGCCGCGGCGCTTTTGCTCCTTCTTCCCCTCGCGAACTTCCTCATCGCGAATACCTGGTGGGATCCGGACGAAATGCCGATCCAGCGCGAAGCCATTGCCAGTGGCCGCGGTTTCGACGGAACTGACGAATACGACCCAATCGGCGACGATCATCTGGATCTGCCGTTGGATGCGCCACTCGCCAGGGCCTTGCCGGCCGGTTCCGCAGATAACACCACCCCACCCGCAAAAATTACGATCGATCACTGGACTACCATGGAAAAGAGAATCCATGTTGATGCGCAATCTGGCGCACGTATCGCCCTCCGTGTCCTGAACTACCCTGCATGGCGGGTCGGGGTAAACGGCCATCCGCTCCAACCGGAACGCATGGACGACTTCAATCAAATGGTGGTTCCTGTCGATCCTGGCGTGTCTGAGATACACGTCTGGCTTACGCGAACACTCGATCGCAAAATTGGTGACGTGATCTCAGCGTTCAGCGTTTGTGTGTTTCTGTTCCTGTTTTGGAGAAGCCGGAAACTCGTTAGCGCCGGTCAATAGACGGATGCCGGATGTCGAGCCCCTGCACGATGTAAATCACGTCTTCCGCAATATTTGTGGCGTGGTCGCCGATTCGTTCGAGGTTCTTCGCCACCAGGATCAATTCGAACGCCGGAAACACCAGGCTCGAATCGCCCATCATGTAGGTCAACAATTCCCGGAAAATCTGATCGCGGTAATGGTCCACCTGATCATCAGCCGCCATCACCTTTTGCGCCAGCTCCACGTCTCGCCGAACCACCGCATTCAATGCGTTCCGCACCTGCTCTTCCACTAATTCCGTCATCCGCGGCAGGTCCACGTACGGCTTCACTCGCGGATGCCGCAAAATGCGCAAAGCTCCCTGCGCCACATTCACCGCCTGATCGCCGATCCGCTCCAGGTCGTTGTTGATTCGCGAAACCGCCAGCACAAAACGCAAATCCGCTGCCATCAACTGGTGCAATGCCAGCAACTGCACGACACGGTCGTCGATTTCCAGTTGCAGTTCATTGATCGCGTCCTCTTCATCCAAAACCCGCTTCGCGAGCTGCTCGTCCGAATCCAGCACCGCATGCACGGCCTGATGAACCGCGCGCTCCGCCAGGCTGCCCATCCAGAGCAATCGCTCTTTCAGTTCGTTCAGGTCTTTCTCGAAGTGACGTTCCATGAAGCCCTTCCCGTGCGCTGCATCTTACTCGCAACTTGGCCCAGGTCAAACTCAATCTACTGCCATCGCCTCATCCAAACCGCCCCGTGATGTATGCCTCTGTTCGCGGGTCCCCCGGTGTCGTGAATAATTGCGGCGTGGGATTGAACTCGATCATTTGTCCGGTCAACAAAAATGCCGTGAAATCGCTGACGCGCGCCGCCTGCTGCATATTGTGCGTGACGATCGCAATCGTCGTCAGGCTCTTCAGTTCCACCAGCAGTTCCTCAATCTTTGCCGTGCTGATAGGATCGAGCGCCGAGCACGGCTCGTCTAGCAGCAGCACTTCCGGCTCCACCGCGAGCGCTCTCGCGATACACAAGCGCTGCTGTTGGCCCCCGGACAGTTCGTACGCGGACTTGTGCAAATGGTCCTTCACTTCCTCCCAAAGCGCAGCGTGACGCAAGCTTTTCTCTACGAGCTCCGAGATGGCTCCCTTCATCCCGTTGATCCTCGGTCCATACGCCACATTTTCGAAGATTGATTTCGGAAACGGATTTGGCCGCTGGAAGACCATTCCCACGCGACGCCGCAAAGCCGTAACATCTTGCGCGAGGATATTTTGCTGATCCAGCAAGATCTCCCCTTCGAGCCGCGACGAAGTTACCGTTTCATGCATACGGTTCAGCGTTCTCAATAACGTCGACTTGCCGCATCCGGACGGCCCGATCAACGCCGTCACCCGCTTGTCCGCGACCCCCATGCTGATGTCGAAAAGGATTTGCTTGGTGCCGTAATAAAAGTTGACCTTCGAAATCTTCATCCGCAACGGCATTGTGCCGATGCTTTCGCGCGTGCCCGACGCCGCGGAAGCCGCCACGTTCACCGATATTCCCTGGTTGGGTGAAGCTTGCATGTTTAGGACCTCGGCATCGATATTCCGCGCGCCAGGATCGTTCGCGCCAGAATGTTGATGATCAGAATGAACCCCAGCAGCACCAGGCCCGCCGCCCACGCCTGCCGGTGCCAATCCTCGTACGGTGACCCCGCGTATCGGTAGATCATCTCGGGAAGCGCCGCGGTTGGCTGGTTCCAGCCCTGGCTCCAGTAACGGTTCCCGAACGCGGTGAACAGCAGCGGCGCTGCCTCCCCCGCCACCCGCGCGAGCGCCAGCAGGATCGCGGTAAGAATTCCGCGATACGCCGCCGGCACAATAACTGTCGCTATGGTCTTCCATTTGCTCGCTCCCAGTGCCATTGCGCCTTCGCGCAACATTTTCGGCACAGCGTTCAGAAACTCCTCGGTGCTTCGCAACGTAATCGGAATCATCATCAATCCGAGCGCGAAGGCTCCTGCCAGCGTCGAGAAGGTCTTGAACGGGCGCACAACGATGCTGAATGCAAAAATGCCAATGACGATGGACGGGACTCCGTTCAGCAAGTCCGCAGCGTAGCGCACCACTCCCGCCGTCTTCGATCCGCTGAATTCTGCGAGGTAAATGCCTCCAAAGAACCCGATGGGAACTCCGAATAGCGATGCAGCAGCCAACAGCTTCGCACTGCCCACGATGGCATTCGCCATTCCACCGCCGGTTTCCCCCACGGGCTTTGGCAACTTGGTGAAGAAATCCCAATTGATGGAGGTTCCGCCGTTAAACAACAGGTACCCGAGGATAAAAAACAGGACTGCTACCGACACGACGGCACATATACCAGTCAGCGTAAGCATGAAGTTGCTTACGAACTTGCGCCAGCGGAGTCTCGCGCCCATCAGTTGCTCACCTTGCTGCCTTTTTGTGTAGTCACGATGATCAGAATCCGCGCCAAACCATTGAGAATAAACGTCAGCAGGAACAGCACCAGGCCCAACTCGATATACGCCTGCGTCTGCAACTCTCCGGTGGCCTCTGTGAAGTCATTCGCGATCACCGCCGCGATCGAATAGCCTGGCGCAAACAAGGAAGCGGCGATTTTAGGGCTGTTTCCCACCACCATCGTGACCGCCATGGTTTCGCCAAGAGCCCGCGCCAGTGCCAGGAAAATCGAACCCATAATGCCAGTCTTGGCAAACGGTACGACTACCTTCCACGTGGATTCCCATCTCGTCGACCCTAGCGCCAATGCCGCCTCTCGTTGATCCCGCGGCACCGATAACAATACTTCGCGCGACACCGAAATGATGTACGGGATTACCATGATCGCCAGCACGATTCCCGCAGTCAGAAACCCTACACCATAAGACGGGCCCTTGAAAATCGGTAGAAAACCAAAGGGCTTGTTCAATGCCGGGTAGATCACGTTCCGAATCAAGGGAACGATGATGAAAATCCCCAACAATCCGTAAATCACGCTCGGCACCGCCGCCAGCAGATCAATAAAAAATTGCAGCGTGTCCGAAATTCGCGGTGGCGCCAGTTCTGCCAAAAAAATCGACGCCCCTATCCCCAGTGGAATTGCAAGTAACAACGCTACCGCAGACGTGACCAGCGTTCCGTAGATGAATGGTAATGCGCCGTACTGGTCCATCACCGGATCCCAGTCTTGCGACACAAAAAAATGTAAGCCGAACTTGTGCCTCGGCAGCGCGGAACCGATCCACAATTCATATACCAGCGAAATGGTAATCAAGACGACAGACGCGGCAAAAATAAACGTAATCAGCCGCGCAATCTCGTCGCCTTCGCGCAGCTTCGATAGAAAAGAGCGCGAACCCGATATCGGACCCGCGCCCTGCACAGTTGGATTTGCTGTTGCCACGTTTTCCGATTCTTACTGCACCTTCGCGATGGCCTTCTTTTCCTTCTCGATCACTTCTTTTGGCAGCTTCGCATACGACAACTGCTCCGCATACGTTTGTCCGTCAGCCAGCATCCAGGTCAAGAAGCCCTTAATTGCGTCGCGCTTCGCGTTATCCTGAATCTTCGACGGAATCAGCAACCACGTGAAGCTCGAAATTGGATAGGCTGTCTTTCCCGGAGCGTTGGTGATGCTCACCCGGAAATCTTCCGGCATATCCTTCGCTGCGCCCGCCGCCGCCTCGCTCACACTCTTTAGATCCGCCTTCACAAATGTGCCTGCGGCATTCTTTACCGTCCCATAGGGAATGTTGTTCTGCGCCGCGTAAATCAGTTCGACATACCCAATCGAGTTCGGCGTTTGCTTGATCAACGCCGTTACGCCTTCGCTGCCTTTGCCCCCAAGCCCCACCGGCCAGTTCACGGACGTGGCTTTGTTAACCTTGCTCTTCCACTCGTCACTGACCTTCGAAAGATAATCCGTCCAAATGTACGTGGTCCCGCTGCCATCGGAGCGGTGTACCACCACGATTTCATTCCCCGGCAGGTTCACTCCCTTGTTGGGGCCGGTGATCGCTGGATCATTCCACTTCGTAATCTTCCCTAGGAAAATTCCTGCCAGCGCTTCCGGCGTGAAGTTCAAGGTCGCACTGACTCCCGGCACGTTGTAGGTCGGCACTGCCGCTCCCAACACCGTCGGGAAGTGCAGAATCTCTGAACCCCGCTTGTCTTGGTACGCCTTCAACTGCTCGTCGTTCATGGGACCGTCGCTGGCCCCGAAATCCACTGTTCCTTCCGTAACTTGCTTGATTCCAGCTCCCGAACCCACCGATTGGTAGTTGAACTGCATATTTCCATTTTTCTGGTGATACACGTCGAACCATTTCGAATAAATCGGATACGGGAAACTCGCGCCTGCTCCGTTGATGAGTAATCCCTGCGCCCACACCACTCCGCTGGCCACGAGCACCGCCATGAGCAACACGGCAGTTCGTTTCATAGTGTTTTCTCTCTCCTGGATTTTTCCAAATACCTAGCCCAAGTCAGTTTCAGCGCACCAGGTTACAGAATTGTTACATCTCCGCATCACTCTGTTAAAAATCAGAAACACTTGCATTGCCCACCCACTAGTCCTTGTGGTTTCAACCGGTTACTGCCCTACAAACAGTAAGAGGGCAGCCCTCAACGAGCTGCCCTCGACATTCCGTTTTCGGAATGATCTGTTTTATGGAATGTAGTAGCGGAACGACGTCCACACCATGTTGTCCACGGCGTGTGGCGAAACGCTCGTTGTGCCCGTCAACCCGTTCGCCCCGGACCAGGTGTTCCGGTAGAAGTAAGAGTATTGAATGCCCCACTGCACGCGGCCCTTTTCGCCCTGGTACAGCTTGTTCCAGAAGCCAATCGTCGCCTCGCTGAGGTATCTCGTGTCGCCTGCGCAGTTGCTCCCGCCGCTCGGAACTCCCGTCCCGCCGGCCTGCCCAGCCGCTGGTCCACCGGGTGCCACCTCGGTGCTGCATCCCGTGTTGTTCGCATACGGCGAGCCGTACCCGCCGACGCCAGTTGTTCCGACTTTCCAAGTCGTTTGTGCTTCTGGGTACAGCAGGTTGGCCGCGGGCGTCCCTCCACCGAGTGTAGTCAGGTTCAGCGTTACTGGAACCGTTACGGTGGTGCCGGCTACGGATTGATAGCCCACGTAGGAAGTGCGGCCTGCGTACTCGCCGCCTACATAAGCGTAAAAATCCCACTTGGGGTTCATATGCCACTCTAGGGATCCCAGCCAGTGCCCGCCGTGAATTAGCGCCACCGAACCGTCAGGCCGCAAAGTTGCGTCCGCCAACTGCGCGGAGCCATACCGTCCCGTGCCGTCTCCGTAGAAGCCGCTCGCTCCCACATCCAGCTTCTTAGAGAGGAGCGGAGCAAGAGCGTGGAAGCCGACTCCGCCGCCTGTACGCGAATCGTTGTAGGCGCCGGTTGCCGAAGGCGTCGTGTTCGTGCACGAACTTGGCAATGCGTTGCCGCTCGCAAACTTATTCGCATTGTAGCTGCCGGTGTAGACGTTGCCGTTGGTGTCCGTTACGCTCACATTCGTCACCGCCGCCGCGGTGGCCGCCGTAATGCTCACGACCGCGCAAGGATAGATCCGGTTTTGGAAAAGACTCACGATGCCGAACACTTCGTAGTGGCCAAAACCAGGATCAAACGCTGCCTTGACGATGAAGTCGGGTGCTTTGTTCACCGAGTATCCGGTGGGATCGAAAGCGTTGTATAACCCGCCGCCAGCACCCGGCGCAAATATGAATGAGTTCATTGCAAAAGTTGACGCGGTCGTCACGTTGCAGCCTGCGCCCAGGATTGCCGTTAAGCAGTATGAGCTGAACCCGCGGCCGCCAATCGTTTCCTGGGAGCCTTCCGCCGACGCCGCCAGCGTGAATTTATCTCCAAAACTCTTGGAGACTCGCGCCGAGTATGCACGCTGCCATGTATAGCCCACCACGTACTGGGGATCGATCATCATCGGGAAGTATTCGGCGCGGTTCGCCGCACCCTTCCGGTCCTGCGTCGCAAGGCTCCACATCTGGCCGGCCGAAAACGCCCAACCACTCGCGAAGTCCGCACGCGCCCACAATTGCCGTTGCCGGAAGACATACGAGTTGCTCTGCCGGTTGTTCGAGGTCGTCCCGGCGCCGAGGAAGTCAGCCTCGTAGTAACCCGATACCTTCGTTTCTCCGATTTTCGTGTCTACCAGCAAGGATAGACGCGACTGCCGTGCCGTGAAGTTCGATTCCGTCAAGTGGCCCAGTGAGTTAGCCGTAAACGGAATCGAGTTGAACGGTGTATTAATGTCCGCGCTCAGCGCACGCTGCCGGGTTACCGTCGCGGCTTCGATAAAGCCTCCCGGCGTAAAGTTCACACCCTTAAACCGAATGGTGGCCGGTCCTTTCTCTTCTGCAGCGCCGCCCTGCCCCCCAGTCGCAACCGCCGAAGAGCCGCTCACCACAGGCTTGGCCGCCGCCATGTTCGCCACCGACGTATTCAGCGCCGAAGTCGTCGTTTTCACTTCCGCCGACGTGGCTACCGCCTCGTTGGCTTTCGTCGTTGCCTCAGTCGCGCGCGAGTTCGCCGACGCTGCCGCTTCCCTCGCCTCTTCGATCTGCCGGTCCCTCTTGGCCAGCTCCTCCTTCAACATCTGGAGCTGCTCCTGCTGCGCTTGCAAGTTCTGGCGCAACTCTTCCATCTCCGCCGCTATTTCGGCGTTGCTCTTCGTGGTGGTGGATTTCGCCGCCGGTGCCGCCTTGGCTGGCTGCGCATCCGTCTCTTTCGGTGAGTCTTTCGGTGAATCCGCGAACGCCGCTCCGGTCGACAGGAACAGCGACAATATCAGTGCTGCAAATTTTTTCATTGCATCTCTCTTTTGTTCAAAAAGATTTCGGACAGACAATGACCCTGGGAAAAGCAACTTCACCCCATTCGGAAGGTAGTAAGGGACTCTTACGCTTTTATCAACTGCGTATGAATACTCTGTAACAAACGGCCCATATTGGCACTTATCTGCACTGTTTTCATCTATTTGCAATTGTTAACAGAACGGTACCGGCAGAGTGTTTAACAGTGTTTTTCGTTCCATCTCGCAGTTCGATCCAGTCCAGCTCACCCGCCGTTCTCCGTCCGCTTTTAGCGTGGTGTCCCCATCTGAAAAGCCAGTTCAATCTGAGAGAGCAGATACCGGTAGTGCGCATCCGCATCCTGTAAGTCCGCATCCGTTTTTTCGAGCTCTGCCTGGCTATATTCTACAATCGACCCAAGTCCCAACTTGTATCGCGCCGTGGCGAGCTCCAGCGCCTGATTCGCCTGATCTTCCAACTGCTTGGTCACCGTCAGCCGCTCGTATGCTTTCCGCGTATTGAGCCAGCTATTCCGGACGTCCCGTGCCACATTCTCCTGGAGTGCCCGCAGCTGGCTTTCTTTCATCTGGGTCTCGATATCCGCGCTCTTGGCTCGAGCATTGAACAGAAATCCATTGAAGACCGGAATGTTAATGTTCACGCCCACCGCTCCGTACCAGCTGGAAATGTGGTCGTCCCTCACCGGTGCCTGGCCCACTGCTCCCGCGGCGTTTACAGTCGGCCACCATAAATCGCGTTCGGCTTTGCTGAATTTAGTCGCGGCGGTTACTTCTTCTTGCAGTGCCCGCACCTCCGGCCGTTGATTCAATGCCTGCTGCACCAACGGCGTGGAATCGGAAGCGGGGGGGCTGAGCTCCTCGGCCGGTTCTACAGGAACTAAGTCCTGCTGCTCGGTGTAACCCATAACCGCGGAGAGGGTTGTCAAAGAGGCTTGGTAGTTGCTTTGCGAATCGAGCAGCAGCAACTTCGCCCGTGCCAGATCCACGTTACTGAAGCTCAGGTCCAGATCCGACTTCAGCTTTGCACTCGTCAACGCCTGCACCTGGTCCACCCGGTCCTGTCGCGCCTTTACGGTCTGCTCCGCTACCACTTGCAGCGCCCTCGTCTCCAGTGTGTTATAAAACGCCTCATCCACAATCAGAATGATCTGCTGCTGGGTCGCGACCGCATTCTGGTCTTCCGCCTTCTGCAAGTGCTGTGACCTGGACACCAGGTTACCGGTCCGTCCAAAATCTGTGATCAATTGCGACACCGACGCCCCATAGGCCGCACGCGGATAGATTACGGGATTGTTCAGGTACCCCGCTGAAATTCGGCTCCCGGGATCCGAATCCACCGCCGTCACGCTTAGATTTACGTTGGGATAGAACGCCGAACGCGTTTCCCGGACAAACTCATGCGCCTCCAATGCCCGCAATTTGCCGATAGTGATATTCGGATTCCGCTGCAGCGCAGTCGCCTCCGCCTCGCGTATCGTCAGCGGCCGCGGGGCCGGCCCGGCTGCGGGCGTCTGTGCGGCTCCTTGCCCTGTCACAATTCCTGGCAAAAACATCACAATCAACGTCCAGCACCTCGCTGGGCGCTTCATGCCGCTACCTCGCTGGTTGCCTGATTTCTCCCGTGAATCACCAGATAGACTGCCGGCACAAGGAACACAGTCACAACCACCGATACTCCCAACCCCCCAATCACCGCCCGCGCCAGAGGTGCATATTGCTCGCTTCCTTCTTCAATCCCCAGCGCCATCGGCAACAGTCCCAATAGTGTCGCCAGCGACGTCATCAGGATCGGCCGCAACCGTACTTTGCACGCCTCCACTACCGCCTCCTTCAAACCCATCCCTCGCTGGTGTAATATCCCCGAAAACTCCACGATCAGAATGCTGTTCGACACAACTATTCCCGTCATCATGATCACGCCCATTAGCGACATGATGTTTAGCGTCGTCCCCGTCATCCATAAGAACACCAGTACGCCCGCCAACCCCGGCGGGATTGCGGTCAGAATGATGAACGGATCGATGAACGAACGGAACTGCGCCATCAAAATCAGGTACACCAGAATCACGCTTAACAGCAGTCCGACTCCGAATCGCAGGAACGATTGCTTCATTCCCACTACCGCCCCTTGCACTCTTACCCGCGCGTTCTTAGGCAAAGCTATGCCTTTCATCGTTTCGTTTACTTCTGTGCTGATTCCACTCAAATCCTCGGTCTTCGGCATGACGTAAACGTCAACCACCCGCCGAATTTGGTAGTGGTCCACCTCCGTTGGCGTGTTCATCGGTTCAATCTTCGCCACCGACTGTAACGGCGTGTAAGATTTTGCGTCCGTGGCACGCAACGGAATGTTCTGGAAGTCCGACATCGTCATTGCGTTCACCTTTTCGTTCGAATACTGCACCGTCAGCATGTAGTTGTTGCCGCTCTTCGGGTCGATCCAGTAACTCGGCGCGATCATCCCGTTTGAGGTCAGCGCGGTGATTACGTTGTCCACCACGTTTCGCGGCGTTAGCCCCAACAAACTCGCTTGTCGCCGGTCGATGTTCAGTTGCAAGCCCGGATAGTCGATATCTTGCGGGATCAACACGTCGCTCACACGTTTGGAATCCTTCAGTTGTAGGGCGATTTTCCGCGCGATCTCGTAGCCTTCGCTCAAGTTGTTGTCGCTCACTTGAATATCCAGCGGCGCGGGTAGCCCTTGGTTCACCACCGAGTCCACCAGCCCGCCCGCCTGAAAATACGCACTCAATTGGGGAAGATCGCTGGCCAGTTTCCGCCGTACCCGCTCCATATACTCATAGCTGCCGGCCTTGTGGCCTTCCGTGAGGTTTACCTGCACAAAAGCCGTATGCATTGCCGAATTCGTGGTGTAGATCGCCGATAGGTCCGGCGTGATGCCGATATTCGACACAATCATCTGCAGGTCGCTTTTGGGTATTACCCCTCGAATATCGCCCTCCACTTGCGCGATGTATTTGTCCGAGACTTCTAGCCGCGTCCCTGACGGCGCTTTTATGTTGATCACGAACTGACCGGGGTCCGTACGCGGAAAGTAGGCCTTCCCGACAAACGGGAATAGGCCGCACAGCAACACCACGATCGCGCCCATGATGTACAGCACCGTTCGTCCCGGTCTTTCCAGTGCTCTTTTGACTTTTGTTTCGTAATAATCCAGTAGTCGACGGAACATTTCGTTGAACCGTCCCACTACATTTGTCAGAGATCCCTGCGCCATTTTATGCTCCTCCTCCCCATGCACGCCGACGCGAACAAATCTGGCGCAGTAAAGTGGCACCACTGTCATCGCAAACACGTATGAGGCAAAGATCGACAGCACTACGCCTAATGCCAGGTCTGTGAACAGGTATTTGCTTACACCATAGAAAAACGTCACCGGAAAGAACACGATCGAGGTCGTCGACGTCGCCGCCAGCACTGCCAACGCCACTTCCATTCCGCCTTTTTCTGCTGCTTCATGCGGCGGCACGCCCTGTTCCATGAAGCGAAAAATGTTCTCAAGAACCACAACCGAATCGTCGATCAGTCTTGAAAATGCCAGCGCAAGTCCTCCCAGCAGCATTGTGTTAATCGACCCACCTTTTGCGTCCATCACCAGAAAACACGTGAGAGCCGACAGTGGAATCGAAAGAAGCACCGCGAACGTCGCCCGCGGACTTCCCAGAAACAACAAAATCATGAGTCCCGTCAGGACCAGCCCGATTGCTCCCTCCTTTAACAGATTCTTCAACGCTGTCTTTACGAAGATGGACTGGTCGAACACCACTGCCGTCCTCAACACCTCTGGCACATCCACCAAATGCTTCGTCGCTTCTCTGATCCCGTTCACAATCGAGATTGTGTTGCTGTCCCCGCCCTGTTTCAGAATCGGGATGTACACCGACCTCTGCCCGTCGATTCTCACAATATTTGTCTGGATGGCGCCGGCATCCTGCGCTTTCCCGACATCCGCTACCATCACCGAGCCTAGACCTACGCTCTTCAGCGGGAGTTGGTTGATCTCATCCACTTTCGGCACTTGGCTGTTCGCGTAGATGTTGTAATCTCGCGTGCCCGTGCGGACGTCTCCCGCAGGTAAAATCAGATTCGAATCATTAATCGCGTGTACAACGTCCATCAGGCTCAACTGGTGTGCTTCCAGCTTCATTGGATCCACAAAAACCTGGATCTGCCGGTATGTTCCTCCGAACGGCTGCGGCACCGACGCACCTTGCACGTTCGCGATCTGATTTCTCACCTGAAACTGTGCCAAGTCCTTCAACTGCGTCTCATTCAGGCCCTGCCCTTTCAGGGTCACCAGACATACCGGCAAACTCGATGCGTCGAACTTCAACACCACCGGCGGTAGCGTTCCTGGAGGTAATCGCCGCAAATCCGCCATGGCCAAATTGGCGATGTTGCTTAGTGCCGCGTCTGGGTCTGTTCCGGGCTGAAAGAAAATCTTAATCAGGCTGACTCCCGTAAGCGATCGGGACTCAATGTGGTCAATATTGCTTCCGAGTGTGAAAAATCTTTCGAAAGTATTCGTAATATCCGCTTCAATCTGCTGGGGGGGCATTCCGGCATAGAACGTCGCCACCACTACCACCGGAATATCGATTTGCGGAAATAGGTCGACGGGCATCCTGACCAGCGTCGTGACACCCACGACCGCCACCACCAGGCACACCATGATGATGAAATACGGGTACGCTAGGGCAAACTTCGGCATTGTCTGTTCCCGTCCAAACTTCCGGCTATCATCGGGCCGGCTCCGCTACCGCGCGCTTGCGCCCGTGAATTACCAAATACACCGCGGGCACCAGGAACACCGTCAACACTACGGACACTCCAAGACCGCCGATCATCGCTCGCGCCAGCGGCGCGTATTGTTCGCTGCCGGCCTCTACTCCTAAAGCCATTGGCAAGAGCGCCAGCAATGTTGCGAGCGATGTCATTAAAATGGGCCGCAAGCGCACCTTGCATGCCTCTACCACCGCATCCTTCAACGCCATTCCCCGTTCGTGCAGAATCCCCGAAAATTCCACGATTAGAATGCTGTTCGACACCACAATTCCCGTCATCATGATCACGCCCATCAGCGACATGATGTTCAGCGTTGTCCCGGTCATCCACAAAAACGTCAGAGCCCCCGCCAAGCCAGGGGGGATCGCGGTCAGGATAATAAATGGATCAATAAACGAACGGAATTGCGCCATCAGAATCAGGTAAACCAGAACCACCGACAGCCCCAGCCCCACGCCGAACCGCGCAAACGACTGGTTCATGCCCACTACCGCTCCTTGTACGCGCACCCGCGCATTTTTTGGCAATTCCAATCCCTTCAGCATCTCCTCCACTTCGCCGTTTACCCTGCTTAGGTCTTCGCTCTTCGGCATTACGAACACATCGATCACGCGTCGAATCTGATAGTGATCCACCTCCGTCGGCGTGTTGATGTGCTCTATGCTAGCCACGGACTGAAGCGGCGTGTACGCCGCTGACTTCGCGGCGCGTAGCGGGATATTCCGAAAATCGGACATCGTCATTGAACCGACTTTCTCGTTCGAATACTGCACCGTCAGCATGTAGTTATTCCCGCTCTTGGGATCGATCCAGTAACTCGGCGCGATCATCCCGTTCGACGTCAGCGCCGTTATCACGTTGTCGACTACATTCTTTGGCGACAGTCCAAGCAGACTCGCTTGTTGCCGATCAATATTCAGTTCCAGCCCGGGATAGTCGATGTCTTGCGGGATCAGTACATCGCTGACTCGCTTCGATCCTTTCAGCTGCAGCGCTATCTTCCGCGCGAGGTTGTAGCCCTCACTTAGATCGTTGTCGCTCACTTGAATGTCCAGAGGCGCTGGCAGCCCCTGGTTTACCACCGAATCGACCAGCCCACCCGCTTGGAAATAAGCGCTTAACTGCGGCATATCGTTTGCCAGTTTGCGCCGCAGTCGTTCCATGTACTCGTAACTACCTACCCGATGCCCCTCTTTCAGGTTGATTTGAACGAAAGCGGTGTGCATCGCGGAGTTCGTCGTGTAGATCGCCGACAGGTCCGGGGTAATTCCGATATTCGATACGATCATTTCCAATTCGGTCCGCGGAATCACGGATCGAATATCTTCTTCGACCTTTGCTATATATTGGTCCGTGACCTCCAGGCGGGTGCCTGTTGGAGCTTTCAGGCTGATGATGAACTGCCCCGGGTCCGTACGCGGGAAATAGGCTTTCCCAATTAGCGGAAAACTGATCAAAACCGCGGCGGCGATTCCGCCCAACAAATACAGCGCAGTCCGTCCAGGTCTTTGCAGGGCGCGCGTGACACTTTTCTCGTAATAGCCTAACAATCTCTGAAACTGCTCGTTGAATCTGCGCGCTAAACTGCCAAGGTATCCCTCTTTTTTCGTATGTTCTGACTTCTCGTGGGGTTCCAGGCGAATAAATTGCGCGCAGTAGAGGGGCACCACCGTCAACGCAAAAATGTACGAGGCAAAGATTGACAGCACGACCCCCAGGGCCAAGTCCGTAAACAGGTATCGGCTGACACCGTAAAACAATGTTACCGGGAAGAACACCACCGACGTTGTACAGGTTGCTGCTAAGACAGCAAGCGCGATTTCTGTCCCGCCCTTTTCCGCCGCTTCTCGCGGTTGTGCCCCTTGTTCCATGAACCGAAAAATGTTTTCCAGTACCACCACCGAGTTGTCGATCAGTCGCGAAAACGCCAAGGCGAGCCCGCCTAAAAGCATCGTGTTGATCGACCCGCCCATCCCGTTCACCACAAGAAAACACGCCAGCGCTGATAACGGGATGGAAAGCAATACGGCGAATGTTGCCCTCGGGCCGCCCAGGAACAACAGGATCATCACGCCCGTCAGAATCAGTCCGATGCCTCCCTCTTTCAAAAGATTCTTTAGGGCCGTCTTCACGAAGATGGATTGATCGAATACCACTGCTGTTTTCAGGACGTCCGGAATATCCACCAGATGCTTTGTTGCTTCCTTTACTCCGTTTACGATCGCAATCGTGTTGCTGCCTCCACCTTGTTTCAATACCGGGATGTACACCGACCGCTGCCCGTCGATGCGCACGATGTTCGTCTGGATTGCCCCGGCGTCCTCGGCCTTTCCCACGTCCGCCACCAGGACTGAAGCGAGCCCCACACTTTTCAGCGGTATCTGGTTGATCTCTTCTGGCGCTGGCACTTGGCTGTTCGCGTAGATGTTGTAATCGCGGTTCCCGATTCGCACGTCACCTGCCGGCAAGATCAGGTTCGAGTCGTTCACCGCACTCACAACGTCCATCAGGCTGAGCTGGTGCGCTTCCAGCTTCATCGGATCCACAAACACCTGAATCTGCCGGTACGTCCCGCCGAACGGCTGGGGCACCGACGCGCCCTGCACATTTGCTACCTGATTCCGCACCTGGAATTGCGCCAGGTCCTTCAATTGGGTTTCGTTCAGCCCCTGCCCCTTTAGCGTGATTAAGCAGACCGGCAGGCTCGACGCATCAAACTTCAGTACGACCGGCGGCAACGTACCCGGGGGCAATCGCCGCAAGTCCGCCATCGCCAGATTTGCAATGTTGCTTAGCGCCGCATTCGCATCCGTTCCCGGCTTGAAATACACCTTGATCAAACTCACCCCCGTCAGGGATCGCGACTCGATATGGTCGATGTTGCTTCCGAGCGTAAAAAACCGCTCAAACGTGTTCGTGATATCCGCTTCGATTTGCTGTGGCGGCATTCCGGAATAGAACGTCGCTACCACCACCACTGGAATATTGATCTGCGGGAAAAGATCCACTGGCATCCGTATGACTGTTGTCACACCGACAACCGCTACTACCAGGCAAAGCATGATGATGAAATATGGATACGCCAGCGCAAACCTCGGCATCTACTTGCTCCCGCTCCCCGCGCCGGTCTCCATATCTTTCGGCTGTATCTTCATTCCGTTCCGGAACTCGCTCCGACTTCCCACCACCACGCGATCTCCTTCATTCAGGCCGGACAGCACCTCAATCCTTGTGCTTCCTTCCATCCCTAACTCCACTTTTCGTTCCTCAAGCACATTTTGCGCATTCGACAGCAGCACCGTGCCTTCTTTGTTCCCGCTCATCGCCACTGCCTCCAGCGGCACGGTCAGGACGTTGTTCCTTTCTTGCTGTGACACCGTCGCCGAAACATACATCCCTGGCAGCAGCCTTCCGTTCGAATTCTGAAAATCAATTTCCGTCTCCATAGTTCGCGTCTGCGGATCGAGCGAATCTGCAAACCGGCTCACCTTTCCCACAGTGTCCTCGTTCAGCGCTTGCACATGCACTTTTACG
>Ga0335080_10002043_pt1 | contig 20066 bp, 22 predicted proteins | sample Lox_Sample_34_FD_206720 | JGI IMG/M metagenome (GOLD analysis project Ga0335080, IMG submission 206720) | Soil microbial communities from Loxahatchee National Wildlife Refuge, Florida, United States - Lox_Sample_3.4 | ecosystem: Environmental > Terrestrial > Soil > Wetlands | place: USA...
CGCCGAGCGTGGCAAGGGCTGCCACTATTACGTGGATCTCGCGGTCGCACGGCCGCCTGCGCGCCTCCTCGGGCAGGCTGCGAGCGAGCCGACGATGCGCTACTTCGGGCCCGGCACCGGCTGTGAGGCAGCAGCGAAACTGATCTCGGCGATCGCGAACAGCGGCGCCATCCCGTCGGACATGAACCTGGGCGGCAATTACGAGTCCAGTCTGGTGACGGACGTCCTGCATCACCTCGCGCGCTACTGGGCGCCGATGCCACCGGCCCGCGCTCAGGAGCGGCGCCGTTCCTTTGTGCGCCTGCACGTGGTGCACGACTTCGAAGACATCGTGGCGATCATTTCGGGCGAGTCTACCGACCTCACCTTCTCCGAGAGCATCGAGACCTGGACGGTGGAAAACGAAAGCGAAGGCGGCTATGGCGCTGTCATAACACAGACCAAAGGCGACTGGCTCAAGGTGGGAGCGCTGCTCGGGATCAAGCTGGAGGAAGGTGCCGCCTGGGGTGTGGGTATCGTGCGGCGTATCAACAGCGCCACCGGCCAGCAGTGCTATGTTGGCATCGAGACGCTGGCGAAGGGCGGGGCTCGCGTCAAGCTATATCCGGTGGGCGGACGCAACGCGCAGTCGGGTGAAGACGCGCTATTGCTTCCGTCTAGCGCAGCCGACAGCAGCGGCCGCGGCGAGCTGAGTCTGCTGATGCGTCTGGGCAGCTTCTCGCCGCGCCAGAGCTTTCAGATGCGCGCCTACGAGCGCGACTACCTGCTCGTGCCCAAGCAGCTGGTGGAGGGCGGGCAGGATTTCGACATGGCGAAGTTTCGCGTGATGCAACGCGCCGCCTGAGACCGCTGTGCCCGTGCCGCCCCTGATTCAGCCGCGGGCGAGCCTCTTCAACCACTCACCGATCATATCGATCTCCTCGGGGCACACCGAGTGTGGCATGTCGTACTCGTGCCACTCCACCGGGAAGCCGAGCGTCAGCAGCCGGCTGCACGAGGCTTGCGCCAGCCTGGGCGGCACGACCGGGTCTTTGGTGCCGTGACACATCAGGATAGGGAGGTCGCGGTTGGCATCGCTCAGCTCGGCTTCGACTTTGTCGGGCAGCGGCAGATAGGTCGACAAAGCGATTACGCCTGCGAGGCGTTTCGGGTAGCGCAGGCCGCAGTGCAGGGCAATCGCGCCACCCTGAGAGAATCCCGCAAGAACTACGCGCCGGGCCGGCAGGCCGCGGCCAATTTCGCGGGCGATCAACTGATCCACCGCCAGCTGCGACTCGCGCACGCCGTTCTCGTCCTCCTTGAGCGACAAGTCCTGGTAGCCGATGTCGTACCACGCACGCATGACGTAGCCGCCGTTGATGGTGACCGGGCGCAGCGGCGCGTGGGGAAAGATGAAGCGGACCGCCAGTCCGTTCAACCTCAGCTCGGGGACGATGGGAACGAAATCGTTGCCGTCCGCGCCCAGGCCGTGCATCCAGATCACGCTGTAGGCCGGCTGCGGTCCAGTTTCAGTCTCGATGGTGGGGAGCAGTGCTGCGGCCATGGTTTGTGGGCGAAGCTCGAGCAAACACGCCAGGGGCGTAAACGCAAGGATCGCGCCCGCAGGCGCAGCACGTGAATCGGCGCTGCGCTCTCGTGTGTCAGGTTGGCGGAGCTCGGACGGCGGACTTGGGCCGGAAGCTCTTCACTACCGATTCGTCGGTCTCGATGTAGGGTCCGCCGATCAGATCGATGCAGTAAGGAACGGCGGAGAAAATGCCGTGCACCAGCACCTTGCCGTCAGCCCCCTTCACTCCTTCGAGCGTCTCGCGAATCGACTTGGGCTGACCCGGCAGGTTGATGATCAGCGTCTGCGCGCGAACGACGGCCACCTGCCGCGACAGAATCGCCGTGGGCACATAGTGCAGGCTGATCTGCCGCATCTGCTCGCCGAAGCCCGGCATGACCCTGTCGGCGACCGCCAGCGTCGCCTCGGGCGTCACGTCGCGCGGCGCCGGACCGGTGCCGCCCGTGGTCAGCACCAGATGACAGCGCTCAGCATCCGTCAGCTCCTTGAGCGTCGTCTCGATCTGCGCCCGCTCGTCCGGAATCAGGCGCGTGACTGTGCTCCAAGGTGTAGTGAGCGCGCGCCCAAACCACTCCTCCAAGGCCGGGATACCCTCGTCGCGATAGACGCCGCGCGAAGCGCGGTCGCTGATCGATAGCAGCCCGATCTTGAGCTCATGCGTGTCCATGTAGAGGCGATTCTAGCGGCAGCAGCGCACGGTGTGAATCAGCGCTCTTGCGACGTTTCCGCCGTTACGATCAGCCGCAGCTCGCGCAGCAGCGCACGGAAACTGTGCGGTGGTTTGCCCTGCGCCTGCTCGCGCTGTGCTTCGAGCACCAGCGTGCGCAGCTTTGCCTCGTCGCAGCCAGGGTAGCTGCGTGTCAACTCGCCCAGCGCACTGTCCTCCTGCATGAGCCGGGCGCGCCAGCGCTCGAGCCGGTGCAGATGCACGCTGGCGCTGCGTGGTCCGGCCTTGAGTGCACTCAGGTTGGCGAGGATGGTGGCGCTGTCCACCTCGTGCATCAATCGGCCGATATACCGAAGCTGACGCCGCAGCGCCCCGAACTTGCTGATGCTCCGGGCCTCGAGCACGGCTTCGAGCAGCGACTCAGGCAGCTCAAGGCGTGCGAGCTGCGCAGGGGTGAGCAGGGTGAGCTCCTTGCCCAGATTCTGCAGAGCCAGGCTTTCGCGCTTGCGTTGGGTTCTGCTGATCCCAGGCGGATCGACGGGCGCCTTCGTCGCACTGCGTTCGGTCGAGCGTGTCATCGCTGGTATCATACCAATGCGCGGCGGCGCTACGCACCGCGTCCTCGGAACAGCATCCACCAGCCATCGCCCCGTGTCAGACAGCGAGTTTTCCCACAGCCTCGACGAGCTGCGGCAGATCGCGCAGGATGTGCTCGATCACGCCCGCGCCAAGGGCGCGAGCGCTGCCGAGACGGAAGTGAGCGAGGGCTTTGGGCACGGTGTGACAGTACGACGCGGCGAGCCCGAGACGATCGAGTACAACCGCGACAAAGGCGTTGGTGTCACCGTTTACATCGGCCGCCAGCGCGGGCACGCCAGCACCTCGGATTTCGGGCGCAACGCCGTCCGCGAGACGGTAGAGGCGGCGCTGTCGATCGCCCGCTTCACCGCCGTCGACGAGGCCGCCGGATTGGCCGACGAGGCACTGCTCGCGCGCGATATTGCCAACCTGGACCTTTATCATCCGTGGCAGCTGTCGGTGGACGGCGCCATCGCGCTTGCGCGAGAGTGTGAGGCGGCGGCGCTTGCCGTGGATCCGCGCATCACGAACTCCGAAGGAGCCTCGGTTTCGACTCAGCAGTCGCACTTCGCTTACGGAAACACGCTCGGGTTTCTGTCCGGCTACCCTGGCTCGCGCCACACGATCATGTGCTCGGTGATCGCGGGCGCGGGCGACGCCATGCAGCGCGACGACTGGTACAGCGTTGCGCGCACACACACGGAGCTCGAGGATGCCGTCGAGGTTGGCAGGCGCGCGGGCCAGCGCTGCATACGTCGCCTCGGCGCACGCAAGCTCGCCACCACGCAGGTGCCGGTCCTGTTCGAAGCCCCCGTCGCCTCCGGCCTGCTGGGCCATTTCGTGGGCGCCGTCAGCGGCGGCAGCCTCTACCGCAAGGCTTCCTTCCTGCTCGACAGCCTGGGCCAGCAGGTGTTCTCGGCGCCGGTACGGATACACGACGTCCCCGATCTCAAGCGAGGCCTCGCGAGCAGCCCCTTCGACGACGAGGGCGTCGCCACCCGCCGCCGCGACATCGTCCAGCATGGCGTGTTGCAGGGTTATTTTCTCGGCAGCTACGCGGCGCGCAAGCTGGGCATGGCTTCGACCGGCAACGCCGGCGGCAACCACAACCTCATCCTGGACAGCACGGGTGAGGACTTCGCGCGTTTGCTGAAGAAAATGGGCCGAGGCTTGCTCGTGACCGAGCTGCTCGGCATGGGCGTGAACCAGGTCACGGGCGACTACTCGCGAGGCGCGGCGGGGTTTTGGGTGGAAGGTGGGGAGATCGCCTATCCGGTGCAGGAGATCACCATCGCCGGCGATCTCAAGGACATGTTCCGAGGCATCGTTGCGGTTGGCACGGATGTGGTGGTTCGCGGCTCGCGCCAGTGCGGCTCGATCCTGGTCGACCGCATGACCATAGCGGGGCAGTGATGGCCACGCACGCGGTGCGTCGAATCCTGGGCATGGGCGGGCCGCCACCGGGAGACAACGCGCGCGCCCATCTGTGGGAGCGCCGGCTGCACGGCGTGATGATCGCAATAGCCCTCGCGTCGGTCTTGTCGATCTATGGCACGGAAATTTCCGAGGACTCGCGGCTGCACGCGGCCGGTCGCGTGCTGGAATGGGTCATCTTCCTCGCTTTTGCCGCGGAGCTCAGCTGGATGGTTCGGGTCTCCAGCCACAAGCTGCGCTACCTCGCCAATAACTGGCTCGACGTGTTGATCGTGCTGTGCGCCGGGTTGGCGCTGGCGGGCGCCGACAGCGAGTGGGTCGCGCTCGCCCGGCTGCTGCGGCTTGCAACGGTAGCAATGCTTCTCACGCGCGCGGCCGCGCCGCTGCGCGGTTTGTTCAGCCCGGGCGGCCTGCCCTATGTGCTGGGTTTGGCGATCGTCGCGTTCCTGCTGGCCGGAGCCGGCTTCTACTGGCTCGAGCCCAGCGTGCACAGTTTCGCGGAAGGGTTGTGGCTTGCGTTCACCACCGGCGCGACGGTGGGCTACGGCGATATCGTTCCGACCAACACCGCGTCGCGCCTGTTCGCAGTGCTCATCGTCCTCGTGGGTCTCACGATGTTCTCCCTGGTCACGGCCAGCATCGCGGCTTTCTTCGTCGGCGAGGACGAAAAGCTCATGCGCCGGCAGATGCACCGCGACGTTCAAGATGTGAAGCAGGACATGGCGCAGCTGATCAACGACGAAGAAGCGCAGCTCCGGCGCGAGCTGCATGCCGACATCCGGCGTCTGCGCGAAGAGCTAAGTCGTCTGCGCGAGGAGCTGCGCCGGCAGGGGCTGGTGCGCTAGGAGTAAGGAGGTGGGTGATGAGATTGCTGCCTGGAGTCCTGGTTTTTGCGCTGCTCGCCGGCTGCGCCACGACGCCAAAGATGGAACCGCTGGACGTGACGCTGTCCGACATCACGCCTGGGCAGATGGGCATACTCGAGCAGCAGTTTCAGGTCAAGCTGCGCGTGCAGAATCCGAACAACTTCGACATCCCTCTGGATGGGGTCGCGTGCCAGATCGAGCTGAACGACAAGGCCTTCGCCAAGGGCGTCGGGCAGCAATCGGTTACGGTGCCCAAATTCGGAGAAGCTGTTCTGGACGTCAACGCAGTCAGCAGCTTGTCCGGCGTCCTGGCGCAGCTGTCGCAGTTGACGCAGGGCGGCCCTGACAAGCTGCGCTATCGCGTCAAGGGCAAGTTGTACCGCACCGACGGAACCAGCATTCCGTTCGACCAGCTGGGTGAGATCCAGCTCTCCGGCCTGGCCGGAAGCAAGGAGTAGGGCAGCTCGCCGTCGCGAGCGTCAAGCGTCGCACTTCAGCCAGCCGCAGAGCTGGCGCACGTCCACATTCCCGCCCGACAGGATTACGCCCACCCTCGAGCCGCACGGCACCTCGACCTTGCGCTCGAACAAACCGGCGGCACCCAGCGCGCCGGTGGGCTCGACCACGATCTTCATCCGCTCCCACAGGAACAGCATCGCCGAGATGAGCTGTGCGTCGCTCACGGTCACCATGTCGTGGACGTAGCGCAGAACCAGAGGAAAGTTGACTGCGCCCAGGTAGGGCGTGCGCGCGCCATCCGCGATGGTGTCTGGGTTGTGGCAGGTCTGCAGCGTCCTGGTATGGAACGAGCGCGTCGCGTCATCACCTGCCTCGGGCTCCACGCCGATGACCTGGCAGCCGGGCGAGAGCGCGTCCGCCGCAATGGCGCAGCCGGAGATAAGGCCGCCCCCACCCACGCACACGAACAGGTAATCGAGGCGTCCGACCTCTTCGATCAGCTCCTTCGCGGCCGTCCCCTGGCCCGCCACGATATCCGGGTGGTCGTACGGCGGTATGACAGCTAGCCCGCGCTCTTTGGCGATCCTGGCTGCCAGCTCCTCGCGTACGGTAGCGTGCTTGTCGTACAGCACGATCTCGGCGCCGTAGCCGCGCGTGGCGTCGAGCTTGACCGGCGGTGCGTCCTGCGGCATCACGATCAGCGCGGGGACGCCCAGCAGCTGGCCGGCCAGCGCCACGGCTTGCGCGTGATTGCCGGAGGAATAGGCGAGCACTCCGCGCTGCCGCGCCTCCTGATCCAACCGTGACAGGGCGTTGAACGCGCCCCGGAACTTGAACGCGCCCGCGCGTTGAAAGTTCTCGCACTTGAAGAAGACCTGTGCCCCCGTGCGGCGATCCACGTGGCGCGAGGTGAGCGCCGGCGTGCGCCGCGCGCGCCCCGACAGCCGCTCCGCGGCCGCCGCGACATCGTCGTAGTTGACGCGCAGTTGGCTTGGGTCGCCCAATGGGTTCACTTCAGCCTCGTAGCTGGAGCCAGGCGCGGCGGCGCTTCGCGGCCGCGCGATCGGAAGTCATAACTGCGAGTGTACAAGTATCGAGCGCGCCAGCGCGCATCGCGATCGTGAATTCGACCAGCTGATCGCTTCGAAATGCGTGCAGGGTGGTAACGTCTCCCGGCCGGTAGCGGGCGAGCCGCCGGTCGAGATTCGCGGCGCTCACCTTGAAGCCGTCGATCGCGACCAGCACATCGCCGGCGGACAGCCCGGCCGCTTGAGCCGCGCCACCGTCCAGCACATGCGAGAGACGCGCTCCCGCTGCGTCATCGATGACCCGCGCTCCGAGCGTTACCCGGGAGGCGAGCTCACGTGGCGGAATGATCGCAGGCTTACCGCCCTTGTCCGTCGCCGATTCGGCCGGGCGCAGCTGCATGTCGATCCCGACGCTCGCCAGCAGGCGCCTCAGCGGCAACTCCTCGGTCGAGCGCAGTGCGCGGTCGAAGAACGTCCGCAGCGGGATGCCCGCTACGCGCTCGGCAAGCCGCTCGATGCCGTCCTCAGGAACGCCGAGCCCGGTCTTGCCGTATTCGTTCCACAGCGCGCGCAACAAATCGTCCAGGGAGCTGCGCCCGCGCGTGCGGCCGCGGATCGTGAGATCCAGGCATAGTGCGATGAGGCTGCCCTTCAGGTAGTAGCTTACCTGCGTGTTCGGGCTGTTCTCGTCCGGGCGGTAGTACTTGATCCAGGCGTCGAAGCTGGCCTGCTCTACAGTCTGCTTCATGCGGCCCGCCGTGCGCAACAGGCTGGTGATGTTGCGCCCCAGAATCTCGAGGTAGTCCGATTCCGAGACCAGCCCAGCGCGAGCGAGCTGCAGGTCGTCGTAGTAGCTGGTGATGCCCTCGAAAGCCCACAGCAGCCGGGTGTAGTTCTCGCGGCCGAGATCGTAAGGGGTGAACGCGGCCGGCTTGATGCGCTTGACGTTCCAGGTATGGAAGTACTCGTGGCTGCACAGGCCGAGGAAGACGCGATAGGCCTCCGAAGCCTCGCGCATGCCGGCGCGCGGCAGGTCCTCGCGCGAGCACAGAAGGGCAGTGGAGTCGCGGTGCTCGAGGCCACCATAGCCTTCACTCGCCGCGGTCACCAGAAACAGATAGCGCCGCATCGGCGCCGGCGGGCCAAACAGTGCGATGTGCGACTCGCAAAGCCGGCGCAGATCGCCGCGCAGGCGTTCAACGTCGGCGTCGTGGCGGCCGCTGATGGCGATGTCATGGGGAACACCGCGCGCCTCGAAGCGCGCGAGGGTGAACGGACCCATCTCCACGGGGTGGTCGATCAATTCGTCGTAGCTCGCCGCGCGGTACAGGCCGAAGCCGTGCACCGGTGCGCGCCTGCGCCGCATCGTCGTGGCCACCCGCCAGCCGCGGTAGCGCGGTCCACGAGGCGCCCGAATATCGACCTCGCACGCGCGTGTTTCCTTGCCCAGAGCGCGCACGAACACGCTTGGCCCGTTGAAGAAGCCATGCGACGCGTCGAGGTGCGCCGCGCGCACGGACAGGTCCCACGCGTAGACCTGCAGCGTCAGAGTGAGCGGGCCGCGTGCCGGCGCGGCGACCCAGGTGTGCTTGTCGATCTTTCCGACCGGCACGGGGCGGCGCCCGCTGCGCGCCTCGGCGGCTACTACGTTGCGCGCGAAGTCGCGGATGAGATAACTGCCTGGCGCCCAGGCCGGCAGCGCGAAGCCCTGCCCGTTCGGGTCAGGGTCATCGACGGTGCAGGTCACCTCGAAGACATGGGCTTCCGGGGATTTCGGAACGATGGTGTAGCGGATGGGTGCGGCGTTCGGCATAGAGACGGCCGCGCGATTGTAACTAACCTTACGTCCAGAGGCGCAGCGGGGTGGCGCGGCCGTGCGCGAATGCGCTAGCATGAAGCCGTTGGCATAGCGTGCACTTGAGGAGGTCGCGTGGATCCGGTCAAGAGCGTCAAGATGGGCGCCAACATCGTCATCAGCGGGTCGGACAAGGCGCAGGTCGAGGCAGCGGCGCGGGCCCTCGTCGCCAAGGGAGCGAAGCAGCTCTCCAAAGTGGAGCCGATCGGCAATAACTGGATGGTCACCTGCGAGGACCCGGACGACCTGAGCCGCGAGGTCAAGGTGGTCAAGCTCGGCATGCAGCTCATGATCAAGGGGCCCACCGAGCAGGTGGTGACGCAGAAGGCGCAGGAGCTGGTGCGCCGCGGCGCCAAGCTGATCGCCGCGCCGTCCGCTGCGAAGGACGGCGGCTGGGTGGCGATCTGCGACGACGCCGGGTCAGTCTATAAGTGGTGAGGAACGGGCAGTCGAGCGAGGCCTGGCGCAACGGCATCCAGGCCGTGCGAGCCCAGCGCCAGGGTGCGCGGCCAGCGGCAGCACAGGACGTCCTCGCACGAAGCGCAGCGACACCCGCAGCATGTCGATGATCACCACCCACAGGAGCGCCGCGAACAGCAGCACCAGCGCTGCGTCGATCCGCTGCCCCACGATCAGCCGCGGCGCAGACTTGGCGCGCTCCTGGGGCAGCGTCGCCGCCAGGAGCTGAGCCGACAGATCGTTCGCGCCAGCCAGGAAGCCGATCGCGTCGGGCGTAATCATGACAGCCATGTGCCAGTGGGGAGGCATTGGGCCCGTGTTGGGGGCGCGCTCCGGCCCCTTCAGGTAAAATCTAGTCCCTTCATGTACGGCTCCCACGACTCTATCGCCGCATTCGATCCCGAGCTGTGGCGCGCAATGACGGCGGAAAGACGCCGTCAGGACGACCACGTCGAGCTGATCGCCTCGGAAAACTACGCCAGCCCGATGGTGCTCGAGGCCCAGGGTTCGGTCCTCACCAACAAGTACGCCGAGGGCTACCCGGGCAAGCGCTATTACGGCGGCTGCGAGTACGTCGATATCGCCGAGCAGCTGGCAATCGATCGTGCCAAGCAGCTGTTCCGCTGCGAGTACGCCAACGTCCAGCCGCATTCCGGCAGCCAGGCCAATCAGGCCGTGTACAGCGCTGCGCTGAACCCCGGCGATACCATCCTGGGCATGTCGCTCGCGCACGGCGGCCATCTCACCCACGGTTCGCCGGTCAACTTCAGCGGCAGGCTATACAAAGTGGTGAGTTATGGCCTGGATGCGGACGAGGTCATCGACTACGCGCAGGTCGAGGAGTTGGCGCGTCTGCACAAGCCGAAGCTCATCATCGCGGGCGCCTCCGCCTACTCGCTGGCGATCGACTGGAAGCGCTTCCGGGAGGCAGCGGACGGCAGCGGCGCACAGCTGATGGCGGATATGGCCCACTACGCTGGCCTGGTGGCGGTGGGCCTGTACCCCAGCCCGATCGGGCACGCGCATTTCGTCACGAGCACCACCCACAAAACGCTGCGCGGCCCTCGCGGGGGCCTTATCCTGTCGCAGGCGGAACACGAGAAGCAGCTCAACGCCTCGATCTTCCCGGGTGGGCAGGGCGGCCCGCTGATGCACGTGATCGCGGCCAAGGCGCTGGCGCTCAAGGAAGCCATGGCTCCGGAGTTCAAGCGTTACCAGCAGCTCGTGCTGGACAACGCCCGCGTGCTGGCCAAGACGCTGCAGACCCGAGGGCTGCGCATCGTGTCGGGCGGCACCCAGAGTCACATGTTCCTGGTCGACCTGCGCGCCAAGAAGCTCACCGGCAAGGACGCCGAGAGCGTGCTGGGGCGTTCGCACATCACCGTCAACAAGAACGCCATTCCTAACGACCCGCAGAAACCCTTCGTCACCAGCGGCATCCGCCTCGGATCGCCCGCCATCACCACGCGCGGCTTTGGCCAGGCGGAGACGGAGCAGCTTGGCCATTTGATTGCCGACGTGCTCGACGCGCCCAGCGACGACAAGGTGGTCGCACGGGTAGCCGGCGAAGTCACTGCGCTGTGCCGGCGGTTTCCGATCTACGCCGGCGAGCTCGCTCCCGCCTGAGTGCGTATGCGGTGATTCGTGCTGTTCCCCGGTCACGGATCACGAATCGCGAGTCACGATTCTGATGAAGTGCCCCTTCTGCGGAGCGGACGACAGCCAGGTGGTGGACTCGCGCGCCAGCGAGGAGGGCGACCGCATTCGGCGCCGCCGCCGCTGCCCGGCCTGCGACAAGCGCTTCACCACCTACGAGACGGTCGAGCTGCGCATTCCACAGGTGGTCAAGACCAACGGCACGCGCGAAGAATACGACGAGGAGAAAGTGCGCACGGGGTTCATGCGCGCTCTGCACAAGCGTCCGGTGCCGACCGAGTACGTCGATGCTGCCGTCGAGCGCATCACCCAGAAGCTGCTCAGTCTGGGCGAACGCGAGATTCCTTCCCGGCGCGTCGGTGAAATGGTCATGCGCGAGCTGTACAAGCTGGACAAGGTGGCGTATATCCGCTTCGCGTCTGTCTACAAGGACTTCCAGGACGTGGCCGATTTTCGCGACGTGCTCAAGGAAGTCGCCAAGCCGGGCACGCGGCGCAAGAAACCGTGATTCGTGACTCGTGCAAAGCCGTGACTCGTAACCAACTGCGAGCACGGATTACGGGTCACGAATAGCGAAACGCGAGTCACGATTCACGAGTGTTTTCTCCCGCCGACCACGCCTACATGGTCCGCGCGTTGCGCCTGGCCGAGCGCGGTCTGTATGCGACCACACCCAACCCCCGCGTGGGCAGCGTCATCGTGCAGCATGGCGAGATCGTGGGTGAGGGCTATCACGAGCGAGCCGGCGAACCGCACGCCGAGGTCCGCGCCCTGCAGCGCGCGGGTGAGCGCGCGCGCGGCGCGACGGTCTACGTCTCGCTGGAGCCGTGCAGCCATCACGGGCGCACCCCGCCCTGTGCCGACGCGCTGGTGCAGGCAGGCGTTGGGCGGGTCGTCGCCGCGATGCGCGACCCGAATCCGCTGGTGGCCGGCCAGGGACTGCAGCGTTTGCGCGCCGCGGGCATCGCAGTCGAAACGGGGCTGTGCGAGGAGGAGGCGCGCGAGCTCAATGTCGGGTTCGTCTCGCGCATGACTCGCCAGCGCCCGTGGCTGCGCGTCAAGACCGCGGCCAGCCTCGACGGCAGGACCGCGCTGGCCAACGGCCAGAGCCAGTGGATTACTGGAGAGGCCGCCCGGCGCGACGGCCACCGCTGGCGCGCGCGCTCATGCGCCGTGATGGTCGGAATCGGCACGCTGCTCGCGGACAATCCGCGCCTCACCGTGCGGGAGATCAAAACCCCGCGTCAGCCGCTGCGTATCGTGATCGACCGCGGGCTGGCCATCCCGCTCGATGCGCATATCCTGGAAGGAGGGAACGTGCTGATCGCCAGCGCGCACAGCGAGCGCGACAAGGTGCGGCGGCTCGAAGAGCTGGGCGCCGAGGTGCTGTGGCTGCCGAACGCGGAAGGCAAAGTCGACCTGGGCGCGCTCATGCGTGAGCTCGCGCGCCGCGAGCTGAACGAAGTGCTGGTCGAGTCGGGCAGCCGCCTCAACGGAGCGTTGATCCGCACTGGCGTCGTGGACGAGCTCATCGTCTATCTCGCGCCGCACTTGCTGGGAGACAGTGCGCGCGGTATGTTCGATTTGGGCGAGCTGACTGCGCTCGACCAGAGGATCGAATTGACTATCCGCGACGTGCGCCGCTTCGACGCCGATCTGCGCGTGATCGCCAGGCTTACCCGTTTCGATTGAGATGTTCACCGGAATCATTGAGGCAGTAGGCCAAATCCGCGCGGTGCTGCCGGGCCGCGGTGGTGTGCATGCGGTGATCGACTGTGCCGCGTTGAATCTGTCTGACGTGAAGGTCGGTGACAGCATCGCGGTCAACGGCTGTTGCCTCACAGTTGTCGAGCTGAAGCGGGATGCACTGCACGTCGACATCTCACACGAGACGCTGGCCTGTACCTCCGGATTCGAAGCCGGCGCCAAAGTGAACCTCGAAAAAGCGCTCCGCCTGTCGGACCGTCTTGGGGGCCACCTGGTTAGCGGTCACGTGGACGGCCGCGGCGAGGTGACCCGCAGCGAAGCAGCAGGAGACAATCGCTTGCTCGAGATCCGCCTACCCGGGGAGCTGGCGAAATACGTCGCGCGCAAGGGCTCGGTGGCGGTCCAGGGCGTGAGTCTGACCGTGAACCGGGTGGACGGCGAGCGCTTCGAGGTGAACCTCATCCCGCACACGCTCGAGGTGACGAACCTTGGCGGGCTGAGCAAGGGCGCGCTGGTCAATATCGAGGTGGATCTGCTCGCGCGCTACCTGGAGCGGCTTCTAAACGAGTCCAAGTAGGTCCCCATCCGTCTCCGGAAGCTCGGCTCCGGCGTTCTTCATGAGCGCGCCTCGCCTCTTACTATCCTTTACTCTGAGGCCGGGCCACGCTTGGACCGAGCGTTGGGCCAGATCAACATTGGGAGCGGCTTGTTTTGCACCACGGTCAGCGTTCCGAACTGCCGTTCCCTGAGCTGCCGCAGCTTGATCCAGTCTTCCGGCGCAAGCCGCTCCTCCCACTCAACTCTCATGAACGCGCGCGCGGCATGGACAATTCTGAAGAGGCCCACAATGAACTCTTCTGGATCTCGCCCGAATGGGATACTCAGCCAGGATAGGCCCTGGTCGGGAGCGACTTCTTCTTCCAGACGAAGGAATGCGCCGCCTCGCGAAACGTTTTCCAGATGCGCGGCTATGCTTCGTCCCTCTACGTGCAGCACGGCCGGAGCGCTGAGCCGGATTCGCTGTGATTGACGGCGCTCGTCCGAAGAATGGGTTGCTTGCTGCATCGACGGCTCCCAAAGCAAATAGCGCGATGGATTCCCGCGTGTCGCGCCAGCCTAAGGTAGACACATCGCTGCCCGAAGCCAACCTTTGCCAAACAGTGTCAGGAAACTGAAAAAGACACGCGCCGAGTGCGCGCTAACGCTGTGCCCCGCGCTACTTGCCCGAGATGCTGCGATACCAGTCCAGGATTTGCTCACCCGTCCAGAACAGCACACCGGGCCTTTCTTTCATGTACGCGTAGATCGCCTCGAAGTACTTGATCCGGTGCGGCACGCCGCTGATGTACGGGTGGACCGCGATGGCCATGATCCGCGCGGACTCTTGCCCTTCGTCGTAGAGACGGTCGAACTGATCGCGCGCGCGGTCGAACAGCTCCGGAGCCCGATGGTGCTGGACCATCATCATCGGAATATCGTTGAGTTCGACCGTGTAGGGCACGAGCACCAGCGGGCGTGAGGTCGTCTTGATCTCATACGGCTGCTCGTCGTTCACCCAGTCCGAGACGTACTCGATGCCTTCCTCCGCCAGGAGGTCCAGGGTATCCCAGGTCTCGACGAGACCGGGCCCGAGCCACCCGCGCGGCGGCTTGCCGGTGAACTCGCGGATCGTCTGAATCGATCTGCGGATGACTGCGCGCTGGTCCTGCTCCAGATGCAGGGGCCGCTGCATATAGCCATGCCCCATGAACTCCCAACCCGCGAGCAGCGCCCGCTTTGCTACCTGCGGATAGGACACGCACACCGACGCGTTGAGCGCCATCGTGGCTTTGATGTCGTGCCGGTCCAGCGCGGCCTTGAGCCGCCAGAACCCGACGCGCATCCCATACTCGTGCCAGGACCAGTTGGGGACGTCGGGGATCACGCTTGCACCGGCGGGCGTCGGAAGCACGGTACGAGGCATCGGGGCCTCGATGTTCCATTCCTCGATGTTGACGATGGTCCAGACCGCAATGCGCGCACCGCCCGGCAGCTTCGCTGGAGCGCGCTCGACGATGGGTGAATAGTCGAATCGTTCGCGCGGCAATCTCATCGGTTTCTTCACGGCGAGCTCGGAACCTTCGTCCCATCATATCTGCTACGGCCCGCCTCCGCCAAATCGGCCAACGCACCTCTGCCCTCACCCCGGCCCCTCTCCCGGAGGGAGAGGGGAGTGCGGCTGCGGGCGCCCCGTATGGTTACAATGGGTGTGCGCGCAGCGCGCTACCTAGCTGTTTGCGGGTATCAGCCCGCCGAGGAGATCGAGTCATGACCATCAGCAGCACCACGGAGATCATCGCCGAGATTGAGGCCGGCCGCATGGTCGTGCTGGTGGACGAGGAGGATCGCGAGAACGAGGGCGATCTGCTCATGGCAGCCGAGTTCGTCACGGCCGAGGCCATCAACTTCATGGCCAAGCATGGACGCGGGCTCATCTGCCTCACGCTCACCGAAGAGCGCTGCCGCCAGCTTAACCTGCCGCTGATGGTCGCCAACAACCGCTCACAGCTCGGGACCAATTTCACGGTATCGATCGAGGCCGCGCGCGGCGTTACGACCGGCATCTCTGCGGCCGACCGCGCGCGCACGGCGCAGGCGGCCGTCAAACGCGACGCGCGCCCGGAGGACATCGTGCAGCCGGGGCATATCTTTCCGCTGATGGCGCAGACCGGCGGCGTGCTGGTGCGTGCCGGACACACCGAGGCCGGCTGCGACCTGGCGCAGCTCGCGGGACTGATTCCGGCTGCCGTCATCTGCGAGGTGCTGCGGGACGACGGCGAAATGGCGCGCCTGCCCGACCTGCTGGAATTTGCCGATCGGCATGGGCTCAAAGTGGGGACCATCGCCGACCTCATTCACTACCGTAGCCGCACCGAGTCGCTGGTAATGCGCGCCGCAGAGCGCCCAGTGGATACGCCGTACGGGCGCTTCCGCGCAGTCGCTTATTCCGACCATACCGCGAGCGAGGTACATCTCGCGCTGGTGAAGGGAGAGGTGACGCCGGGCAAGGAGATCCTCGTGCGCGTGCACGAGCCGCTCTCTGTGCTGGACCTGCTTGACGCCGCGAGCCACACGCACTCCTGGAACTTGAACGATGCGATGCGTACCATCGCGAGCGCTGACAGCGGCGTCATCGTCCTCCTGCATCGGGCCGAAACTGGAGCGGCGTTGCTGTCGCGCTTCGAAGCCATGCAGTCGGAGCTGGCCGCGCCCCCCAAGGTGGATCTGCGCACCTATGGCATCGGCGCACAGATCCTCAAGGATCTCGGCGTCACCAAGATGAAGCTGATGGCCATGCCGCGCAAGATGCCGAGCATGGCCGGGTTCGATCTCGAGGTGAGCGGCTACCTGCTGCCCGAGCGCTCGCGCGCGAGCGGCAGCGTGACGTCGCTCGCCGGACGCAAGCGGGAGAAATAGTGTGGCCCGATACGACGACATCCTGGAGCTGGAGCCGCGCCTCGACGGTCGTGGACTGCGAGTGGGCATCGTCATGAGCCGCTTCAACATCGACGCCTCCGAAGGGCTGCTCGGCGCGTGCACCGCGGAGTTGCGCAGGCATGGCGTGCGCGCCGAGGACATGCTTCTCGTGACAGTACCTGGCGCCCTGGAGGTGCCGGTTGCCCTGCGCAAGATGGCGGCGAGCGGGCGCTTCGACGCGTTCGTTGCGCTCGGTGCGGTGATTCGGGGCGAAACTTTTCACTTCGAGGTGGTGGCGAGGGAATCGGCCGCCGGAGTTGCGGCGCTGCAGGTGGAGAGCGGGATCCCGATCGCCAACGGCATCCTGACCACCGACGACGACGATCAGGCGCTGGCACGCATGAGCGTCAAAGGCGCGGAGGTCGCGCGCGTCGCGCTCGAGATGGCGAATCTGCTGCGGCAGCTCGATGAGCGCCGCTGAGGTCGCATCGCCGAGCAGCCAGCCTGCCCATCGGAGCAGACGCCGGCGCTCGCGCGAGATTGCGTTACAAGTGCTGTACCAATGGCTGTTGAGCGGGAATGGGGCCGACGCTCTGTGCCGCCAGGCAGCGGAGGAGAAGGACTACGCGCGCGCCGACACGCAGTACTTCGAGCGGCTGACGCGCGGGGTCATCGCTCACGGCGCAGATCTGGGTGCAGCGCTGCAGCCGTTTCTGGACCGCCCCGTGCAGCAGCTGAGCCCGATCGAGCACGCAGCGCTTCTGCTCGCGGCCTATGAGCTGATGCACGTTCCGGAGGTGCCGTACCGCGTGGCGATCAACGAAGCGGTCGAGCTCACCAGGATCTACGGTGGCACCGACGGCCACAAGTACGTAAACGGCGTGCTGGACAAGCTCGCGGGTCAGGTCCGGCCAACGGAAACCAGAAAGGCTTGAACCGCGGAGGCGCACAGGACGCAGAGGACAGCAATAGATGTTGTTTGCTCTGCGCTCTCTGCGTCTCTGCGGTTAAACGGGTTTAGTCATGGGAGGAGGCACAGATGGCTGAAGCGGTGAAGAAGCAAACCATCTTCGACCTGCAGGCGAAGGTCGAGCGCGGCGAGAAGATCTTTCAGGTCACGGCGGTGGACTATCCCACCGCGCAGCTGGTCGACCGCTCCGGCATCGACTGCATCCTGGTCGGCGACTCGCTCGGGATGACGGCGCTGGGCTATTCCGGCACCGTGCCGGTGACGATGGACGAGATGATCCATCACGCCAAGGCCATCACCCGCGCGGTGAAGCGCGCGATCGTGGTCGGCGATCTGCCGCTTGGCGCGTACCACGCGTCCACCGCGGACGCGATCAACAACTCGATGCGCATGCTGAAGGAAGGCGGCACCGACGTGGTGAAGATCGAAGGCGGCGAAGATTTCGCCGAAACGGCTGCGGCGGTCATCCGGTCCGGCATTCCGGTCATGGGCCACATCGGCTTGACCCCGCAGCTCGTTTCGAAGCTGGGCGGCTTCAAGGTGCAAGGCAAGGACGCCGCCGCCGGAGCGCAGCTGCTCAAGGATGCGCTGTCTATGGAGAAAGCCGGCTGCTTCGCCATCGTGCTGGAGGCGATCCCCGACCGCGTGGCACAGCTCATCACCGAGCGCCTGCGCATCCCCACCATCGGCATCGGCGCCGGCCCGCACTGCGACGGTCAAAACCTCGTTCTGCACGACATGGTCGGACTGTTCGATCGGTTTACGCCGAAGTTCGTGAAGCGCTACGCTAATTGCTGGGAGCACATCAGCAAAGCGCTGACCGACTTTCAGGAAGACGTGCGCAAGGGCGAGTTTCCGAATGCCGAGCACAGCTTCACTATGAAGGAAGACGAGTACCAGGCGCTGATGCAGCACCTCAAGCAGAACCCCTGAACCGCGGAAACGCAGAAACAAGATCTCCCTCTCCCCTTGCGGGAGAGGGTTGGGGTGAGGGGGCATCTCTGCGGTTAGCCCGAACTTGAACGAATTCGAGATCATCCGCCGCTACTTCAGCCCGCCCACTGGTCACACCGTGCTGGCCGGCGGCGACGACGCTGCGCTGATCGCGGTTACGGAAGGGATGGAACTGGCGGTCTCCACCGATATGCTGGTCGCCGGCCGCCACTTCCCCGACGATACCGAACCCTACGACATAGGCTACAAGTCCATGGCGGTAAACCTGTCGGACATGGCGGCCATGGGTGCGCGCCCGCGCTGGGCGACTCTCTCCCTCGCGCTGCCGGAGGCGGACGAACGCTGGCTGGAGGGGTTTGCGAGCGGGTTCCTCGATCTTGCGCGCGACTATGACGTCGATCTCATCGGCGGCGACACGACGCGCGGGCCGCTCGCCATCTGCGTGCAGATTATGGGCGAGGTGCCCGCGGGACAGGCATTGCGCCGCTCCGGGGCGCGTGCCGGAGACGAGCTCTGGGTATCGGGCTTTCTGGGAGATGCTGCGCTCGCGCTTGCTTGCCTGCGTGGCGAGTTCGACCTGGGTGGAACGGATCGCGCCTACGTTCTGCAGCGGTTGAATCAGCCGCAGCCGCGCGTGGCCCTGGGGCAGAGGCTGCTCGGCCTGGCCACCGGCGCCATCGACGTGTCCGATGGCTTCGCTGCTGACGTCGGGCACATTGCAGAAGCCTCTCGCGTGCACGCGCTCATCGAGTGGGAATCGGTGCCGCTGTCCCTGGTAGCGGAACGCTACCGCCAACACCCGTTGATGCAACGCTGTGCACTGAGCGGAGGCGACGACTACGAGCTTGCGTACACGGCCCCAGCCGGCGCGAACAAGCAGCTGCAGGACTTGGCGGCCCGGCTGGATGTTCAGCTGACGCGCGTGGGGCGCATCGGGCCGGGCTCCGGGGTCTCTGTGCTGGACCGCGCCGGCGCGCGCATCAACTTGTCGGAGAGCGGGTTTGATCATTTCCGCTAGGTTCACGGCGCGCCCCAACCTGCGCTTCCTGCTCGCCCACCCTTATCATTTTGTCGCGCTCGGCTTCGGCGCAGGGCTCGCACCGGTCGCGCCCGGCACTTTCGGCACGCTGCTCGCGCTGCCGATCTTCTGGCTGCTCGCTCCGCGCCTCGATCCTACCGCTTTCCTGATCGTCATCGGGTTCATGTTTCTGGCTGGCGTCTGGGTGTGCGACCGCACTGGCAGGGATCTCGGCGTGCCGGATCACCAGGCGATGGTGTGGGACGAGGTCGTGGCGTTTCTGCTGGTGCTGTTCTTCACACCACCGTCGCTGGTGTGGCTAGCGCTCGCCTTCCTGCTGTTCCGCCTGTTCGATGTTCTGAAGCCCGGCCCGATCCGTTACATCGAATCGCGCTTTCGCGGCGGCTTCGGCGTCATGATCGACGACCTGGTCGCGGCGTTCATCACTTTGATCTGCCTCGCGCTCATCAAGCTGCTGGCGCCCGCGGTAGGAGATTGGCTTGGACTCCCAACTGTTTGACCTTGCCGTACGGGCCGGGCAGTGCCTCAAGGCGCGGGGCTGGATGCTCATCACCGCGGAATCGTGCACCGGCGGCTGGGTCGCCGAAGCGGTGACGATGGTGGCAGGCAGCTCGGCGTGGTTCGAACGCGGCTTCGTGACCTACACCGACCTCGCCAAGCAGGAGATGCTCGGAGTGCAGCCGGCGACGCTCAAGCAGCATGGCGCGGTTTCGGAACCCACCGTGCGCGAGATGGTGGCCGGCGCGCTTGCGCATAGCCCTGGCGACGTAGCGGTCTCGGTCTCGGGCGTAGCCGGGCCAACCGGGGGCACTCACGCCAAGCCGGTCGGCATGGTCTGCCTGGGTTGGGGCGTACGCGGCCACGAGTCGCTCTCGGTCACACGGCATTTCCCCGGTGATCGCGAGGCGGTGCGGCGCTCCGCCGTCATCGAGGCGCTCGAAGGCCTGATCCGGTTGACTTGCGCGGGCAGCGAAAACGGCACTTGAGTCTCGGCGCCGCGGCCGCCCGCATCGACCCGATCTTCCTGCGCGGGCTCACGCAGCGAGCCACTCGCCGGTCCAACATCGCCACGGGGCAGGGCTACCGCCGCGCCGGCTGACCGCCGCCGGCTTCCGCCCCTCCGCTTTTTTCTTTATGGGAGAATACGATGCTTATCGAAAAGGACATCGCCAACATCATGGACGACAACAAGCGCAAGGCTCTGCAGGCCGCGCTGACTCAGATCGAGAAGCAGTTCGGCAAAGGCTCGATCATGCGCCTGGGCGAGCACGAGGTCTCGCGCGACATCCAGGTCGTGTCGACCGGCTCGCTCGGCCTCGACCTGGCGCTCGGCGTCGGCGGGCTGCCCCGCGGGCGGGTCGTCGAGATCT
>Ga0335080_10002044_pt1 | contig 20064 bp, 15 predicted proteins | sample Lox_Sample_34_FD_206720 | JGI IMG/M metagenome (GOLD analysis project Ga0335080, IMG submission 206720) | Soil microbial communities from Loxahatchee National Wildlife Refuge, Florida, United States - Lox_Sample_3.4 | ecosystem: Environmental > Terrestrial > Soil > Wetlands | place: USA...
GAGGCTGCGGCAATAGCCCTCGTTACTGAGCACGGATGAGTTCAGCGCCTGCACCGCTGCATTCTGCTTCAAGAAATCCAGTACCTCCTCCATGGCAAAGTATTCCCTCCCGGCAAAAGCGGCAAACACGCGGCGGATGAACTCGAGGTCCTGCGGCTCATCCACGGTCCAGCGCAGATTGGGCGGCAGCACGCCCTCATATTCGACGTTGCAGAGGCGAAATTTCCCCGCCCGCAAATACGGGGTCACGTGCTCGCGGTCGGAGGGCTTCCCCGCCTCACGCCAGGCCTGCTCCAGGGCTGCAAAGGAAAACACTTCCGTATCCAGCCCGTCGGGATAAGTGTAGCGCAGGGTGTTGGAAACAAAATCACAGCCGCCCTGGAGAAAGCGATGCACGATTTTATCCACGACGGCCGCATCGAGCAGAGGACAGTCTGCGGTTACGCGCACCACGACATCGGCAGAGGAGGCGCGGGCGGCCTGGTAATAGCGGTCGAGCACGTCCGACTCGCTGCCGCGAAAACAGCAGGCGTTTTCCTGGGCGCAGAAGCCGGCGATGGCATCATCGGCGGGATTGGTGGAAGTGGCGATGACAATCTGGTCGAGCCCACGCGCCCGGCGCAGGCGCCGCAGCAGATGCCAGAGCATAGGGCGTCCGGCTACATCGGCCAGCACCTTGCCCGGCAGGCGGGTGGAAGACATTCTCGCCTGCACGATGGCCACCACCACGGGATGATTGCCTCCGCTCATGCCAGTGACTCGGCACGGCGATGTTCGGCGGCCGATTTGGCGGCCAGCACCAGCTTCAACGTGTCGGCGGCCTGGCACAGGCCCACCGCTGGACTCTGGCCGCTCGAAATGCACTCGAAGAAATGCTCGATTTCCGCAACGTACATGTCGTTGGGTTCGAAATCATAAGCAAAGCTCTCCCAGCCGTTGCTCTCAGCGGAGAAGACCCGTACCTCTCGGCCGGTGAAGTCCCAGCAGGCGGTGCCGCGCTCGCCCACCACTTTGCAGGTGCGCGCGTAACCGCGCTGCACAAAATCGAGATGCACCTGCGCCTGCGCTCCGCCGCGAAAACGCAGCAGAAGGTCGGCGCAGTCTTCGACATCCACTTCCAGCGCGCCCACCCGGCCAGCCATGCACATCACTTCCATGGGAGTGCCCAGCAGCCAGGTAAGGTAGTCCAGTTCATGGGAACCATCGAGCAGAATACCGCCGCCGAGAGCGCGGCGCGCGGTGTAGCTTTGGCGGTAGTCCTGCCAGGGACGCCAGTCGGGCAAATATTGGCCGGCTTCGGCATAAGCCCACAAGATGCGCCCCAATCTGCCGCCCTGCACCATTTCTTTCAGCTTGCGCAGGCCGGGATGAAAGCGCAGGTTGTAGCCCACTTGCACCGTGCGCCCCCGTTGCGTGGCGGCCTGCAGGAGTTCCTCCACGCCCTGCCAGTCATGCGACAACGGCTTCTCAATGAAAACGTGGACTCCAGCGGCAAGGGCCTGCATGGCCAGCGCAACATGCTGTACCGGTGGCGTGCAGACGAAGACCGCGTCTGGTTTTTGCGCGCGCAGGGCGTCGCCAAGATCGAGAAACGCCGCGACACCTAATTCCTTCACCACGGGCGCCGAGCGTTCCGCATCAGGATCGCATACCCCCAGCTGGCGAACGCCCAGCTCGCGCAGGTTCTTCAGGTGGCGCCGCCCAATGGACCCGCAACCGGCCACCAGGACGGAGAATTGGGAAAGATCAGGCATGGATGAGCTATGCGGTGAAGTGGGTGACCACTTTGGCGACCGCGGTAACCACATCCTCCGCATCCCCGTCGCTCATGGCGTGGAACATGGGCAAGGTAATCAGCTGCTCATAGGCGCTCTCGGCCACGGGAAACTCTCCGCCTTTATATCCAAAGCGCTCGCGGTAGTAGGGGTGGTAGTGAACCGGAATGTAGTGGACATTCACCCCAATGTTTTCGGCGCGAAGGGCGCGGAATATCTGAGCGCGATCGGCCGTCAGCTGATCCAGTTCCAGGCGGATGGGATACAGATGCCAGGCGGGATCGGCTTCGGGCCGCACTCCCGGGAGGATCACCCCGGAGATTTGCTGGAACGCCTGGTTGTAACGCGCCGCAATCTGGCGGCGGCGGGAGAGGTTTGCCTCCAGCTTGCCCAGCTGCCGCAAGCCAAGAGCGCAGGAAATATCGCTCAGCCGGTAGTTGAAGCCCAGCTGCACCATCTCGTAATGCCATTGGCCGGCCTGCTGGCGCTGGCGGGCGTCATTGTTGACCCCGTGACTGCGGAAGCGGCGCAGGGTCTGGGCAAAATCGGCGCGGTCGGTGCTCACCATGCCGCCCTCGCCGGTGGTGATGTGCTTTACCGGGTGAAAGCTGAATGCCGTCATGTGCGCCAGGCTGCCGACAGGGCGTCCCTGGTACTTGGCGCCCAGCGAGTGGCAGGCGTCTTCAATCACGATCAAGCCATGGCGATCCGCCATTTTGAGGAACGGACCAAGATCGGCGGGATGGCCGCCGTAATCCACGGGCAGAATGGCCTTGGTTCGGGGCGTCAGCCGGGCCGCGGTCTGCGCGGGATCGAGGTTGAGCGTATCGGACGCGACGTCCGCGAAGACCGGCCTCGCGTCCTGGTAAAGAATGCAATTGGCGGTGGCCGCGAAAGTCATGGGGGAAGTGATGGCTTCATCGCCCGGCCCCAGCCCGGCGGCGAAGGCGGCGGCATGCAGTGCGGCGGTGCCGGAGCTGAAGCTGACCGCGTACTTCGCCCCCACCTTCGCCGCGAACGCCTCTTCAAACTCGGAGACTTTGGGGCCAGTGGTCAGCCAGTCGGAGCGCAGCACGTCCACCACCGCCTGGATATCGGCCTCATCTACCGACTGGCGGCCGTAGGGGAGCAGGGTGGCCCGCACGGGCATTCCGCCCTCAATCGCCAGGGCTGTCTTTGTCGCGGGAGTGGTGCTCATCTCGATATTCTCACCCGCGGGGTCTCACAAACCGGCGGGCTGGGCTTCGGCGGCATGCGGCGAACTGGCCTCCATCCCGGCCAGCTCTCTCAGTTCCTGGCTGGTGAGCCACTGTGCGTTGCTGTCGCTGGTGTAACGGAAGCCTTCATCCAGCGGGCGGCCCGCCCCCCAATTCTCTTTTCGCCACCAGTTATGAGCCGGCTGGATGACGAACATATCCTCCATCTCCAGGGCATTGCGCGCCTCGTCCTCGGAAACCAGAATCTCGTGCAGTTTTTCTCCGGGGCGGATGCCGATGTACTCCACCTGGCAGCCGGGGGCGATGGCTTCGGCGACGTCGGTAACTTTCATGCTGGGAATCTTGGGCACGAAAATCTCTCCCCCATGCATCTGCTCGAGGCAGCGCACCACGAAGCGCACGCCCTGCTCGAGGGTGATCCAGAAGCGGGTCATGCGCGGGTCGGTAATGGTAAGGCGGCCGCGCTTGCTTTGCTCCAGAAACACCGGAATCACGCTGCCCCGGCTGCCCACCACGTTGCCGTAGCGGGCACAGCTGAAGCGCGTATCCTGCGCGCCGGCATAGGCATTGGCCTGCACGAACATCTTCTCGGCGCACAGCTTGGTGGCGCCATAAAGATTCACGGGATTGACCGCCTTATCGGTGCTGAGCGCCAGAATGCGCTTCACGCCCTGGTCAATGGCGCCGTCAATCACGTTGCGCCCGCCCACGATGTTGGTCTGGATGGCCTCGAAGGGGTTGTACTCGCAGGCCGGCACCTGCTTGAGCGCGGCGGCGTGAACCAGCACAGTAACTCCGGCCAGGGCGCGCTCCAGGCGTTTAGCGTCGCGCACGTCGCCGATGAAATAACGCAGGCTGGGATGATCGAAGCCGGCTGCCCGCATGTCATGCTGCTTCAGTTCATCGCGGCTGAAGATGATCAGCTTGTGCGGGTGATAGCTCCGCAGCATGACTTCCACGAACTTTTTGCCGAACGACCCGGTTCCTCCGGTCACCAGCACGGTCTGCTCTGACCAGTTCATCCGCCGTGCACCTCGATTTCCGATATCGGCAGGAAGCGCACCTGCCCGCTGGAAGCTTGGTTGATCAAGTAGTATAGCGAAGATATGCGCGAATGGCTTCTCTGCCGGGCTTTAACCTTAGGGTACACACGGCCGGAAGTGTGAAAATTGACTCCTTTGGTTTTGATGTCGGGATGCTAGAATGACGCTACTCGGCAAGAACCAGGTCACTTGCCAGGGTAAGAAGCGTCCAGGCCCGCCACAAGCGGCGGCCACGGAAGGTCCGGTCTGCCCGGCGCGCACTTCTCCAATGTCTTTTGTCTTTGCGGGGCTTTAGGAGTCTTGATGGATTCGGGATCCCTGATTCATACCAACAGTCAGTTGATGCGTGAAGGGCCGATCAATCCGGCCGAGTTCCAGCAGCAGATTTCCCCTCATTTCGATCCCCTGCTGCCCTCGCAGGAGTCGGTCCTGCGCGAGTACTTCCGCACTCTGGTGAAGCGGCGCTGGGTGGTGCTGACCAGCCTGGCGGTGATTTTCGGGGTGGTGGCCATTGCCACCCTGCGCGCCACCAAGATCTACCAGGCCAGCGGCAGCATCGCCATCAACAAGCCCGACCCTATGATGATGCTCGATTTTGCCAATGGACACTCGGGCGGCAACTATTACGACACCACTGACCTGGATACCGAAGTGCGCATTCTGCGCAGCGATCTGCTGGCTCTGCAGGTCATCCAGCAGCTGGATCTCGAGAAGCGCCCGGAGTTTGGCGGCAGCGGAGAGCCTTCCCCCGCCAGCCTGGGACTGACCACCGACGAACTGCAGCCCGATTCCGAACGCACTTCGGCAGTGCTCAACAGCTTCAAGGGCAAGCTGAATGTAGAGCTGATTCCCGATACCCGCATCATTCAAATCAGCTTTCGCAGCCCCGATAAGAGTCTCGCCGCTAACGTAGTCAACACCCTGATGAATACCTATGTGGAACAGAACTTTAAGACCCGGTTCGAATCCACCATGCAGGCTTCGGACTGGCTCTCCAAGCAGCTGGTGGATTTGCAGATCAAGGTTGAGACGTCTCAGGAGAAGCTGGTCAAATATCAGAAAGAGCATGACATCCTGGGGATTGACGACAAGCAGAACATCACCACCGCCAAACTGGACGAGCTCAACCGGGAGCTGACCCAAGCGGAATCGGACCGCATGGAAAAGCAGGCGATCTATCAGCTGGTGCAGACCCCGAACCCGGACGCGGCCGCAGCCGCGGCCGCGGCTGGCGCCGGACAACAGAATTCGGAGCAGAGAGCAAGCTCCGGCCTGCTGGACCGCCTGCACGGGGAGCAGGCCGATCTCAAAATCCAGATCGCGCAGCTCAGCACACAATTTGGCCCTGCCTATCCCAAGATCGCGCAGCTCAACAGCCAGCTCAAGGAAACTGAGACCCAGATCCAGAGTGAGACCAGGAAGATCGTGGCCCAGATCCGGGGTGACTACCTGGCCGCGGCCGAGCGCGAGAACATGCTGCGCGCCGCGCTCGACGAACAGAAGCAGCAGGCCAACAAGCTCAACGAGAGCGCCATCGAATACAACCTGCTGAAGCGCGATGTTGATACCAACCGCGCCCTCTATGAAGACCTGCTGGAGAAGCTCAAGGAAGCCGGGGTGAGCGCCGGTTTGCGCTCCACCAACTTCCGCACCGTGGATGTGGCCCGGGTTCCCACGGTGCCGGCCGAGCCAAACGTCCCCCGCAACCTGGCGTTTGCGCTGGCACTGGGGCTGACCACCGGCGTGGGGCTGGCCTTCCTGCTGGAAGCGATTGACAACACCGTGCGCACCCCGGAGCAGGCACAGGCCATCTCGGGATTGTCCTCCCTGGGCATGATTCCGCTGGGCTCCCGCACCGGCACCGCTGCCACCCGCCCGCGGCTGGCGATGACCACGAGCCGGGAAGCGGTGGAAATGATTACCCAGTCGCGGCCGCAGTCGCAGATGGCAGAATCCTACCGCGCGCTGCGCACCTCGCTGCTGCTCAGCTCCGTCGGCGGCCCGCCCAAGATCATTCTCATCACCAGCGCGCTGCCCCAGGAAGGCAAGACCACCACCAGCCTGAACTGCGCCATCGTTCTGGCACAAAAGGGCAGCCGGGTGCTGCTGATTGACGCTGACCTGCGCCGGCCGAGCATTCACAAGACCATGGGTGTGGGCCCCAGAACTGGCCTGAGCAACGTTTTGACCGGCAGCGCCGCGCTGCAGCCGACTACCGTTCCCTTTCCGGCTTTGCCCATGCTGCACGTGCTGCCCGCGGGAACGCCGCCGCCCAATCCCGCCGAGCTGCTGGCTTCCGCCAAGATGCGCGAGATTCTGGAAGAGCTGAAGGAGCAGTACGACCACATTGTGATTGATACTCCGCCGACCCTCTCGGTCACCGACGCGGTCATCATGTCGCAGACCGCGGATGCGGTGGTGCTGGTGATCCGCTCCGGCCAGACCACCAAGCAGGCGCTCCGCCGCGCCCGTGACATTCTGCTGCGCGTGAACGCCAAAGTCTCCGGGGTTCTGCTGAACGCCGCGGACCTCCATTCCCCGGACTACTACTACTACTACGAGTATCAGTCGAAGTACGGCAGCCGCTACTACCAGCAGGACGTGGAAGAGCGCGAAGAGGAAGAAGGCGAGCTCCCGGAGAGCGAGGCGGTAGTGAAACAAGAGGAGCCAGGCTCCCAGGCGGCCTCGGGAAGCGCATAAGGAAATCGGCGGGGCATGAGCTGCCCGCGGGCTGCCCGGGATTGAAGCATGCGAATCCAACTCAACCAGGCGACCAAACGATGGCTGGTAATCGGCGCTGCGTGCGCGCTGGCGGCGGCTTATGTCGCGCTCGCCGGAGCGCAGTTCGCTGCCGCCTTTCTGGGCACCCGGCCTGATCTCGCCAGCCTGCGCCGGGCGGTATGGCTGGAGCCGGGCAATGCCGAGTATCGCTTCCGCGTAGGCCGCTATCTGCGCCTGGTGGACCGGGATGAGCAGGCGGCGGCATCTTCCTATCGCGCTGCCGTCAGCTTGAATCCGCACGAGGCGCGCTACTGGTTTGACCTCGCCGCCACCTACGAATTGCTGGGCAACGCCGACGGGCGCAAGGACGCCCTGACCCACGCCATTGGGGCCGACCCCACCACTCCGGAAGCCGCCTGGCAGGCTGCCAATTTCTATATTGTCCAGGGCGATACCGCCCGGGCGATGCAGGAGCTTCGCGTGGTTCTGGCCAATGATCCCTATTTGCCCGCCGTCGCCTTGCCACTATGCTGGCGCATCGAACCCGACATTGATGCTCTGCTGCAGGATGTAATTCCACCCATGGCCAGCGTGTACTCGCCTTTTATCGAATACCTGGTGGCCCACAAGGAGATGGCCGCGGCCAATAAGGTATGGGGGCGCCTGGCGGCGCTTCATGAGCCGGTGGAACGCCGCTACATCTTCGCTTACGTGCGCAGCCTGCTTCTGGATAAAGAAGTGGATCAGGCAAAAATGGTCTGGCGGCAGGCCGCTACCCTGAGCGATCTTTCCGCCTATGAGCCGACCTCGTCGAATCTGGTGGTGAATGGCAGCTTCAGCCTCGACATCCTAAATGGCGGCTTCGACTGGTTCTATGACCGCTCTCCCCAGGTCGGGCTGCTGCTTGATCCCACCCAGGCTCACCTGGGATCGCGTTCGTTGCTGATCAGCTTCGATGCCCAGACCATCAACGACGCCGGCATCCGCCAGGTGGTCCCGGTCGAACCCAATACCGGCTATGAATTCAGCTCGTACTACCGCGCTCAGGATATTGAAGGCGCAGGCGGACTGCGCTTCGCGGTGCAGGATGTGTTTGACGGCACCACCTTCTTCGCCAGCGACGATCTGGAAGACGTGGACTTCTGGAAACAGATTACCGGCGACTTTATCACCGGCCCGCAGACCAAGCTGCTGGTGATCCATGTGCAGCGTGTACCGCCGGGGCCGATCAAAGGCAAATTGTGGATTGACGGGGTGCAGTTGGCGCCAAAGACGGTGCAGAAGACCGCCCCGCAAAAGCCGCCAGCGCCGCCGGCCCCGGCCTCGCCCGCCCCCAGCCAGCCGGCCCAAGGATGATGCCCGCATGAGAGCCCCTGTACTTGTCGCCCGGCGCAGTGAGGCGGTGCAAGACCCGCAGGCCATTCCCTCGCCGCTGGATGCGGTGCTGTTCTACGGCGTTTGGGGGCTGCTGCTTTTCGGCCCGCTGGCTTTTGGCGCGGTCGAGCCCTGGTCCATCTTCATTTTGGAGGCCGGAGCGGCTTCCCTGTTTGTGGTTTGGGCCATCCGCCAGGCCACCTCGGGCGAACTGCGTGTCTTCTGGAACCCGCTGTTTGCGCCCATGCTGGTTTTTGGCGGGTTGGTGGCGGCGCAGCTGTGGTTTCATCGAACTTCCTACCGCTACGACACGGTTTCCTCAGGGCTGCTTTATTGCGCCTACGGTCTGCTGTGCTTTCTGGTGGTGCAGACTCTGCGCAAGACCTCGCAGGTGCGCATGCTGGCCCGCATCTTTTGCGTGTATGGCTTCTCGGTTGCGATGTTTGCGCTGCTCGAGGGCGTTGACCCGAACGGCAAGCTCTACTGGATTCGTACTCCGCGGCTGGGGGGCTGGGTGTATGGCCCCTACGTGAATCACAATCATTATGCCGGCCTGATGGAAATGATCATGCCCATTCCGCTGGTGGCGGCGCTCACCTCGGTGGCGCAGGGCCCGCGCAAGACGATGGCCGCGGTGGCCGCGGCGGTCATGGCCGTCACTATTTTTCTTTCCGGTTCGCGCGGCGGCATTCTGGCTTTCGCCGTGCAAATGGCCATCCTGGCGGCCATCCTGATTCGGCGGCGCAAGAGCCGCACCATGGCCCTCACCCTGGGCATTTTCCTCATTTTGCTGATGGGGATGCTCGCCTGGCTGGGCGGCGGCAAGCTGAACGAGCGCCTGGCCAGCATCCGCACTGAATCGCGCACCGAGCTTTCCGGCGGAACCCGCATTGACATCAATCGCGATTCCCTCCACATGTTCAAGCTCAAGCCGCTTCTGGGATGGGGCCTGGGCGTCTTCCCCACCGTTTACCCGCAGTACCGCAGCTTCTACACCAACTTTTTTGTGAATGAGGCCCACGACGATTACGCGCAGCTGCTGGTGGAAATGGGCGCGCTGGGCTTCGCCACTATGCTGTGTTTTGTGGCTATTGTCTTTTACCGCGCCATCAGCAAGCTCAAAGAATGGTGGCACGAACCCAATGGTGCGGTGGCTCTGGCGGCGATGCTGGGAATCATCGGCATTCTGGTGCACAGCTTTGTGGACTTCAACCTGGAAATCCCCGCCAACGCCGCGCTGTTCTACGTCCTCTGCACGGTGGCCGCCATGCATCCGCGCTTTGGGCCCTTCCGCCGCACCCGCATCCGCCACCCCTCCGACATGCCGACGGAATTGTCGGCGTAGAGAGTCGCGCAGGCCACAATCACGCCCGGCAGAGGAGGAGCTGCATCCGGCATGGCCTGGTGGAAATCCTTGCCCAAAAATGCGGCCACAGTGGCGGCGATCTGCGACTGCGTCACCGCTGCCGTATTCGATAGTTCGCCCAAGGCTGGCGTATCCGGGCCCATAAGCGCGATCCAGATGTTCTCCGAGCCTTTTTCTTCCACGCCAACGCAGCCGCCAGGGGGAAAATGAAGCGGACGATTGGGGGAATTGATGCGGATAAATGGAAAAGGCTGTGACATTGGTTATGCTCTAGCCGCCCGCTCTTTGCGAGAGAGCCGACAGCGTGGATGCATGTACCGTCACAGCCCTTGACGCGGCCACCGCTTTCGCGGTTCCGAACCCCAACTGCCCCTCGCAGAGCCGTTGGTTTTTTCAGGTCCGGTGGCCTCTCCGGGTCGCCCCGGCAGGCCCGCCGCTCAGCTTACTTCGGACTGGCGAAGTTTTATTTAAGCCAACCCTTTCAGCCGTCGACGTGGCCCAAGCTAAACATCTGCTTCATCAATGTCAATGCCGCAATTTGGTGCAACTTTGGAAAATTTCGAGGAAATCTGGGCCGTGCGCAAGCGCTTGAATTGTTAATGTTTAATGAACGGCCGATGAAATCATTCTTGCTTTTCCACATGCGAATTCACAGATAATGATGAAAGATTTTTTTCTGGATCTGCGATTCGAATCCAGAAAACATGCTTGACAGGCAACTCTCCGTCGCTCATGGTTGAAACGAACAGCGAAGACGCCGTGCCAAATCTCATTGCGCACATTGATGGCGGCTCCTTGGGCAATCCCGGGCCTGCGGGCGTGGGCGTGGTGATCTGCGGCGGCGGCGCGCGCCCCATCCGCATCTGCAAATGGATCGGCCACCAGGATAACAACGTTGCCGAATATATGGCCCTGCTCGAGGCCCTGCAATGCGCCGTCTCGCTCAAGGCCGCCCGCCTGCACGTTTATTCGGATTCTGAAGTGGTGGTGAAGCAGATGAGCGGGCAGTACAAATGCCGCAGCCCACGCCTGTATTCCCTTAACTGGACTTGCCGCAAGCTGGCGCGCTCGCTCGAGTTTTCCATCTCCCACGTCGCCCGCGAAGAAAATGCCGAGGCCAATACCCTGGCCAATCTCGCCGTCCGCGGCCTCAACGCCCAGGCCTGGTAAGGCCGGACGGGCAAATTTCGCGCAAAACACGAACGGCTGCCGAAATGGCAGCCGTCAACTCGAAGAATTTCAGGGAACGATCAGGGCGTCGAAGGGCTGGCTGGCTTGGAACTCTGCATGAACACCCACACCGCCAGGCCGCCAATGGCGGCCGCGCCTGCGCCGATCACAATGGGCGAATCCAGAATGCCGCCGCCCGCGGCGGGCACTGCGCCACCCCGCTCCCGGCGCTTTTCGCTCAGATCGCGAGTGGTTTCCTGCCCTTCCGAGAGTGTGGTAGTGCCCGAGGCGTCGCTGATGCTGACGTTGCCTTTACGCGCCATGATCTGGACCTTGCCATCCTGGTCGCTCACTTGAAACTCCGTCCATGCCTTCGAGGCGGGGGCGACGGTCAGATCCTCGGCGCTGGTGCTCATCCCCTTCGAGGTGGCCACGCTTACGGTTCCGTGGTCAATCGAAACCCCGCTCCCGTCAAACTTCACCATGGAATCGGGCAGAATCATTACGCTGGAGCCGAGAGCGTTGATATTGGCGATGGCGTCGGGCTTGGTTTGCACCATGTCGCCTGGGAATACGGTCGAAGAGCTGGGAACCGTGGCGCCGTTGATCCAAGCCGTGCCTTTGGTGTACAGCATTGCGGCCCCGGAATCTGCCGCCAACATTGACATGGGAAAACAGGCCACTATCACCCAGCACAAACTTTTCCGCACCATAGACGGACCCTTTCGGAAACCCGGTGATCTGTTTTGGTTCGCTTTTGGTCTTAATCGTAGCCCGCAGCGCTTTTCTTCGTCAATTACTTTCTTGAGAGCAGGTTACGAATGTCCCAAACTTACACATGGCAGATGGAATTCAGTTGTGCGCACTGGCGCCTAATGGCGCGTAACGGAAGTAACCAGTGACGCATAGAAATTGCTTATCTCCGATGTGCCAATCTGCGAACCTAGTTGCTCTGCCGCTCGCTATTTTCCAGCTGTGGCATACTGGAAAGCCACAGAGGTTGAGACGCAGGAAACCGCATGAGCACCCAAACCACTTCTACCGTCGCTACTACGCCTTTTGCTGAACTGCAGTCCAGGATCGCCGCCCGCCAGGCGCGCGTCGCCATCATCGGCCTGGGCTACGTCGGCCTGCCGCTCGCCCTGCTGTACAACGAGCAGAAGTTTCCCGTGACCGGCTTCGACATTGATCAGCGCAAGGTTTCCACCCTGCAGGATGGCGGGTCGTACATCTACCGCATCGCCGCCGCAGACATTCAGCAGGCGCGCCGGAGCGGCTTCGAGGCCACTTCCGACTACGCCCGCCTGGTGCAAATGGATGCCATCATCATCTGCGTGCCCACTCCGCTGAACGAGTACCACGAGCCCGATCTCAGCTACATCACCGACACCGCCAAGGCCATCGCGCCCCATCTTCGCGCCGGCCAATTGGTAGTCCTCGAGAGCACCACCTATCCCGGCACCACGGAAGAGGTGCTGGTTCCGATTCTGGAGAATGGCAACAAGCATGGCCTGAAGGCGGCGCGCGGCGCCGGCTCGGGCGCGCATGAATTCTTCGTGGCTTTCTCTCCTGAGCGGGAAGACCCGGGCAACACCAGCGTGGCCCGGCGCGATATTCCCAAGGTCATCGGCGGGCTGGATGGGCAGGCCAACGAACTGGCCTCCGCGCTCTACAACGCGATTTTCACTCGCGTGGTTCCGGTCTCATCGCCGGCCGCGGCCGAGATGACCAAGCTGCTGGAAAACATCTACCGCTGCGTCAACATCGCTCTGGTCAACGAGCTCAAACTGCTGGCCCTGCGCATGGGGTTGGACATCTGGGAGGTCATTGAAGCGGCGGCCACCAAGCCCTTCGGCTTCCATCCCTTTTATCCCGGGCCGGGTTTGGGCGGGCACTGCATTCCCGTGGACCCCTTCTATCTTTCCTGGAAGGCAAAAGAGTGGGATTTCCGCACCCGCTTCATTGAGCTGGCGGGCGAGATCAATATCTCCATGCCCTACCATGTGCTCGAGTCGGTCACCCGCGCTTTGAATCAGCGCAAGAAGGCGCTCAACGGCGCGCGCGTGCTGGTGCTGGGCGTGGCCTACAAGAAAGACATTGACGATCTGCGCGAATCCCCGGCGCTGACCATTATCGAACTGCTGCAGAAGGATGGGGCGCAGGTCAGCTACAACGACCCCTATTTCAAGAGCATCGGCCGCGGCCGTCACTACGATCTGCAGATGAAGTGCGCCCCGCTGGATAATCTGGGCGAATACGACTGCGTGCTCATCGTCACCGACCATTCTGACTACGACTATGCCCGGATTGTGCGCGAGGCGCAGCTGGTGGTAGATACGCGGCATGCCACCCGCGGCATCCAGAGCCCGAAAATCGTTCACTGTTAGCAGGTTGCGGGGGTTACGCCTCAGGGCGCCAGTCCTGGGGTTTGGCCTTTTTCCACATCCCAGGGAGGCTATTTAAGTGTATTTTTTTGCCTCTTTCCCATTTCCCTTTTGGTAAGATACTGCCCAGTCCTCCCCTGTATCCGCTGGGTAAGAGCTAGGTTTTGCTAGCCTTAGGGTTTGGCCTTATGCGTGCACCTTGCGGCACTGGAGGCTTGAGTTGCACACCCCGGCTATATCCCTAGGGGCACAAATGGGAACCGGGCTCAACCAGCGCCTTCGTCAAAAGCATTCGGCGAAGAGGAAACGCCGCTACCATGTCCCAAGTTTTTGAGAATCACCTGTTTTCTTTGCTCCCAGAGAAGCGTGCTCCGTGGAAGGAATTTGTCTGCAGCATGGGCTTTGAGGCCGGGGCCTTAGTGTTATTGGCCTGGGTCGGGGTTTTGCATCCGGAGGTTTTGGTGCCTCCCGCCCATAACTACCAGACGATCGCGCTGGTCACCACGCCGGCGCCAGTCAATCACCAGCCGGCGCCCATGCGGGTGGTCAAGCCCGCGCCCGTGCCGCAAGTGGAAGTCGTGCCGGAGACGGCGTTGCGGCTTCCGCCGGAGATTCACCGGAAGCCTGTGGCCAACGATCCGCCCTCCGCTCCCAAGCTGGAACTGGCGGATAACAAGATTCCGCAGATTCAGCCCAAGGCGCCGGCCATTCCGCGCGAACTGGTGAAGACCAATGTGTTTTCCACCGGCAGCTCAGCCACGCCCACCATGGCGGCGGCGCCGGAAAAAGTTCAGACCGGGGGCTTCGGAGACCCCAACGGTGTGCCGGCCAAGGATGGTCATGGCAAGCCGGTCAATATCGCCTCCCTGGGGTCGTTCGATCTGCCTTCGGGCCCGGGTTACGGCAACGGAACCGGCGGCGCCAAGGGCGTACGCGGGGTCGTCTCCAGCGCCGGCTTTGGCAACGGCACGGCCACCGGCGACGGCAGCGGCCGCTCCAACGTCACTCGCGGCAACGTGCAGTCGGGCAGCTTCGGTACGGTAGAAGCAACCACGGCTTCGCAGCCCGCGGTCAAGCACGAAGTGACTGCCGAGGCCACGCCGGCAGAGATCATCTCCAAGCCTACTCCGGTGTACACCGAGGAAGCCCGCAAGCTGCGGGTGGAGGGCGAGGTGCTCTTGCAGGTAGTGTTTGAGGCCAATGGCCAGATCCGCGTGTTGCGGGTGGTTCAGGGTTTGGGCCACGGCCTGGATGAAGCAGCGATTCGAGCGGCGGAGCAGATTCACTTCAAGCCGGCCCAGCGAGACGGCCGGCCGACCGACTCCACTGCCGTGTTGCACATAGTGTTTCAGTTGGCGTAGTACAGTTTTTTTCACAAGGAGTCTCCCCTGATGCGCAATCTTACGGCTGTGCTGGTATTGGCATGCGCGTTCGCATTTCTCAGTCCCCGGGCTTTCAGTCAGGATAGCGCTACGGCGACCACGGCTTCGGCCCAGGTCGCCGTAACACCTTCTGCGCCGGTTTCCTTTGACCAGGTCATAGACCGGGTCATCCAGCGCGAGCGCTTCTTCAACCTCTCGATGCGCCGGCTTCATCCGCTGGTGGAAACCTACATTCAGAATCTCAAGGTGGACCGGGAACTGGGACCGCAAGCCGTCAGTGACCAGTATTTTCTGGGGCGGCTCGACATGTCGGGCGGCCTGGATGACAAAACTTTCATGGGCCAGCCCGGGTTCAGTCACCGCTTCATGTCCAAGCTCTCCGAGGTCTATTCCCTGAAGTTTTTGCCTCTGGGCTTCGCGCAGATGGTGCTGGTGGACCAGGATTTTGAGCGCAAGTATTACGACTTCGCCTATGTGCGCCGCGAGTTTCTTGGCGAAGTCCGCTGCATCGTGATTGATGTGCAGCCCAAGAAGCACGCCGGGGATGGAAGGTTCATCGGCCGCATCTGGGTAGAAGACCAGGACTACAACATTGTCCGCTTCAACGGCACCTACACTTCGCGCGGGCACGACCGGGTGTATCTGCATTTCGACAGCTGGCGGCTGAACATGCGCCCCGGGGAGTGGCTGCCGGCCTACGTGTACAGCGAAGAGAGCGGCGACAAGGTCAAGATGGGCAAGAGCTTCCGCTTCCGCGCGCAGACCCGGCTGTGGGGCTACGATCTGCAGCGCCTGGGCAGCAGCGATTCATTTACGCAGATTCTGGTGGATTCCCCGCAGAGCGTGCAGGACCAGAGCCCGGCCTCGCAGGATGCTTCCCCGGTGGAAAGCGCCCGCCTGTGGGAGCGGGAGGCCGAAGACAATGCCCTCGATCGCCTGCAGCGGATTGGCCTGCTGGCGCCTGCGGGCGAGGTAGACAAAGTGCTGCAGACCGTCGTCAACAATCTGATCGTGACCAATAATTTGAACATCGAGCCCGAGGTACGGGTGCGGGTGCTGCTCACCACGCCGCTGGAATCGTTCACGGTTGGGCACACGATTGTGATCAGCCGCGGTTTGCTCGATGTGCTGCCCGACGAGCCTTCGCTGGCCATGGTCCTGGCACACGAATTGGGGCATATCGCTCTGGGCCAGCCTTCTGACACCAGCCTAGCCTTCAACGACCGCCTCTTTTTCCCCGACGAAGACGCCTTTCAGGACATGGATTTCGGGCGCGATGCCGCCGACGAGGAAGCTGCGGACAAGGAAGCGCTGCAGCTGCTGGCCAATTCGCCGTATAAGGACAATCTGTCGAGCGCAGGCCTTTTCCTGAAAGCTTTGCAGGAGGCGGCGCCGGAGCTTAAGAACCTGATTCGGCCGCACCTGGGCAACGGGCTGGCACACGGAGAGTCCATCCGCATGTCGGCGCTGCTGAACGCCGCTCCCAAGCTGGAAGAACGCAAGCTGACCCAGCTCGCGGCCTTGCCCCTGGGCAGCCGAATCCGCATGGAGCCCTGGAGTGGGCGGATCGATCTCATCAAGACCAAGGCGGTTTCCCTGACTACGCCGGAAGAGAAGATGCCCTTCGGCCTTACGCCTTTTTTCCCCTACCTGACGCGGTACGGCAACCCGGGCGCGGAAAAAGTGGCACAGACCGCCCCGGTGAAGTAGGAACTGGAATTTGACGGAATTGAGCGGGCCTGAGCGTGTTGCTCAGGCCTGTATTTTTGGAGAACTCTGCGGACGCTACTTCAGGAAGATCCCATGAGCATGGGAATCGGATTCCAGCGGCGATTTCTCCGAAGCGCGGCTGAAGCCGGAGATCAAGTGTTATTGCGAGATCGAACTTCCGACCTCGGAAAACACGTTGTTGGCGTTGGAGCCGATCAAACGAACTGTGCCGACCACGATTACGAGAATCACCGCCAGCATGACGGCGTACTCGGCGATGTCCTGGCCACGCTCATCGCGCCACAGCTGTTGTAGGAACTGTGCCACTGAATTTCCCCCTCTTTGCATTTAGCACTCCCCCACAAGCTGGCAAGAATCTGTGGAAACTAACACGGAGGTGCTTAGACCTTCCGGCTCACTGGTTGTATCGTACAGTCGCTACTCCGCCCCTCCAATGGCTCCAGTGTGGATTTTAGTGGCACGGAGGTGCCATTCTGGTATTCCTTTGGTTTGCTCCGGAACGGCACCAGAAGTGTACGGTTTTGATCACGCAATCGTCTTGAGAGGCAGGGACTGATTCACCGCGAAGAGCGCCAGCTCCAGCCGGGTCGAGACCCCCAGCTTGTCGAAGATGTTGCTGAGATGGTGCTTGACCGTATCTTCACTGATCTTGAAATATTCGGCAATTTCCTTGTTGGCGTAACCGGCCACCACGGCAGAGACGATTTCCAGTTCGCGCGGCGTCAGGCCAAATTTCTTCTGCCGCGCTTCTTCGCCGGAGGACTGCACCAGCATTCGGAGATACTGCACCAGGTTCGAAACACTCTCGCGCCCGACCCAGTATTCGCCCGACATTACGGTCTCGATGGCCTTGAGCAGCAGTTGCGTGGCCGAATCTTTCAGTACGACGCCACGGGCGCCGAGCTGCAGGGCTTCGACGATTTGATTCTTCTCGGCGGCCGCAGTCAGCAGAATCACCCGCACCGGATGCGGACCGCTGTTGGTGCTCATTTCGCGCAGGGCCTCGAGCCCGGGATGCCGGGGCATGGCCAGATCCAGCAGCAGGATGTCGGGCTTGAGCTGGCGCGCCAGTTTCACGGCTTCGGCGCCATCGCAGGCTTCCCCGATCACGTTCAAGTGGGATTCGGCCTCCAGCAATCGCCTGAGCCCATCGCGAAAAATCGGGTGGTCGTCGGCGATCACAATTCGGATTGGCATGGATCGCTTATTGTCCATAAGCAGCTTCCCGTTTCTGGGGAATATTGATTTCCAGGCGCGCTCCCCGGCCGGGATTTGATTCTATCGTGAGTTCGCCGGCAATTAAACGGACCCGTTCCTTAATCACAACGGGGCCTTTCCCCAGAGCGTCCAGTTCCGCCTGAGAGACGCGTCCGGTGAAGGGGAACCCGCTGCCATTGTCTTCGATGATCACGTTCCACATGCCCTCGTTGGCCCCCAGGCGGACCAGCGCCTGCTTGGCGCCGCTGTGCTTGCGCACGTTCACCAGGCCCTCCTGCACGATGCGGGCCAGCTCACGGCAGACCTGCTGTGGCATATCCAGTTCGTCGAGTTCGGATATGAAGCGGGCCGTGATTCCGGTCTCGCGCTGAAAGCGCTCCACCGTGTCACGCAACAAGGCCAGCAGCTTTTTGGAATCCACATCGAGCGATTTCATCTGCTGCATGAGTTCGCGCAGCTTGAGGACCTCTTCCCGCAACAAGCCCTGGATGCGGCCGAGCTCCTCGCCCACTACGGCGGGATTGCTGGCCGAGCGGCGGCGCAGAACATCCACCTGCATCTCTACGGCGATCAGAGATTGCACCGCGCCATCGTGCAGCTCGCGGGCGAAGCGGGCACGCTCCAGGGCGCCGGCACGGCGGCGCAGCCGGCGCAGGAGATAGACGTTGTACACCGCCGGCCCCACCCGCCGGATCAGCTCCTGCAGGAAGTGCAGCTCCTCTTCGATCTCGCCGGAAAGGTTGGGGTCGAGCAGGAAAATGCGGCCCGCCCACTCCTGGCCGAAGACGAAGGATGCAATCAGCACGCTGCGGAATTCGTAGCGCTGGGCCAGGGCTGAAACGCAGCCGGTATCGAGGCTGCGTACCCGGGTGCCATCCTGATCCAGAGCAAGGTAGGTTTCCTGCCCCCGCCGGCCGCGGCGCAGGTAGCAAGTGTCAGCGGGGCAGTTGAAAAGATATATCTCACGGTCGGGAGGAGCGGCCTCCAGCCAGTGGAAGGCGGTGCGGGTGCCGCTCAGGGCCCTCACTTCGCCGACAAAAACGTGATGGCTAGCGCTTTCGAGTGAAGCGATCACCGCCTGGCGGGCGCCATACATAGCGAGCACATCGCCGAGAATATCCTGCAGCGTGCCCGTCATTCCGGCTTCCACGCGGGCCAGCCCCAGGGTGCGCGCGATCACCGATTTTTCCGCCCGCAGCTGTTTCTGCTGCCCGGCCAGATAGCCAAGCAGAAGTCCCAGCACCACCAGGTAGATGGACCGCATGAACAGCGCCTTCGGCTCAAAGTCGGTGACGTTGACATGCAGGGCGGGCAAGCCGTGGCGGGCAAGCAGGCGATCGGCCCAGCCGAGGAAGCCCAGCTGAAAAGCCATGCTTTCGGCCCATAGCAGGGCCAGCGCGGCGACGGCCGTAGCCATGGTCTCCATCAGGCCCCAGCGGTATGCGGCGGCGGCCATGACGTATACGAAGAACAAAAAGAACGGGTTGCGGGCGCTGGCGGCAAAAGCCGAAATCAAGGCCGGCCAGACGATATCGGCGCAGTGCACCAGCAGCCTGAAGGCGAACGTGGACTGCTGCCGGAAGCGCAGCAGCAGCATGATAACGACGCCGTGAACAATATAGAAGCCGAGCAGACCATAGGCCCAGAGGGAGTAGCGAATCTCGCTCGGGTCCATCCAAATGGTGACCAGGGCCGAGATGGCCAGGGCAACGCGGGCCGTGGCCAGCCAGCGCTCGGTGCGGCGAATTTCTCCGGAGTCAGCCGGAGCCCGAAGCCGCCAAAGCAAGCGATGACGCAGCGCTGAAAATGCCAAGCGAAAGGACCACCTGTGCGAGGATGCCACGGATAGTATTAATCCCGGAAGAGAAGAGCAAGCGAAAGTATCGGTGAAGTGGTTACGTTCAGGAGACAGCCGAAAGCTCCGTGGTGCGCTTGAGTTGCCCGCAGGCGGCGTAGATATCCAGGCCCCGGGGGCGGCGAATGAAGGCGGGAACGCCAGCCTCGGTGAGAATTCTCTGGAAGGCGAGCACTGGTTCGTGCTGAGGGGTGCAAAACTCGATTCCAGGCCCCGGGTTCAGGGCTATCAGGTTGACCTTGGCCCGCAGGCCGCGAATCAACTCCACCAGCTCGCGGGCATTTTCCGGTGAGTCGTTGACCCCGGAGAGCAGAACGTACTCGAAGGTGAGCTTCTCGCGGCTGCGCAAGGGAAAATCGCGCGCTGCAGCCATCAGCTTTTCCAGGTCCCATTTTCGGTTGAGGGGCATGAGGCGCTGGCGCAGCGCGTCATTAGGGGCGTTCAGGGAAATGGCCAGCTTGGGGCGCACGCCTTCGAGCGCGAAATCGTAAATGCGCGGCACTATGCCGGCGGTGGAGACGGTCATGCGCGACTGGGGAATGCCTACGCCTTCCACCAGCAATTGAACCGCTTTGATGAAGTTGTCATAGTTGAGAAACGGCTCGCCCATCCCCATGAAGACGAGATTGATGCGGTCCTGAGGCGGATCGACGTTCTGGTCCTTCAGAACTGCGCACACTTGGCCCACGATTTCTCCGGCGGTCAGATTGCGTTTCACGCCCAGCAGTGCAGTCAGGCAAAACCGGCAATCCACGGCGCAGCCCACCTGGCTGGAGATGCAGATAGTGGCGCGGTCCCAGGCCGGGGCCGAGGTTTCAGTGTGATCGC
>Ga0335080_10002045_pt1 | contig 20057 bp, 17 predicted proteins | sample Lox_Sample_34_FD_206720 | JGI IMG/M metagenome (GOLD analysis project Ga0335080, IMG submission 206720) | Soil microbial communities from Loxahatchee National Wildlife Refuge, Florida, United States - Lox_Sample_3.4 | ecosystem: Environmental > Terrestrial > Soil > Wetlands | place: USA...
GAGCTCTTCCGGCGCCACCCGAAGACGACGATCATCTGGGCCCATTGCGGCCTCGGCCGGATCGTCCGCCCGGTGAAGGACCAGATCGGGATCGTCGAACGGGGCCTGTCGAACCCCGACCTCGCCCACCTGCACATCGACATTTCCTGGGACGAGGTGGCGAAGTACCTGACCGCAACGCCCGAGACCACGCAAGCGGTGGCCGACCTCATCAACCGGCACCCCGACCGCTTCCTGTTCGGGACGGACGAGGTGGCTCCGACCGACCAGGCGAAGTACCTCAAGGTCTACGACATGTACGCGCCGCTCTTCGCGAGGCTGACGCCGGAGGCCAGCCAGAAGGTGCGGAAGGGCAACTACGAGCGTCTCTTCGACGCGGCCCGGGCCAAGGTCCGGGCCTGGGAAAAGGCGAATGTGAAGTAGCCCGGCGCCTGTCGAGGGAGCGTCCCGCGACTCGGCCGAGCCGGAATCATGAGGAGGAAAGCCGTGACGAGAACACCGCACTGCGGCCATCGCCCGCCGGCCGTCCGGTGGATCCTGGCCGCGTCCCTCTTGCTCGCGGCCGCTCCGGCCGTGCGGGCAGGATCGTCGGACGGGCCGACTCCGACCCCGACCCCCACCCCGACACCGACGCCCGCCCTCGACGCCGCCCAGGACCCGGCCGCCAAGGCCGAGGCGAAGCCGCGGCTGGACATCTACGGCTTCGCCATGCTCGACACGGGCTATCAGACGAAGCAGAACGACCCGGACTGGTACGACGTGCTGCGGCCCACCAAGCTACCGGCCTACGCCGACGAGTACGGCAAGGACGGCCACTGGTTTGCCGGCGTCCGCCAGAGCCGGTTCGGCGTCAAGAGCTTCGTCCCCACGGGCCTCGGCGAGCTCAAGACGATCTTCGAGTTCGAGCTCTTCGGCACCGGCGTCGACGCCGGGCAGACGACGTTCCGCCTGCGCCACGCCTGGGGCGAGCTCGGGCAGATCGGGGCCGGCCAGACGTGGAGCCCGTTCATGGACCCCGACGTCTTCCCGAACTCGATCGAGTACTGGGGCCCGAACGGGATGGTCTTCTTCCGGAACGTCCAGCTCCGGTGGACGCCCTGGCAGAAGGGCGACTCGAACTTCATGGTCGCCCTCGAGCGGCCGGGGGCGTCGGCCGACCAGGGCGTCTACGCCGACCGCATCGAGCTGCAGAACGTCAAGGCCCGCTTCCCGCTGCCCGACCTGTCGGCCCACTACCGCTACGCCGGGGGCTGGGGCCACCTGCAGGTGTCGGGCATCCTCCGGTCGATGAAGTGGGACGACCTCAACCCCGGACAGTACGACCTCAGCGGCAGCGCCACGGGCTGGGGAATCAACGTCAGCTCGAACCTGAAGCTCCAGAAGCACGTCGCGCGCGTCCAGGTCGTGTACGGGGACGGCATCGAGAACTACATGAACGACGCGCCGGTGGACGTGGGCATCCAGAACAACCTCTCGAACCCACGGACGCCGGTCGTCGGCAAGGCGCTGCCCATCCTGGGCGTGGTGGCCTTCCTCGACCTCAACTGGGACGCGAAGTGGACGAGCACCGTGGGCTGGTCGCTCGTGGACATCAAGAACTCGGACGCCCAGGCGGACTCCGCGTTCAAGCGCGGCCAGTACGCGCTCGCCAACATCCTCTACCACCCGACGCCCGACGTGTTCCTGGGGCCGGAGATCCAGTGGGGGAACAGGGAGAACTTCCGGGGCGGCTTCACCTCGGACGACTTCCGCATCCAGTTCTCGGCCAAGTACAACTTCAAGCTCTCGTTGGGAGGCAAGTGATGACGACTCGACGCATGCTGTTCGCCGTTTCGGCCCTCGCCCTGGCGACGGCCGCGGGCGCGGCACCGCAGGCGGCGGCCACGGCCCCCAAGGCCAAGGCTCCCACGAAGGCGGCGGCGAAGACGGCGCCCGCCCCCTCCTCGCTCGCCGGCTACACCGAGGCCGACGTCAACGCCGCCCTGCAGGCGGCCTACGCGAAGTACAAGGACCTCAAGGAGGGCAAGAACGCCGACTACATCCCGGCCCTCGCCAAGGTCGATCCGAACATCTACGGCATCGCCCTCGTGACGACGGACGGGAAGGTCTACACCGCGGGCGACGTCACGTCCGAGGTCTCGATCCAGTCGATCTCCAAGGTCTTCACGATGGCGAAGGTCATCGAGGAGTCGGGACCGGACGCGATCGAGAAGCGGATCGGCGTCGACGCGACCGGCATGCGCTTCAACTCGATCGTGGCCGTGGAGTTCGCCCAGAAGGCCCTCGGCGGGCCCGAGATCAACCCGCTCGTCAACCCGGGCGCGATCACGGCCACGTCGATGGTGAAGGGGGCGACCCGGGACGAGGTCTGGACGAGCATCCTCGGCTACTACTCGGACTTCGCCGGTCGGCCGCTCGGCGTCAACCAGGAGGTCTTCAAGTCGGAGTCCGACACCAACCAGCGCAACCAGGCGATCGGCTACCTGATGTACGCCTACGAGTTCATCAAGGACAAGCCGATGCAGGCGACCGACGTCTACACGGAGCAGTGCTCGGTGAGCGTGAACGCGAAGGACCTGGCGACGATGGCGGGGACGCTCGCCAACGGCGGCAAGAACCCGGTCACCGGAAAGCAGGTCATGCAGGTCGCCAACGTCCCGAAGGTCCTGGCGGTCATGGCCACGGCGGGGCTCTACGACGACTCCGGCAAGTGGCTCTACCACACCGGCCTCCCCGGCAAGAGCGGCGTCGGCGGCGGCATCATCGCCGTCTCTCCCGGGAAGTTCGGGATCGCGGTCATCTCCCCGCCTCTCGACGACGCGGGCAACAGCGTCAAGGCGCAGAAGGCGATCGCCGACGTCTCGAACGCGCTGGGGGGCAACCCGCTCGCTCCGAAGGCGCGGTAGGCGAGGGCCTTCCGGCGGGCGGGGCGACGGCCGCGCAGACTCATGAGGTGGATCGAGAGGGCTCATGTGATCGGAGCGGCCGGGCACGGCGTGTGTTAACGTGAAAGGACATCCTGTGCGTGGATCTTTTCCTGTTGGAGGTTGAGACAGTCATGAAGAGAACTCTGCTCGTACTGGCCGTGCTCCTGGCGCTGCCGCTCGTCGCGCTGGCCCAGAAGCCGGTGACGCAAGCCGAAACTCAGCAGGTGACGGCGACGATCGAGGCGATCGACCAGACGTCGCGCCTCGTGACCCTCAAGACGAAGGACGGGGAGATGGAGACGATCTACGCCCCACCGGCGGTGAAGCGCTTCGCCGAGCTGAAGGTGGGCGACACGGTGACCTTCAGCTACCACGAGTCGATCGTCTACCAGGTGCGCAAGCCCGGCGCGCCGGCGTCGGCGCCGGCCTCCGCGGGACCGACGATCACCCCGAGCAAGGGTCCCAAGCCGGGCGGCACGATCGCGCAGCAGGAGACGAAGACGGTGACGATCAAGGCCATCGACCCGAAGGTGCCCTCGATCGTCGTGCTCACGGACGACGGGCGGACGATCGGGGCCAAGATCCAGGACAAGAAGAACCTCGAGGGCTTGAAGGTGGGCGACAAGGTCGAGATCACCTACACCGAGGCCCTGGCGATCAGCGTGAAGTGAGAGGGAACGCGCCGCCTGGAGCACCGGGGGCGCCCCCAGGCTTTGACAAGGAGATGAGCAAGTGATTCGGAAACTGGCAATGACGGTGGCGATGGGCGCTCTGGCGTCCTCGGCGGCCTGGGCGCAGGAAGGGCGGTTCGAGATCTCCGGGACGGCGGGATGGACCTTCAGCGACGGCGTCAGCGGCAACACGATCACCGTGCCCGGCGTCGGGGCATTCAATCGAATCGACCCCAAGGACTCGTTCGCGTGGGGCGCCCGCCTCGGCTTCATGGCGACGGAGAACGTCGAGGTCGGCTTCCTCTTCAACCAGCAGTCGAGCAGCCTGGAGCTGGGTGGCTCGACGACCGCGACGCTCGGTGACGAGAGCATCTACAACTACCACGGCTACTTCGCCTACAACTTCGGCGACGAGCACGCCAAGGCGCGGCCGTACATCCTGGGTGGCGCGGGGGCGACGCAGTTCGGCGCCGTCACGACCGGATTGGCCTCGGGGAGGACGATTGGTGGCCACACCGAGTTCTCGAGCACCTGGGCGCTCGGCGTGAAGATGTACCCCGGGAAGAACGTCGGGATCCGGCTGGAGGCCCGCTGGACGCCGACCTACATCAAGTCCGACGCGACCGGCTGGTGGTGCGACCCCTACTGGGGCTGCTACCTGGTCGGCAACGCCCAGTACGCCAACCAGTTCGACCTCAACGGCGGCATCGTCCTCCGTTTCTAGCAGGCAGCCGGCGTCGGGGGCCGCCGTCGCCCGACGGCGGCCCCCCGCTTCTCCCGCGTCAGCAGTCAAGCCGCCGTCGCCCGACGGCGGTTCCCGTTCCCGGTGGCCTACGCGGCCGCCGCGGGACGGAGTATGATCCCGCCGCCCGTCGTACCAAGCGCTCTGGGAGATCAAGAGACATGAGAGACACCAGGTTCACCCTGCCGCTCGTCGCTGCGTCCGCCATGTGCGTCGCGGCGCCGCTCTTCGCGCAACCGTCGGAGCCCCCGCCGCGGCCGTTCCTGCGGAAGGTCATCCGGCTCGACGATCAGAAGCTCGCCGCGATCGACAAGGGCGAGGTCGTGACGAAGCAGCTCGAGACCACCGAAAAACCCGAGATCGCCGCCTTCGGCGTGGTGAGGGCGGCCGGCACGCCCGACCTCCTTCTGCGCCTTGCCACCGACATCAAGAGGTTCCGCCAGGTGCCTCAGATCCCGCAGATGGGCCTCTTCTCGCGCCCGCCCCGGCTCGACGACCTGAAGGGCCTCACCCACCCTCCGGACGACATCAACGCGCTGAAGAAGTGCATGCCGGGGAGCTGCGACGTCAAGCTCGGGACGGCGGCGCTCGAGAAGGTGGCGAAGATCGACTGGAAGGCGGCGGACGCGGAGGCGCAGGCGACGGCACTCCTGAACCAGATGATCGTGGACTACGTCACCGCCTACCAGCAGGGCGGCACCGACGTCATGGGCACCATCATGGACAAGAAGGCGCCCAAGACGCGCACCGAGGAGTACAAGGCGCTCCTCGGCCACTCCCCTTACCTCGCGGAGTACGTCAAGGAGTTCAACGACTACCTCGGGGCCTACCCGAAGGGCAAGCTCGCCGACACCGAGGACGTTCTCTATTGGACGAGGGACGAGTTCGGCCTGAAGCCGGTCGTCTCCCTCTACCACATGACAGTCCACCGGGAGGCGCGGGGCGCCCTCATCGCGAACAAGCTCCTCGCTTCCACCCACTTCTTCAACGCGTCACTCGAGATGACGGCCGGCGTGCCGACCCCCGACGGCAAGGGGCTCTACCTGCTGAGCCTCCTGCGGACCCGCATCGATCCCCCCACGGGGATGCTCGGCGGGGTGCTGATGGGGAAGGTCAAGGACGGCCTCGAGACCGCGGTCAAGGAGAACCTGAAGGTGGCGCGCGACCGGCTGGCCGCCGCCGCCAAGTGACCAACCGGGCCGGCATCGCAAAGCCGTGACGCGTCCCCCGGTGCGAGGCCGAGGGCCTCGGCCGGAGGAAGGAGGTCCCTTGTTTTCCCGATACATCCGGCGGGTGGCCGCCGAGCTCCTCGTCAGCCTCGGCGTGATCCTCCTGAGTCTGGCGGCTGTCCTCAGCGTGGCCCGCCGGGCCCTCCTCTTCCCAGACAACTTCGCCGACCACCTGGCGTCGAGCCTCGCCGATCCGCGCGTCGCCTCCTTCGCCGCGGACCGGATCACCGACGGCGTCCTCAAGGCGAACCCCGACCTGACCGCCTTCCGTCCCCTGATCCTCGGCACCGCGCGGGGCGCGGTCTCCTCCTCGAGCTTCCAGGCGCTGGTGCGGACGGCGGCCCGCTCCGCCCACGCCAGCCTCTTCACGCAGGGCGGCCGCAACGTGATCCTCTCCGTGCCCGACGTCGGGGTCCTCGTGAAGAGCGCGCTCGCCCACGCCAATCCCGCCCTCGCCGAGAGGGTTCCGCCCCGGGTGCAGGCGGTCGTGGCGTCGATCGGCCAGCGGCGCCTCGACCACTACGTCGTGCGCCTCACGCAGATCGCGCGGATGAGCGCCTGGGCGACCCTGGCCGTGTTCTGCGGCGGCGCCCTCGTCGCCCTCGTCGGGGTCAGCGTCGCGTCCAGCCGAAGGCGGGCGCTCATGCGGCTCGGGCTGGACCTGGTCGTGGCCGGGATCGTGCTGCTCCTCCTCATGCCCGCGGGCCGCGCGGCGGTGGGTCTCGTCCCCCACGGCGAGCTGGCCCGGGAGGCGGCCAAGGGCCTCTGGGACGCCTTCGCGGGCGCCCTGCGCACGTGGGGGCTCGTCCTCGGCGGGATCGGGCTCGTGATCCAGACCGCCGGCCACTCGCTGCTCGCCCGCTTCGATCCCCAGGAGAGCAGCCGACGCCTCCTCGACTGGATGGCGAACCCGCCGGGCGGCGCTCGGGCGAGGCTCGTCCGGGGATTCGTCCTGGTGATGGCGGGAGCGCTCGCCATCGTCCGGCCGGCGGACGCGGTGGCGGTGGTGGTCGTGCTCGTGGGCGGCGGCCTCGCCCTGCTGGGGCTGCGCGAGATCTTCGAGATCGCGTTCCGAGCGGGGCAGGAGCCGGGCGCGTCGGCCTCTTCCGCGGGCGGTCCCAGCGCCAAGGTCCGGGGCGCGATCGTCCTCGCCCTGGCCGCGGGCTTCGTGGCCGCCATCGTGGTGCTCGGCCGGCCGCCGGCGGCCGTGGCCCGGCTGGAGGCGGGCGCCTGCAACGGCGCTCCCGAGCTCTGCTCGCGCCGGGTCGACGAGATCGTCTTCCCGGCGACGCACAACTCGATGTCGGCCGCGGACATCCCCAACTGGTTCATGCCCCAGCAGGAGCGGAGCATCCCTGTCCAGCTCGAAGACGGGATCCGTGCCCTCCTCTTCGACGTCCACTACGGCGTGCCGGTCGAGAGCGCGGTGAAGACCGACCTCGCGAGCGAGCTGGGCTCGCGGGACAAGTTCGACAAGGCGGTGGGGAAGGAGGGCGTCGACGCCGCGATGCGCGTCCGGGACCGCCTCGCCGGCAAGGTGGAGGGCCCGCGCGGCCTCTACCTCTGCCACGGCTTCTGCGAGCTGGGCGCGACTCCCCTCGTCGCCGCCCTGCGCGGCATCCACGAGTTCCTGGTGCAGAACCCCGACGAGGTCCTGGTCATCGACATCGAGGACTACGCCTCCCCGCAGGACATCGCGGCCGCGTTCGCGCAGAGCGGGCTCGACAGCCTCGTCTACCGGGGGGAGACGGGCCCGCCGTGGCCGACGCTCCGCGAGATGATCGACAGCCGCCAGCGCGTCCTCGTCGTCCTGGAGTCCGGCCGTAAGGGCGTCCCCTGGCTCCGCCCGGCGTACGAAGGACTCGTGCAGGAGACCCCCTACCACTTCACCAAGCCCGGCGAGCTGTCCTGCGCGCCCAACCGGGGTGGGACGACCGGGTCCTTCTTCCTGATGAACAACTGGATCGACACCACCCCGGCTCCGAAGCCCAGCAACGCCGCGATCGTCAACGCCTACGACGCGCTCCTCGCCCGCGCGCGCCAGTGCCAGACCGAGCGGGGCCAGATCCCCAACCTGCTCGCGGTGGACTTCTACAGGACCGGCGATCTCTTCCGCGTGGCCCGGACGCTCAACGGTCTGGGCCAGCCGGCTGGGCAGTGAGCGACCGGACGGCGTCGCACCACGGCGGGGCAAGGTCGAGGCCGGACCACGCGACAGGTCCGGGGAGGGTCTTGGCCCTTCGACGCAGGCTCCCCCGACTCGCCGTCGCCGCCCTCCTGGCCGCGCTCGTGCTCGCGTTCGCCCCCGCCCGCGCGCAGGACTCGCAGTACTGGGACATCCAGTACGGCCCGGTCGGCCAGCTCCTCGGCGGACAGGTCGTGGGCAGCACGCGCGACCTCTCCGCGACCTACTACAACCCCGGTGGCCTCGCCCTCGCCACGAACCCCGAGTTCCTGCTGTCCGTCCAGGCGTTCAGCGTCCTCAGGCTCTCCATCCAACCGGTCGGCGGCGGGCCCTTCCTCAATACCTCCCAGACGGACTGGGCGACCTTCCCCGGCTTCGTGGCGTTCACGTTCCCCCGGAGCTGGTTCGGCGAGAAGACGACGCTCGCCTTCTCCCTCCTCACCCGGCAGCAGCTGGTCGAGCGGATCGACCAGCGTTTCACCGGCGACGTGCCGACGAAGGGCGGCCGCTACGGCCTGGAGACCCTCTTCGACGAGAACATGGGGGAAACGTGGGGCGGGCTCACCCTGAGCCGCCGCCTCTCGGACCGGCTCGGCCTGGGGGCGACCCTCTACGGCGTCTACCGCGGGCAAAGGACGCGCTGGGAGCAGAGCCTACAGCTCGCCTACCCGGACGGAAGCGGCGTCTCGGCCCTCATCATCGACGACTTCGACTACTCGCACTGGCGGGTCCTGGGGAAGGTGGGCCTGGCCTGGGAGGGCAACGCAACGCGGCTCGGCCTCGCGGTGACGTCGCCCAGCGCGGGGCTCTTCGGCAGCGGCAAGGCCGGATTCACGAGGTCGGCGACCGGGGCCGATCTCAACGGCGACGGGCAGCCGGACAGCCTGCTCCTGAACGGCCTCGACGAGAACCTCGACTCCCACTACGAGTCGTCGTGGACGGTCTCGGCGGGCGGGTCCTGGCGACGGGGAAGCCTGCAGGTCCACGCGTCGGCGGAATGGTTCGCCGCGGTGAGAACGTTCGACGTCCTCCAGGGGAAGACCGACACGAACACCGGCTCGCCGGTCACGCTGGTCCAGGGCCTTCAGAGCGTCTTCAACGCCGGCGCCGCCGTCGAGTACTGGCTCGGCGGCGTGAGCGCGGACCGGGGGCCGTCCTCCGGCGGCTGGGCGCTCTACGGCAGCTTCCGCACCGACTTCTCGGCCTCACCCGACGTCGTCCCGGACGAGGCCGCGTCCTCCAACATGGACCTCTACCACGTCACCGGGGGGACGGCCTTCAGCCTCGGCAGCAGCCGCTTCAGCCTCGGCGTCGAGTACGCCTCCGGGAGCAGGAACCGGGACTTCGGGTTCGGCGGCCTGCCTCCCGGCGTCCCCGTCATCGGGGGGAGCATCCCGGTCCAGACTCGCGTCTCGCGCTGGGTCTTCACCGTGGGCTACCTCTTCGGCCGGTAGCGAGGACGGGGAACACCCGATGGCAGGAGCGGGGCCCGGCTCCTGACCCTTCAGGGCGCCGAGTCGGCCCCGATCTGGACGGCGATCCGTTCGCGCGAGGCGGGCTCGAGCGGCGTGCGGGCGAGACGGTCGAGAAGGACCGACGGCTCGACCAGGCGGTGGCGGAGTGCGGCCCGGACGTACTCGCGGTCCTTCTCGCGGCCCGCCACGTACTTCGAGACGACGAGGTCGTGCGGCTCCAGGCAGAGCCCACGCCCTGCGGACGTGGGGACGGCGACGAGGCGCGTCTCCCATCCGTCGGGCAAGACGGCGGTCCGTTCCCCGACTCCCTGCGCGTAGTAGCCGTAGGTCTCGTGAAAGGGGGAGAGCTCGCCGATGGAGCCCTCGATGAGGTCGGCGCGCTCGGGGTGGTTCCGCGGGTACACATCCACGTCCGCGGAGACGAGCAGCTCGGCCGGGGCATCGGGGAAGCGGCCGAGGATCGCCTGGCTGCCGATGACGACGATCTCGGCGTCGCCGGCGATCACCGCCGCCGCGCGGATCACGTGCTCCAGCTGGCTGCGGTTCAGGGCCGCGCCCCCTTCCCTCGCGCACGGCGCCAGACGGCCCAGCGCGTCCGCGGCTCCAGGAACCCGGCGAACGGAGAGGTCTGTCGGAGCGCCCGGGCTCGCTCGCCGGGGTCCGAGAGAAGGCGCGCGACAGCGTCGACCGACCCGGCGAGGGCGGCCTGCCAGGCCTCGGCGTACGTCCGGCCCACCGTCCCGTCGCGGAGCCAGCCCGCCACGCGCCGCCGTGCGCGCTCGAGCAGCGCCGGGTTCGCGAGAAGCCGCTCCGCCACGGCGCGGTGCAGCTCGAGGCTCACGTCCTCGGCGAGGCCATGGAGCCCGTCGGTCACGCGGAGAGTCTAGCACCCGGCCTGCGGGCGGACGCTCCGGGCCGGGTCGCCCGTGCGGGCAACGGCAGCGCGTGGATCGCCGGCTTGCGCGAGGGGCAGTCCGCCCCTACGATGGCCTGATCCGATCCCTCCGCACGAGGCAGTCCCGTGGCGGAAGCTCGACCGTGGCTCGCAGGGAGGCAAGCCGCCCCGCCCTGGCGGCCACTCCGAGGATTGCGAGCGAGGACCTGATGCTCGTCCGCCTGTGGCCGGTGCTCGTTCCCGCCCTCTCTCTGCTGTTGCTGGTCGCTGCGCTCCTCCTGCCCGTCGGCCCTGTTCTGGCCCTGGCCGCGGTGGCCGGCCTCATGGCGGTCGTGATCGCGGCCGTTCACCACGCCGAGGTGGTCGCCCACAAGGTGGGAGAGCCCTTCGGCACGCTGGTCCTCGCCCTCGCGGTCACGGTCATCGAGGCGGCCCTCGTCGTGTCGATGATGCTGGTCGGAGGGAGGGAGAAGGCGGCCCTGGCCCGCGACTCGGTCTACGCGGCGGTGATGATCATCTGCACGGGCGTGATCGGCGCCTGCCTCCTGGCCGGTGGCCTGCGGCACCGCGAGCAGTCGTTCCGCAGCGAAGGAGCGGGGCCCGCTCTCGCCGCCCTCGTCGCCCTGGCCACGATGGTGCTCGTCCTGCCCGACTTCACGACCTCGGCCCCCGGGCCGCGCTACTCGGCCGCGCAGCTTGCCTTCACCGCCACCGCCTCGCTGGCGCTCTGGGGGGTGTTCGTCTTCGTCCAGACGATCCGCCACCGAGACTACTTCCTGCCGCCGGAGGGAGCGGCCGACGACGGCGCCCACGCCTCCCCGCCGACCGCCGTCCGTGCGTGGACGAGCTTCGGGCTCCTGCTCGTGTCGCTGGTGACGGTGGTCGGGCTGGCCAAGGCCCTCTCCCCGCGCATCGAGGTCGCCGTTCACGCGGCCGGGGCGCCGCCCGCGGTCATCGGCGTCGCGATCGCCATGCTCGTGCTGCTGCCGGAGTCCTGGGCGGCGCTGCGAGCGGCCCTGGCCAACCGGCTCCAGACGAGCATGAACCTCGCCCTGGGCTCCGCCCTGGCCTCCATCGGGCTGACCATCCCGGTGGTGGCCCTGGCCTCGGCCGTCTTCAAGCTCCCGCTCGTGCTGGGGCTGGAAGCGAAGGACGTCGTGCTCCTCGCCCTCGCTCTCCTCGTCAGCACCATCACCCTCGGCAGCGGCCGCACCAACCTGATGCAGGGCGCGGTCCACCTCGTGATCTTCGCGGCGTTCCTCTTCCTGACGCTCGTTCCCTGAGGCCCACGACGGGCGGGTGCGGCCGGCCTCAACGCGATTCGCCGGCCTCGGCGGGCAGATCGCCGATCGCGGCCGCGATGTCGCGGGCGAGGGCGGCGGCGAGCTCGCTCATCGCGTCGACTCCCGCTCCCGGATCGGGGGCCTGGCCGACCGAGGCGAGGGGCCCCCGCCGGTAGGCCACGGGGCGGGACGCGAGCGGCCGCTCGTCCCGCGGAGGCAGGAGCGCGAAGCGGCCCTGCAGCAGGACCTCGCCGGAGGGCTGAGGACCGAACCTCTGGAGCCCGACGCGCACGCGGCAACGCAGGCGGGCCGTCGACGGCCACGGCGAGCGGAGCACGCGGCCCTGCGGGAGGAGGACCTCCAGGTTGGCGGCGAGCGTGCGGCCGAGGCCTTCGTCGAGCGGCTCCGCCCACCGCACGTACTCGTCGATGTGAAGCTCTCCCGTGGCGACCCAGGTTGCGATCTGGGGACGGTCGAGGTAGCCGGGGAGGTCCACGGGCAGGAGGCCCACGAGGACGGCCGGCCCCGCCCCGGGGGCCGCGGGCGGCTCGGCCACGGAGTGGAGGACGAAGAAGCGGGCCTCCGGCGTGCGTTTGAGCGAGACGCAGCCCGGGAGCGCGAGGACGGCGAGAACGCCCGAGGCGAGAACCGCGAGACGCCGTGCGCGCATCACTTCCTCTCCTCCTTCGGCTTGCCGAGGACGACCGCCTCGGGGTGGGTCTGGACGTAGTCGACGAGGTTGCGCAGCGCCTTCAGGGTCCGCTCGAGCTCCTGGAGCGTCTGCGCGGCCCGGATCCGTGCCTCGTCCGTCCCCGCGAGGGTCGAGTCCAGCGTCTTCAACGTCCCGTCCACGCGGTCAAGGGCCTCGCGGGCGGCGCGGATCGTCTCCCGGGCGTCGGAGGCGGTCGACCGCGTCTCCCCGCCCACCGTCTCCATCAGGCGGCGCGCGTCGGCCACCGCCGCCCGCACCTCCTCGAGGGTCGGCGGCACGTTCTCGGTGGCCCGTCGCGCGCCGGCGAGCGTGCCGTGGAGGTCGGGCGACTCGAGGAGGGCCCGGGCGCTCTCCAGCGTCTTGCGGAGGTTCTCGAGCATCCGGTCGAGGGGGAGATCGGCCAGCTTGTTCATGATGCTCTCCGCCCGGTCGGAGAGCTTCTCCATCGCGGTGGGCGTCGTGGGCAGCTCGGGGTAGCGGTGGCTGAGGCCGGACGTGCGGGCGGGCTCGTCGGGCAGGAAGTCGAAGTCGATGTACTTCTGGCCGGTGAGCAGGCTCTGGCTCAGTAGCCGGCCGCGGATCCCCCGGTCGATGAGCTCCTTGGCCAGCCCGGGCGCGGAGAGGCTGGAGAAGGGGCGGGCCACGCCGGGAGGGGCGTCGACCATGTCGCCCACGAGCTCGATCACGACCTCGATCTCGATGAGCGGCGACGGCTTCCCGGTGAGGAGGGCCTTCACCTCCGCGACCTCGCCGATCTTGATCCCGCGGAAAGTCACCGGCGCCCCGCGGCTGAGGCCGGAGAGCGAGCCCGGGAAGAAGACCGAGAAGCGCGCCCGCTTCTCGAACCAGCCTCGGGAGGTCAGGAGCAGCACGGCAGCGAGGACGAGGACGACCGCCCCCAGGACGAAGGCGCCCACGAGCCGGGGGTGGCTCTTCGCGCTCACAGGCGCCCCCGGGTCAGGAAGGCGCGGACCTTCGGGTCGGGGCAGTCCTTGAGCTCGGTCGGCCGGCCTCTGGCGGTCATGGTTTTCTTCTCCGCGTCGAGAAAGACGGCGTCGTCGCCCAGCTCGAAGATGCTGGCGAGCTCGTGGGTCACGAGGACGATCGTCGTGCCCAGGCTCTCGCGCAGCTCGAGGATGAGGTCGTCGAGCCGGCGGGAGCTGAGCGGGTCGAGGCCCGCCGAGGGCTCGTCGAAGTAGAGGATGTCGGGGTCGAGGGCCATGGCCCGGGCGAGGCCGGCCCGCTTCTTCATGCCCCCGCTGATCTCGGCGGGGTAGTGGTCCTCGAAGCCGGCCAGGCCCACGAGGGCGAGCTTGAGACGGGCCACCTCGAGCGCCTCCCCGCGGCCGAGGCCGCCCCGCTCGACGAGGGGCAGGGACACGTTCTCGGCCAGGGTCATGGAGCTGAAGAGCGCCGCGTACTGGTAGAGCACGCCGAAGCGCCGCTTCAGGTCCTCCCGCCTCTCCTCGCCGGCCGCCCAGTACCCCTCGCCGTCGTAGTAGACATCGCCCGATCGCGGCTCGTTGAGGCCGACCATGTGCCGCATGAGGGTGCTCTTGCCGCACCCGCTGTCGCCCATGATGACGAAGATCTCGCCCCGCCCCACCGTGAAAGCGACATCCCTCTGGACGACGCGGTCGCCGTAGCCCATCGTCAGGTCCCGGACCTCGATCTCGGCCCGCGCGCCCACGGTCTCCTCAGAGCTGCAGCACGTGGCAGACGACCGTGAACACGGCGTCCGCCACCACCACGAGGAGGATCCCCGTGACCACGGCCCTCGTCGTGGCCTCCCCGACCGCGGCCGCGCTCCGGCCGCAGTGGATGCCGTAGTAGCAGCCGCTCGTGGCCACGATCGCGCCGAAGGCGACGCTCTTTGCGAGGCCGATGAGCACGTGGCGCAGGGCGAGGGCGTCCCGGGTCTGCTGCAGGTACTGGAGGGTGCCGAGGTCGAGGCCGACGACGGCCACGAACGCGCCCCCCAGGAGGCCCAGGAGATCGGCGTAGGCCACGAGGGCCGGCATCATGAGCGCCGTGGCCAGGACGCGGGGCACGACCAGGAACTCGACCGGGCGGAGGCCCATCGTGCGGAGGGCGTCGACCTCCTCGTTCACGGTCATCGTGCCGAGCACGGCCGCGAACGAGGCCCCGGTCCGGCCGGACATGACGATGCCGGTCATGAGCGCCCCGAGCTCGCGCGTGATCCCGACCGCCACGAGGTCAGCCACGTAGATGGTGGCTCCGAACTGGGCGAGCTGGACGGCGCCCACGAAGGCGAGGACGGCGCCGATCAAGAAGTTGATGAGGGCGACGATGCCGAGGGCGGCGACGCCGCTCGCCTCGAGGGCGTGGAGGAGGTCGACGCGCCGGTAGCGGGCCCGGCCCCGGAGGAAGGCGAGGAAGGCGAGCGTCATCTCGCCGACGAAGGCGAGCGCGTCGCCGGCCGTGGCGGAGGCAGCGAGGGCGACCCGGCCCACGCGCGAGAGGAGGGAGTCGTCCTCGGCGGAAGGCGGGGCCGCTTCGGGAGGGACGGCCCGGGCGAGACCGAGGAGCTTGCCTGCGCCCTCGGGCAGGGCCGACGTGTCCACCTCGAGGCCCCGCCGGCGAGCTTCGGCGGCGACGGCGTGGACGAATGCGACGAGCGAGCTGTCCCAGCTGGCGAGACCCTCGGCGCGGAAGGCCAGGCGGCGCGGCCGGGGAGACGCCTCCAGGGCCTCGATGACGGGGCCGGGACGAGCGAGCCCGGCCGACAGTGCCCACGCGTCGTGAAGGCCCACCGTGAGCGTGTCGCTCTCGCGCTGGAGCGAGTAGCGGGCGGACGAGGACTCTCCTGCGGTCATCCCGGTGTCGTGGCCGGCGGAACGCTACACCCGCGTCACGGCGCGGGTCAACCTCGCGCCTCGGTCTATCGAGCACCCTCGCCCTTCAGGTACTGGCTCATCCATCGCAGGGCGTGGCCGATCATCAGCACCTGGTTCTCGCGCCGGCCGGCGCCGTGGCCCTCGTCCGGGAAGACGATCAGCTCCGTGGGCACTCCGGTCTTCCGGGCTGCCTCGTACATCTGGAGCGCCTCGCCCACCGGGACCCGGGGGTCGGTCGCCCCGCCCTGGATCTGCAGGGGCGCCTTCAGCCTCCCGATGTGCGTGACGGGAGACAGCTCGACGAGCGCGTCGTGGTCCTTCACCGGGTCGCCGTACTCCGTGATGCGGAGGATGCGGCGGTAAGGGGCCGTGTTTTCGAGGAAGGTGAGGAGGTTCGAGATGCCGACGATCGAGACGCCGGCGTCGTACGCGCCGGCGAACTTCGTCATCGCGATGAGCGTCGAGTAGCCGCCGTAGCTGCCCCCCATGACGCCCACCTTCGGGGCCCGGCCGGCGGCGGCGAACGACTTGCGGGCCCACGTCGCCGCGTCCTCGATGTCGGTCAGGATGCGGAGGCGCTTCGGGCCGTCGTCGGCGGCGAGCCAGGCCTTGCCGTAGCCGTCGCTGCCCCGGACGTTCGGCTCCGCGTAGACGAAGCCGGCGTCCACGAAGATCTGCGCGTACGTCGAGAAGCCCGGCTGCGACTGGCCCTCCGGGCCGCCGTGGAACTCGACGATCACCGGGCACGGCTCGGGCTCGCAGCGCGGAGGCCGCCGCACGAGGACGGGGATCGGCGTCCCGTCGCGGGCGGGGTAGGTCTCGAGCCGGGCCACCGCGAAGGAGGAGGTGTCGACTTCGGGGGCGCTGGGGACCACCCAGCGGGTGAGGGCCCCCGTCTGCCAGTCGTACACGTAGCTCGCCCGCGGCGCCGTCGCCGTCTCGACACCGATCGTCGTGAAGCGCCCGTCGGCGGTCGTCGCCCCGGAGTAGACGTGGTCGGCGCCCTCGGGGAGCTTCGGCAGCGCGAGGGGCTGGAGCGTTCGCGCGTCCAGGGCGGCGAGGCGCGTGAAGCCGCCCTCGTTCACCGTGTACAGGATCCTCCGGCGTGACTCGTCGATCCCGAAGCCCGACACGTCCCACTTCATCTCCGGCGTGATGGGCCGGAGCTGGCCCTTCTCGAAGGTGTAGAGGCGGCGGAAGTCGCCGATCTTCGGTGTGAGCACGAGCACCTGCCCATCACCGGCCCCGTAGCGGGCGTCGTACTCGACCGTTTCGCCCTGGCCGAGGACGGGCGAGAGCTTCCTGGTCGCGGGATCCCAGTCCGAGTACTCGGAGGAGAGAGCGCCCGTCGACTTCTGCAGGAGGAGACGGCCGTCCGGTCTGTGATCGGCGATGGACCAGAGGCCAGGCTCGGCGACGAGCTGCTCCTTCACCCGGGCGCCCAGGTTCCAGCGGTAGACGGCGTAGGAGTCGGGCTTCTGGTCGTTCGCGTGGAAGTAGACCCACTTGCCGTCCGGGCTCACGAAGTCGAAGAAGGTCTGGACGTTCGGAAGGTGCTGGACGACGGCGAGCGGACCACCGTCCGCCGGGAGGAGGTAGAGGCCGGGGTTCTCCTCTCCCTTGCGGTCGCGCTGGACGATCAGCCACCGCCCGTCCGGCGTCACGCCGGCGACGGAGGTGCGGTCCTCGCCTCCCGTGAGCTGCACCGGGAAGCGGTCGGGGCCGTCGAGCCGCCAGACCTGCGGAGTGCCGGTCACGGACCAGCCGAAGAAGAGCCGCGAGCCGGAGGGCGCGGGGACGCCCAGGCCCGGGGCGCGGACGTCCATCATCGTCTGGATGTGCGCCGCGACTTCGGGTGGGAGCGGCTTCGGGGCGAACGGGGCGATCGCCTCCGCCGGCACGCTGCCCGCACCGTGACCCTTGTAGGGCGTCTGGGCCGCTCCGGCTCTCGGGAAGGCGAGGCCTGCGGCCAGGCAGGCCACGGCGAGAGGGGCAGGGTGGCGGTTCATTCGCTCCTCCTTCTTCGGATAGTCTCGGCGCCGGGAGTGGCCGGCCGTCAGCGGATCACGTCCGTGTGGACGGCGCGCCCGCTCAGCGGCTGGACCGGCCGATTGTTGTGGCGCATGAGCGCGCGGAAGGCCTCGATCTGTGCCGGGGAGGCGGTGGAGTGCTCCTTCAGCACCAGCCAGTGGACACCCTCGTTGCAGGGCGGCGTCGTCAGGGACCCGGCGTAGCGGTAGACGTCGAGGCGGGCGGGAATGACCGTGCGGATGTCGACGCCGCCGCGCCCGAGGTCGACCGGCGTGCCGCTCGACTTGGGCATGCGGTTCCAGTACGGGGTGAGGGCTGGGTTCTCCGGCCCTTCCTCGAACAGCAGGCCCACCACCGCCAGCTTGCCACCTTCGGTCTTGTGGACGAAGTGCACCTCGAGGGGATACGAGCGCCCGTCGACGGTGTGCTCGCTCGGAGTGTGGAAGTGGAACTGCTGGAGGACGTAGCGGTCCTTGCCGATGACGAGCACGCCCGAGCCGACGGTGTCCACCTGGATGGTGTGCCCGTTGTTCACGATGTCGACGGGGACCGTCCGCGTGTCGGACGGGTCGAAGCGAGCGGCCTCGAATCCGGCGGCTCCCGCCTCGAGCGGCGTGCCCGCCTTCGTGACGATGTCGATCGGCGACTGCTGGTGGCCGGACCCGCACCGCGCGAACTCGGGCGACAGCGAGGCCCAGTGAGAGGGGTCCTCCGCGCCTTCGTAGGACCAGTGCGGCGCGTGCGCGGGGTGCGCAGGCGACGTCGCCTGGGCCGCCCGCGCCGTGTGACGCCCGACGCCGAGGCCGAGCACCACGATGCCAAGCGGGATCGCGGCCTTCCACCGACGGGCAGGGTCGAAAGCGCGCTTCGACATCTGTAGTCTCCTCTGAAAGAACATCGTATACGATCCGCAGAGAGGCTCCAGCCTCGATGAGAAGACCGCCGCGAACGTCCGGACACGACACAGGAGGCACTCGTCATGAGCGTGGCTCGCCGGTGGGTGGCGGCTTCCGCCGCCCTGGCCGCGGCACTCCTCGGGTTCGTGTACGCACGGCCGGTGACCGTCTTCGAGACGTGGGGGGCTCTCCGCCTCCGCCTGTCGGGAGTCCGCAGCGCAGAGGTTCAAGCCGGGCCGTACCGCCTCCACTACCTGGAGGCAGGCTCGGGGCCGCCGCTCGTGCTGGTGCACGGCCTGGCCAGCAACGCGACGCAGGACTGGGGCCGGCTGATCGCGCCTCTGGGCCGCCGCTTCCACGTCTACGCGCCGGACCTGCCGGGCTTCGGAGCCTCGGAGCGGCCGGCCACGGCGGACTACTCGATCCCCATGCAGGTCGAGGCCGTCCGCGCCTTCATGCGGGCCGTCGGCCTCGAGCGGGCCCGCGTGGCCGGCATCTCCATGGGAGGCTGGATCGTCTGCCGCCTGGCCGGGGAGCACCCGGAGATGGTCGAGCGGCTCCTGGCCGTGGACCCGGCGGGGTTGCGTCCGGACGGCCCGGCCATCCCGGCGGAGGTCCTGCTCCCGCACGACGAGGACGGCGTGCGCCGCCTCGTCGCCGCGGTCCGCTACAACGCGCCTCGCTTGCCTTCGTTCGTCGCACGTGACGTCCTCGCCCGCAAGCAGCGGGACGAGTGGATCGTCCGCCGGACCCTCGAGTCCATGCGGGAGGGCCGGGACTGGCTGAACGGCACCCTGCAACGGGCCGACATGCCGGTCCTCATCGTCTGGGGGAAGCAGGACGCGCTCATCCCGCTCGCCTACGCCGCCCGGCTCGAGGCCGAGTTCCCGCACGCCCGGCTCGAGGTGCTCGAGGGCTGCGGCCACGTGCCGATGGCCGACTGCCCGGAGGCGTTCGACCGCGCGATGTTGGCCTTCCTCTCCGGCGGAGGCGCGGCCCCCTCGCGCTGACCACGGCCGGCGCCGCGCGGCAGTAGACCGGATCGGGCTATGCTCGGACGAGAGGGAGCACGGAGGAACGCATGACGGACCGGGCGATCGTCGACGCCGTCAAGAGGGAGTTCGAGGAGGCGCTCTTCGCCGCGCTCGGGCGCTTCCCCGAGGCGGCGACGCCGAACGACCGCTACCTGGCCCTGGCCCTGGCCGTGCGCCGGCAGGTGATGCGCCGCTGGGTGGCCACGAGCGAGGCCTACTTCAAGAAGGCCAGCCGCACCGTCGGCTATCTCTCGGCCGAGTTCCTGCTCGGTCCACACCTCGGCAACAACCTGCTCAACCTGGGCCTGCAGGAAGAGGCGCGCCAGGCCGTCTCCGAGCTGGGCTACGACCTCGACGCGATCCTCGCCCAGGAGGAGGAGCCCGGCCTCGGCAACGGCGGGCTCGGCCGCCTGGCCGCCTGCTACATGGACTCGCTGGCCACGCTGCAGATCCCCGCCATCGGCTACGGTATCCGCTACGAGTTCGGCATCTTCGACCAGGAGTTCCGCGACGGTTGGCAGGTCGAGACGACCGACAAGTGGCTGCGCCTCGGGAACCCGTGGGAGATCGCTCGGCCGGAGATCACGCTGCCCGTCTTCCTCGGCGGACGCACCGAGGCCGTCACCGACGTGCACGGCCGGTACCACGTGCGGTGGCACCCGGGGCGGGTGGTGAAGGGAGTGGCCTACGACACGCCGATCCTCGGCTACGGCGTGAACACCGCGAACCTCCTGCGGCTCTGGAGCGCGCAGGCCACCGAGTCCTTCGACTTCGCCGCCTTCAACGTGGGCGACTACTACGGCGCGGTCGAGCACAAGGTCGTCTCCGAGAACATCACGAAGGTCCTCTACCCGAACGACGAAGGCCTCGCCGGCAAGCAGCTGCGCCTCGAGCAGCAGTACTTCTTCGTCTCCTGCGCTCTCCAGGACATGATCCGCATCTACCAGCAGCGGGAGCACGACCTCTCCCGCTTCCACGAGAAGTACGCCGTCCAGCTCAACGACACGCACCCCGCCGTGGCCGTCCCCGAGCTCATGCGACTCCTGGTGGACGTGCACGGCATGGGGTGGGACCAAGCCTGGGACGTCACCCGCCGCACGTTCGCCTACACCAACCACA
>Ga0335080_10002046_pt1 | contig 20055 bp, 18 predicted proteins | sample Lox_Sample_34_FD_206720 | JGI IMG/M metagenome (GOLD analysis project Ga0335080, IMG submission 206720) | Soil microbial communities from Loxahatchee National Wildlife Refuge, Florida, United States - Lox_Sample_3.4 | ecosystem: Environmental > Terrestrial > Soil > Wetlands | place: USA...
TCGCTTCCGTCCCCATGGCATGAGGACAATCTAGTCCGCCACCGGCCGTTGTCTGTGACCGATGAACAATCCCACTCAAGCCAAAACCGGGCTTGAGTGGGCCACCGGCCCTGCCCCTCACCGCTCGCGGAATCGCTCGCCCTGGCCGCCCTTGGAACGCCAGCGGCGGACGGAATGGAAGCGGAGTGCTCCCTTTGCGCGCGAGGGCTTATTTCAGATGGACGATCAGCTTCTTGTTCTCTGTCCGGAGTTTTTCTATCGAGGCTGCGCTGGCAGTTTCTTCCGTGAGAGTCCCTTTGTACAGCACAACGAAAGCGGTCGTGCTTCCTCGTGGTTCAACATCAACCTCACCTTCGCCGTCTGTCCTGTACCACTGCTCATATTCTGCATTGGAATCTCGGACGAGAACTTGCGCTGACGCTGCCGGTTTGCCTTGGGCATCCACAACCTCTAGCTTCAATCGGTTCGATGGCCCGACTAGGGCAACGTTGCCCCGAGTGGGAGAAACATCCACCTTCAGTTCAAGCTCGACTGGTGTATCGCCGACAAGGAACTCAGTGACCCTCGTCTCGCAGATACCGTAGGGACATGTTGCGATGGCCCGATAGAGTCCTGCGGCCAAGTCTCGCTCCGGGAGAGTTCCCGCTTGGTCAGTCAAACTCCTGAAGATTTCTCCTTTGCCCGCGAGCGATTTAACAATCACAAGTACATTCGGAAAGGCCGCTCCAGTCTGGTCCAGAACTCTCAGGCGTACGGGGGCTGCGCTCGCCTGAGAGCAAACCAGTAATGCTAGAGCCCCTACGAAAACAACTGCTCGCGCCGGTGGCCCATTCAAGCCCGGTTTTGTGTTCAGTCTCGCGGGACTGGCGCCCGGTTTTGGCTTGAGTGGGGCAGTTCGATGGCGCAGCACAACGTTCCCGCCGCTCGCTCGCGTTTCCGCGCTGTCCACTCCGATTCGATCTCCACGCGTCCCTCCATGCCATTCGCGTAGTGGCGAAAGCTGCTCCATTCCCAATCCTCCGGCCGGGCGCAGAGCCCTCGCTTCACCGGATTCCGGTGAATATAGCTCAGCTTCTGCACAAACTGCCAGTGGCTTCGAAGGTTGAAGTCGTAGTACCGCTTTTGCCAAAAGTGTTCTGCCTCGGCGATCAGGCGCCGCGCTACTCCCTGCTTGAGAGACTTCACCGCGGCGGCCAGCGTGTCCTCGGAAAAACGCTGCTGTTTTCTCGCTGCCTGTCATTTCCACAGCCGCCCGCACTTTCACAAAAGCCGCCAAAGCGAAGAAATAACGAAAGTTGCGCCGCCTGCACCAAAGCTCTAAACCCTATCCCTTGTGGTCACCGAATCAGTTAGCCACAAGTCCTCGTACTTTCCTCAGGCGGGTTCGGAGCTCTTCAACTACCCCTAACTTTCTTGTTGACAACAAAAGATTTAGGCGTAGGATGTGGATGAAAGTGGTAGAAAGTGGTCAATTAGATAACGTTCGTGGGCAACCGTGAGGCAGCACGAGGCGCCAGTGGAAATAAAGGCTGACAGCCCCAAAAACAGCCCCATCGAGCTTGAAACGACCCGCATTCTCACCACTTTTTCCTCCCTCGTTGTGGCAACGGTAGCAGCTCGCAAGTGGCAGGCCCCTGTGAAGGGGAAGACACATGTTTCGCGGCAATCACCCAACCCGCGTAGACGAAAAGGGACGGCTCAAGGTCCCCGCGGAATTCAAGCGCGTGATCGACGAGAAGTACGGCACGCAATTCTACATCACCAGCTTGGACGGGAAGATTGCTCAACTGTATCCCTTCGAGGAGTGGGAGCGGATCGAGCAGAAGCTGGCAGCGCTGCCTACCTTCAATCCTGCCAAGAAGAAGTTCTTAAGCACGACCGGGTATTGGGGACAACAGGTGGAGATGGATGGTCAGGGCCGGTTGTTGCTCCCGCAGTTGCTGCGGGATGCGGCCGCGCTCAAGGGCGATGTGGCGGTGGTCGGCTTTCAGGGCTACCTGGAAGTACGCAACCTGGAGGCCTACCGCAAGGAGATTGAGGGCCAAGCCTTCTCCGATGAGGATCTCAAGACGCTCGACGAACTGGGCATCTAGTGGGCGAGTGTTCAACAGACACCCCTCAGGGGGTTGGGCATGGCAGTGGCCATGTTCCGGTTCTTTTAAAAGAAGCGATCGACTTTCTAGCCGTCCGGCGTGGCGGGACTTATATCGACGCCACGGTGGGCCTTGGCGGGCACAGCTTAGAAATCGCAAAACGCCTCGGCGCACCGGGTCATTTGATTGGGCTCGATAAGGACCCCGCGGCGCTGAACGTTGCGGCGGACATTCTCGGCCGTCGCACCTCGCAGGACTGGCCGGAGATCACGTTGCTGCACGGCTCGTTTGCCGAAATTTCCGGCAAGCTGCCGCTGGCCAACGCCGACGGCCTGCTGGCCGACCTCGGCGTCAGCAGCCTGCAATTCGACGACCCGGCGCGAGGCTTCAGTTTCCAGGCGGAAGGACCTCTCGACATGCGAATGAATCCGCAGTCGGAGCTGTCCGCCGGACAAGTGGTAAACCAGTTCGACGAGCGCGAGCTCGCCGATCTGATTTACGAATTCGGTGAGGAAAGGAGGTCGCGGAGAATCGCCAGAGCCATTGTCCGGTCGCGGCCGATACGGACGACCGCACATCTTGCGGGTGTCATATCAGCCGCGGCCCGGCCAATGAATCGGGATAGAGACGACAGGCGAATTCATCCGGCGACCAGAACTTTCCAGGCTCTCCGAATCTTCGTAAACCGCGAGTTGGACGACCTGCGGGTGCTGATGGGAGCAGCCCCGCAGGTGCTGGGGACGGGCGGGCGGCTGGTGGTCATCAGTTTTCACTCGCTGGAGGACCGCATCGTGAAAGATGCGCTCCGCGACGGGGCGAAGCAAGGGCAGTACAACTTGCTGACCAAAAAGCCGGTCACTGCCGGGCCCGAAGAAGTGGATCGTAATCCGCGCTCGCGCAGCGCCAAGCTGCGTGCCGCGGAACGAATTTAAGGACTTACAAAATCCAGGTTCAGACGTAGGTAGAAGTGAGGGAATGATGTACACAGGCACATTGATTAACGACTTGATTGCAACCGTGGAGCGGGCCGAACGACGCGCCGAGCAGTTTTCTCAGGAAGAGAAGCCGGCGCTCTGGGGCGCTCCGCAACAGCAGTTGGCGCAGTTCGAATCCGAATTGGCCGGGGTGGCTTAGATGGCAGCAGGAGCGATGGCTCAGAGTGCGATGCGGTCATGCGGGCGCAGGCCTTGCTGGAATGGCACGCCAGAGATTTATTTCGCCAAGGCTGTCGACAACTCGCGCCTCGTCCGGGTGGAAGACCCCCGGCGCGGCCGCGAAATGCGCCAGTTCAGCGTCGTGCTTTGCTGCTCGTTCCTGCTGGTGATGACCTTCGCTTGGCAGCATTTCAAGGCCATTGAGTACGGCTACCGCATCGAGACCCTGCGCACGCAACGCGATGGATTGGCGGAAGTCAACCGCGCTTTGCGCCTGGAGGAAGCCTCCTTGCGCGATCCCCAGCGCATCGATGTGCTCGCCCGGCAATTGGGCCTGACGTCGCCGCAGGCCGGCCAGGTGATCCGTCTCGACACTGCGCTGCCTGATGGTGGCGGTCCCGTCATGGCCAGCGCGGCACCGGTTTCCGTCATCTCCGGGCAATAAGAGAAGCGCCGGCTCCCGGCCGATGGGAGCGGGACTTTTCCGAAAGAATGGACTGGCGGCTCCAGCGGGCCGCCACATTTGTCTACGAGGACCAGACGGTGGCTGCAAGGGCGCCTCAGAACCGCACCAATCTTCGCCTCTATCTGCTCGGCGCTCTGCTCCTTCTCTGGTGCGGAGGCATCTGCGCCCGCCTCGTCTACCTCCAGATTTTCCGTTACGGCAGCTTTGAGCAGCGCGCTCAGCGCCAGCAGCAGCGCACTACTGAAGTGGCCGCTAAGCGCGGCATCATCTACGACCGCGCCGGCCGCGAACTCGCCATGTCGATCCAGGTCGACTCCGCGTTCGCCGTTCCCACTGAGATCCCCGATCTCGCCGGCACGATCTCCCTCATCACTCACATCACCCGCGACGATCCTCGCGAACTCCTGGCCCGCTGCCAGGCCGCCAAAACATTCTGTTGGGTAGCGCGCAAGGCTGACGCCGAAACCGCCGCCCGCATCCGCGCCATGAACCTGCGCGGCATCCACTTCCAGAAGGAATCCAAGCGCTTCTATCCCAAGCGCGACCTCGCCGCCCAGGTCATCGGATATGTGGGCGAATACGACGAAAAGCTCCGCGGCAAGCCCGGCCGCATGCTGATCTCAGTAGACGCGCGCAAGAAATGGTTTGGCAGCGTCGAGAAACAGCCCGATCCCGGCGAGAACGTCGTGCTCACCATCGACGAAAAAATCCAGTACATCGCCGAACGTGAGCTCGACACCGCAATGCAGGAGACGCATGCCGAAGCCGGCGCCGTCATCGTGGAGAATCCTCGCACCGGAGAAATCCTTGCGCTTGCCAACCGGCCGACCTTCAATCCCAACCTCGCCCGCGAGATCACTCCGGAGCGCCTCAAGAACCACGCGGTCAGCGACGTTTACGAGCCCGGATCCACCTTCAAGCTCGTCACGCTTTCGGCCGCCATCGATCAGCAACTCACCCGCCCCGACGAAGTCTTCGACTGCCAAATGGGCTCCATCGTTTTCAACGGCATGAGGATTCGCGACAGCAAGCCGCACGGACGTCTCTCCGTTGCTGACATCCTGGCGGAATCGAGCGATGTGGGCGCCATCAAGGTGGGTATGCGCCTCGGCGATGATCGATTCTACAAATACATCCGCGGCTTCGGGTTCGGACAGCAGACTGGCATCGAACTGCCGGGAGAAACTCGCGGATTGACCAAGCCGCCCAGCCGCTGGTCCAAGGTTTCCATCGCCGCCATCTCCATGGGGCAGGAAATCGGCATTACCCCGCTGCAGTTAGTCGGACTGATCTCCACCATGGCCAACGATGGGAGCTGGGTGGCGCCCCGCATTGTCGCCGCCACCACTGCCCCGCAGCAGACGCCGCAGATGATCGCCTTCCATTCCGCAGACCAGCGCCGCGTCATCTCCCCGCTCACAGCCGCCGAGATGCGGCAGATGATGCAAGGCGTCGTGCTTCACGGCACCGGCAAGCGTGCCCTTCTCGAAGGCTATAGCTCCGCTGGCAAGACCGGCACCGCGCAGAAGGTCGATCCGGCGACGCACGCCTATTCGCACACTAAGTACGTTGCCTCATTTGCCGGATTCGCGCCCATCAACAATCCCGCGATCACGGTGGCGGTGATTCTCGACTCCGCCGTCGGATTGCATCAGGGCGGCCAGGTATCGGCGCCGGTATTTCACAGGGTCGCGCAACAGGTTCTCGAGTATCTCCACGTGCCTCATGACGTCGAACTGCCGCCGAATCGCCAGGTACTTCTGGCAAAGCGAGTAAAAGAGCAGGACCTGGAAGAAGGTTCTCCCGATCATGTCGGTGATCCTCTGGATGCGGCTGACACCGCGCTCGCTGAAGCTGCTCCGGCGCGCGTCCAGCCTGCGCCGGCCGAACCGATCGCGAACAGCGCCGTGGTGCCGGCTGCGCTGCGTCAGCCAGAGAACACGCCGTCACTGCCTTCTGGGCCAAGGCAATCCACTGTGGCGCAAGCCGCGCCGGCGGAACCTCCCGCGCCGCCGGTTGGTCTGCGCACCACCGTCGTACTGGATGCGGATCAGGGCGGTATTGTTGTTCCTTCGTTTGCTGGCAAGAGTGTTCGGGCAGCGATTGAAGTGGCGGTGGAGAACGGCCTGGACCTCGATGCTGTCGGCAGTGGCATCGCTCGCGAGCAGTCACCCGCGCCGGGCTCGCACGTAACATCTGGTTCGCGCGTCACGGTCAAGTTTGGACGTTAGCGCCAAAACCAGGCCGGGTGCGGCTCGTACCCTATAATTCACTCCAATGACCTTTCAGCAGCTTCTCGATGGGGCCGAAGTCCTTGTCCGTAGCGGCAATCCCGCCGTGAGCGGCCTGGAATACGACTCCCGCCGCCTCAAACCGGGCGATGTGTTCGTGGCGATGCGCGGCGAGTCGAGCGACGGCAATCGCTTCATTGACGCAGCTATCGCCGCCGGCGCGGTGGCCATCGTCTCCGATTCGTCCTCCGAACAACCGCGCGCCGGTGTTGCCTGGGCACAGGTTTCTCACGGCCGCCGCGCTCTGGCCCGCTTGAGCGCCAATTTCTACCGGCGGCCAGCCGAGCATCTGGCCATCACTGGCATTACCGGCACCAACGGCAAAAGCACGACTGCATTCCTGCTGGAGGCGATTCTTGTTGCGGCGGGACGCAAGTGCGCCTTGGTGGGGACCATTGAATATCATGTCGCAGGAAAAATCCTTCCTGCGCCCCACACCACCCCGGAAGCGCTCGACTTGAACCGCATTCTCGCCGAGGCCACAGCCGGCGGCGCCGGCGAAGCGGTTATGGAAGCGTCCTCGCACGCGCTGGCTCAGCAACGCGTCTATGGCATCCCTTTCGATGTGGCCGTGTTCACTAACCTCACCCGCGACCACCTCGACTACCACCACACCATGGAGGAATATTTCGCCTCCAAGCAGATCCTGTTTGAAGGCTGCGGCACAGACGGACCCAGGACTGCGGTCATCAACTGCGATGATGAATTCGGATCCAGGTTGTTGCGAGTCAGCCGCAAGCGAAGCTCAGTGGTTCTCACCTACGGACTGTCGCAGGGCGACCTTCAGGCCCGAAACCTCGACATTACCTCGCGCGGCACTCGCTTCGACTTGGCTGGCGAGGGTTTGAACGTCCCAATATTCTCTCCGCTCATCGGCAAAGTGAACGTCTATAACGTACTGGCCGCGGCCGGTGCCGCCTTGATGCGCGGGTGCGATTCCCGCAGCATCGCTGAGGGGGTAGACTCGCTCGCCCGCGTCCCTGGCCGCTTCGAGCGAGTGGACTGCAACCAACCCTTCACCGTCGTCGTGGACTATGCCCACACCGATGATGCGCTTCGCAATCTCACCGCCCTGGCCCACGACTTCGTCCAACAGGCCGGCCGCAAAGGCCGTGTCATCACCGTCTTCGGTTGCGGCGGTGACCGGGACCGCGCTAAGCGTCCCCTGATGGGTGAAGCCGCCGGACGCGGCAGCGACTTTATTGTGTTGACTTCTGACAACCCACGGAGCGAAGACCCGCTGGCCATCATCAATGATGCCCTCGTCGGTTTGCAGCGCTCGGGTACTCGCTACACCATGCAGCCGGACCGCAAGGCTGCTATCGCTCTGGCGATCGCAGAAGCCGGGCCCGGCGATATCGTCCTCATTGCCGGTAAGGGGCATGAGAAAGTGCAGGTCACGCGCGAGGGCTCCATTCCCTTCGACGATGTGCAGGTGGCGCGAGCTGTCTTGCGCGAGGCGGGATTTGATTGTGAAGCGCGCAAAAGCGCCGCAGGTGCCCGGTCATGAAGCTGGCGCTCTCTCGCATCGCCGAGTTTCTTTCCGCCGCCGGTGAATTCGATCACAAGGCGGTAGCGCAGGGATATTCCATCGACTCGCGCACCGTGCAGCCTGGCGACCTCTTCTTTGCGGTCAAGGGCGAGCGCCTGGATGGCCACGAATTCGTCGAGCAGGCGCTGGAACGCGGTGCCCTGGCTGCCGTTGTGCGTATGGATCAGCTCGCCCGCTATCCGGTGAAGACCCGCCTCATGGCAGTCGAAGATACTCTCGCCGCATTCCAGACTCTCGCCACCGCTGTTCGGCGGCTGTGGGCCAAACCCGTGGTGGGCATTACCGGTTCCACCGGCAAGACCACGACCAAGGAAGCCGTGGCCGGTCTGCTGCGCTCTCGTTTCCGTGTCCTGAAGTCTGAAGGCAACTTCAACAACCACTTCGGTCTGCCTCTGATGCTGCTGAAACTGGAACCCGGACACGATATCGCGGTTGTCGAGATGGGCATGTCGCATCTCGGGGAGATTGCCGCCCTCGCCAGGATCAGCCAGCCTGAAATCGGAGTCGTAACCAACGTGGCCCCGGTGCACCTTGAGTTCTTTCACTCGGTAGCCGAGATTGCGCGCGCGAAGTACGAGTTGATCGAGTCTTTGCCCGCAGGCGGCGTGGCGGTGCTCAACGCGGATGACGAGTACGTTTCTCAGTTCGGCCGTAATTTCCGTGGCAAGGTCGTAATGTATGGCCTGCGCTCTTCGGCTGATGTGCGGGCAGAGAACATTGAATCACTGGGCGCGAAAGGCTCGGCTTTTGACGTGGTGGCCGGCAACTGCCGCGAGCGGGCGCTCTTGCCTTTGATGGGAAGGCACAACATCTACAATGCGTTGGCGGCGGTAGCAGTGGCGCTGGAGCGCGGTCTGACTCCCTCGGAAGCGGTGAGCGCCTTGACCACGCTGACGCCTTCCGACAAACGCGGGCAGGTCGTCCAGTTGGGTAACATCACGGTGGTCAACGATTGTTACAATTCCAACCCGAAGGCCCTTGAGGCAATGGTTGACGGCCTGGTTGCCATGCCCGCTCAGCGCAGGATCGTGGTTGCCGGCGAAATGCTGGAACTCGGCCCTGCCGGGGAAGAAATGCATCGGCAATGCGGCCGCTACCTGGCCGAAAAACGGGTTGACGTGCTTCTCGGAGTGCGGGGACTGGCGCAGTTGATGGTAGAAGCAGCCGCGGCCGCTGGTATTCGCGCAGAGTTCGTAGACAATCCGGAGGCGGCGGGCGAATGGCTGGCGCGGGAAACCCGCGACGGGGATGTTGTGCTGCTGAAGGCGTCCCGCGGCGTACGGCTGGAACGCGCGCTCGAAACCTGGCAGGCTCATCGCGCGAGTGCGGCCGGGCGCGCTTGACCATGAGTCGGTACGGAGGCTGATTGCTTTATTGGCTGCTTTACGTAAAGCTGTTCCACTATTTTCCGCCGTTCCGTATCTTTCGCTACCTGACCTTCCGCACTGCCTTCGCCAGCCTCACTGCGCTGTTTACCGGCCTGATCGTGGGTCCGCTGGTCATTGACCGGTTACGCGAATTTCAGATCGGCCAGTTTATCCGCGAAGAAGGTCCTCAGGCCCACCAGAAGAAAGCCGGCACGCCGACCATGGGCGGCTTGCTGATCGCTATCTCCATCCTTGTGCCCACACTGCTTTGGGCCGATCTGAGCAATCGGTTCGTGTGGATCGCGGTGTTTTCTACCGCCGCCTTCGCAGCTATCGGGTTCATGGATGACTACACCAAGGTGGTGCACCGCAGAAATCTGGGACTCACCGGCCGCGCCAAGATGAGTTTACAGATTGCCACCAGCATCCTCATCGCTGTCGCGCTGATCGCAATGCAGGCCCACGGACTTTATTCGACCAAGCTGCTCGTCCCGTTCTTCAAGCAGTTCCGGCCCGACCTGGTGATTGAGGGTCTGTCACGTAACCCGAATCTCTGGCCGTTAGCCTTCCTTCCTTTCATCGCGTTTGTCGTGCTGGTGATCGTCGGTTCGAGCAATGCGGTGAACCTCACCGACGGCCTCGACGGTCTGGCCATAGGGTGCACGGTGATTGCCGCCGGGGCGCTCGCGGTGTTGACCTATGTCAGCGGCCACGCCACCTTCGCTGCCTATCTCGATCTGCAACGCATGCCCCAGGTGGGTGAGCTGACAATTTTCTGCGGGGCCATGGTGGGCGCCGCGATCGGATTTCTGTGGTACAACGCGCATCCTGCGGAAGTTTTCATGGGAGACGTGGGCTCGCTCGCGCTGGGCGGCGCCATCGGGACGGTTGCGGTCATGATCAAGCAGGAATTGCTGCTCCCGTTCATTGGCGGCGTCTTTGTCGTCGAAGCGGTGTCGGTGATTCTGCAAGTGGCGTCCTACAAGCTGCGCAAGAAACGCATCTTCAAGATGGCCCCCCTGCATCACCATTTTGAGTTGCTGGGTTGGTCGGAATCGAAGATCATCGTTCGTTTCTGGATTGCGTCGTTGGTGTTCGCCTTGTTCGCGCTCACCACTCTGAAGCTGAGATAAGTAGAGGTCCGCGTATTTTAAGATGTCCGGGTCGAAGGTCATGGAACTCAAGAACAAACGCGTGCTGGTGGTCGGCCTGGGGAAGTCAGGCATCGCTTCGGCGCTGTTTCTCAAGGCGCACGGTGCGCGTGTCACGGTTTCTGACACCAAGACAGAGGACGAGTTGCGGGGTGAGATTCCCGTCCTTCTCGATCAGGGCATCGCGGTCGAAACCGGAGGCCACGGCGAGCGCACCTTTCGCGGCCAGGATCTGATCGTCGTGAGCCCGGGAGTGCCAGTGGATGCGCCGCCGCTGGTGCAGGCGCGCTCTCTGGGCGAAACCGTCATCGGTGAGATTGAGCTCGCGGCGCAGTTCCTGCCCGGCCCCATGGTCGCGATTACCGGCTCCAACGGAAAGACCACCACCACCACGCTCGCCGGGGAAGTCGTTGCTGCCGGTGGCCGCCGCACGCTCGTAGGGGGAAACATCGGCACTCCCGCGATTTCTCTCGTCGCGCAGGCCGCACCGGATGCGGTCACTGTGCTCGAGGTTTCAAGCTTCCAGCTTGAGACCATCCAGAACTTCCGGCCCAAAGTAGCGGTGGTCTTGAACATCACTCCCGATCACCTCGATCGCCATCGCACCTTTCAGGCCTACACGGATGCGAAAGCACGCATCTTCGAGAACCAGCAAGCGGATGACTTTGCAGTGCTGAACGCGGATGATCCCACTTGCATCGGCCTCGCGTCGCGGACTCGCGCCCAGGTCTTCTGGTTCAGCCACAAGAAGGAAGTGAAGCAGGGTGCCTATGTCGAGCAAGGCAGGATTTTCTTTCGCGACTCCAGCGGCCAGCGCGAAGTGATGCTGGTTTCGGAAATTCCGCTGAAGGGAGCGCACAACGTCGAGAATGTGCTGGCGGCGGCCTGCGTTGGAGCGTTGCTCGGAACCGCGCCCGCGCAGATCCGCACGGTGGTGCAGAACTTCAAGGCGGTGGAGCACCGCCTGGAGTTTGTGGCGGCAGTTCGCGGCGTCGAATACTACAACGATTCCAAGGCCACGAACGTGGACGCTACCATCAAGGCCCTGGAGTCATTTCCCGCCAACATTCACCTGATTCTCGGCGGCAAGGACAAGGGCAGCGACTACAGCGTGCTCAACGATCTGCTTCGGCAGCGGGTGAAGCGCGTCTACACCATCGGCGCTGCCGCCGCGAAGATTGAGTCCCAGATCCTCTCCTCCAAACAGGGCGGGCCCGAGTTGATGCAAGCGGGCACACTCGAGGCCGCGGTGAAGCTCGCCGCAGCCGCGGCCCAGGCGGGCGACGTCGTCCTGCTCGCCCCGGCGTGCGCCAGCTTTGACCAGTTTCAGAGCTACGAACACCGCGGCAGGGTGTTCAAGGACGCGGTACGGGCCATGGCTGCCGATGCCGAAAAGGCCGTGACGTAGGTTCGCGAACCAAGACAATCAACACCCACCTTTCGATCCTCCACAATTCTCTCCGCCGGCCGCAGCGCCCCGTGGTGAAATGATCTTCCGAATGGCGAAGCGCGTCAGTGTCGACGGTTGGCTTTTTACGGTGACCCTGTTCCTGGTTTTTGTGGGCCTGGTGATGGTGTTCAGCGCGTCGGCGGTCATGGCCAAGGAGCGTTACGGCTCCGGCTACACTTTCTTGCTGCGCCAGTTGGCATGGGCGCTGGCGGGCATCGCGACCATGGTGGTCGCGATGAAGGTGGACTACCGCCGCCTCAAGCATCCCGCGATGGTGTTCTCGCTGCTCGGCGTCACCACGCTGATGCTGATCTCGGTTTTCTTCCTCGACCGCGCGCACCACACCCACCGCTGGATGCACTGGGGCGGCTTTTCTTTCCAGCCATCGGAAATGGCGAAGCCCGCGCTGATCCTGTTCCTTGCGTTCTTTTTGGAAGGCCGCACCAAGTCCATGAATGATTGGCGTAACACCTTGCTGCCCGCAGTCCTCCCCACGCTAATTTTTCTCGGGCTCATAGTGTTCCAGCCGGACCTGGGCACGGCCATCGCCTGCGCCGCAATCACTGCCTGCATGCTCTTCGTGGCGGGACTCGATCTGCGCTACCTGGGGTATGGGCTGCTGGCGTCGTTGCTGCCGCTTTACTTTCTCATCTTTCATGTGTCTTACCGCAAGGACCGCATCCTGGCATTCCTGGATCCTTACTCCGATCCACAGGGCCGCGGCTTTCACATCATCCAGTCGCTGATTGCAGTCAGCACCGGCGGGATCACCGGCGTGGGGCTGATGGAAGGGAAGCAGAAGCTGTTCTATCTTCCTGAGCCACACACGGATTTCATTTTCGCCGTCACCGCCGAGGAACTGGGACTGGTGGGCGCGGTGGTGATCGTGGCCTTGTTCACGATTTTCCTGTGGCGCGGCTTGCGCACCGCGCTGCGCACGGGTGACCTGTTCGGACGCTTCCTGGCGGTGGGCATCACCAGCATGGTGGTCGTCCAGGCCTTCATTAACATCAGCGTGGTGCTCGGACTGATGCCGACCAAAGGTATCCCGCTGCCCCTCGTCTCTTATGGCGGCTCTTCTCTTTTCGTAACCCTGGCCTGCATTGGGGTGCTTTTGAACATCAGTAAGCAAGCCGAGTGACCCCTCAAAATTGAAGAAGTGTTCCACGTGGAACACTTTGTGCTTGTAAATATGTACGTACTAATGCGTCAATTATGCTGAAACGAAAGAACTTGGAAGTTTCCCTGCCGCCAAAACTTGCCAGCCCGAAAGACGAGGATGCAGGACAGGAGCAGGAGGAGTTCCAAAATGGGAAAGTAATGATATGCTAGCCCGGTTTCGGCGGGGGTGGGGATGTCCAAACAGGTAATGCACAAAAGGAGACCGAGGATGAGTTCGGAAGAGCTGCGCGAATTGCACGAACACGCGGAACACGCCAAGCATAATCCGACCATGGTGCCGGTTTCGCTGACCATGGCGATATTGGCGGTGGTTGTCGCGACCATCTCGCTGCTCGGCCATCGCGCCCATACCGAGGAAGTCATCGAGCAGGAACTAGCCTCCGACTCCTGGGCTCACTATCAGGCCAAGGTCATCCGCCGCCACATCGATCAGGAGTTCGTGGATCTAACGTCGCTGATGACCTTCGAGCAGGGGAAACGCGCTGCCGTAGCAGAGAAGCAGCGTGACTATGGCAACGAAGCCAACCAATACGAGCAGAATCGGAAAGATCTAGAGAGGGAGGCCAAGGAATATGAGGCGAAGCAGCACGAGGCAAGTCACCTGGCTGACCGCTATGACTGGAGCGAGGTAGTTGTGGAGATTGCCCTGGTGGTGACTTCGATTACTCTGCTATCCGGGATCAGCGGCTTCTGGTACGCGGGCATTCTGCTTGGGGCCTATGGAACTAGTATTGCTTCGGTATTGCTTCCAATTCCTTTCAAGTAGAAGGTAGAGAAGGATCTCGCCCCAGGCTGGAACGACTGACCCAGGGCTGCCGCTTACCGAATTCCGACCTGGCCGCGCACGCTGTCAATCAATTTCCGGGAATCGTAGCCAACGCCGTTCTTAAACACGGTCTCGACGTTTTCGATATCGCCGATAGTTTTGGACGGATCGCCCTTGATCAGGACGATATCCGCCTGCTTTCCGACCTCGAGGGTTCCGATTCGATCCTGCCAGCCTAGATAGACGGCTCCATTCTGGGTGGCGATCTGAATGGCCTGCAGCGGCGTGAAGCCTGCCTCCACCAGCAACTCAATTTCGCGCTGGTCGCCGAATCCCGGCAAAGTGCCACCGTTTCCGGTCGGATCAGGGCCGGCGAGCAGCAGGCCTCCGGCTTTGGCGAATGCCACCTCGAAATCCATCTCTTTGCGCAGGAGAGCGGGCATGGGCGAGTCGGCAGCCATGCGTGCGCGAGCCGTGAGGTAACTCTGGGCTGATTCCGCCGACATCGCATCCAGAGTCCGCGACTGCAGCTTCGGTCTTCCCGGTGTGCTGGATTCGAAGACCGGCAGAGTGGACGTTACGGCGACGCGGTGAGACACGAGGTTGTGGATCAATTCCTGCACCTGCGGACCGTTGATGTCTAGTTTCAGCCAACTGGCAGTGCCTCCTTCGGGGCAGACGTCAGGTTTTTTGTCCGCGACGAATTCCGTATCTGCAAACACCGGGCCATGCTCGAAGTCGTCAATTCCGAGCGCGACCGCTTCCGGCCAGGTGACGGAACAAAGATGCCCGGTCAGTTTCTGCTGGTGGGCGTGCGCCTCGCGAATGGCGGCCGACAACTCCTCGCGGGTGATGTGCATATAGGCCTTAAAAGAGGTCATGCCTTCGGTGGACCAGTAGTTCACCAGGCGTTTGGCGTCATCCGGCCCGGTCAGTTCATGCATCTGCGCAAACCGCGTCGGCGCGCCCTCAAGATAGGGAGCGGTGGCATCAATGGCGGGGCCGGGCATGAGGTTGGCGTCAATCCGGCTCTTGACCTTCAAGTCGGTATACGGTTCGAGGCTCCCGGTGGTACGCATGGTGGTTACGCCGGCGGCCAGGTACAGACGGGGCGCTGTGTAGGGAATCTCAGCAATGAATAATCCGGGCTCGGCAATCTTTCCATCCACAAGTTGCACGCTGTAGGAATCGGTGTAGTAGAGGTGGTTATGCATTCCGACCAGGCCGGGAATCACGGTGAAACCGGGGCGGTCGATCTGCTGTGCGCCAGGAGGGATTTGGACGGAGGCCGCCGCGCCGATGGCCTCAATCTTGCCATTCGCGATTACGACGGCCTGATCTTCTCGGACCGCTGCGCCGGTTCCGTCGATGACCCGGACATGGTTGAGAACGAAAACGGGCGCGTTGACGGTTACGAAATCTGTGGTGTTCGGAGTTTGGGAAAACGCAACCGCGGCAATAAGCAATGAGCCAGCCAGCAGCACGGGACGCATTCGGTACCTCGCACAGCGAGTATTGACCGGTTGATTGCCCCGGCCTGAAAAATCGCCGAATGATATCACGGGCTGTCGGCGCTCGATCTCGAAGACGGCCGTCGTCGATAGCGTGCGCAACCACCGGCTAGTTTATAGTCACTGCATGCGGGCCATACTGGCGGGAGGCGGCACCGGCGGACATGTGATTCCGGCGCTTGCCATCGCGCGGGAACTGCAGAAGCAATACAGCGCGGAGGTGCTGTTCATCGGGACAGCCCGGGGAATCGAAAACCGGCTGGTGCCGGCGGCCGGATTTTCCTTGCAACTGGTACAGGTGGGAGCGCTGAAGAACGTGAGCCTGGTCCGCCGCCTCAAGACGATGTTCGCGCTGCCGCGCGCTTTGTGGGACGCGGGCCGCATCCTCTCTGATTTTGACCCTGACGTAGTGATTGGCGTGGGTGGATATGCCTCGGGACCGGCGATGCTGGTGGCGGTGCGCAAGCGTATTCCGACGCTCGTGTTTGAGCCGAACGTCGTTCCAGGATTTGCAAATCGAGTCGTAGGCCGCATGGCATCGGCGGCGGCCGTGCACTTTGAAGAAACAGCAGAGTATTTCCGCCATGCGGAGGTCACCGGCGTGCCGGTGCGGCAGGCATTTTTTGAAGTGGCCGGGGATGGAGGCCGTCATGACCGTCCGACCCTGCTGGTCTTCGGCGGAAGTCAGGGTGCTCATGCCATCAATCAGGCTGTGATCCAGTCTCTGCCCGAACTGCTGCGGCAGTCGCCTAAGATCCACATCATTCACCAGACGGGCGAGCGTGACTATAATGACGCGCAGGCGGCATACGCTTCCTGCGGCGCCTCGGCCGAGGTCCATCGGTTTATCGACGACATGCCCGCCTTTTTCGCCCGGGCGGACCTGTTGCTCTGCCGCTCGGGCGCGAGCACTGTGGCAGAGATTACGGCGGCGGGGAAGCCGGCGATTTTTGTGCCGTTTCCTCACGCTGCAGACGATCACCAGCGAGTGAATGCTCAGGCACTGGAGCGCGCGGGAGCAGCGGTGGTGATCGAAGAAACCAAGCTGGATGAAGTCTGGCTGGTGGAGACGCTCAGCGCCCTGCTGGACGACCCGGCACGACGGGCGCGGATGAGCGAAGCCGCGCGGAGGCTGTCGCATCCCAACGCGGCGCGAGACATCGCAGCCATGGCGGCGAGGCTGGCAGGGCAGGAGCAGGGACAGGGCTGAGGGAACTTCCGGATGTTTGCCAAGATTCAACGCATTCATTTCGTAGGCATCGGCGGCATCGGCATGAGCGGCATCGCGGAAGTCCTGCTCAATCTCGGATATCGGATTTCGGGCTCCGATCTCAAGACATCCGCGATCACGCAGCGCCTCGCCGGCCTCGGCGCGACGATCTTTGAAGGCCACCGCGCGGAAAACGTCGCCGGGGCGGAAGTCGTGGTGACGAGTTCGGCGATCGCGGCGGACAATCCCGAAGTCGGGGAAGCCCACAAGCTGCATATTCCGGTGATCCAGCGTGCGGAAATGCTCTCGGAACTGATGCGGCTGAAATATGGCATAGCGGTTGCCGGGATGCATGGCAAAACGACGACCACCTCAATGGTAGCGGCGGTGCTGGCGGGTGGCGGACTGGATCCGACCGTGGTGGTGGGCGGGCGAGTGGACGCGATGGGTTCGAATGCGCGGCTGGGCAAGTCGCACTACCTGGTGGCGGAGGCGGATGAGAGCGACCGCTCGTTTCTGAAGCTCTCACCAATTCTGGCGGTGGTCACCAATATTGACCGCGAGCACATGGATTGCTATCGCAACATGCGCGACGTGAAGCGGGCGTTCCTGGAGTTCATGGACCGGGTGCCTTTCTACGGCATGGTGGTGGTATGCAACGATGACGCCCCGCTGCGCGGTTTGTTTCCGCACGTGCGGCGGCGGATGGTGACCTACGGGGCGCGGCGAGGCTCTGACTTCCAGATCAAGCTGGAGAATTCGGATTCGCCGGCTGGAGAATCCCGTCCCATCAGCCGCTTCCGCGTAATGTACCGCAAGCAGGACATGGGAGAATTCCGGCTGCGGGTGCCGGGCGTTCACAATGTGCTGAACGCGACAGCGGCGATTGCGGTGGGCGTGGGACTCGATATTCCGGCGGACCAGATCCGAAGTGCGCTGGAGGGTTTTCGCGGCGTGGACCGCCGCTTTCAGTTGCGAGGCAAGGCTGCGGGAGTCAGCGTGGTGGACGATTATGGACACCATCCGACGGAAATTCGGGCGACGCTGGCAGCGGCGAGGCAATGCGGATTTCGGAAGATTCATGTCGTGTTCCAGCCGCATCGTTACACTCGCACGCAGTCGCTGATGAACGAATTCGCCACAGCTTTTGACGATGCGGATTCGCTCTTTGTGCTGGATATCTACGCGGCCAGCGAACCGCCGATTGAGGGCATTACGGCGCAGGCGCTGACTTCACGAATTCGAGAGGCGGGCAAGCGGAAGGCGAGCTATTGCGGATCGTTTGAAGAGGCGATTGCAGCAGTGATGACCGAGGCGGCGGAAGGGGAGATGATCCTGACGCTGGGAGCAGGCAGCGTTTCGCAGCTGGGGCCGATGATCCTTGAAGAACTGCGGCAGCGGGAGGCAACGGCCTCTCCCGCGACCGCCGGCGGCCAGTGAATTCTGGGCAAAAGCCGGCGGCGGCGATGGGAGTCTTCTTGCTTGCCGGGGCGGTGGCCGCCACGTATGCAGCTATCACGCTGCTGCACCCGGGAACGATCCTCGATCGAGCCTGGGTACTGAACAGCGAAGGGCACGCGAAGCTGCAGCCCATGGCCCGCCTTGCCGGGCCCCTTTTTCTAGTGCTGGCGGCGGCACTGGCTGCCGCGGGCGTGGGATGGTTTCAGCAGCGCCGCTGGGGTTGGCGGCTAGCGGTCTTGCTGATTGGCGCCAACCTGGTTGGAGACCTGGTGAATCTCATCGCAGGAAGCTTCCTCAAGGGAAGCGTGGGTGTGCTGATCGCAGGGGCGATCCTCGGATACCTGCTCCGGCCGGGAACAAGGGCAGCCTTCCGGTAGTCCAGTACAAAAACAGCCTGATAACGAATTTTGTTTAGGCCCGTCTATTCCTGAGAGTGAGGGGCGGCTATATGAATTCCGAGAAAGGCTTGTACTGGATTGCAGCCGGGGTTCTGGCGCTGGGGGTCGGCAATTCGTTGATCAATAAGAAGGTAGAGTGGATTGCTTGCCGGGCGGACCGGATCAGCGCGGTGGTCGAACGAGTCTCAGACCGAGCGGCAGAAAGCGCTGACCGGGCATTGGCGATGGCGGATGCCGCCTTCGGCCGGGGCGAGAGCCGAGTGGCGAGAACGCAGGCCAAACTGGCCTGTGCGCAAGCCCGGTTGAGCCGCGCACAAGCCGTTCTGGATGAGCATCGAGAGTTGATGGCCGGACTGGCGAATGAGAGCATCCAGGTTTCCGAGGCCAGGGCGTTGCCGCGCGTTGTGGTGGTCCCGCAGCCGAATGTCCGGGTTGAGATTCATCGTATGCCGTCTTTGCCGGGCGAGGGCAGCATTTAGTGTTTCTGTGTGACTTTTTCTCCGCTTAAGGTCTTTCGCTTGTTGAGATCCTCCGCTTGAACCGGGTTGCCTTTCGCGGCAACCCTTTTTTCTTGAGCATGGTCCCAGTCGGCGCGTGTGATAGCTTGATTTCTGTGAATGGCCGGATGAGGTGCACCGGCGATTCCTTCGGCAATACTCACCCGTGATCCCGCTACATTCCAAACGGATGGCGTTCGGATGCATCGCTCTAGGTTGCGCGGTGATGTCATGCCAGCCTTCACCTGGGCAGACAACGACGTGCACGGCGCTGCATTACCGGATTGTCGCGGTGCCGTTGCGGCCAGCTCAAATCAGCGACTCCTCGCAGATTGCCGGGACTGTGGATGAGCGCAAAGCGGCTACGTGGACGGAAGAAAAGGGGTTGAGAATTTTCGCGGTACCCGCCGGCTACAGTAGCGCGCAAGGCGTGGGCCTGAACAGTTCTGGCGAAGTGATTGGTGTGGCGGTGGATAGAGACGGTGATCGGCACAGGGCTTTGGTCTTTCGTCGCGGGAAACCGGAAGTGCTTGCGGGCGAACGGTCTAAAGCCACTGCCATCAACGACGATGGGGAGATTGTTGGTTCGGCGAAGCTGGCAGGGAAAGCAGTGAGCGGGGCGGTTTTGTGGAAGCGCGGCAAGGCCATCGCGCTGGGCGGATGTTGTGGGGGCACGGCGACAGGGATCAACCGGCGGGGCCAGGTGGTTGGGGAAATTTACGACGAAGAAGGAAGTTACAGCGCTTTTCTGTGGGATGAGGCTCATGGCGTGCGGCGACTTGGGACGTCGAAATCCTATAGCTCGGCGATTGCGATCAACGAAGCCGGGCATGTGCTGGTGCAGGAGTTCTCGGAAGGAATTTTTCTTTATCAGGACGGCCAGTTTGCGCACCTGAATCTCTCCGCCAAGTACACGAGCGATGTGAGGGCGATCAGCGATTGCGACGCGGTGGTCGGAGGCTTTGGTCCGTTTGCCGATGCATACCGCGCATTTGTGTGGGACAAAAACCTTGGATTCCGCGATCTTAACGATTTGGTGCCCGGAGGTTCGGGCTGGAAGCTGGAGGTTGCGACCAGCATCAATAATCGCGGGGAGATCGTTGGGTGGGGAGATTACCAGGGAAAGGATGGCGCAGGGTTTCTGCTGGTTCCGCAAAATTAGGCTGGCGGGCAGCAGGGCTGTGCAAAAGGAACCAAATTTTGTCTATCTCGATTAGGAAAAAGAAGTTATAGTAGTTTTCGCTCTACGATTCACCGACGACAACTGACCTGGGTTGATGGCGCGAAAAAGTGGTTCCACCATCTCGCAGGAAGAGTTGTATCCCGCGGCTGACGAGCCGGCGCACGAGGAACTGGATGACGTGCGCATGCTCGACCTGGACGTGGAGCAGGAATCACCTTTCCTGCGCGGACAAAAGCGCGTCTCCGTCCGCCGGGGTTCCTTGCCAAAAAAGACTGCGGCCCGCGTGGCTTTTAGCGGCCTTGCCCTGACCGTGCTGCTGCTCG